>FSVF01000192.1_pt1 | contig 16198 bp, 15 predicted proteins | sample 1637601 | NCBI WGS metagenome assembly FSVF01 (sample SAMEA3914814, study PRJEB12502) | metagenome | biome: forest; material: soil | place: USA | collected 2011-09-16 | depth 0.1 m
CTTTGCGGTAGTTAGCGGGCTTTGCGGTAGTTAGCGGGCTTTGCGGTAGTTAGCGGGCTTTGCGGTAGTTAAGCGGGCTGGACTTAAGGGTTCGGTCCGCTTTTTTTGGCTTCGTGGCAGTCGATACTGGCTTGGCATCGCGGGTCGAGACGGAAGAAAGAGGTTATCCATCGGTGTCTATCTGTGTGCATCTGTGGACCCCTTTTGAGACCCTGACCGCGATAAGGCAGGAAAAAGAGCGGCCGCCGCTTTCATAATCAGCTCGGTATCGGCCTGGATTGTGCGAACCCGCCCTCAACCAGTCTAGCTGACTAGCCAGCACACTCTAGATTCCTTAGCGGTCGCACGCTTTATGCAAAAAACCGGTTTCCACTTTTTTGCAGCCTGCTCTAAAGACCCCCACCACCCATTGCCGAAGCAAGCTTTGTCAATCGGTCCCCCGCCCCACTCGCATCAATCTGTGTCATCGTCTGAGGCGCTCATGGGGCGGTATAGGGAAGGCCTGGGCCAGATCGGTGTCGCAGGGATAGCGAGGCCCACACGGACGCGGACACTGACACAATATTGCCAGGGTCATGGTAAAGCCTTCTCTCAAAGCCGATAAGACAGGTGAGGCCAGGTGGATCCGATATTCGAGTTGCGCATCGATCCTGCCGCCAAGGGGGCGCGCAATGCCACGGCCGGGCTTTATCATCAGCTCAAGGCCGCCATTCTTGACGGACGGCTCCGGTGCGGCGCGCGGATGCCGGGCACGCGCAAGGCCGAGGCCTTTTTCGGCATGTCGCGCAATACCGCTGCCGAGGTCTATGAGCGCCTGCTGAGGGAAGGTTATCTTGTCGCGCGCCGGGGGTCCGGGACCTACGTCACGGATACGGTCCCAACGGTGGCGGCGCCGGTGGAAGAGGTTGCAGATGCCGCCTCACCCGACGCCAGGCTGAATCCCTTTTGGCTACGGCCGGACACCATCGCGGCCATGTCCTACTGGCAGGACAGCCCGGCGGCGAACGCAGCGCCCGGCGGGGTCGTCGCCGATCTCCGCCCTGCCCTGGTCGATCTGCAGCGGTTTCCCTATGCCGTTTTCAGGAAGGTTCTGGTCAAGCAGCTGCGCGACCTGGAGAAAAGACCGCCGGAACTGAAAAGCCCGCAAGGCAACCAGGGCAATTACGTCCTGCGCGATGCCATCTGCCGGCATATTGCGCTGACGCGGGCGGTGCCTTGTCAGGCCGGCGATATCGTCGTGACGTCGGGTGCGCAACAGGCGTTCGATCTGCTCGCCCGGACCCTGGTCACGCCGGGTAAGACGGTCGTCGCGGTCGAGGATCCCGGCTATCCGGCGATGCGCGTGGCGTTTGCCGCCGCCGGTGCGAAACTTGTTCCCATCCGTGTCGATGATGAGGGCCTTGTCGTCGATGACCTTCCCACCGACGTCGGCGTGATCTGCGTCACGCCTTCGCATCAATTTCCGCTCGGGACGATGATGTCGGCGCGCCGCCGTCAGGCGCTGGTCGCGTTTGCACGCCGCCATGGCGCGGTGATCATTGAGGACGATTACGACGGTGAGTTCCGTTACGACGGAAGTCCCTTGACCGCGCTGAGGACCGCTGTCGATTCTGATGTCGTGTTTTACGTCGGGACGTTCTCAAAGTGCATGCTGCCTTCGCTGCGGCTGGGGTTCGTCGTTGTGCCCGCGTGGGCGCTGAGGACGATGATCGTGGCAAAGAATGCGCTCGACTGGCATTGCTCGACGCCGCTGCAGAAGGCCGTCGCGGGCTTTATCGACGATGGTCATCTCGATCGCCATATCCGCAGGATGCGTAATATTTACCGGCAGCGCCGCCAGCTGTTGCTGAGTTTGCTGCGCAGCGAGTTCGCCGACTGGGTGGAGCCGATTCCGTCGTTTTACGGGGTGCACGTCACGGCCGTCGCACGGCAGCCCGTAGGCCTTGAGGCTGTCGCCGAAAAGCTGGCGCAATGTGACGTCAAGATCCATACCTTGCAGCGATATCATATGGGACAGCAAACCAAGTCGGGGCTGATTTTCGGGTTCGGAACGGCCGATTTGCCCGAGATAAGATCGGGCCTTCGCGAATTGCACAGGCTGCTGTCTGGGTCGTGATTAGGCTGGCATCGACGGACTCTTTTGACGACGACGGATTTGCCCCTCCCACCATCGCACGCGATGGTCCCCCCTCCGCGCCTCGCAGGGCGGGCGAAGGACCGGCAATCAGCAACTTCCATGACGCCCCCCCACAAAAACCGCCATTAACCGGCCCAGAAAAGTTCGGCCGAAGTGGCCCTTGAGGACATCCCTAAGCGATGACTAATTGAGCGCCATGGTCCGGTCCAGTGCCGGGGATACAGCGTTCGCAGGGACTGAAGCGGGATGATCAAAACGAATGAGACGAGGAAGGCGCGCCGCAAATGTTGGGCCGCGGCGACGATCTTCCTGGCGTGCGCGGCCGGGCACGCCATGGCGTCGGAAGGGACGCGCCAGAGCCTCGATGACGCGTGGTGGACGGGGCCGGTGATCGCCAATTCGCCGTCGATCCTGCCGGTCGGCCATGGCTATGTCGAATCCTATGCCTACGATGTGCGCCAGCCGGGGATGAACGCGTTCGGATCGCAGACCTTTATGCTGTACGGTCTTGCCGACAAGCTGACCGTCGGCGTGATCCCGTCGTTCGGCTATACGCGCCTGGCCAATGGGGACAGCAGCTCACGCGTCGGCGTCGGTGATCTGACGCTGCACGCCCAGTACGGGCTGACGACGTTTGACGCCAAGAGCGGGCGGCCCGCCATGGCGGTGGCGATCGAGGAAAGCCTGCCGGTCGGCAAGTTCGATAAGCTCGACCGGGTGAGCGACGGCTTTGGGTCGGGCGCGCACACGACGACGCTTGCGTTCTACGCCCAGGATATCTTCTGGATGCCGAACGGCCGGATTCTGCGTTCGCGGATCAATCTGTCGCGATCCTTTTCGGGTGCCGTCGATGTCAGCGGCCTGAGTGTGTACGGCACGGACGCGGGGTTTCACGGCAAGGCCCGGCCGGGGTCTGGCTTCGCGTTCGATAATTCGTGGGAATACAGCGTGTCGCGCAATTGGGCGGTGGCAGTCGACCTTTACTATCGCCACGACGGCCGGACCGAGGTCGCAGGCGCCGACAACAGCGGGCCTGTGCACTTGGCATCGGGCCCATCGGAGACTTTTGCCGTAGTGCCGGCCGTTGAATACAACTGGTCGGCCAATCTCGGCGTGCTTTTCGGGCTGCGCGTCATTCCGACAACGCAGACCACCAAGGCGTCGTTGACACCGGTCGTCGCCCTCAGCGTTTTTCTTTAAAACAGACTCGTTTGCCGGAGCTCTAAAATGCACGACCTACGCAATCTTTTCATCGGCATGCTCGGATGCGCGGTCGCTCTTGGCGCCGGTGGTACGCAGGCGGCTGCGCCAGTTCCCGTTGCGCGTGACGGCCAGCACGATTTCGACTTCAACCTGGGCACCTGGCACACGCATATCAGGTCTGTCTCGGACCCGTTCAGCGGCACGGCCAGTGCGACAGTGATGGACGGCACGGTGACCGTGCGCAAGGTTTGGGATGGCCGCGCCTGGCTGGAAGAGATCGAAGCCGACGGCCCGGATGGACATTGGCAAGGTGCGACGCTTTTCCTTTACGATCCGCAGTCGGGGCAATGGAGTCAGGCCTTTGTCGACAGCAGCAACGGAAAATTGAACGCGCCGACGATCGGTTCCTTTCATGATGGCGTGGGTGAGCTATATGCGACCGATAGGTTCAACGGCCGGCAAGTCCTCGTTCGCGGCGTGTGGTCGAATATCAAGCCCGACTCTCACAGCTATACCGAATCCTACTCCGATGACGGCGGCAAGACCTGGCATCCCGTGTTTATCGGCGATCTGACGCGGGTGAAGTGAGGCAGCGATTGTCTTATTCGACGCGCGCCGGTCAATCGTCATATGAGATCCAGGAACGGCCTGGACGTCGGCGGCATGGCCTGAAGACACAGTTGATACCATGCCGCCGCTATTGGTGCCTTGTCAGGCTTTATTGACGCAGCGTTGCTCCAGGGCGTCCTGGATACGGCTGCGCTGGTCGACGATGGTTTCGAGGCGGGCATTCACCGAGCTTTGCTCGTAGACGCGGGTGCCTTCGTCGATGCCGTGATCATTGTGGACGCGGTCGGCGACCTGCAAGGCCATGTCGATGCTGGCGTCGAGATCGTGCGCGGCGCCGATCAGGGCCTTGCAGCCCGTCGAGACATCTCCCGCGGCGAAGGCAGCGTCCGCGGCGCTGACCTTGTCCTGGGCGCTGCCGGCGCGGTCTTCGATCCGGCGTGTCAGCTCGGGAGTCGTGGCGGCAAAAGCCGTCGAGGTGAAAAGCGCTAAAACTGTTACTGACGCAACAAATACGTGTTTCATAACAACCCTCCTATCGTAAAGAGGGAAGTATAACCGCATTATGTGAATTGGCGAGCGAAAAATTCGCCCGGTCGACCGCGCACGGCAGTCCCGCCTCCACCCTACCCCATCGACATTCGCGCAATGGCTTCGGCATGGATCAGGGCGCTGTCGACGATCGGGTAGCCCGGGTCTTCGTCGCTGAAGGCCAGCGACAGGTCCGTGCCGCCCAGGACGACGACCTGCGCACCGGCCTCAAAGAGCTTGCGGCCAGCCTCGTGAAAATAGGTGCATTGTTGCGGTGTCGCGACACCGCTGACGGCGATGGCCAGGTAGGTGGCGTGGACGGTCGGCAGGTCTTCGGGCGTTGGGATGACCACTGCGGCTGAGGACAGGCCGTAGAGCCTCGATTGCATGACTGCCCGCGTGCCGAGTACCCCGACGCGCGCCACGCCCTTGGCCGCGAAATAGGCATCCAGCACCGGTATGGCATTGATCACCGGCAGCGACGAGATCGCCTCCAGTTCCTTGATGCAGAAGTGACCGCCCATCGAGGTGACGGCGACCGCTTCGCACCCGCCGGCGCGCAGCTGATCGACATAGGCCGCAAAGACTGCCGCCTGTTCCTGCGCGCGGCCCGCTTCCATATTGGCAATCATTTCGCGCGTATCAGCGTGGGCGATGGTCAGCGCCATTTTGCGGCCAGCCGCCGCGTGGGCACGCACCAGGGCGCGGTAATAAACTTCGGTCGCTGCCGGACCTATGCCGCCGATCAAGCCGATATGCATGATTTTGCCCTCTCGATTGCCTCTCTTAATTCTCGGCAGACGACCATAGCCGGCGTCCGATCACAATGCTAATTGGGGCCAATCAGGGCAAGTATGCTGCCAAATTAGCGGGCCGCCCGCCTGAATGTGCGCCAACTATGCCAGGCGCAACGAGGACTTTTCCATAACCTCGTTACGTGACATACTTCCACTCAGCCAGGGGAGATGCCGATGTCAAAAATCTTGCACGCAATTCTTGTTGGCGGCCTTGTTGCTGCCGCTTCGGTCGCCCTTTCAGGCTGCTATGCGTCCGAACATTCGGTCGTCGCTGTGGCGGACCGGGTTCAGCCCCTGAAAGAGGGGCATTACTGCGAATATGATTATGACATGGGCACGGGCAAGCCCGGCGACACTTGCGAACCGGCGACATTGGCGCGTACCTCCGACGGCAGCTATGTGTTGACGCACGACGGTCAGGACGGCTCCTATACGGTCAGCATTTCCAGCCATACCGTCACCGGCGGCAGCTTCAAGGATTATGCCCTCACGGAAGCCTGCTACAGCGACAAGGACGGCAGTGGCTGTTTCGTTGGCGCCGTGAGCCTGATCGACAGCAATACCGCCTATTGGGTCCTGCCGAAATGCGATGAGCCGTCCACGGGCGCCGATCCCTGCAAGCTGACGAGCGAAGGCCAGGCCCTTGCCGCCTTTGCGGCTGCGGGCCCGGCCATGGACGACATGCGCAAGCTTGTGTGGCAGTCGAACTGAAGGCAACGACGCCCCCTACTCGTCCTCGGCGTAACGCGGGGTGCCGGAAAGGACTTCCCAGACGCCGCCCAGCGCCCGGAAGACGCCGCCGACGCCGGTCGTGATGACGATGAAGGTCGCCAGCGTCACCAGCGGCAAGGGCATGGGATGCTGGAAGAAGGCCGCGAAGCGCTCGACCAGGGCCTGCAGGCTGTCGACGCGGATGGCGTCGCCGACCGGAGAGGCCGTCCACACCCAGGCGGCCAGCGCCGTTGCTGACAGGCCGATAAGGATGTCGATCACGCCACGCATGCGCACGCCGCGCGGAAAGACCAGGACGACAAAACCGAAGCCGATCAGGGCGGTGAAGTAGAGGAGTACCGGCCAGTACAGCGCGGATTTGAGCGCCGGGAAGTCGATGGCGGCCAGGGCGCCCGGATCGATATTCGTCGCTGGATAGTCGAGCGAAATCGGTGTCAGGCCGAAGCTGATGATGCCCACCCACCACAGGATAAAGACGAAGCCGCCGACGATGGCGGCGAAGCCGCGCCGGGCCGAGGTAGCGCGCCGCGACCAGGCGCTGCCAGACAGGTAAGGGTTAGTCCACGCGCCCGCCGTAGCGACGCCGGCCGATTTTGCAGAGTCCATCTTGTCCATCCATTCGTTGATATCGGCCCAGTCCCAGAAAGCAAAATCCAGGAAGCGCAAATCGCGCACGCGCCAATTGTTGAGATAGTCGATATTGATACTCTTACGCTCGATCAGCCACGCGACGACGGTGGCAAATCCAATCAGGGTCATGGTTCCGGTCAGGCCCGAGCCGATAGCGGATCCGAAGGCCTCGGCGACATTGACGCCTCCGACCACCTTGGCCAGAAAGACGAAGCCGGACGCACAGACCTCGATAATCACCGCCAGACGCATGGCGAGCATCCAGTAGGGATAGAGCGTCGGGCCGACGCCGTATTGCGGGCCTTCGCGGTAACGGGCGGCGACGACGATTGGATGACCGAAGTCGCGCAACAGCTGCTCGGTTTCGACGTCGTTGAGCGTGCGTCCGAGTTCGCTCTCGCGCGCTTCGATGCGCGTCAGTATCTCGTCGCGCAGCTCGGCGATGATGTCGTCGCGTTTGGCCTTCGGCAACAGGCGCGACACAGCACGCAAATAGTCTTCAAGCATTTCCATATCTCTCAACCACCCGTTATCTTTTCAAGGGAAGCATTGATCGTCCGCCATTCACGCAGAAGCCTTTGCAGCATGTCCTCACCGGCGGGCGACAGGACGTAGAAGCGTTTCTTGCGCTTCTCCTCCTCGCGCCATTCGCTGAGCAGCAGGCCCTTGGATTCCAGCCGCCGCAGCAGGGGATAGAGGGTGCTTTCCTCCATCTCGAGCCCGTCGTCGGCCAAGGCCTGGCGCAGGGTATAGCCGTAGCGCTCGACCCGCAGCCGCGCCAGGACCGCGAGGCCCAGGGACCCGCGCCGCAACTCCGCCCGCAGACTTTCGTAGAGGTCGTCCTCTTCGTTCATTACCTCGCCTTATACACTGTGTAACACATACTGTATATCACACAGTGTATGAGAAGCAGTATGCGGAGTCAAGGGGCCACGGCGGCGTGGCGAAAAGCCGTTATTCCGGAAAGTCTATTTTCCCTGCCAGAGGCCAGGGTGCGCCTCGATATAGGCGGTCAGGTCGCTCGCCCAGACGCGGTGGTCGGCCAGGCTGCCGTGGTAATCGCAGGCACTGCCTTCCTGCGGTTTATGCAGCGGCACAAAGCCGACCTGGGCGATCCCCATCCTGTGCGCCATATCGGCCATCTTATCTTGCGACGCCTTCACGGTTTCGCTCTGTTGCGGCGTCAGGCCGGCGGGATCCGCGGTGAATGCCAGAATGGCGGCTGACGGATAACGCACGTGCAGCGATTTCACAAAGGCCGTCATGCCTGTCCAGTAATCCGCCTGCAAAGCCTTGGGCGTTGCCCAGGCTTCACCGGGATTGAGCGGCGTGGCGAAATCGGCGTTCAGCTTGACGACGACAATCTGCGGCTGCCAGGCCGGGTCGGTATAGACCACGCGCTTGTCCAGGTCGGCATAGGGGTAGACCTTGCTCATGACGTAGTCCGGCGCGACGCCGGCATAGTTGCGCACCAGGCCGCGCCCGGAAATAGCATTGATCTGATAATCGGCGTTGAAATGTTTAGCGCTGAGGGCGGGAAAGGCGTTTTGCGTATCTGTGCGCAGCCGGACCTCTTCCGGCGTGCATTGCCGCGTCGTCGAGCGGTCACCGTAGCCGCTCATACTGGAATCACCGATGAACTCGATCTGCCGGGCGCGCGCGTTGACCGGCAGGGCTTTTTCGTCCGCCGCAATATAGAAGCCATCGAAAGCGGCGGCGTGGTCTATGCTTTCGGTGACCTTTTCGAGCCGCAGGCTGTGTGTCCCCGGCGGCAGATCGCTGACCTCAAGCCTTGCTTCACCCGGCTGCGCAATCGTGACAGGGGCCAGATCGTCGATGAGGAGACGGTATTCATTCCAGGTATCGCTGAAGGCCAGATAAACCGTCGAGCCTTCAAACCGGCTTTCGAAATAGACGCCGGGCCACTGATGTTCGTAGGCCGCGCCGCCGCCGGGCATGGAATGGACGATCGCGCGCCCGCCGACATGGACAGCCAGAACCTGGCGGTCAGCCGGCACGGCGTCGATGGTCCTGACCACTTGCGCGTCAGCCACGCCCGCCCACAGGACCAGGCACCCCAGCATCAGACCACACCGCATGTTCCCCTCCCCGCCATTCCCTTGCACGCTAACAGGCTGGCCAGGATTTCACAACGGCCGGGCGACCGCAAAATGCCGCTTGACATGAAACCAAAAAGTTTCATATAAGCAGTCATGACAGGAAACCAAAAAGTTTCATATCAGGTCACCGACCAGGACGCCGTGTTCCGCGCCCTGGCCGACCCCAGCCGCCGCGCCCTGCTTGACAAACTGTTCGCGCGCAGTGGCCAGAGCCTTGGCGAGCTTTGCCAGGGGCTGGACATGACGCGGCCGGCGGTGGCCAAGCATTTGAAGATCCTGGAGGACGCCAACCTGGTGACCATTCAGTGGAAGGGCCGCGAAAAGCTGCACTTCCTCAACCCGGTGCCGATCAACGACATCACCGAACGCTGGATCGGCAAGTTCGAGCGTTCGCGTCTGCAGGTCCTCTCGGACCTGAAGGACGCGCTCGAAGGCCGGACCCGTAAAGACTCTTAAATCAGAAGGAAGAATATCATGACTGATAGCCGCTTTGTCTACGTGACCTATATCGCCACCACGCCGGAAAAGGTGTGGGAGGCGCTGACGACGCCCGAGTTCATCAAGGCCTATTTCTTCGGCGTGACGTTCGACACCGACTGGAAGCCCGGCTCGGCGTGGAAGATGACGCATCCCGACGGCCGTATCACCGACGCGGGTGAAATCGTCGAAGTCGACGCTCCGCGCCGGCTTGTGATGACGTGGCGCAACGAATTCATGCCCGAAGCCACCGCCGAAGGCTATGGCCGCTTCGTCGCCGAAATCGAAGACGCCGGCGGCGTCGCCAAGCTGACCGTCACGCATTCGATCGACGTCGAAAATTCCAAACTGATCGCCGCGGTGTCGGGCGGATGGCCGCGCATCCTGTCGAACATGAAGTCGTACCTGGAAACGGGCTCGGTCGTGTTTCCGGTGAAACCCTGACAGGCTCTGCCGGGGCTGGTATCCCGCCGACTACCGGTCCCGGCAGGTTTCGTCGTAGTGCCGGGCCATGATCGCCGCCAGTCCGTTCAGCGTCTCCTGCTGCTGGTGTATCCAGGTCATAGTCTTTTCCTGGTCTTCAGCCGAGTAGCCATTGGCTTCGTCGTGCACCATGTCGTCCATGGCCTTCATGTCGTCCTCGGCCTTCATGAAGAACTGCCGTGCCTGTTCCATGGTGGTGCAGGCTTCATAGGCGTCGCCGTTCATGAATTCCAGCTGCGCCCGGTCGAACAGGGTCGTGCCGTAGCCGTCCTGCTCCAGCGCATCCTTGTAGAGAGCCTCCATGGACGGCTGCGCCAAGGCGGGCGACGCCGCCAGAAGGAGGCCGGCAGCGGCGATGACCAGGATTTGTTTCAAGGTCTGCTCCTTCGGCTCCGCACCCTGGATGTGCGCCTGCACTATCGCCGCACAAACCGCTCCGGCCAAATGACAAACCCTGTAAGGCGCCGCGAAACGTCCCCGAAATCTAAGCAGACCGTCAACAAAAGCCCTTACCGGCTTTTGCTTGCGCCACGGCGTCATTCGAACGGCGGCGCAACCGGCTGCCATGCGACTATCCGGGCAGATTTGGAGACAGATTGGAGACCGTATGCGTAAACACTCCTCGATCAGAAACGCCGCCTGGACAGCCCTTGTGGCCCTTGGCGGCATCGTGCTTTATGTCCCTGCGGCCATCGGCCTGATCGTCTGCGAAGCCGTCCGGCGTTCAGAGCCTGAAGACAATGGCTGGCGGTTCAGCCTCGCCCAGGTTGAAGACGCCCAGACCATCGCCGTGACCTGCCGCCGCGAGGCGGACCTGTGGTCGCAAATGAACCTGAGACAGTATTTCACGGTCGTGCCCGGCGCCACGGCCGTCGCCAGGGGCTTTTGCGCCTTCAGCCGCCCCGCGATGCTGCACGCGTAAGGCCTTGCGAATACACCGAAAGCCTGTAAATACCGGCCCGTCGAGACAGATGCGGCACGCGCGTGACAGTAACCTTTGACACAATCGCCTTGTCCGACGATAAGTAACGCCAGGGGCCCAGGCCGAACGACGCGAGACGATGATGGACGACCTGCGCACCGCGCTGTTCCGGGCTTTGAGAAAATCCGATGTGAACATGCTGCGCGCCATCCTGGCGCAGGGTGTGCCGGTGGGTTTTCAGGATGGCGATCCCTATCCGGTCTTTCATGCAGTCATCATTTGCGGCGGCGACGACCTCGAAATTCTCGACATGCTGCTGACAGCCGGCGCCGATCCGCGCGCCGCGTGGACGCAGAACGGGACAAGCGTCCTGCACTACGCCGGTAACCGCAGCCGCCCCGATATCCTTAACTGGTTCCTGGCGCAGGGTGTCGATGTCAACGCCGCGTCGGCCGACGGGACGACGCCGTTGATGAGCGCGATCACCGCCGCCGACTGGACGGGTGACCGCAACGATTACACCACGGGCCTGCGCGATATCGGCATATTGCTGGCGGCCGGCGCCGATGCGAAACGCGCCGATCAATCAGGCGGTACGGCTCTCCATTCCGCCGTCATGAGCGACCTGGAGGACGTCGCGGCCCGTCTTCTCGACCACGGCGCCGAGATCGAAGCGCGTAATGCCGCCGGTGAAACGCCGCTGCTGCTGGCGGTCTCGATCGGAGCGGACAAGGCAGTGGCGTGTCTTCTGGCGCGCGGCGCCAACCCCGGCGCGCAAGGCATCCGGAAATTCGGCGCCCTGCACGACCTGGCCAGCCGTGATGAGGCGTTTATAACGCCGGAGCGCCTGGAGATCGTCGAAAGACTCATCACCGCCGGCCTCAATCCCGACATGGCTGACGACGATGGCCGTACCGCCCTGTGCTGGGCGGCCTCATCCAACAATATCGCCATGGCAAAGGCCCTGCTCCATCATGGCGCCAACGCAAATGCCTGCAGCGGCTTCGCCCTGCGCGAAGCCGTTTTCTCCGAGTCCGATGCGATGGTCGATTGCCTGCTTGCCGCCGGTGCCGGTATGCCCAATGCCGATTTCGCCGGCGATTGGGGTGACCTGCCTCTGGCGATTGCGGCGTCCATTGACTATGCCTACGGTATTGCCGCCCTTCTCGACCACGGCGCCGATATCGACGCCCAGACGATTGACGGTGAAACCGCGCTGCTGGTCGCGGTGCGTAACGGCAGCCATGCGGCCGCGGATTTGTTGCTGGCGCGCGGCGCCAATCGCGATCACGCCGATCGCTACGGCAATACGGCGCTGGGCTGGGCCACGCGCCGGCAGGATGCCGCGATGATCGGGCGGTTAAAGTAAGAGCGGGCGAAGGTTGGGAGACGGATTGCTCCCCTTGCATCTAAGCGAGCTTGCTCGTGGTCGTGCCTCCAGCCAAACGACTGTATCGTTTGGCTGTCGACCCGGCCCACCCACTCGCATCTTTTGTGTGAGGTCTTCCGAGACGCTCATGGGGAGGTACAGGAAAAGCGGAGTTTACCCGGTGACGACAGTATGGGCGGCACGGATTGCTCCGCACCGCCCAAATCAGCAGTCCTTTAGAACGTCATGTCGAAGCCAACCCGGACAAAGCGCGGTGTCTGATAGGCCGACGGCGCCTTGTACAGCGGATTGGCCGCACCCGAGTTCAGCTGGCCTGTTTCCACGGCTTCGGTGACGCCGTGGAAATCGAACAGGTTGAAGACATCGGCGCGCAGCACCAGGTTGCTGTTGTTGATCAGCGTCAGGTATTGCGACGGCACCGTATAGCGGGCCGAGACGTCGAGGCGGTTGATGAACGGGGTGTGGAACGCCGTGCCGCGCGGGACCAGCGTGCCGAAGCAATAGTGACCCGGCGGGACGCTGTAGCCGAGCGAGTCGCCGTTCGGATCGCGTGACGCCGGCACCGGACCGTTACAGCCGTAAGACCGGCCGGAAATGCCCGAATAGTTGAAGCCGAACAGCAGGTTGTCATCGAAGGCATAGGAGCCCCAGAGCTTGATCTGGTGCGCGTGATGGTTCGGCAGCAGACCGTAGGCCCCGTCCTGGAAGGCGATGATGTCGTTGTCGGCGGTAATGCCGGCATCGGCCTGGCCGTTGTCGGACTTGACCGCGCCCTCGATATTGCCCTTCGATTCCGACAGGGTATAGGACCCTTGCAGGCCCCACTTGCCGTCGAACGCGCGGCTGAAGGTCAGCTCAAGCGCCTTGTAGGTGCGCTTGGGCGCCGCAAGCCCCAGGTCGGCGGCGGACAGGTTGAGCGTCCGGATCGTCGTTTCACCTGGCAGCGTGTGGTTGAGCACGGCGACCACGTCCTGGCCGGCATTGAGGATCAGGTATTGCGACAGACCGGTCCAGATATCGCGGCAGCCGTCGAGGGCGCCGGTGTGCGACGGCAGGCCGTGCGCATCGCAGTAGGCGTTGACGGCGGCGTCGATGGCGGCGTCGTCGGCGGCGGTGATCAGCTTGCGGTAGGTGAGCGTGGCGCCGACCTTCCACAGGCTGTTGATGCGGCGTTCATAGCCCAGGATATATTCGTCCTGCGCCGTGGCCTTGACGTTGAGCGCCGAGATCGAGTCGGGCGGCGGCGTGACACCGAACGAACCGACCTGGCAGGCGCGCTGACCGACCGTGCCGGACACGATGCCGCGATCGACGAAGAACTGCGTACAGTTCGACAGCGAGGCCTGCGTCGAGTTGACGCCGAACACCAGCGGGGCGCCGAGGCCGGCCGTGGGCTTACCGGTGACCGGGTCGAGTCCGCCGAAGGCCAGGCCGCCACCGGAGGGCAGGTAGTACTGGTTGACGTCGAGATTGTTCGACGCCGCGCGGTAAGCGGTATTGGCGGCTACAGGCAGGTAGGTGCGGCCATAGAAGCCGAAGATCTTGTCGACCTTGTCGCCGCTCGGGTCAAAGGTGAAGCCGAGGCGCCACGCCTTGTTGCCCTTAAGCGTCGAGAAGCCCTGACCGGCGGCGTCGCGCTGGGTGAAGTCGTCGTTGCGATAGCCGATGTTCAGGTTCAGGCGGCTGTTGATGTCCCAGCTGTCCTGGATGTACTGGGCTTCGTTGAGGCCGGTGAAGGCGCCGCCGCCGGTGAAGGTGCGCAGCAGGGCGTATTGCTGGCCGGTGGCGAGGCCGAGCGTATTGCCCGCGGCCGCCGTCAGATAGGTCCACACCTGGCCGCCGTTATTGGCGGAGATGTTGTTGAAGGTCGTTTCTTCGTGGTCAAGACCGACGCGGACGTGGTGCTTGCCGACAAGGTTGAAGTACAGGTCGACGTCGCCGCGATAGAACTTGCGCTCGGCGTTCGACGGCACGTTGGCGGCAGCATTGGCCTGGCGGCTGATGATAGCGTTCTGGCCGACGCGGTTGTCGATGACCTGCGATTCCGGCAGCAGCGGATCGGCGTAGTTCGACTGGTCGAACTTCGAGTCGCCATAGGCCGCCGAAACCGTCAGCCATTTGGTGATCGTGCCGGTGTAACGGCCGACATAGGACGGGCCGCCGAAGTTCTGGATCTGGGTCGCCTTGTGGGCGCAGATGGTGTCGAGCGTCGGGCAGGCCGGGTTGGCCGCCGGGTCGAGGCCGGTATATTGATTGTGCGGCGCGCGGTAGACGTACTGTTCCTGGCGGCGTTGCTGCGTCGTGTCGAAAGCGGTCAGTTCGAAGTGGTGGTTGGAGGTCAGGTAGCCGTCGAGCTTCACGCCCCAGGCCGGATCGTTATACCGCGTGTCCGTGTAGGTCGTGCCCGAATAGGTGGCGTTGGTCGTCTTTGAGTTCGGCGCCTGATAGAGGGCGTAGAAGAACAGGTGGTCCTTGAGGATCGGGCCGCTGGCTTCGAAGATATAGTCGGAATAGTCGGTCGTGACGCGGGTGCCCGTCGAGCCCTGAACCCGGTTGGAACCGGTCACGGTGTTGGGTGACGAGCTCTGCAGGCTGGAGGGCTGGAAGTTGCCGTGAATGGCGAATTTAAAGACGTTGGAGCCCGACTTGGTGACGGCGTTGACGACACCGCCGGTGCCGCGGCCGTATTCGGCCTGGAAGCCGCCGGTCTTGACTTCGATCGTCTTGTAGAAGTCGAACGGAACGCCGGCTGCGCCGATGCCGTTGACGAAGTTGGTGATGTTCAAGCCGTTGACGTAGAAAACATTTTCACCGACCGAAGCGCCCGACAGCGACGCCTGGGTCAGGCCCTGCGAGGTGTTGCCGGCACCGAAGGCCGAGTCGCCCGGAACTGCCGACGGCGCCAGCATGGTCAGGGCGGTGAGGTTGCGCGCGATCGGCATCTGCTTGGTCAGGCCTTCGACATCGACGACAGTGCCCGTTGTGGTCGCGGCAAAGTCGAGCTTCGGCTTGGCCTTGGCCTTGATGACGACTTCGGTCGTTTCCGCCGGCTGCAGGGTAAAGCCGAACGCCGAGTCGGAGCCCAGGACGACGTTGACGCTGTCGTCATTGGTCGACGAATAGCCCGAGGCCGAAATGGTGACCGAATAGCCGCCGATCGGGATCAGGTTGAAGCGGAACGTGCCCTTCGCATCGGTGGTCGCTTCGCGTGTGATGCCCTGCGCCTTCGACGTGGCGACGACCCTGGCGCCGGCGACCGGCTTGCCCGACGCGTCCGTGACGGTGCCGATCAAGGTGCCGCTGGTATAGTCCTGCGCCTCGGCGCCGGCCGGCAGAAGCGACACGGCCGTCGCGATGAGCGCCGGTGCGACCATCGTCGACAGCACGGCGCTGCAGATGGTTGTCGTGGCCATGAGGCCTGATCGTTTAATGTGTTTTTTCAAGGTGATGTCTCCGTATTGGCTGCCATTTTTGTGCAGACACGCCACCGATTCAGGTTGGGCGCGAGCTCTGCGGATGGGCGTGGCAGGTCCAGTGGAAAGGCTGCGGCTATCCGAAAATGCTCAGGCGCATGTGTCAGGTAGTTTCAAGTCTACCTAGTTTCGGTAGCAGCTTCCGTATACGGTCGAAATTACCTGTCAGGTAATTGACTGGCGCAATTGGCACCCTTTAGGGTAAAACAACGGAAAATTACGTTTCTATATTAACAATATGTGCAGATTGTTGCAAATTTGACATATCCATACAGATGACATTGGCATCATGGATATTTTATACACATTTTTGTCTGGTAAAGCTTCCTCTCCGGGTTGCCGCGACCAGATGAAAAGCCGCGGGAGAGTGTAGGCGCACTCCCCGCACCCATCGCCCGGCCCCCGATCGCCAGGCCGTGAAGACCCGGATCGGAAGGGCGCTCGCGTACCGTGCTCTTTCGATCCGGAATTTGGCGATCCGGAATTTGGCGATCCGGAATCTGGCGATCCGGAATTTGGCGATCCGGAATCTGGCGATCCAATATGTCTAAGGACCGAAAGTCCGCGTCAGCACCGAGCGGGTATTGGCGTCCGACGGCAGGAAACTGGCAATGGCGATTTGCGGACAGCGCACGGCATTGGGGCTGCCGAACAGCGACGTCGCGCCGAGGAAGGACAGCGGCGCACCGAGGTCATCGAGCCGGATGCTCAGCGGCAGGGTGAGATCGGCGGCTTC
>FSVF01000065.1_pt1 | contig 16156 bp, 12 predicted proteins | sample 1637601 | NCBI WGS metagenome assembly FSVF01 (sample SAMEA3914814, study PRJEB12502) | metagenome | biome: forest; material: soil | place: USA | collected 2011-09-16 | depth 0.1 m
CATCGTACATCAGGGCCAAGGCCCCTTGCGGACGCGGCGAATAAAAGCCGTCCTGGTGCACCGATACGGCGGCTTCGGCGACTTCTGTCGTGTCGGTCGACGTCACGCCGCGCATGCTGATTGCCGTGCTGGAATCGCCGTTCGAGCCCATTTGCAGGTTGGGGACGGTCGTGGCCAGGTCGCGCACGTTTTCGACGCCCTGCTTATCCAGTGCTTCCTGAGTGAGGGCCGAGACCGCCAGCGGCGTCTTGAGCAGCTTGGTCGAGCGCTTTGAGGCGGTGATAATGATATCCTGGATGGTGTTGGCGGACTCGTCCTTGACCGGCGCCTTGTCCTGCGCGCCGGCCGGCATTGCCGCCGCCAAGATCGCGCTCAGGCCGAGGGCCGTCGTCATCATCCACACAGACCGCACACGGCGGATACGCACACTCGTCATGGTTTGCCCTCCAGGATGGCCGGTGGGACCGGCCGCGTCGGCGGCAATCTGCGCCGGGCTTTTTGCCTTGTCAATATATACTTCTAATGGATGTATTTATTGTGGCAAGCGAGTGACAGTCGGAACCTGGTCGCGGTGAAAGCCGGAGACGACCAGAGACCACCAGAGACGAAATCATCAGAAAGCGAAACGGCGAACCGTTTTCAGCCGTTCGGCATCGCCTTCGTCGCGCCCCAGGGTCAGGGCGTCGACGCGCGGCGCCAGCTTTTCATAAATCGGCAAGACGGCCGCGCCCAGCAGCGCGCTGTCCCCGCCTTGATTGGAAACCACGACACGGGACGCCTCGCGGTCCTGACCGCCGCTGCGTACCGAATGCAGCCACGGGCGGGCATATTCAACGAGCGCCTGCCACAGGGCCGGAGGCACCGTGCCGCCGAGGACGATGGTTTGCGGATCGAGCATGTTCTCAATCGTGCAAATGACCTGGCGCAAATAGGGCGCGGCCGCACGGCACCAGTCGTGGATACGCACATCGCCGGATTCGAGGCGATAGATGATTTGCTCCTGCGTCAGCAGCGTACCGCCACCACCGAGTTCTTCGGACAGGGCATGGAGGGACAGGTATGTCTCCAGGCAGCCGCGATTGCCACAGCTGCAGGACCGGCCGTTCGGGACGACCGGAATGTGCCCGACTTCGGTGGCGTTGCCATTGGCGCCCGAATAGGCGGCACGGTCGACCATCAGGGCGCCGCCAAGACCGACGCCCATGTAAAGATAGAAGAAACGATTGGCGTCACGCGCACTGCCGAACAGCGATTCACCGACGGCGCCGGCGACGCTGTCGACATTGTAGAAGACCGGTAAGCCCACGGCCTCTTCAAGCGCGTTGAAGATTTCCAGACCGCGCCATTTCTCGAAGACGGTTGGCCCCTTGAAACTGAGATCCGGCGCGTCGAAAGGCCCAGGCATGGCGACGCCGACGCCCCAGATACGTTGCGCGCTGTTGCCGTTGTCGCGAAGCGCCTCGACCTGCTTGATCATCGCCACCAGCGCTGTTGTCGGGTCGCGCAGGTCGACATTTATGTGGCGGCGGTCGCGCATTTCACCGACCAGGTTGACGCGGGCCGCTGACAGGCCATTGAGCTCGAGGCTGAGACCGATGGCATCGCCGCCGTCCGGGTTGAGCGTGAAGGCCATGGGCGGCTGGCCCCGCGCCTTTTCGCCCTTTTGCCTTTTGGAAACAATGAGGTTCAGGTCTTCGAGATCCTGGGTGATATTGGCGATCGTTTGCGGGCTTAAGCCGACGGTATCGATCAAATCCTTGCGCGAGGCCTCGCCGCGCCTGCGAATGACGTCCAGAACTATGCGCCGGTTGAACGGGGCGCTCGATTGCTGGGTTGTGCCGCGACTGACCATAAGGCGTACTTCTCAAAACGGCTGGAACTATTGTCTATATAGCGGCCATCAAGGCAATAACAATACGTCTCATGCGTGAACCGGATATTAAACACATCCATTTGATTTATTAATTGACAGGCCGACGGCGGCCATGAGATAGATTTGGCGCTCCCTTTGTAACGCAGAGCTTCGCCATGAATGTCAAACTCAGGACTTCGCCGAACGGCCAGCCGGACGCGACCGCACCGGGCCTGATCGTGCTGGGCGATATCGGCATAGACATGGTCATGGGGCCGCTGCCGGAATGGCCGCGCATCGGCGTTGAAACCCTGATGCCGCGCAGTGATATGCGCGCCGGCGGCTCGGCCGGAAACGCTGCCCTGGCCTTGCAGGCCCTGGGCGCGCCCGTGTGCATGTTGTCCGCAGCGGGCAATGATGCGCTGGGCCTGTGGCTGAAGTCGCAGTTCGCCGGGATCGACGCCGTCGTCGCCACTTGCGACACGGCAACCGCAGTGTCGGTCGGCATTGTCCACGCCTGCGGTGAGCGCAATTTTTTCACCACTCATGGCCATCTCGACCATCAGGATTGGAGCCAGTTCGTCACCTTCGTCCCACCGGCACGCGACGAAGGTGCTATCGCCTTGCTGACCGGCGTCTTTCTACTGCCGCGCCTGCGCGCCAACTATGGGCATATCCTCAGCCATCTGCGCCACCTCGGCTATCAGATCGCGCTCGACACGGGCTGGCCGCCCGAAACCTGGACGGGCAGCGTCGTCGCCGAGACCAGGGCCTGGCTGGCGCAGGTTGACCACGTCCTGCTCAACGAACTCGAAATCACCGCCCTCGCCGGCGACGACGATCTCGATACCGCCATGACGCAGGTGTCGTCGTGGCTTGCGCCCGGCGCCTGCCTCGTCGCCAAGATCGGCCGCCGCGGTGCCATCGGTATAAGCGGCGGCGTCCGGTCTACGGCTTCGCCGCCGCCATCAGCTGACAGCATCTTCGATACTATCGGCGCCGGTGATGCCTTTAACGCGGGTTACCTGCATGCGCGCAGCCGCGGGGCAGCTATGGCCGACGCCTTGCGCATGGGGTGTGAGACGGCGACGCGGATCATTGCGCAGTTCCCGCGCCAGCACATGGCCCTCTTTCAGCCGGAGGGCGCATGAACGCTTTGGTCACTGCAGCCGCCAGCATGAAAAACCGTGGATTGGTTGTCGCCTATATCCTGTGCGTCTGGTTCGTGATTTCGTTCGTCACCAATATCATCGGGCCGCTGATGCCGGTGATCATCCGCGACTTTCACCTCAGCCTGACCATGGCGGGCTTTCTGCCGTTTTCCTTCTTTCTCGCCTATGGCCTGGTGTCAATTCCGGCCGGCGTGATCATCGAGACGCGCGGGCCGAAATTCGCGCTTCTGAGCGCCTTTGCCATCAACCTGATTGGGGCACTCGGCTTTGCCCTGCACCCGACCTATCTGGCCGCCGTCAGCGCCTTGTTCGTCATCGGTGTCGGCATGGCCATGCTGCAGGTCGTCATCAATCCCCTGATGCGCAATGCGGGCGGTGAAGCGCATTTTGCCTTCTTTTCGGTGCTGGGACAGCTGGTGTTCGGCCTTGCGTCTTACGTCAGCCCCATGGCGTTTTCGGCAATTGTCACGAAGACGGTGCCCGCCGCTTTTACCGGCCTGATCCGTGCCACGCACGCGCCCGATTGGGTTCTGCTCTACTGGCTGTTCGCCGGCTTGTTCGTCGTCTCCATCGTCAGCACCGTGCCGCTCGACATGAAGTCGTTTGAGCTGGCGGCGGATGAGAAGAGCGAGCCGCTGGGTGTCTATCTGCGGCTGCTGAAGAGCAACGCGGTGCGTTTGTTCTTTTTGGGGATAGCCGCCTATGTCGGCTGCGAACAGTCGATCGCCAACTGGATGTCGCCGTTTCTGCAAACCTATCACGGCGTCGACCCGGCGACGGCCGGCGCGCAGGCGGTGGGCAATTTCTGGGGGCTGATGTCTCTCGGCTGCCTGTTGGGGTTAGGCCTGCTGAAGCTGCTCGATTCACGCATCGTGCTGCGCGGCGCAGTTGCCCTGGCCATGATCAGTTTGGCCACCGCCTTGTTCGGTCCGGCTGAGGTCAGCCTGATAGCCTTCCCGCTGTGCGGCTTCTTCCTGTCGGTAATGTTCTCGATCGTCTTTTCGCTCGGTCTCAACTCGGTCGCCGGACATCACGGCGCCTTGTCTGGCATACTATGTTCGGGGATCTTAGGGGGAGCCATTGCCCCATTGGTCGTCGGCGCGCTCGGTCAGGCGACAGGCTTGCGCACCGGCATGCTGCTGGTGTTCGGCCTGCTCGCCTTCCTGATGAGCATCGGTTTCTGGGCACGGCCGCTGGTGAGCAATGCCACTGTCTTCAACAAGGTTAGCCCAGATAGTTTACCCTAGGCGCCGGATCTTGATATTGCGGAACCACACCGGATCGCCATGGTCCTGCAGGCAGATGCGGCCGATCGGCGTTCTGGCGAAATCGGGCATCGACTTGAACTTCGAGGCGGCCACGAGCGCCTTCCAGGCGTCGTCGCCATAGCTCGATTCCGCCACCTTGGTGCCGTTCAGCCAGTGCTCGATATGGCCTTTTTTGACGACGATGCGCGCCACATTCCATTGGCCGACCGGCCTGGTCACATCGGCAGACGGCGTCACCAGATCGTAGATCGCACCGGCTGTGTGCGAGGGAATCTTGCCGTCGGCATGGCCGGCATTGTCGAGCACCTGCATCTCCGGGCCGGTCTGGTAAGGTTCGTCGTCGGCGGGGAGTTCGCGGACGAAATACATGATGCCGCTGTTGCCGCCCTTTGATATCTTCCATTCGAGCGACAGCTCGAAGTCGCCGTATTCGGCGTCGCTGACGATGTTGGCGCCGCCGGTTCCCTTCAAGGCCAGGGCGCCGTTCTCGGCCGCCCATTTGCCATCGGCCGCGCCGCCCTTGTACAGGCGCCAGCCCTTGAGATCCTTACCGTCGAACAGCAGCGTCCAGCCGGCCTGACGTTCGGCCCTGGTCAGGGTATTGAGAGGGGCGGGCTTGGCCATGGCCGGCAAACCGGCCAGGGTCGCAAGGGTGGCCAGCACGGCCACGGATAGTTTCAGTTTCATATCTCTCTCCTTCAGGCCGGATAGGGCAGGTTGAGGCTGGCGAGCAACCGGCGCAAGTGGCCAAGCGCTGCGTCGTCGGGGCCGGGATAGGGACCGATGAACGGGCTGTTGCCGATATAGCCGAGGGCCGCCGTGCCTTCGGGCAGGGTATAATAGCCGCCGACGACCAGTCCGCGCAGCCGCGAAAAGAAGCCCGACGCCTCCATGAGAAAATCCGGAACCGGTTCGAGCATCAGGGCATCGATGATGAGTGTCCGGCTGCCGGTATCGGCATTGATAAATGGCTTTCCACACAACCACGCGCTCTGGTCGTCGAGCCAGCGCAGGCCGCTTAAGATACGTAAGCGGTCGCCGGACTGCGACTCGTAGGGAGAACTGACCCATTCGTCGATGAAAGCGGCGATATCGAGCTGGCCGGCGCCCGGCGAGGTTGCGTCCTGGGGCAGGATGATGTCGCCAAGAAGGTTCAGCACGGCCTTGTCGCCGGCCGACAGGATCAGCGGCCAGGGAACGCTCGGGTCCATGATGTTGGGATCGCTGCCGTAGCCGGTACTGGCATTGACCGGCAGCGCCAGGTCCGGCCATTTGATCAGGGGATTGAGGCCGGTCTTGTGCGGGGCTTCGGCAGCAACGGTTTGGGCCGAAGCCGCTGTGGGTATGCCCGGGATCACCGCGACGGCGGCGGCCAGCCATTTCAGGCTCTGTCTGCGGCTGGGGGCCTTGAAGGTGGGGCTCATGCGAACGCCCCTCCTTTGATCTGGGCCGCCAGGTGATCGCAGGCGCGCCAAGCCAGGGCCATGATGGTCAGGGTCGGATTTTTGTGCGGGTTCGAGGCCAGCATGGCCCCGTCGGTGACCAGCAGGTTCGGGACATCCCACGCCTGGTTGTAGCTGTTGAGAACCGAGGTTTTCGGGTCTGCCCCCATCCGCGCCGTGCCGCCTTCGTGGATGATATTGCCGCCGTTGCGGATATTGCTCAGGCCGGTCTGTTCGGGATGCAGGGCGGTGCCGCCCATGCGCCTGATGATGGCGCGGGCGGTATCGAGGCCGTGCTGTGCCATGTTGATTTCCTGGTCCGACCACTGCCAGTGGAACTTCAGCACCGGAATGCCCCACTTGTCGCGCACCGACGCGTCGATTTCGGTGAAACAGTTCTCGTTGGGAATCATCTCGCCGCGCAGGGCAAAATGGACGCGGTTGCCCAGCTTTGCGCGCATCGCCTGTTTCAGCCCGACACCATTGACCGGCGGCAATTCGTCGCCGCCCATCCACGGTCCAGGAAGGCCGAAGCCACCACCGAGTTCAAAGTGATAACCGCGCGCGAAATCAAGCTTGCCGGCCTGCTGCTCCTTGTAGAGCCAGAACGGGATATAGAGGTGGGCCTGGGATGTGCCTTCTTCGTTATAGACCGGCCGGCCTTCCAGGCCGAGAACGACGCCGTCGACCGAGGCGCCGACCGTGTCCATCAGGTTGCGTCCGACCTGGCCGCTCGAATTGGCAAGGCCGCCCGGGTGGTCGGAGGTGTGGGAGTTGAGCAGGAGGCGCGCTGTCTCGCACGCGCTGGCGGCCAGGACGACGGCGCGGCCGAAGACCTGGTGCGTCTGGCCGGTGGCCTTGTCGATATATTCGATGCCTCCGACCTTGTCCTTCGCAGTCATCAGAACCTTTGAGACCATCGCCCGGGTGACGATCTTGAGCCGGCCGGTCGCCTTGGCCAGGGGCAACAGCGACGTCGTCGTCTGGAAAGCCGCGCCGATATTGCAGCCACGGCCGCAGGAGCTGGCATTGTAGCAAGCGCTGCGCGGTGCCACCTTGTCCGGAAGGTCGCGCGTCAGGATAGCGTAGCGTGACGGCACGCACGGAATACCCAGGTCGTTAGCCGCCGCCTTGATCAACAGTTCGTAGACGCGCGGCTTCGGTGAAGGATAGGCGATGCCTTCGGGCGAATCCGGGTGGTTCTCCAGGCCGTTGGCCGAGCCGAAAAAGCCGACGATCTTTTCCGTCTTGTCGTACCATGGCGCGACGTCGTCGTAGGCGATCGGCCAGTCGACGCCCCGTCCGTCACGCGAAAACGGTTTGAAGTCGTAGGGCCCGAAACGCGGCACATGCCGTCCCCAGTGGTTGGTTCTGCCGCCCAGCATGCGCGCCCGCCACCAGTCGAACTTGGTGCCGCGCGCCAGGGTGAACGGCTCCCCTGGAACGTCCCAGCCGCCGTCGATAGTCGCGTCGTAATAGCCGAACGGTTTGTCGGGCGTGCCGGCGGCGCGCAACGGCGCCTTATAGTCTTCGCCGAGCATGCTGGTCTCGGATGCCGGATCATAATCGCGTCCAGCTTCCAGCATCAGGCAATTGATGCCGGCCCTGGTCAGGGCATAGGCGGCCATGCTGCCTCCCGCCCCTGACCCCACAATGATGACGTCGTGGCCCCCGGCCCTAGCCCCAGCTGTGCGCATCCCTGCCTCTGTTCTTTTTGTCTCGCGCCGCTTTCCCCAAGCGCGAGCGGTCTGGTTTTGACGGGGAGGTTACGGCCATCTGTAATGGATTACAACACGTGAAGCGATGGGCCATGAGGCATTTTACGGCCTGCATGCCGGAAACTGTAAAATTGACCGGGGGGCTTGCCCATTCGTTCAACTCCCGCGGCGCTGCCGCCGCAAGCTTAGGTAGTTGCGACGGACAGGGGCGGTAAAATCGCATCGATTCCTTATGTTCCGAACGAAATAACATCGTCGTTAGACAGGTGGGAGTGGGGAGCATGGGATTGAAATCGAAAGATTTTATCGGCCGTTTGACGGTGGGAGGCGGCATTGGTCTTTGGGTCATCGCGGCAAGTCTTTGCCTGGTCCCGCAGCGGGTGTGGGCCGCCGGTTCGCCGCAAAACACGTCCCCGCAAAGCGTCGAAGATCTTCAACCTTTGTCGATCGAAGACCTCGGCAACCTGCAGGTTACGTCGGTATCCAAGCGTCCCGAGACCCTGCGTCAGGTGGCCGCCTCCCTCTACGTCATTACGTCGGACGATATCCACCGTTCAGGGGCGACGAGTCTGATAGAAGTTCTGCGTTTGGCGCCCAATCTCGAGGTCGCCCGCATCAACGGGTACAGCGCCACCGTTACCGCGCGCGGCTTCAATTCGCCTGAAACCGCCAACAAGTTGCTGGTCCTGGTCGATGGCCGCAGCGTGTATGAGCCGATCGGTTCAGGCGTTTTGTGGCAGCAGGTCGATGTGGCGCTCGACAATATCGACCATATCGAGGTCATTAGCGGACCCGGCGGCACGATGTGGGGTGCCAACGCCGTCAACGGCGTGATCAATATCATCACCAAGGATTCGGACAAGACGCAAGGATTGTACGTACGCGCCGCCAGCGGCATTTATAAGCGCAGCGCGACCGTCCGTTACGGCGGCAAGCTCGGTTCCGATGCGACCTACCGCGTTTTTCTCGACGGCTTCAAGTCTGACAAGACCCACCCTGCCGACCCGCTTGATACAATGGACGATGGCTTTGCCGGCGTAGATGGCGGTGTGGTCATAGACGCCACACGCGATGCCAGCACCTATAGTTTCAAGACTGATTTCTACAACAATACGATCTCGAACGGCGGAGGGACCTTCCGCGGCTACGATGTCCTTGGCGGCTGGAACCGCACGCTTGCCAATGGCTCGATCGTCGCGTTCCAGGCCTATGTCGACCACGACGTGCGCGACGAACCTACCCTATATGAGAGCCGCGACACGTTTAACATCGACGGCCAGCATACGATTGCCCTTGGCGCGCACCATCAATTCGTCTGGGGCGGCGAGATGCGGTATTGGCGCGAGACCTTTGTCTCCTTCAACGATTTTCATTTCGCCGATCCCAAGACCACCATTTCCCTCGGCTCGGTGTTCGCCCAGGATGAAATCACACTGCGCCGGGGTCTGAAACTGACGCTTGGTCTCAAGGCCGAGACCAACAGCTATTCCGGCGCCGAGTGGCTGCCCAATGTCCGCCTCGCCTGGGAGCGCGACAACGGCGATCTCCTGTGGGGCTCGGTCTCGCGCGCCGTGCGCACGCCCAACCGCATCGAACGCGAACTGGAACACCCCATCTTCCTGGCCCCGTCGCCGGATTTCCAGTCCGAGAAACTGACGGCCTATGAGCTCGGCTGGCGCGGACAGCCAACGCCGCAGTCGTCGTTTTCGCTGGCGACCTTCTATAACGTCTATGACGACCTGCGCACCGACGGGATCACTTCGGTCACTGTCCTGCCCTTTATCCTCGAGAACGGCGCACGCGGCACGACCTATGGCCTTGAGGGCTGGGGCAAGCTTGATGTCACACCGCAGTGGCGCCTGAGCGCCGGTTTTAACCTCCTGCACAAACATTTCGAGCTCAAGCCGGGCTATATCGACGTCACCGCCCTGGCGGTGCGAGGGCAGGATCCGGCTTACCAGGCACAGTTGCGCTCAGAGTGGAGCATTACCCGAAAACTTGATCTGGATGTGGCCGTGCGCACCGTCGGCAAGGTCGACACTGCACCGGTACCCGGTTATACAGAGGCCAATATTCACGTCGGCTGGCGTGTAAGTGACACTCTCGAACTGGCGGTAAATGCCGTGAACCTGCTCCATCCGCGCCACATCGAGGTATGGGATCCCTCCACCGCCAATCCGCGCTATGTCGGCCGGTCGATCGTCGTCGCCCTCAATTACGGTTTCTAGGACGGTGCGGGCCGCAAAAACGCCCAGCCAGATCGTCAGCGGGCTCGCGGCAGGCCTTTGCGCGTTCGCGACCCTGTGCGCGATTCTGTGGACGCCGGACCCTGCCGAGGCGGGCACGCCGCTCGAAACGACGGTCAAGGCGACCTATCTCTATAAGCTGGCGCCGTTCGTCACCTGGCCCGATGGCGGAAATGGGCCATTTACGATCTGCGTCGTCGGCCAGGACCCCTTCGGCGCGCAACTCGACCGCGCCGTCGCCGGGCAAAGCCTGGGAACCCGACCTTTCCAGATCGTGCGTATGGACAGTATCACCCCGCAATCGGTTTGCCAGATCGCCTATATCGGCGGATCACGCGATCAAAGCGTCGCCGGTGCGCTGCGCGCCGTCCAGGGTGCACCGGTCCTTACAGTGACCGACGAGGGCGACGCATCGGGAATCGTCGAATTCGCCGTGCGCGACAACCGGGTGCGCTTTCGCATCGATCAGGCTGCTGCCGTGGACAATCGCCTTACGATCAGCTCGAAGCTCTTGAGCCTTGCCCTGACGGTCAAACCGGCAAAAGGCGCCGGACAACCGTGACCCGCATTGCTACGTATTTTCAGGCCAGGCACGGCCTTACCATGTGTTCGACTCCGGCGATATCGACGCAATCTTAGGTGATTGTTAGCTATCCATACGGTAAAATTCACATCGATTCCTTATATGCCGAACGGAATAACGTCTTGACGCCACGACAAGAAAACGGGGAGCGCATCGGGTGAAATCGTCGGACCTCACCGGCTGTTTTCAAGGTCATGGCAGCCTCATTCCGGGCAGCCTCATTCCGGGCGCCCTCATACCGTGGGTAATCGCGGTCAGCCTGTGCCTGTGCCCGCAACTGGCGTTGGCCTCCGCTCCGCCGCAAAGCGTCGAGGACCTTCAGCCCCTGTCCATCGAAGACCTCGGCAACCTGCAGGTCACATCGGTGTCCAAGCGCCCCGAGACATTGCGGCAGGTCGCTGCCGCAATCTACGTCATCACATCCGAGGATATTCGCCGTTCCGGGGCAGCCAGTCTGCTGGAAGTCCTGCGCCTGGCGCCCAATCTTGAAGTCGCGCGCGTCAATGGCTTCAGCGCTACCGTTACTGCCCGTGGCTTCAATTCGATACAGGCCGCCAACAAATTGCTGGTGCTGATCGACGGCCGCAGCGTCTATGAGCCCGTCAGTTCGGGCGTCCCATGGCAAATGATCGACGTGGCGCTCGATGATATCGACCGCATCGAGGTCATCAGCGGGCCCGGCGGCACGATGTGGGGTGCCAACGCCGTCAACGGCGTGATCAATATCATCACCAAGGACGCTTCGCAGACTCAAGGACTTTTCCTGCGCGCCACCAGCGGCATCTATAAACGCAGCGCCAGCCTGCGGTACGGCGGCAAGCTTGGGGCGAACGTCAGTTACCGTGTCTTCGCCGACGGCTTCAAATCGGACGGCACGCAAGACGTAACGCCCAGCCATCCGAGTGACGCCTTCATGGGCGCGCACGGCGGTTTCGCCATCGACGGCACGAGCGAGAGCAGCGCCTATTCCATCACGGGTGACGGGTATGACAACTCCGTGGCCAATAATGGCGGGGACTTCCACGGGGACGGCCTTCTCAGCAGCTGGGAAAAGACGCTCGTCAACGGCTCAACCGTCGCGTTGCGGGCTTACTTCGCTCATGACATCCGCTCTGAGCCGGACTTCTACGAAAGCCGCGACACCTATAATGTCGAAGGCCAGCAAACGATTGCCTTCGGAGAGCGCCATCAATTCGTCTGGGGCGGTGAAATGCGTCTTTGGCGGGAGACTTTCACCTCCCATACCCTCGCCCGCTTCGCCAATCCGAAAGCCGACATTTCGCTCGGCTCGGTTTTCGCGCAGGACGAGATCACGCTGAAGCGCGGCCTGAAACTAACCCTGGGCCTGAAGGCGGAGACGAACAGCTATTCCGGCACCGACTGGTTGCCGAATGTACGGCTGGCGTGGCAGCGCGGCAACGGTGACCTGGTCTGGGGCGCGCTGTCGCGTGCCGTGCGCACGCCCAATCGCCTCGACCGTGAACTGGAAGCGCCCGGCCTGATACTGCCCTCGCCCGACTTCAGTTCGGAGACGCTGAACGCCGTTGAACTCGGCTGGCGCACGCAGCCCACAGTGAGTTCGTCTTTCTCCCTGGCCGCGTTCTACAATGTGTACGACGACCTGCGCACCATCAAGCCGACACCTTTGACGGTCGTTCCGGCGATCCTCGAAAACGGCGCCAGGGGAACAACCTACGGACTCGAAGGCTGGGGAAAGGTCGATGTGACGCCGCGATGGCGCGTCAGCGGCGGCTTCAACCTGCTGCACAAGCATTTCGAAACCAAACCGGGAGCTGTCGACTTCAACGGTCTGAAGGTTCAGGGTGAGGATCCGGCCTATCAGGCGCAACTTCGGTCGGAGTGGACGGTTACCGACAAGGTCGATTTCGATGTCGCCATGCGCACGGTTGGCAAGCTCGATAACGCACCTGTGCCCGGTTACTCCGAGGCCTCCGTCCACGTCGGCTGGCGCGTCCGCGACACTATCGAACTTGCCGTCAATGCCGTCAACCTGCTCCACCCGCGTCATCTCGAATCGTGGAGTTCAACCAGCCTCCCGCCTTACTATGTCGGCCGCTCCATCGTCCTTTCTCTCCGGTATGGTTACTGAGATGGGGGCAGGTGTAAAACCATCGGGACTGGCCGCGAGCGGGATCGCCATCCTCCTATGCCTGGTCACACCGGCTACCCGCGCGGGCACGCCGCTCGAAACGGCCGTCAAGGCGACCTATCTTTATAAATTGGCGCCGTTCGTCACCTGGCCCGACGGCGGCAGCGGGCCGTTCACGATCTGCGTGGTCGGCCAGGATCCGTTCGGGGCGCAACTCGACCGCGCCGTCGCCGGACAAAACATCGGGACGAGACCCTTCCAGGTTTTGCGCATGGACACTGTCGGCCCGCAATCTGTCTGCCAGATCGCCTATCTCGGCGGGTCGCGTGACCAGAGCGTCGCCGGGGCACTTCACGTGCTGCACGGCATGCCGGTCCTTACGGTGACCGACGAAGGTGAAGCGTCTGGCATCATCGAGTTCGCGGTCCGCGACAATCGCGTACGCTTTCGCATCGACCAGGCCGCCGCCGTGGATAACGGCCTGTCGATCAGTTCGAAACTCCTGAGTCTGGCCCTGACGGTCAAACCCGCAAAAGGTGCCGGTCAGCCATGATCCGTGCGATAAAACTACTGCAGCACCGCCGCCTGCCCATTGTCGTCGTCAGCCTCGTGGTTCTGATCGCCGCCAGCATCGGACTGGCCCTGTCGGCCGAGGCCGGACACGAGGCCCAGACCAAGGCATCGGCGCAGGTGCAGGTGCAAATCCTCGCCGACTCGGTTTCGGCCGCGCTTGCGTTCAATGACCTGCAGACGATCCAGCAATATGCCTCCGCCCTGCATGCCAATCCCGATATCGAAGCCGTGGCGGTGTACGACGACACCGGCAGGCTGGTGGCACAATACGGCGCCCAGGCCGGCGACCTGATGTCGTCCAAGACGCGTCAATCGACTGGCGGCGGCGCGGCCATTACAGTCAATGCCGCTGTCTCTGAGAACGGCGTCAAGCTTGGTCACGTTTACCTGCGTGAACGCACCGAGACTTTCGGGTCCCGCCTCGTGCGCTACAGCGGCGCGGCGCTGTTGTTGGTCATGTCGTCGCTGATGCTGACCGTCATGGCGTTCGACGCCCGCCAGCTGTCGCTGGGCAACCAGCGGCTGCGTCAGGAAATGGTCGAACGCCAACACGCCGAGGCTGCCTTGCGTCAGAGTCAGAAAATGGAGGCGGTCGGCCGCCTGACCGGCGGGATCGCGCACGACTTCAACAATATGCTGGCCGTTATCCTTGGCAATCTCGACCTGTTTGTCCGCCGCTATCCCGAGGCGGACCCGAAAATGTTACGGTTTATCACCGGCTCACAGGAAGCCGGCAAGCGTGCCGCCGCCCTGACCCAGCGCCTGCTGGCCTTTTCGCGGCGCCAGCCCCTCGACCCGAAGCCGACCGATGTCGGCAAGTCAGTGACCGACATGTCCGACCTGCTGCGCCGTACCCTGGGCGAAAGCATTGCTATCGAGACTGTGCGGTCAGCAGGCCTGTGGCGCGCTCATGTCGATATTGGCCAGTTGGAGATGGCGCTTGTCAATCTCGCGGTCAATGCGCGTGACGCCATGCCCGACGGCGGCAAGCTGACCATCGAAACGGCCAACGCCTTTCTTGACCGCAGCTACGCCAATGCCCAGGAGGAGGTCGTGCCGGGACAATATATCGTCGTGGCGGTAACCGACACAGGGATGGGCATGGCCCCTGACATTATCGACAAGGTCTTCGAGCCGTTCTTCACCACCAAGCCGGCCGGCCTCGGTACCGGGCTCGGCCTCAGCCAAGTGCATGGCTTCGTCAAACAGTCGGGCGGGCACGTCGCCGTCTACAGCGAAGTCGGCCATGGCACGACGATCCGCCTCTATCTGCCACGGTCGCAGCAAGAGGTCGAAGCGCCCGTCATGGAAGCTGCCCGCTTCGCCGACCACGACCGCCGCGATATAACGGTCCTGGTCGTCGACGACGAGCCGGGGGTGCGCGAATTCGCCACCGAAGCCTTAGTCGAACTCGGGTACGACGTCGCCAGCGCCGAAAACGCCGATCAGGCCCAACAGATCGTTGAGGGCGGACTCGGTCTGAAGATCCTGCTGACCGACGTGGTCATGCCCGGACGCAGCGGCCGCGACCTGGCCGACGCCGTGCAGCGCTTCAAGCCTGACGTGCGCGTGCTCTATATGACCGGCTATACGCAAAATGCCATCGTGCATAATGGCGTACTCGACACCGGCACCAATCTGATCAGCAAGCCCTTTACCATCAGTCAGCTGGGTGAGGAACTCGACGCGCTGATGGAGCGCTGACACGACCCATAAAGCTTATGACTTCATTACGGATTTGCCCACACTCCGGCATTTCGGGAAATGTCGACAGACCTTAATCCTGTCCTCCGATCTTAACTTCTGGAGGCTTCTATCATGGGTAAAGGTATTCTGCTTTGGCTGCTCGGCGTGCCGATTCCGGTCATTATCATCCTTGCGCTTCTGTTCCGTTAAGGAGAGGCAGCATGGACACTGCGATCACAGCCACAACCTTGGGCAAGCACGATGGCCCCAACCTCGAGTCATCGAGTTCAGGTATTCATTGGGCAGCCATTTTCGGTGGCGCTGCCGCTGCAGCCGCCATTTCGCTGATCCTGATCCCCCTGGGATCGGCGCTCGGCTTTTCATCGTTTTCCGTGTTCACCGCTACGGACACCAGCGCCCTTGTTTTCACCGCCGGCTGGGCCATCTGGCTCGTCGTCATGCAGTGGGTGTCGTCGGGCATCGGCGGTTATCTCGCGGGGCGTCTGCGCGTCAAATGGGCCGACCTGCACAGCGACGAGGTCTTCTTCCGCGATACGGCGCACGGCCTGCTGGCGTGGGCGGTAGCGACGCTGTTTACTGTCGGTCTTATCGCCAGCCTGACGATGTCTACCGTCAGTGCCGGTACCCAGGCCGCATCAACGGTCGCTGCGGGCGCTGCCGGAAACAGTCGCATGGCCTACTATGCCGACAGCCTTTATCGCGGGGCTGCGGCGCCCGCCGCTGACGTCAGCGCCGAGACCTCGCGTATCTTGATCAGCGACGAAGCCAATGGCGGCATCACGGCCGACGACAAGGTTTATCTTTCACACCTGGTCGCCGCGCGCACCGGCGTGTCGCAAGCCGAAGCCGCGGGCCGCGTCAATGTCATGGTCTCGCAGATCGAAACGGCCAAACAGCAGGCCGCCGTTACAGCAGAGAAAGCCCGAAAAGCCGCCGTTGGCTTCAGCACCATCCTGTTCCTGTCCCTGGTGATCGGGGCCTTTATCGCCTGCGTTTCGGCAGCCCTTGGTGGACGTCTGCGCGATACCTACTGAACCCGCATGTTAATAAAAAAAAAGGGCGTCCGGTTGGGCGCCTTTTTCTTTGCTTACGGCTAGGTCGTTATGATATTTGATTGAAACATCATAACGATCTAAATCTTTGTTTTGTCGCGATGTTTAGCGAAACGGAGTTCGACGCAGTCAAAAACCGCTGACACTTTTGACTGCGTCGAACTCCGTTTCGCACATCGCTTTAAACCGGCGGCGGATAGATGCCATGCAACACGGTATCGAAATGGTCTTCGATGGCTGTGCTGCATCCGCAAGATTCGGCGCGCAAAGCGGCGAGATCACGGATGATCAAAAAGCCGCGCCGTGACTCGAGGATACCGTCGGTGCGCAAAGTGCCGATCACGCGGCTGATGAAGGTCCGGCCGACGCCCAGCATTTCCGCCAGCTGTTCCTGCGTCATGGCAAATTCCATTTCACCTGTACGCGCCAGTCC
>FSVF01000342.1_pt1 | contig 15363 bp, 14 predicted proteins | sample 1637601 | NCBI WGS metagenome assembly FSVF01 (sample SAMEA3914814, study PRJEB12502) | metagenome | biome: forest; material: soil | place: USA | collected 2011-09-16 | depth 0.1 m
ATTGCGGCGTAAGCAGGGCCTTCCGCGAACCTTAGACTCAGGTCATGGTCCCGGGGCTGAAGTCGGGTGGACGCCCATCCGGGGCTTTTCGAAAGAAAGCCATAAAGATGTTTTCGCTACAATGCCCAAATGTCGGGCACGTGGCTCAAAAGGGCGAAGGATGGCCGGAACGGCCGCCATCGCAGGACTTGAAGACCCTTTGCTGTTGGCCAGAAGGCCAGCCACCGACGATCACAGGAAGTATTTCGCGTACAATGGCTCAACTCGATCCTCGCAGGCAACCTGTCCGACTGACGCCGATGATATTCGCGTCGGCGACCGCATTGACGGTCGGCATGCTGTTCTGGCGCGTGCTGCAGCCCCTGCCGGGCGTTGCCGCGCCTATGGACCCTGCTGCCGCCATGGCCCTGGAAACACAAGCCTATGCCGAAGCGGCGGCCCGCCCGGGCTACAGCCAGCCTGTCGATGTCGCCATTTCGCTGCGCACCGGCGAAAGCCTGACGGACGCCGTTATCCGTGCCGGCGTCGACCGCGCCGAAGCGACGGCCGCCGTAAAGATGTTGTCGCAGGCCTTCAGCCTGTCCAGCCTCAAGACCGGCATGAGCGTCGAAGCCGCCATAGCCCGTCCCACGGAGGGGTCTGACCTGCCGGCGCAACTGCTGGGTCTGACCGCACGTACCGGTGCGGCCAAGCAGCTCGTCCTGACCACGTCCCGTGACGGCGCCATGCGTCTGCGCGCGCTCGAAGAATCGGTGCGCGACGAGCGCCGTGTCGCCATCGGCGAGATCAACGGCTCTCTCTACTCCTCGGCGGCGGCGCTCGGCGCCACGCCGTCCCTGACCAGCCAGGTCGTCAAGCTGTTCGCCCACAAGCTCGACTTCGGCCGCGACATCCAATCCGGCGATACTTTCAAGCTGGTGTTCGACCGCAAGGTTACCGAGAGCGGCCGCACGGTCGAAGCCGGCAATCTGCTCTACGCCGAAATCGAAGCCAAGGGTGGGACCGACCGCTTCTATTCCTATGCTCCCAAGGGCGGGCGCGAAATCCAGTTCTTCGACGAAACCGGGAAAAATATCAAAGGCTTCCTGCTGACTACGCCGGTCTACGGCGCCCGCGTGTCGTCGAGCTTCGGCATGCGCTTCCATCCAATCTTGGGCTTCAACAAGATGCACACCGGCATCGACTTCGCCGCGCCGACCGGCACGCCGATCCTGGCGGCCGGCGACGGCATCGTCGAAGACGCCAAGTGGTGGGGCGGTTATGGCCGCTGGGTGCGCATTCAGCACAACGGCGTCTGGGAAACAGGTTACGGCCACATGTCGTCGATTGCCGTTCGTCCAGGCGAACACGTGACGCAAGGGCAGGTGATCGGCTATGTCGGCACCACCGGCCGCTCGACCGGCCCGCACCTGCACTTCGAAGTCTGGCAGAACCATCACGCCATCGATCCGAAAAGCGCAAAGGTGCCGGAAGCCAACGTGCTTGGCGGCAATGACATGGTCGCTTTCCGCACCCGCAAGCGTGAAATCGACACTATGATCGCCATGGCCGACGTCAAGCGCTCGGACGACAACGGCGCGGCCGAGACCCTGGCCATGAAGGCCGGCGCCTATCACTTCGAAAACGAAGACGCCACGACGCGCCCGACCGCCCTGGCGCAAACCGAGCCAAGCCCGATGCGCACGAACAACCTGGCGCCGCTGCGCCCGGCCCTGTCGTCGACACGTGGCATGAAATAGGCTTCAGGACAGGCCGTGACGCCCTTTACCGATACAGGCGTCGAAAAAACCTTTGCCAGCTATCCCGACATCGTCCGCCCGCGCATGCTGGCCTTGCGCCAACTCGTCTTTGACACCGCCACGTCGATGCCCGGGGTTGGACCGCTGCAGGAAACCCTGAAATGGAGCGAACCGGCCTATCTGACGCCGGTCAGCCGCAGCGGCAGCACGATTCGCATGGATTGGAAACCGCGTTCACCCGAGGTCTGCGCCCTCTATTTCAATTGCCAGACAACGCTGGTCGATACCTTCCGCAGCCTGTTTCCTGACACCTTCAGCTTTGAAGGCAACCGGGCCGTGCTGATCGCCAATGACGGCCCCTTACCCGAAGCCGCGATCGCGACATGCCTGGGCGCCGCCCTCACCTATCATCGCAGCAAAGCCTGAGGCACGCGGCTTAAATAGCCTACCTTCTCAAGTCCGAAAATTTTCAGCCTTGAGTCGAGTAGTAGCCGGCAAGCGCAGCAGGTACATTAAGTACCTGCAAGCGCAGACTGCGTACTAATCGGCCAAGGATGGGAATTTCCCTATTCGAGCTTGTCGGCTTTATATAGCTCAGGGAAGAGCTTGATCCATCCGGCCGTTACCAGCAACGAGCCTATCCCGCCGAACAAAGCTGCGCCGATCGGACCAAAAATGCGCGCCGTGACGCCGCTCTCGAATTCCCCCAACTCATTCGAGGCACCGATAAACAGATAGGACACCGACGCCACGCGACCGCGCATGTGGTTAGGGGTCACAATCTGCACCAGAGTACCACGAACATAGACGCTGATCATATCAGCGGCGCCCAGCACGATCATGGCGCCGATCGACAACCAGACCAGCTTCGACAGACCGAATATGATGGTCATGACACCAAAGACGGCGACCCCGCCATACATCCATGCCCCGGCATTGCGGCGGATCGGCCGGTACGACAGCACAAACGAGGTCACAATCGCGCCGATGGCCGGAGAGGCCCGCAATAGGCCGAATGCTTCCGGCCCAGCATGCAGGATGTCCTTGACGAACATGGGCATGAGCGCGATGGCCCCCCCCAGCAGCACGGCGAACAGGTCGAGCGAAATGGCACCCAGGATGACGCGATTTCCGCGGATATAGGCCATGCCCTCGCGGATCATCGCCATTTTCGAGCCCGACGGCGCATCCGGCTTCGTCGGCGTCTTAATGGTGAAAATCATGACCGAGGCGATCAGGGTCAGGCCGGCGCAAAAGGCATAGGCGAATTTCGGCGACACCCCGACCAGAAGTCCGCCCAGCGCCGGGCCGACGATCAAACCGGTCTGAAAGGCCATGGAATTGATGGCGATGGCCTTGGGCAGGATGTGTTTCGGCACCAGCATCGGGCCGATCGCCGAACTGGCAGGGGCACTGAAAGCGCGCAAGGCGCCCAAAACGGCGCTCAGGGCAAATAACCCCCAGAACGGCGGGTGCGGCAGGAAGGCATAGGCGAGAAAGGCCAGGGACAGGGCAAATTGTCCGACCATGACGCACGACACAATCATCTTGCGATCATGACGGTCGGCAATGATGCCCGCCGGCAGGGTGAAGGCAAACAGGGTCAGGAATTGCGCCAGGCCGATCATGCCGACAAGGAGGGCCGATTCTTTGACATCCGACGTCCGCCGGGCGATGGCGTAGACCTGCCAGGCAATGGCCGCGCTTTGGGCCGAGGTGCCAAGCACGCCGCACAGGCGCGTTAGCCAGAAGGCGCGGAAATCGGGGATTTGCAACGGATGGCGATTGTCTTCGCCGGACGGCGGCAGGTTTGCGGCAGCATCGGTCGTCGGCAGCGGAGTGGTCACGGCAAGGCCTTACACATAAAAAGAGAGATTCTAAGTCTTTCCCCGGACAAGGAAGGGTCTTACAGGAGGGATTATGGCAAATACAGATAAAATCCTTGATCCGGTCGCCCTGACACAGGAATTGATCGCCAAGCCCTCCGTCACCCCTGCCGATGCCGGCACGATGGATGCAGTGGAGCGCCACCTTGCTGCGCTCGGTTTTGCCTGCACGCGCCTGAAGTTCGGCGAGATCGAAAATCTGTACGCCCGTCGCGGCACGGCCTCACCCAACCTCTGTTTTGCCGGCCATACCGATGTCGTTCCGGGCGGCGTACGCAGCCTTTGGCGCTATGATCCGTTCGGGGCGGAGATTCACGACGGCGCCCTGATCGGACGCGGCGCTGTTGATATGAAGGGCGCTATCGCCGCCTGGATCGCCGCCGTCTCCCAAACCGAGACCGCCAATGGATCATTGTCCTTCCTGATCACCGGCGACGAAGAAGGCGTGGCCACCGACGGCACGGTCAGGGTCGTCGAATGGCTGAAGGCAAAAGGTGAGGCCATCGATCATTGCATCGTCGGCGAGCCGTCGTCTGCGGCTGTACTGGGCGATATGATCAAGGTCGGCCGGCGTGGCTCGATCAACGCCACCTTTACCGTCACCGGCAAGCAGGGTCATGTGGCCTATCCCCAGCGGGCACTGAACCCCCTGCCCGTCCTGGTTGACCTGCTGAGCACCCTGAAAGCCCGTATATTGGACGACGGTTACGAACAGTTCCCGCCGTCAAACCTTGAGATCACCACCATGGACACCGGCAACGCGGCCACCAATGTCATCCCGCAGTCGGCCGCGGCGCGAGTCAATATCCGCTTCAATCCTGCCCATAGCGGCGCGCAGCTCCAGGCCTGGATGGAGGGTGTCGCGGCGGACGTATCGGTTCAGACCGGCGCCAAGATCGCCTGCACGAGCGCCATCTCCGGCGAGGCCTTCCTGACCGAAGCCGGTCCGTTCGTCGACCTGATCGCCGAGGTCTGCAAGGCTGAGTTCGGCATAGATACCGACCGCTCGACCACCGGCGGCACTTCGGACGCGCGCTTTATCCGCGACCTCTGCCCGGTTGTTGAATTCGGTCTGGTCGGCCAGACCATGCACCAGATCAACGAATGCGTACCGGTGGCAGAATTGCAGGCCTTGACCAAAGCCTATTCGGCCTTGATCGAGGCGTATTTCTCAAAATTCGGCTCCTGATCATAGGTCACCTGCGTCAGGTAGAGCCCCTCCGGCGGCGCCACTTGACCACAGGCGGCGCGATCTTTTGCTGCCAACGCCCCTGCCACGTCGCCGATCTCCCAGCGGCCGATACCGACCTCGGCCAGCGTCCCGGTCATCGAACGGACCTGGCGATGCAGGAAAGACCGCGCGGCAAAGACCAAGTGGATCTCATCGCCGATGCGTTTGACGCGGGCGATATCGAGCGTCTTTTCCGGTGACTTGGCCTGGCACTCGATATGGCGGAAGGTGGTGAAGTCGTGCGCGCCGATCAACGCCTTGGCGGCCTCAGCCATCCTATCCGCATCGAGTGGCCGCTTGACGTGCCAGACGCGGCCTTGGTCGAGCGCCGGCGGGGCGCGGCGATTGCAGATACGGAAGAGGTACATCCGCCCGGTCGCCGAAAACCGCGCCGAAAAGTCCGGATCGCACGTTTCCGCGGCCAGGATGGCAATCGGCTCGGGTGTCAGATAGGCATTCATCGCGTCCCGAACGGTGCCGGGCTTGAAGTCTTTGTCGAGATCGAAAGTGACAACCTGGCCGGTCGCGTGCACGCCTGTGTCGGTGCGGCCCGCGGTGGTAACGCGCAAGGCTTGCCCGCTGAAGGCAAGGATGGCGCGTTCGATCGAGCCCTGTACGGTCGGCAGATCGCCCTGGGCCTGGAAGCCGCGATAAGGCCGGCCATCGTATTCGACCAGGAGGCGGTAACGGGGCATCAGAGAAGCTGATCCCCCGGCGCCAAATCGGCGCCATTGAGAAATTCGCCGGCATCCTGCGCCGCCTTGCCTTCGCGCTGGACGCGCAGCAGCTGAATGATGCCGTCGCCCGTCGCCACCTTCAGACCGCCCAGCAGGATCGTTCCGGGGGCCTCGCCGCTGCGCTCATCGGTCAGCCGAGACATGAGAATTTTCAGGCGTTGCTCGCCCTTGGCCGAGCTCATCGTCGTCCACGCCCCCGGAAACGGCGACAGGCCGCGAATGTGGAAATCGAGCTCGCGGGCGGTGCGCTTCCAGTCGATGCGCGCCTCCTCGGGCGTGATCTTGCGGGCATAGGTCGGCTCACCGACCTGCGCCTGTTCATTGGCGCCGCCGCGCTCGATGGCCGCCAGGGCTACGGGCAGAAGCGAGGCGCCAAGACTGGCCAGCTTGTCGTGCATGGTCTGCGCCGTATCTTCCAATGTAATTTCAGCGCGAGCAGACAAAATGATCGGCCCTTCGTCGAGGCCCTCGGACATGCGCATGACCTCGACGCCGGTAAAGGTGTCTCCGGCCATGATGGCGCGCTGGATCGGCGCCGCTCCGCGCCAGCGCGGCAAGAGCGAACCGTGCAGATTGAAACAACCGAGCGGCGGATGATCGAGAACGGCGGCTTTCAGTATCTGGCCATAGGCGACGACGATGCCTACGTCTATGTCCAGCGCCTGAAACTCGGCGATGGCCTCCGGCATCTTCATCGACTTGGGCGTGCGCACCGGCAATCCCAGGCCCTCGGCAAAAGCCTGCACCGGCGACGGGCTAAGGACCTGCCCGCGGCCTTTCGGCGCCGGCGGCTGGCTGTAGACGCAAACGATGTCATGCCCGGCCGCGACCAGTTCCGCCAAAGCCTTTACGGCAAACTCAGGGGTGCCCATAAAAGCAATACGCATAAGACTCCTCGCAATGGAATTGCGAGGCGGCCGCATGAAAAAACCTCGCTGCAAAACTGCCGCGAGGTCTAGTCATTATTCAAAATTGGAGCAAGCTTTTAAGCGGCTTCGTTGCGCTTGAGCTTCTTGACCTTGCTGACGGCGCGGTCACGCTTCAGCTTCGACAGGTGGTCGATGAACAATATTCCTTCGAGGTGGTCCATCTCGTGCTGGATGCAGGTGGCGAAAAGGCCTTCGGCATCTTCCTCGACCGTCTCGCCGTTATAGTCGAGATAGCGCAGGCGCACCCTGGCCGGACGCAGCACCTCGTCATAGACTTCCGGAACGCTGAGACAGCCCTCTTCGTAAGGCGCCAGCTCCTCGGATCTGTCGATGATTTCCGGGTTGATGAAATAGCGCGGCTTCTTGATTCCTTCGGCTTCCGGATCGGCGCCTTCGGGTTTTTCCTGCAGGTCCATGACGATGATGCGGATCGGCTCGCCGACCTGCACGGCCGCCAGGCCGATGCCGGGGGCGTCGTACATGGTCTCGAGCATATCGTCCATCAGAAGGCGCAGGTCGTCGGTGACCTCAGTGACGGGCTTGGAAACCTGCTTGAGAACAGGGTGGGGTACAGTGAGAATTTCGCGTATGGCCATAGGGCTGATGTAATATTTGCGCTGCAAAAAATCAAGCCACTGCAAGCGCAGTAACCTTTTACGCGGTTTCGTCCTCCGGCGCCGTAACGTCAACGGGCGCAATCGACATCAGTTTCGCCGCCTGCTTCGGCTGCGTCTCGATCGTCTTCGGCTCCGGCATGGTCTTGCCTTCGTGATCGACCTGAAGGTCTTCGAACCGCCGTGCCTGGGTCAGGACCTTCGTCTCCAGCGAGCCGACAAAGGCATTGTACTTGTCGACGGCGCGGCCAAGACTGTCCCCCATCTGCGAGACGTGCCCGCCCATGACCGATAAGCGCGCATAGAGCTCACGGCCCAGTTCGGCGATCTGATTGGCATTCTTCATCTGGTCTTCGACGCGCCAGCCGTAGACCACGGCCTTGCACAGCGCGAAGAGGGTGGTCGGCGTAACGATGATAACCTTTTTGTCCATGGCCTCGTTCATCAGGGTCGGCAAACGATCGAGCGCCGCCGCCAGAAAACCGTCACCCGGAATAAACAGGGCCACGAAATCCGGCGATGTCTGGTCCTTGAACTGATCCCAATAGACCTTGCTCGACAGATCCCGCACATGGCTGCGCAGGGCCATCACATGGCGCTGCAAGGCCGCTTCACGCAGTTCGTCGGTCGTCGCTTCCATCGATTCCAGGAAAGCCGTCAGGTTGACCTTCGAGTCGATGACGAAGACGCCATTCGACTTGTCACCCGGCATGCGCACGACCACGTCAGGACGACGGCGCCCCTCGTCGGTATCGAGATTATGTTGTTCGATAAAATCAAACCGCGTCAGACCGGCTGCCTGCAGGACATTGCGCAAGGTCTCTTCCCCCCACCGTCCCTGCACACCGGCGCCCCGGCGCAGAGCCGTCGCCAGCTTTTGCGTCACGTCGCGCGTCTCGTTGGATGCCGCCAGAAGCTGACCGATCTGCTCGGTCAGGCCGCCCTTGTCGGTCGCCCGCGCCTCTTCCATTGCCTTCACCTGCGCCTCGAACCGCGTCAGGGTTTCCGACACCGGCTTCAGGCTCGAATCCATGCGCTCCATCGCCAGCTTCTCACGCGCTGTGAAGGTTTCCTCGGCGCGCTGCAGCAGTGAATTGGCCGACTTCTCCATAGCCTCGTGCGAAACCAGCTGGAACTGTTCGCTCATCAGGGTACGCGCCTCTTCGAGATTGCGCGCGCGCTCGGAAACCTGCGACAGTTGCGACGTCGCCGTCAGGATGCGTTCGTTCAGTTCGTCATTGCGCGCCCGCAGCCGGCGAGCCTCGAAAAAGGCCAGAACCCAGGCCCCGGCAAAGGCCAGGGCGACACACAAAAGAAGATACGGCAGGACGCTTGCAATGTTCATGGAACGTTCCCTACAATGAGTCCCGGGAATTGGCGAGTCGAAAATAGGCAGCTTGTCATGATCGGGATCGGCTGACATGGTCGTATCAGCCAAAAGGGGACAGACATGGATTGGAAGACCTTCCTCAAGCGCACCTTTACGGGCCGGACGCCGTGGACCTATCTCTACCTGTTCCTGATCCCGTTCGTGAACTGGGGGTTCGACAAGATCCATACTATCCCGTTGCCGACCGGCGGCGACTGGCACCCCTTAACCGTCGTCACCGGCCTGACTTTGGTCGTGCGCGACTTTGCCCAGCGCGAAGTCGGCCACTATATCTTCGGTTTCCTCGGCATCGGCCTGGTCCTGTCGTTCATGACCTCTGACCCGTCGGTAGCCTTCGCCAGCACCTGCGCCTTTGCGATTTCCGAGCTGATCGACTGGGCGCTGTTCACCTTTACCCGCATGCCCCTGTCGCGCCGCGTTTTCCTGTCGTCAGGCATCAGCGCGCCGATCGACGCGGCCGTGTTCCTGGCTATTGCCAGCCAGTCGATCCCCGGTATCTTCAATCCGTGGTCGTTCCTGGCCGCTATCGTCAGTCGTTTTATCGGCTGCCTGATCGTTTATCTGCTGATGCGCAATCGCGATAAAAAGGAAGCCTCAGCGGCGTGATTTAAAGGCGTGGGCGATTGTGCCATCGTCCAGCCAGTCGAGTTCACCACCGACCGGCACGCCGCGCGCCAGGTACGACACGACGACCTGATTACCGACGCTTTTCAGACGATCGGCGATATAGTGCGCCGTTGTCTGGCCCTCGACTGTCGCCGGCAAGGCCATGATGATCTCAACGATATCGCCGTCGCGGACGCGCCCGATCAGGCTGTCGAGCCGCAGGTCTTCCGGCCGCACGCCGTCGAGCGCCGACATCAGGCCGCCAAGCACATGATAGCGCCCCGAAAATGCGCCCACCCGTTCCATGGCCCATAACGCACTGTCTTCTTCGACGACGCAGATCATGGTCAGGTCGCGCCCGCGATCCGCACAGATGGTGCAGGGATTTTGCGTCGCCAGAGACCCGCAGGTGCTGCACGTCGTCACCTTGTCGGCAGCGTCCTGCATGGCCGCGGTCAGGGGTAATAACAGCTGTTCGCGCCGCTTCAGCAAGGCCAGGGCAGCCCGCCGCGCCGACCGCGGGCCAAGCCCCGGCAGCTTCGACAGCAACGCCATCAGGCGCTCGATTTCGGGCCCAGCTCCCAAGGTGCCGGCCGGACCTAAAAGAACTTCGGCATGTTGGGCATGCCCCCGCCGGCGCCAAGCGGCCCCGCGGCTTCGGCCAACAGCTTCTGGTTCAGGTCCTCGAGCTTCTTTTGTGCGTCCGTGTGCGCGGCCATGATCAGGTCGGTCAGGACCTCGCCTTCACCCGGCACCAGCAGGCTGTCGTCGATCTTCAGCGAGACCATTTCGCCCGTGCCCTTGAGCTCAACCGACACCAGGCCGGCGCCCGACGCGCCGGACACGACGCTTTCGTGCAACCGCGTCTGCGCCTCGGTAAACTGCTTCTGGACCTGCTGGGCCTGTTTCATCAATGCCTGGAAATCCATTACTCATCATCCTTGTCTGCAGAGTCTTCGTCAGGAGCAACGGTCACGCCGGTCACCTGGGGTTTGAGTTTCGCGCGAATAGCGGTGATTTCCGCGCCGGGAAAGGTCATCAGGAGGTTCGCCACGAACGGATTGGCCTGGATGCGCGCCTTGGTCGCGGCGATTTCCCGCTGGTCGCGCTCGTACACGGTTTCCGCCCCGCCACCGCCCTCGGTCGCGATCAGCCAGCGCTGACCGGTCCATTCCTTGAGGCGCATGGACAGCTTGCGCACCAGGTCGATCGGCGCGTTCGGCGCCGGCTCAAAAGTTATCGCGCCCGGCCGGAAGGAGACCAGCCGCACATAGCGTTCGACGTCGACGCGCAACGAGATATCGCGCTTCGACTCGATCAGTTGCAGCACCTCGGCGAAGCTTTCCGGATTGGGCTGGACCGCCGGCTGAGGCGCGGCCTTGAGCATTGCTTGGCCGCGCATTTGCGTCCCCAAGGGACTTACACCGGGGGTGCCTCCGCCAACGGTTCCGCCGCCCTGGACCAGCGGTTCCCCGCTTTGCAGACGCTTCATCAGGACTTCAGGTCCGGGCAGGTCGGATGTGTAGCACAGGCGGACAAGCGCCATCTCGAATGCCGCGCACGCATCCGGTGCCCGGCGCAGTTCCTCGAAGGCTTTCAAGGTCAGTGTCCACAGCCGCGACAGCGTCCCCGCGGATAGCTGCGAGCCCAGAGCCGTGACGCGCATCGCCTGCGCTTTCGGCAGGCGCGTGGCCTCAGCGCCGAGGACCTTGGCGACGGAGGTGGCGTGGCAATATTCGAGCATGTCGCCCATGATCTGCGTCGGGTCGGCACCGAAGCCGTAAAGCGTGCGGAAGCCCAGCAAGGCCTCGCTCATCTGGCCGGAAATGATGTTCTCGAATAGCGCCAGCGTTGCCGACCGATCGGCCAGGCCCAGCATGTCGCGCACCACCTCAGCGCCGATGACTTCGCCGGATTCACCTTGAACCAATGCCTGATCGAGCAATGACAGGCTGTCGCGCACAGAGCCTTCGGCGGCGCGCGCGATCAAAGCCAGGGCATCGGCGTCGATCTTGACACCCTCCAGGCCGCAGATCTTTTCCAGGTGTGGCGTCAGGGTTTCGGGCTCGACGCGCCTGAGATCGAAACGCTGGCAGCGCGACAGGATAGTGACCGGCACCTTGCGAATTTCAGTCGTGGCGAAGATGAACTTGGCGTGCGGCGGCGGCTCTTCCAAGGTCTTCAGCAGCGCGTTGAAGGCGCCGGTCGACAGCATGTGCACTTCGTCGATGACGTAGACCTTGTAGCGCGCCTCGACCGGCGCATAGCGCACGGATTCGAGCAGGTCGCGCATGGCGTCGACGCCAGTGCGCGAGGCCGCGTCTAGTTCCAACACGTCGATATGGCGGCCGTCGATAATCGCCTGGCAATGGCGGCCCATGACCTTCAGGTCGACACTGGGACCATGGACTGTATCGCTCTCATAGTTGAGCGCACGCGCCAGCAGGCGCGCCGTCGTCGTCTTGCCAACACCGCGCACCCCGGTCAGCATGAAGGCGTGAGCGATACGGTGCGAGGTGAAGGCATTGGTGAGCGTGCGCACCATGGCTTCCTGGCCGATCAGGTCCTCGAAGGTGCGCGGCCGATATTTGCGCGCCAGGACAGTATAGGCCTCGGCCTTTTCCGTCGTCTGCGCCGGCGCCGACGGCACGGCGACCGATGGCCCGCCGAACATATCGTCGGTCAGGTCATCGCGCAGGTCGGCCTCGACTGCTACATCGGCAGCGAAGGGATCATCAAGGTCGGGAGCGTCGGACATGAAGAATTTATAGAGCCTTTTTACACACGCGTCTTCGACAAAACACGATTCGTCAACAGCCGGGGAGAGCCATGACAAGTAGTTTTTGCTTTGGCAGGCGGGACTGACGTACTAACTATATCGGATGTCCTCCCGCATTGCGCAACTCACCTACGCCATCGGCGATATCCATGGCTATGACGCCGTCTTTGAGCGTCTGATCGACAGCATCCAAATCGACGCCGAATTACTGGGCGAGCGGCCACGCATCGTCCTGCTGGGCGACTATATCGATCGCGGCCCAGCCTCAAAGGATGTCCTTACGCGCATTCTGCGGCTGGAGCAGGCGCCGTGGTGCGATCTGATCGCGTTAAAGGGCAATCACGAGGATGCTTTGTTACGATTTCTAGCCGAGCCCGAGTCCGGCGAGACCTGGCGCATCTGGGGCGGCGGCGCGACCCTTGCGTCTTACGGCGTCAACATACCTTATCTGTGCAGCGATCCAGACGTTTGGGCCGACGTAAGCGTCGAGTTCGCCCGCGCCATTGATCCCGCGCATCTCGATCTTCTGCGCCGCATGCCTGCCATATATCAAGCCGACGACTATCTGTTTGTCCACGCCGGCGTCGATCCGGACCTGCCATTGTCCGAACAAGGCGCCGAAACGTTTATGTATATTCGTGGGCCTTTCCTGCGGGCAGAAAAGGCCTGCGACTTCGTCGTCGTCCACGGCCATACACCGGAAACGGAGCCGACCGACACGCCCTGGCGCATCGGCGTCGATACGGGCATCTACTTCAACGGCGTGCTGACGGCCGTGCGTCTGCGCGGCAGTGAGCGTACATTTCTGCGCACGGTAACAGACGTCTGACAATGTTGGGAAAGGTGAGACGGCACGACCCGAAGGTGAATTCGTTGTGGCTGCTGCCTTCCGGCCCTGACCAGGTTGGCGAGGCCTCCGCCCGCACCGTCTCGAGGCCTATATGCTTATTTTTGCCCGACGGCGCAAGAGGGGAATCATTTCCAATAACCGATCCGGCGCCAGCTCAGTCAAATGTCACCGGTGTCATTTCTCTTGATCAATCATCCTCATAGTGGCACTGTCGCATCGCTGGCTTCTTTGGCCGGTTTCCAGGGATCGTATCATGTCGTCGCGTTCGTTTGTATTTTCGCTCTTGCTTTCAACGGCTTTGCTGAGCCAGCCGGTATGGGCCGGTGTCGTCGGGCAGAATGTCCCGTCACAGCCGCTCAATCTTGAGCGCATAGGCGCCCTGCCCTTAAAGGCCCGTGCCGCCTGGAGCGATTACCTAGCCCGCTCGCAAGCCCAGATGCAGGCCGATAAGGCCGTACTGGCGACTGAGCGCGCCAAACTGGCTGCCATTCCTGCACCACCTGCCGAGGGCAGTGGCGATAAAACCATGCCGCTGAAGGCCGCGCCGGAATGGTACGCAACGCCCGAAGCCCGCCATGTCGCCGACGTCATCGTCAGCTTCCAGACTCCGGCCGGCGGCTGGGGCAAGAACACGCCGCGCGACGGTGCCGTGCGCCTGCCCGGTCAAAGCTACGTCTCCGACAATCTGTCACGCATGCCGTCGCCCGGCGACCTCGACACGCCCGCCGACGTCCACTGGAACTATGTCGGTACGATCGACAATGGCGCGACCACGACCGAGTTACGCTTCCTCGCCAAGGTCGCTGCCGCGTCCCCAGGCGAAACGGGCGAAGCCTGGCGTGCCAGCTTTTTGCGCGGCGTCGATTACCTGCTGAAGGCGCAGTTCCCCAATGGTGGTTGGCCGCAGGTGTGGCCGCTGCAAGGCGGTTATCACGACGACATCACCTTCAATGACGATGCCCTGAGCGATGTCGCTTCCCTGCTGGCCGATGTCGCCGGCGGCAGCAATGAATATGGTTTTGTCCCGGCCGCCGTCCGCGCCAACGCCATGCAGGCCGAAGCGCACGCCGTTGATTGTATCCTCAAGACTCAGGTCCGCATCGACGGCAAGCTGACCGTCTGGGGCCAGCAGCACGACGCCCTGACCCTGGCACCCGGATCAGCGCGTAATTTCGAGCCCCCGGCCCTGTCGAGCTCGGAAAGCGCCGGGCTGTTGGTCTATCTGATGAAGATCGACCATCCGTCCCCCGATATCATCGCCTCGGTCCGCACCGGCGTCGCCTGGCTGCAGGCCAATGCTCTGCATGATGTCGTTTTCACCAAGGTCGCCGGCAATCGCCAGCTGGTGGCAACGCCCGGCGCACCCCTGCTGTGGGCGCGTTATTACAGCCTGACGACGGGCAAGCCGGTCTTCGGCGATCGCGACAAGTCGGTCCACGATGATGTTCAGGATCTGACAGTCGAACGCCGCAACGGCTATTCGTGGTACAATACGACACCGCAAAAGGCGCTGGACGCTTACGCCAAGTGGAGTCAAGCTCACCCGAAATAAGAGGTGACCCTTTTGACTGACATAATAAACGGCTACCATCGGCGCTGGTGGAAGGAGGCCGTGGTCTATCAGATCTATCCACGTTCCTTTTGCGACAGCAATGGCGACGGTATCGGCGACCTGCGCGGCATCCTCGGCAAGATCGACTACATCAAGGACCTCGGCGTCGATGTCATCTGGCTGAGCCCACATTTCGATTCACCCAATACCGACAATGGCTATGATATCCGCGACTATCGCCAGGTCATGGCCGAGTTCGGCACCATGGCGGATTTCGAGGAACTGCTGGCCGCAGCCCATGCGCGCGGTCTGAAGCTGATCGTCGATCTTGTGGTCAACCACTCAAGCGACGAGCACAGATGGTTCGTCGAGAGCCGCAAGAGCCGCGACAATCCTTTCCGCGATTACTACATCTGGCGGCCGGGCGATGACGGCGTACCGAACAATTGGACCTCGATCTTTACCGGCCCAGCCTGGACGAAGGACGAGGTCAGCGGCGACTATTACCTGCATCTGTTTGCCGCCAAGCAGCCCGATCTCAACTGGGACAATCCGAAGGTTCGTACTGAGGTCTATGACCTGATGCGCTTCTGGCTCGATAAGGGCGTCGATGGCTTTCGCATGGACGTCATCCCTTTCATTTCCAAACCTCCGGAACTACCGGACCTCAGCGAGGCGCAGCAGGCCAAGCCCCAATTCGTCTACGCCAACGGCCCGAAGGTTCATGAATACCTGCAGGAAATGCGGCAAAAAGCCTTGGCGCCTTACGATACCCTGACCGTCGGCGAAGCCTTCGGGGTCACCCTGACGCAGACACCCCTGCTGGTCGATGAACGGCGCGGTGAACTCGACATGATCTTCCAGTTCGACACCGTCGAGGTCGATCGCGGCGCCGACGGCAAATGGAAACCGTGGGCCTTGCCGGAGTTGAAGACGATCTTCACGCGCCATGATGCTGCGCTCGACAAACACTGTTGGCCGACGGTGTTCTTTTCCAACCATGACAATCCGCGCATCGTCTCGCGCTACGGCGACGAGAGACCTGAATGG
>FSVF01000293.1_pt1 | contig 15304 bp, 10 predicted proteins | sample 1637601 | NCBI WGS metagenome assembly FSVF01 (sample SAMEA3914814, study PRJEB12502) | metagenome | biome: forest; material: soil | place: USA | collected 2011-09-16 | depth 0.1 m
AGACTGTAGTTCGGCTGGCTGATCGTCAGGGGTACGCCTTCGGACTTGAGGATCGCGGCGCATTGCTTCGTCAGTTCGGAATTGTAGTTGGAAATGCCGACATAGAGCGCCTTGCCCTGGCGATAGAGCTGCGCCAGCGCGCCCATGGTTTCTTCCAGCGGCGTGTGCGGGTCGGGGCGGTGCGAATAGAAGATATCGACATAGTCGAGGCCCATGCGTTTCAGGCTCTGGTCGAACGAGGCGATCAGGTATTTTTTCGAACCGTTCATGCCGCCGTAGGGGCCGGGCCACATGTCCCAGCCGGCCTTGGTCGAGATGATCAGCTCATCGCGATAGGGCAGGAAGTCTTCCTTGAAGATGCGGCCGAAATTGATCTCGGCCGACCCGAACGGTGGGCCGTAATTATTGGCCAGATCGAAGTGGGTAACGCCGGAATCGAAGGCGCGGCGCAGCATGGCGCGCTGGGTGTCGAGCGCATTGATGTCACCGAAGTTCTGCCACAGGCCCAAGCTGATGGCCGGGAGTTTCAGACCCGACCGGCCGCTGCGGCGATAGGGCATGGAGGCGTAACGGGTATCGAGGGCCTGATAGGGCATGATCGGTCTCTTGCTCTCTGCGTGGTTGGTTGCGAAGGATTTCCCGTCGCGCCAGGTGCTTTTAAGGGTCGGCACTTCGGAGTCGTGACGCTCCGTTGCCGTTGTTTTAAAGCCGCAGATTGGTAAGGCAAGTTCTTTTACTTGGCGGGCTGAAAGAGATCGACCGACAGGCGCCAGTCAGACGGCGCCGCGCCCTTGCGCTGCCAGACGCGGACGTAATAGCCATTGACAACCTCGCCCGTCTTGACCTCGCCCTGGACGCACGCCATGTCGTTCGACTTGGCGATCCAGGTCTTTTGCGCTGTCCAGGTCGCGCCTTTCGGCCGGCCTTCCCAATCGGCCTTCGCGGCGTCGCTGGGCAATTCAACGGCCCCGACCGCACGGCCGAATGCGCCGTCATCGCTGGTATAGTCGCCATAACCCGCCGTCAGATCGTCGGTCAGCTTGCCGTTGAGATCGGCATCGGCGGCGCCGACCTCGATCTTGGCTGCGCCGGCGGTGGCCGCACCGTTAGCTGCCACCGGGTCGGACGTCAGGTCCGCGGCCGGGTCCGGCGTTTCGCCTGCCGGCGCATCACCGGCGCCCATATCGAGTGCCCAGCGCCACTTGCCACCCGACTTCTGCCACAGGGTGAAGAACCAGCCCTGGTTCGGCGCGCCTTCGAGGTGCCAGGTGCCGATATCGTAGGCGAAATCGCCGGACCGTGCGGCGCCGATGCGCCATGGGCCCCAGCGCAGCTTGGCGGGGGCGTCGAAGTCCTTGGGATTGGCCTTCAGTTTCTCATCGAGCTTGGCGTGGATATCGACCGGCCCGGGACGGAAGGAGACGGCGCCCGGCAGCGACCAAGTGTAAAAGCCGCGTGTGATGCCGTGCAGATGCGTGTCGGCATCGAAGGCGTGCTCGGCCTTGGCGACCTCAACGACGGCCTTTTCAGCCGGCGTGGCGGCGAAGGCTGCAGGGGCTGTGGTGATAAGGATGGCGGCGGCGGCAAATTTGACAAAAACGCGCATGGAAATCCTCGATCCAGAACCTTGCCCAAGTCTAATCGCGAATAGCAGGCCACCTTTTGTACCCCCTCTCCCTCGCGAGGGGGAGAGGGTTGGAGTGAGGGGGAGCCTGTCAGCTTGCTCCGACAGCATGACTACCCCTCATCCGATCCGCAAGCGGATCACCTTCTCCCCTAACACGGGGAGAAGGAAAGATGCGCCTAGCCTTCGCAACAGGCTGGGCCGAAAATCACAACGAGTTTTGCGCGTAAATATCAAGAGCGGCAAGTTACGATTTTGACAGGTGGCTTAAGGCCCGCTCCAGCGCCTTGATCAGGTCTTCGGCGTCTTCAAGCCCGATCGACAGACGCAGCAGGCCGGCGGTAATTCCCGCAGTTGCCTGCGCTTCCGGCGACATGGCGGCGTGAGTCATCGATGCTGGGTGGACGATCAGGCTTTCGATGCCGCCAAGCGATTCCGCCAGGCTGAACAGGTCGACGGCATCCAACACGGTCTTGACGGCATCCAGGCCGCCCTTGAGCTCGAAGCTCATCATGGCGCCGAAACCGAGCTGTTGTTTTTTGGCGAGATCATGCTGAGGATGCGACTTCAGGCCAGGATAGTGGACGGCCTTGACCGTCGGATGCTGCTCCAGCCATTCGGCGATAACTTGCGCACTTTGCTGCTGCTGGCGGACACGGACAAAAAGCGTACGCACGCCGCGCAAGGTCAGGTAGCTGTCGAAAGCCGCCGCCGTGGCGCCGACGCAGTTGGCCCACCAGCGATAAAGCGTGACGTCTTCCGGTGTGGTGCAGACAAGCGCGCCGCCGATGACGTCGGAATGGCCGTTGATATATTTGGTCGTCGAATGGACGACGAAATCGGCGCCGAACTTGATCGGGTTTTGCAAGGCGGGCGACAGGAAGGTATTGTCGACGGCCACACGCGCACCGGCAGCGTGGCCCAGCTTGATCAGCTTTTCGAGGTCGATCAGCCGCATCAAGGGATTCGACGGCGTCTCGAGCAGCAGGAGCGCGGTCGGCTGCGACAGGGCCTCGGCAATCGCCGCATCATCGCCCTGGTCGACATAGACGAGGTCGATGATCCCTTGCTTGGCGCGGGCATTGAGCAGGCGCTGCGTGCCGCCGTAGCAGTCATGCGGGACGACGACGCGTTTGTTGGCTTTATAGTTTTGTCGCACGCCTTCATCCGAAAACCGCTCAACACTTTTCGGGGCGTACGACGGCAGATCCTGCCACAGCAGGTCGAGCGCGGCGAGACCCGACGCCGTCATGACCGCGCCGGCGCCGCCTTCGAGGTCGGCGATGACCTCGGAAATCACCTCGCGCGTCGGGTTGCCCGAGCGCGCATAGTCGTAGGTGCGCTTTTTGCCGAAGCCCTCGAACGTGTAGTTCGACGACAGGTAGATCGGTGGCATGACCGCGCCGTGTGCCGGGTCGGAGTCGATGCCGATATTGATGACGCGTGTCGAGAGTTGGGCGTCTTTGAGATAGTCTTTGGTCATGGTTCTATCAGTTTGAGCGGTATGAATTACGGTGAGGTGCTCTTGCTTCGCCTCCCCCGTTTACGGGGGAGGTGGCGGACGGGCTGGCAAAGCCAGACCGGATGACGGAAGGGGGAAACCACTGACGGTAATCCCCCGCCCCCCGCCTGACGGCGGGACCCTCCCCGTAAACGGGGTGGGCGAAGAAAGAGCGTATTCAGGCGAGCGAAGTGCGGACGATATCGGAAACGAGTTTGATTTCCTTCAGGAAAGCATCATGTCCGTAGAGCGAGGGAAATTCGATGAAGACGCTGTCGGCGAGCGATTCCGATAACGCCTTCATGTCGTCATAGGGCACCAGGCGGTCGGTTGGCACGGCGGCCAGGAAGACTTTCGCCTTGATCTTTTTCGGATCGACGCGGTGACGATCGAGGCTGTCCGACATTGAGATCCAACGGTTGACGTCGGTGGCCGAATAGGCGTCGCCGCGCGCGCGCAGATATTGGCAGACAACGTAGTTTTCACCGGCTGACGCTGGCGCCGGGCCGTCGAAACGCTCGGAAAACTCGGCGTCGGAGCGGTAGGTCGTCATGGCCAGTTGGCGCGCCAGCGAGATGCCTTCCTGAGGCTTGTTGTTGTCGCGGCCGAACTGCAGCAGGCGGCGTTGCAGGCCGCGGAAAGCCGTCGACATCGGGTGCGAGCGATGCGCCGCTGAGATGATGCAGAGGCGCTCGACCGCGTCTGGGTAAAGCTCGGCAAAGGCGAGCCCGATCATGGCGCCGTATGACGCGCCGATAAACGAATAGATCTTCGCCACGCCCAGTTCGTCAAGCAGCAGGCGAACCAGGCGCGCCTGGTCGTGCGTGGTGATCGTGTAGACTTTTGAGGCCGGCAAACGCGGCGCGAACTCGATGCTCATGACGCGGAAACGGTTGAGGTCGAGCGCTTCATCGGGGCCGGCGACGCCTTCCCACCAGCCCGGTGCCGTGTCGGTCGAGTCTTCCTTGGCGAACAGCACGCGTCCGGCTGAGATACCGCCGGCAGCGACCACGACCGGCGCATTGGCAGGGCCGTAGACGCGAGCGACGACGTCTTCCTGCTCGAGCTTCATGCCGCTTTGCAGGCGGAAATCGGCGGGCAGGCGGGCGACGATATCGGTGCCGGCCAGGTCGGGCTTGGCAAACTCGGTGAAGGATTGGGCGTTCATGGTGTGTCCGGTCACGTAAGATACAAACTCACCAAGACCAGACGGGAGAAGGCTACGCCGCTTACGGCGTGGCGATCTGCGTCTCATCTGTCGGGCCTTTTTTGCTTTTACGCCTTTTGCGTTGTGCGCAAAAGGCTTGGGCAGCCCCGTAGGAGTTGGCACCATACTTGTGATCAAGCGGTTGCCCCAGCGTCGTCGGGCCTTTCCCTCGGCTGGTCTCGATGAGTGCCCCTTTATCGCGATTTTGTGCACCTGCGTCAAGGGGATGGCGAAGGCCTTGCTCCGTATGACAGGAAGTGAAGAGAACCGCAGATTTCGCAGATTTACGCAGATTTTTCAGCGCTTCGGTTGTTAATATTGAGCTCCATGATCAGCACAAATATGCGCTTCGCGCCTTCTTTACGGCAGCAGCACGCCTTGAACGTCTTTGGGATAGCTCTGAAAAATCTGCGTTAATCTGCGAAATCTGCGGTCCCCTTAAACCTTCGGGTCCCACAAACGCAAAGGCGCCGGACCACCCATGGCCGGGTCGCTGATCGATGGCTTGCCGTTCTCGATATGGCCGGCGAAGCGTTGCCAGAAGCCTTCACCGGAGACCGTGAAATCGTACCAGCTGTGGCTTTGACTGAAATCGAGCGCGATGTCTTGCGCCACACCCACCGCTAGGTCAAAGCGCCGCGCCGGCTGGCCGTAGGACTCGTCGCGCCAGGTCAGCGTGACCGGCTGCGGCGCCAGCAGGGTGAGCCTTGACCCGGCAAAGCCAATCGTTTCAGCGAAAGGCGCTTTACTAAAGAACCGGCGATAAAAGCCGTTCGGTCCGTAGAGGCTGACATCGGTCAGGAAGCCGCCAATGAAGAACTTGAGACCTGCCGGAATCGTGACGCGGACCGGGTCATAGGTCAGGTTCTGATGGTCGTAGACATGAACGACCGTCAAGATATCTCGGCTCGAATTGACGATATCGATCTTGAAAATGCCGTTGTCATATCTGCCAGTGGCTGACAGGTCGTAGGGCAGGGGCCGCGCCGGGCGGGCGCCGGTTTCCTGAACGGGGGCGACCACGGCATCCGGCGTATCGGGATTGGCCGTGATCAGCAGCTTGCGTGCCTTGTCGGCCGTCGCCTTCGTCTCCGGTAAATTGATCGCCGCGACCTGTGGATTGGCGAAGTCGAAACAGCTGGTCAGGTCGCCGCATACCGCCCGGCGCCAGGCTGTGATATTGGGTTCGTGCACGCCGAAGCGCGTCTCCAGGAAACGGATGACCGAGGTATGGTCGAAGACCTGGCTGTTGACGTAACCGCCCTTCGACCATGGCGAGATGACGTACATCGGCACGCGCGGCCCCAAGCCATAGGGGCGGCCCTGGAATTCATCCTTCTCGAGGTGGCATTCACCTGCCGTCTCGCTCTGGGGTACGTCGGGATGCGTGGCTCCCGGCGCCGGCGGCGGCACATGGTCGAAAAAGCCGTCGTTTTCGTCGAAATTGACCAGCAGGACCGTTTTCGACCACACGTCAGGATTGGCAGTCAGGGCGTCGAGGACCTGAGCCGTATAGTCCGCGCCTTGTGCTGGGCTCGACGGGCCGGGATGTTCCGAGCCTTCGGCGGTGGCAATGATCCACGACACCTGCGGCAGCGTGCCGGCAATGACGTCTTCCTTCAGCTTGTCGAGTTTGCGCGTGCGGATCGAACGTTTGGCCAGCTCTGACAATGGCCCGTCCTTAGCCTTGTCGGCGAGGCGGTAGAGCCGGAACCCGGCGAGCGGATTGTCGGTGAAGTTATCGTCCATGTCCTGGTAGATCTGCCACGACACGCCCGCCGCCGTCAGGCGTTCGGGATAGGTCACCCATTCGTAGCCGCCGTGGCCCTTGGGGTCGGCGCTCAGGTGGTCGTAACCGTTGTCGATGACCGGGCCGTGGTGCTGGCCTGCCGCATCATTGGTGCCGGTCCACAGATAGACGCGGTTGGGATTGGTGCCGGCGTGCAGGGCGCAGTGGTAGGCGTCACAGATCGTGAAGGCTTCGGCCATGGCGAACTGGAACGGAATGTCCTCGCGCGTGAAATAACCCATGGCGCGGTTGTGCTTGGCCTTGGGCCAGTTGCTCATGCGGCCATTGTCCCAGGCGGCCTGGGCGTCGGGGAAGGTATGCGGCGTGCCGGTGACGCGCATCTGGGCGAAGGATTTTGTCGTGTCGAGTCGGAAGGGCGCGATCGATTTTTTGGCGTCGTGTTCGTCGGGCTGGACGAAGACGGTGGCGTCGGGCGTACTGGCCGACGGGATAGCAAAGCGGTCGCCGAAACCGCGCACGCCGCGCAATGTGCCGAAATAATGGTCGAAGGAGCGGTTTTCCTGCGTCAGGATGACAACGTGTTCGACGTCCCTGATCGTGCCGGTCTTTGAACTGGCCGGGATATCGAGCGCGCGGGCAATGGCCGGCGGCAGGGCCGTGGCGGCAGCGGCAAGGGCGCCGGAGAGAAGAAAGCGGCGGCGGTCGACGGTCATGAAAATCCCCCGTTCAGCGATGTGCAAAAAAGTGTCAGCGGTTTTTTGCTAAAACATCGCGACGAAAATCGCCCCACCGTCTTATCGTCTGATTGTGATGGCTTTATCAAGGCGGAAGATTTTCTCCGGGGCCTGCCTCAGCCTCTGATCTTCTCGATCGCTTTTTCGACCCGCCGGTCGCGGGTTTCCGGTGTTTTCGCGTCTTCAATAGCCCGCACGTGTTCCTTGCGGTGGCTGGGCGCGAGCTTATCAAAGGCCGCGCGCAATCCGGCGGCGTCCAATGCAGAAGCGAAATCCTCGGGCAACGCGACGGTGCGAGGAGCGGAGTCGAGCACGATCTCGACTTCGATCGCGTCGCCGCCGTTCAGGCCCGACGCTGTTCGGTGTTCGGCGCTTAATCCAACCATATACTTGCCGCCCATGACGGCGACGGTATTGCGATAGGTGTAGCCGTTGACCGTCAGCACCACAGGCGGGCGCTTACCGGCGCCGAGGGCTTCGACGACTTCGGGCGGGACTTCGATGCCGGTGACCGAACGGCCTTCCGGCTGCAGAAGTGTCGTGTAAAATTTCATCCGTGTGATTTACCACAGGCGTATGGGAAAAGTAAGAAACCCCACCCCCACCGGGCGAAGCCGCCCGGCGGTCCCCCTCCCCAGCAAGCTGGGGAGGTACAGACTTACTTGCCTGCGATTTTCACGAGACTTGGCGCGGTCTTGGCAAGCGTGCCTGTTGCGGTCAGAGCGCCTGTGGCGTTGTTCCAGTGCAGCTTGTTGACTGTGGCGCCCTTGCCCTTTTCGTAGTCGTAGGTCGCGCCGTCGTCGTCATAGAGGCTGAAATCGCCATCCTTGCCGGGATAGACGCGGATCTGGGTAATCGCCTGTTTCGTGGCGGTCGACTGGATATCGGCGCCCATAGGCACGATCGAACCGGCCTTGACGAAGACGGGGATCTGATCGATTGGCGCGGCGACCTTGACCCATTGTCCGCCCGACAGCTTTTCATTGGTCCAGAAGTTGTACCAGTCGCTGCCGGCCGGCAGGTAGACCGACTTTTCGGTCTGCGCCTGCTCGGTCACCGGCGCCACAAGGAAGGCCGGGCCGAACATATATTGCGTGCCGAGATTGGCGACGTTCGGATCGTTTGGGAACTCCATCCACAGGGGCCGCATGAACGGTGCGCCGGTGTCATAGGTCGCCTTGGCCTGGCTGTAGATATAGGGGATCAACTGGTAACGCAGGCGGTCGTATTTCGCCAGCACGGCTTCGGCGGCGGCGCCGAATTCCCAAATTTCCGTGTGCTTGCGGTCGCCGTGGATACGCAGGGTCGGCAGGAAGGTGCCGTACTGGAACCAGCGCGTGAACAGTTCGGGGTAGTCGCGGTTCTGGCCGACAGTGCCTTCGGCGCCGGCTGGGTCGAGCAGTGGGGGCTTGGTCGCGTTCGTCGTCTGCGGCAGCCATTGCCAGCCGCCGATATCGTTGCCCCAGTAGGCGATGCCGGACGCCGTCATGTTGAGCCCGGTCGGGATTTGCCGCGTCAGGGCTTCCCACGATGGGTTGATATCAGACGACCAGAAGAGAGCCCCTGTGCGCTGCGAGCCGAGATAGGCAGCGCGGCTCAGGATCAGGACGCGCTTGTTCGGCTTCCAGTCGCGCATGCCGTCGGCGACGCCTTCGACGTGGACCAGCGGGAACAGGTTGTGATAGCGCTCACCGGTGCCGATCGAATAGCGGAAGCCATCCGGCACCAGGTCGGGCTCGGTCTCATCCAACCACGGATAATCAAAGCCGTGCGACAGGATGTTATCGCGCGCGTGCTCCCAGAACCACTTGCGCGCCTCGGGGTTGGTGGCGTCGATCAAACCTCCCGTTCTATCCGAGCGGAAGGGCAGGCCGTCGACCGACTTGCCGTCCTTGTCCTTCAAGAGGTAGCCCTTGGCGTCGAGCTCGTTGAAATAGCGGCCGGCGGTTTCATAGCGCGGCCAGATCGAGATGATCGACTGCATGCCCATATCGTGGAGCTGCTTGTTCATGGCGTCCGGATCGGGGAACTGCGCCGGGTCGATATCCATCTGGCCCATGCGCGTCCAGTAGAACCAGTCGACCACCATGACATCGAGCGGATATTGCTTCTGACGGTAGGTATTGGCGACGCGCAGGACTTCGCCCTGGCTGTCGTAGCGCGCCTTGGACTGGATCAGGCCGAAGGCGGCCTTGGGCGGGATCGGCGTCTTGCCGGTGACGCGGGCATAGGCCGAGTAGATGGCTTCGGGCGTGTCGCCGGTGATAACGAAGAACGAGACGCGCTCGCCGACCTGCGACGTCCAGTGCGTCGAGCCGTTGATGGCCAGCGAAATATGGGTGTCGGACGGATTGTCCCAGACGACGGCGTATCCCTTGGACGAGACCATGACCGGTACGCAGACCGTTTCGCCGCCCGGTGCATCGTACCAGTGCTTGCAATCGATCGTGCGGCCGCGCAGGTCGAGCGCACCCAGCGATTCCTGGTTTTGCCCCAGGCCGTAAAAATGCTCGTCGGCCGGGGCGCTGAATGACGCGCCGATCTGGTAGGTCTGCTCGCCCGAAATCTCGTGCGGCGCCATTTCCCAGCCGATCATGGAAAGGACGGTGTCGCCCTTGGCATTCTTGACCTGAAGGCCGACGGAGGCCAGCGACGGGGCGAAGTACTTCTCGCCCTGGCTGGGGACGTGCGGCGGCGGGGCGGCGTTGATATGGAGTGAGAGCGCATTGCTGGCGAAGGTATCGCCGTTCGTGTCGCTCGTCTGCTTGAAGGCGGAATTGTCGGCATTGCCGGTGAGGATGCCGTAGCCTCCGGGTTTCAGCGCTTCGGCCTTGTCGGCGGCGATGGTGACGTGGACGACGTTGGGGCCGTAGGCCTCGACGGTAACCCAGGCGCCGTTGCGGTCGAGCGTGCTGATGGGACCTGCGTGGGCGGCGGAAGCCAGGGCCAGGGCGGAAACGAAACCGGCCAGGATCGTCTTGAGCGAGCTTTTGAGAGTCATGAGTGTTTCCCTGATAGCGCTATCATTTTGTCTATGAGCTAAGGCTATCAGGGGAGGGCGTCAACGGCAATTCGGTGAATTGTCGTATAAAATGCGCGGCGTTTGCTGGTGAAAGTGGCAGGCGCAGGCGTTTTTGCGGGTGGAGGGGTTGGTTCCCACCTGTCTTAGGCCGCGCGCAGCCGTCCGACAAAGTTCATCACTTCGCTTTGCAGGTCTTCCGAGCGGTGTTCGAGGTCGTTCGACAGGCCCAGCAGCGATTGCGCCGCCGTGCCGGTGTCCTGGGCTGCGTCGCTCAGGCCTTCGATGTGGCCCGTCACGTCGCGCGTGCCGGCGGCGGCGCGGTTGGTGTTGCTGGCGATTTCGACCGTCGCCATGCCTTGTTGTTCGACCGACGACGCGATGGCCGTGGTCAGCTGGCCAATGGTCTCGATGGTTTTTACGATCGTATCGATCGAGCCGACCGTCAGCGACGTCGCGCTCTGGATTTCGCCGATCTTCTGGCGGATGTCATCAGTGGCCTTGGCCGTCTGCTGCGCCAGTTGTTTGACTTCCGACGCGACCACCGCAAAGCCTTTGCCGGCTTCACCGGCACGTGCGGACTCGATGGTGGCATTGAGCGCCAACAGGTTGGTCTGGGCGGCGATGGCCTGGATGAGGTTGATGACTTCACCGATCTGGCCGGCGGCCGTGGTCAGGGTGCGGATCGATTCTTCGGTCTTTTGCGCTTCGACGACGGCCAGTTGCGTCACTTCGGCGGTGCGGGCGACCTGGCTATTGATTTCACCGACGCTGGCCGACAGTTCTTCGGTGGCGGCGGCGACATTGGCGACGTTGTCGGCGGCATCGGCGGCCGCAAAGCGCACGGACTGAGCGCGTGTGCTGGCGACTTCGGCGTTGCTGGTCAGGCCCTTGGCGGATTCGGCGACGGTCCGCGAGGAGGCGGCGAAGCGGCGGGCCAGTTCACCCATATGGGCTTCGAATTCGCCGGCGATGCGGTTGCGTTCGTCGCGCATATTGATGGCGATGCGGGCTTCTTCTTCTTTTTGGTGGGCCTTCAGGGTTTCGCCTTCGAGCGCCCGGTCGCGCAGGGTGCGGATGGCGCGCCACAGCGTGGAGACTTCGTCCTTGCCGCGGGCGTCGGGGACTTCGGTATCGTAGGCGCCTTCGGAAATGCGCGTGACGTTGGCGGTGACGTGTTGCAGCGGGCGCGAGATCTGGCGGATGGCGATCCACAATGAGGCGCCGACGAGGGCCAGGATGCCGCTGACAGCGATCAGAAGGAACTGGATTTCGCGTTTGGCCTTGTAGCTTTCGATCGTGGTTTGCGACGCGGTCAGGTTGGCGCGGATATGCGCGACCATGGCGTCGATGTTCTTTTGCAGGGCTTTGCGGTTGTTGCGGTTGGCGTCGTTATTGCCTTGGACGTTGGCGTCGGCGGGCGAGACGTCGCGACCCAAACGGGCCAGTTCGCGGCGGAAGGTGACGAACTCCTGCGCCTTGTCGTCGACGGCGGCGAATTCGGGCAGGGCGCCCGCAGGCAAGTCGGCCTTCCAGTCTTTCAGCAGGCCGGCGATGTCGTTGAGGCTTTTGTCGACGCCGTCGGCGTATTTGGCGGCTTCGGTTGTGTCCTTGGACATGTAGATACCGCGCGAGTCCATGACGGCGGCGGTAACGAGGCGGTTGAGGTGTTCGCCGCGGTAGGCGTTTTCGTTGGCGGCGCGGGAGTCGCGCAGCATGGTGTTATAGTCGTTGATGGTCACGAGGCCGAGACCGGTGATCAGGGAGGCCATGAGCGCGAAGCAGCCGACGAGAGCGAGGATGCGGAACTTGATCGTCATGGAAGGTATCCCGATACTATAACAGGTTGATATGGCTGAGTTTTACGCCTTCAGGGTTAATGGAAAGTGTCCGGGCTCGCGTGGGGCGTGTGGAAATGTGTATCGTGGCGTGGGGCCCCAAGAAACGTTTTTTGGCCCCAAACCCCGGTCCCGTCACAGGCACCCGTCCGCGCGCATCTGCAACGCCCTCCGCTCCGGCGCATTCTTCGTCATCCCCGCCGCCGTCTCGAACGCCACCTTCGCCTCACCCTTGCGCCCCGCCCGGAACAACAACTCCCCATGCGCCGCCCATAGCGGATGATAGCCCTTCAAAGCCGGCTCCTCCCACAAAGGCGCCAGCAACTGCAAACCCGCAGCCGGCCCATACGCCATCCCCGCCGCCACCGCGTGGTTCAATCGCACCACCGGCGACCCCGTCATGTCCGCCAATAAACTGTACAAGGCCGAAATCTGCGGCCAGTCCGTCGCCGACGCCTCGACTGCCCGCACATGACAGGCCGCAATCGACGCCTGCACGTAATAGGTCCCGGCCGGCCCGCCCAGCGCCCGCGACGTATCCAAAGCCTTCAACCCGCGCATGATCTGCAGGCGGTCCCATAAAGCACGGTTCTGATCGGGCAGGGACACCGGCGTGCCGTGCGCATCGGTCCGCGCCCGCGCGCGAGACGCCTGCAACTCCATCAAGGCCAGCAAGGCCCAGACCTCGCCGTCGTCCCTGACCAGGGCCGCCAGCATCCGCCCCAGCCGCAAAGCCTCCTCGCACAAGGATAAACGCAGATAGTCCGCACCGCTGCTGGCGGAATAGCCTTCATTGTAAATCAAATAGATAACCTGCAGGACAGCGCCCAGTCGTGTGGCCAGTTCCTCCGGCGCGATATCGCTGAACTTCACGCCGACGTCGCTGAGCTTCTTCTTGGCGCGGACGATACGCTGCTGGACCGTCGGCTCGGGCACGATCTGGGCGCGGGCAATTTCCTCGATCGTCAAGCCGCAGACAATGCGCAAGGTCAGCGCAATCTGCGCCTCGTGCGACAGGATCGGGTGGCAGGCGGTGAAAATCAGCCGCAACACATCGTCCTGGATCACCTCAGGCGGATCGCCGGCCGGCGCGGCTTCGTCCAGTTCGTGCCCCAATATCTCCAGCTTCCTGCGGAAATTGACGTCACGGCGGATGCGGTCAATGGCCTTGTTGCGGGCGGTGGCTGAGAGCCAGGCCCCCGGATTGGGCGGAATACCCTTGACCGGCCATTGTTCCAGCGCGGCGATCAGGGCGTCCTGCGCCAGGTCCTCGGCAATGCCGACATCGCGCACAACGCGGGCGAGGCCGCCGATGATTTTGGCGGCCTCGATTTTCCAGATGGCGTCGATGGTGCGGCTGACGGAGGTGGTCATGCGGTCAGCCTAAGTCGAGACGGCACGAGATGGAACCTCTTTTCCTTCTCCCCACGAAGAGGGGAGAAGGTGGGCCTCATTCAATCGCCTACTTCGCTTCGAGCTGTTCCCGAAGAGCCTGTTCCTTGGCGACCCATTCGCCCGACGGGTCCCATTCCTGGAAGTCTTCCAATTCATAGAACGGGCGGATATCGATATCGCTCGAACCGGGCATCGGATTGGGGCAGCGCTTCACCCATTCGATAGCTTCTTCGAGGCTGCGCACCTGCCAGATCCAGAACCCGGCGATCAGCTCCTTGGTCTCGGCAAACGGACCGTCGGTGAGGGTACGCGACGCACCGTCGAAGTGAATGCGCGCCCCGGCGGAAGACGGTTTCAGCCCGTCGCCGCTCAGCATGATTCCGGCCTTGACCAGCTCTTCGTTGTACGCGCCCATGGCGTTCATGAGTTCCTGCGAGGGCATGATGCCGGCTTCGGAATCGGCCGTGGCCTTGACGATTACCATGACTTTCATTGGGGTCTCTCCTTTGAGGTTCAATCGGTCCGCAGCGCGGTCTCACGTGCGGCTCTGATACCACGTCGAACGGCGATCCGCGAAATCGACATGGGGGAAAAATTATTTTTGTAAGAAAGATTTTGCCACGGATTTCGAGCGTTATCGGTGACGACCGCGTGCGGTGCGGGCTGATTTAAGTCGACCACGGAAGACACGGAACGAGGCTTCGCCTCTGCACGGAAATTCAAGTAAATTGTTCTGCCCGTGCCCGTAGGGCAATTGCCTGAGAGGTCCAAGGTCTTGTTGCTTTGCGCTTCGCACCGTTATTTCGACACCAAGAATTCCGTGTCTTCCGTGTCGAGGCGAAGGCTCGTTCCGTGTCTTCCGTGGTCGAGCCTTAACTCATGCGCCCGCACGCATCGCGCTTAATCCAGATGCAATTCGAGCTTCTCGTCGTTGATCCGCTTGGCTTCGATCGCGTGGCTTTTCAGGATTCCCAATGCTGTCCACAGCTTCGAGATCTCGTCTTCGCCCTTGGCCGCCGGGATAGTCGTGTCATAGGCGCCCTGCGACAGGCGGATGATCGATTGCGTGATCGTTTTCAAAGGATTGGCGATCGAACGGATGGCGATCCACAGCGACGCCAGCAACAGCAGGACCACACCCGAACCGGCCACCAGCAGGAATTCATTGGTGCGCTGCTGATGATAAACCGCCAGTGCAGCCTGTTTTTTCAACATGTTCGATTGAATGCCGGTGACCATTGTGTCGAGCCGGCCTTGAAAGGCTTCGCGCCAGGCCAGGGACTTATCCGCCGTGCCAAGCTTCTCCGCCACCGCGGGCGATTGCGTGCGCGCGATGTCGGCGATCTTGCCGCCGAACCAGATAATCGTGCGCGCGTCTTTCTCGACGCCGGCGAATTGGGGTACCTCGCCGGGATGCAACTGAGCTTTCCAGTCCTTCAACAGGACGTCGACCTCGTGCAGATGCGCCTGCATGGCGCCGATGCGGTGCTCCAGTTGCTCGGGCGACTTGGCGATATAGATATTGCGAACTTCGATGACGCTTTCGGACAGCAGCAGATTCAGGCGCTGGCCGCGAAAGGCATTGTCCGAGGCGCGGGTATATTCGGCGATGACGCGATTATAGTCGGCCATGGTCATCAGACCGAGCGCGGTGATGGCCGAGGCCATGACGGCGAACGCAGCGACGAGGGCCAAAATCTTGGCTTTGATGGTCATGAGGGTTTCTACCCGGTTACGCGAACTTTGGTCCTCAAACGTACCAGATAGTGCTTAACAATCCTTCCCCTGTGCCGTAATCGATGACTCCCGATCAAGGAGTCGCCTCATGAAAACCCGTGCCGCCGTAGCGTTCGAAGCCAAAAAGCCGCTGGAAATCGTCGAGGTCGACCTGGAAGGTCCCAAAGCCGGCGAGGTCCTGGTCGAGATCAAGGCCACCGGCATCTGCCACACCGACGCCTACACCCTCGACGGCTTCGATTCCGAGGGCTTGTTCCCCTCCATCCTCGGCCACGAAGGCGCCGGCATTGTCATCGAGGTCGGCCCCGGCGTCACCTCGCTCAAACCCGGCGACCATGTCATCCCGCTCTACACGCCCGAATGCCGGCAATGTAAGTCGTGCCTGTCGCGCAAGGCCAATCTGTCTACTGCCATCCGTGCCACGCAGGGAAAAGGCCTGATGCCCGACAACACGTCGCGCTTTTCCTATAAAGGCCAGACGATCCATCACTATATGGGC
>FSVF01000180.1_pt1 | contig 15013 bp, 15 predicted proteins | sample 1637601 | NCBI WGS metagenome assembly FSVF01 (sample SAMEA3914814, study PRJEB12502) | metagenome | biome: forest; material: soil | place: USA | collected 2011-09-16 | depth 0.1 m
CTCACAGCGAGGTGTTAAGCTTAACGAATCTTAAGTGATTTCCTGTTTAGCATGAAGGTTAACGGGCCGAGGCATGTCGCTTCGCGCTTTTCCTGTTACCCACAAGCCGGGAGGGGCTTATATGCGCGTACTGCTGATTGAAGACGATAGCGCGACCGCTCAGAGCATCGAACTGATGCTCAAGTCGGAAGGCTTTAACGTCTATACGACGGACCTCGGTGAAGAGGGCGTCGATCTGGGCAAGATCTACGATTACGATCTGATCTTGCTCGACCTGAGCCTTCCGGACATGTCCGGCCTTGAAGTGCTGCGTCAGCTGCGCGTCGGCAAGGTCAACACGCCGGTTATGATCCTGTCGGGAACGTCGGAAATCGACACCAAGGTGAAGACCCTGGGTGGCGGCGCTGACGACTACATGACGAAGCCGTTCCACAAGGACGAGCTGATCGCCCGTATCCATGCCGTCGTCCGCCGCTCAAAGGGCCACGCGCAATCGGTCATCCGCACCGGCGACATCGTCGTCAACCTGGATGCCAAGACGGTCGAAGTTTCCGGCAACCGCGTCCACCTGACCGGCAAGGAATACGAAATGCTCGAGCTGTTGTCCCTGCGCAAGGGTACGACACTCACCAAGGAAATGTTCCTCAACCACCTGTATGGTGGCATGGACGAGCCTGAACTGAAGATCATCGACGTGTTTATCTGCAAGCTGCGCAAGAAGCTGGCCGTGGCTGCCGATGGCAATCATTACATCGAAACCGTCTGGGGACGTGGTTACGTCCTGCGCGACCCGCACGATCAATCGGGCACGGTTGCCGCGTAAAGGCCTTTCGAGGTTGAATAACAAAACGCCTGCCGTCCTCTCGCGGCAGGCGTTTTTGCGTCTTAGAGCATGCTGCAAAAAAGTGGAAACCGGTTTTTTTTGGTTAGCGCCGCATTAACCCATTTCTTAAATCATGGAATAAACTTCAGGGCGTACCTTCAATCAGACAGCCTCGGATGCGAGGCCGATACAGGGGTAGAATACCTATGGCGAAGACGCCCAGAACCATCAATGTCTTGTTCGTTTGTGAGCATAACTCGGCGCGCTCCGTTCTCGCCGAAGCGCTGTTGAACCGCCTCGGCGCCGGCCGGTTCGAGGCCTGCTCCGCTGGGTTCGATCCGGCGCCGGCTTTAAGTCCGTATGCGCTCGCGCTTCTGCACCGCATGCCCTACAACACCGGTTGGCTGGCGACAAAGCCGGTCGAGGCAATGCTCAGTAAGTACGCGCCGGCCTTTGATTTCATTATCCGTTTGTCGCCGGGCGCCCCGGCCAGTGGCCAGTGGCCGCGATGCCGCAAGGATACGATCATCATCGACTGGTTCATGACCGATCCGCGCGAAAGTCATACCGCCATGGCCTATATCGCCCGGGCGTATGAGGAGATATACAACACCCTGGCGACGCGGCTCGACGCCATGGCGCACCTGCCGCAAAACCTATTTGACACCGGTAATATCCGCCATTGGCTGGAAAACGTCGGCGAGGTGCAGCTCAAAATGGCATCGTGAACCCCGTAACAAAATTTTTATACTAAAAGGCATGCCACCGCCTTTATATTTCCCAAGTTACGTAATAGAAAAGCCCGGTTCCAGATCGTTATGATATTTTTTCGGAAATATCATAACGATCTGAGTTTTAGTTTGGTCGCGATGTCTAACCGAAAGCCTCAAGAAACGTTTTTTTGGCGCTTTTCACGCATCGCTCTAAGGCGTATTTCCGGTAAGGTTGAATTATGACGAATGATGATGCGGTGGTTAATCTGTTTGCGCTCGCTCACCCGGGGCGCCTGAACGTTTTCCGCACGATCGTCAAGGCGGGACCGGACGGTATTGCCGCGGGCAAGATCGCCGAAAGCGTCGGTATTCCCGCCAATACGGCCTCGACTCACCTGAGCATCCTGACGGGTGCCGGCCTTTTGAGCGCCTACCGCGACGGCCGCTCGATCATCTATCGCGCCAATTTTTCCCACTTTTCCGAACTGGTCGGATTTATGGTCGAGGATTGTTGTGAAGGCGAGCCCGAAGCGGGGACCGCCTTGCAGGCCTATTTCAAGGGCCTGGCGACCGCAGAAGCACCGCTGCGCGCCGTAAAGGGTAAATAGGCAAAAGCTGTTCGTAAGTCATGATGGCCACAGGATTGCCTTGTGGCGGTCATTCTTGGAACAAATTGTCGCTTTTTTAAGAGAATTCCACATCTGTCTCTTATAATTAAGGGTCCAGTTGGGAACGTAATCCTTACCTGTATTCACCACATCTGCCATATTACGACCATGCCCATTTTCTAATCTGGTTATCTCTCCGGATGTACACTCGCTGGATGTGATTGTGCGCCAAATTATTATGAGATTACTGAAAGGACTTGGTCATGAAACGTAATTTTATCTACAAGATCACAACCGTATTGGCGGTCTTAACCGCAGTGACGGCCTTAAGCGCCACGGCACAAACGACGCCGGCGGTTCCCGGAACGCCTCCCGCCAATGCCACAATCGCGGCGCCGGCCACTGCCGACGCGGCTGCGCCTAATGCCGCCAAGGATTTTATCCAGCAGGCTTTTCTCGCCAACGAATTCGGCATTGCCGCCAGCCAGGTCGCCTTGAAGCAGACCAAGGACGCGGAAACCAAGGCGGCGGCCAAGCAGGTGCTCGATGACGGGCTGAAAGTCCGTCAGGACATGATCGTCGCCATCCAGGGCTCGACCAGCGACATGCACTTCGACCAGAACTGGACGGATGAGTACAAGCAAAAGCTGGCCGACCTGCAGTCGGTCACAGGCAAGGCGCTCGACCAGAAATACGTCGCCGTCCAAAGTGAGGTGACGGGCAAGACGAAGACCTTGTTCAGCGATTACGCCCAGACGGCGACGGATGCTGCGACCAAGACCTTTGCGGCTAATACGCTGCCGAAATTGCAGGCGGAAAGCGCCAAGCTTGACGCCGCAGGTGGGGCGTCAACGACAACCGGCACGCGATAAGCCTTGCCGATAAGACAAAAAGGCCTCCGGCGCGATCCGGAGGCCTTTTTTTTTACCGGTTGACCATGGCCAGCGAAGCGTCCGGGTAGCGCGCGCCGGCAAAGCCTGTGCGGGCAATGACGTCCTCGATGGCGGCCAGGTCGGCGGCGCTGAGGACGATATCCGTGGCGCCGAGATTTTCCTTTAGTCTGTGGAGGTGGCGCGTCCCCGGAATAGGGGCGATCCACGGCTTTTGCGCCAGCAGCCAGGCGAGCGCCAGCTGTGCGGGCGTGGCATTTTTGGTCGCGGCGACGTCGCGCAGGGCCTCGACCACGGCGACATTTTGCTGACGGGCTTCGCCGCTGAAGCGCGGCAGGTTGGCGCGGAAATCGCTGCCGGCGATGGCGCCTTCGTCCTTCAGGGCGCCCGTCAGGAAGCCGCGTCCCAAGGGGCTGTAAGGCACGAAGCCGATGCCGAGGTCTTCGAGGGTCGCCAGGATTTCGCTTTCGGGATCGCGGGTCCAGAGCGAGTATTCGCTTTGCAGGGCGGTGACAGGCTGGACGGCGTGGGCCTTGCGGATGGTGGCTGCACTGGCTTCGCTCAGGCCGAAATGCTTGACCTTGCCTTCTTTGATCAGGTCGCGGACGGTCCCGGCGACGTCTTCGATCGGCACGTCCGGGTCGACGCGGTGCTGGTAAAGCAGGTCGATGACGTCGGTGCCGAGGCGTTTTAACGAAGCCTCGACGACGTCGCGGATATGTTCGGGCCGGCTGTCGACGCTGTGCAGGGATCCGGCAGGTGCGCCGATGCGGAAGCCGAACTTGGTAGCGATGACGACCTTGTCGCGGACGGGCTTCAAGGCTTCGCCGACCAGCTCTTCGTTGGTGAAGGGGCCGTAGACTTCGGCCGTGTCGAAAAAGGTGACGCCGAGATCGACGGCTTGGCGCAGCAGGTTCAGGCATTCGTCGCGGTCGGAGGGGCCGTAGGCCCAACTCATGCCCATGCAGCCGAGGCCAAGCGCGGACACTTCGAGTCCGCTGTTTCCGAGTTTACGCATTTTCATGGGAGGGGCCTTTCTCAAGAACGGGTTCGGCACGCCCTATATGGGACGCGGGGCGCGTGAGAGAAGGAGCTGATGGCGATTTTCGCAAAGAGGCCGGCGTCGGAAAACCGTCTCAGGAGCGGCAGTGTTCGACTTCCCGCCAGGACACCACTTCGTAGTGCCGATCGAGGCCCTGGAAGACGGTCACCGCGACCATGCGGCGGCTGAAGGGATTGGGCTCGATGGCCGGGCGGCGGACCCACAGGCACAGGCTGTAGTTCGTGCCGGCGACGATCTGCACCTTGGCGGAATAGACGGCAGAGAACTTGTAGCCCGGTTCTTCGCCGACGGCGAATTCCGCCGCAGCGGTGACGGCCTGTTTGTCGGATGCTGGCCCGTAGCCGCCGACGATCGGCGGGGATTTGGCTTTAGGGGCGTCGCCGGCCTTCGGCCAGGCGAACAGGGCGCTGCGCTTGGGCCTTGCCGGCGTTATGGGTGGCGATACCGGTGGCACGGATTGGGGGGCGGTGGCTGCAACCTGAACCGGAGCCGGTGGAGCTTGGGGTGCGGCAGAGGCGGGGGTTTGGGCGACCGGCGGCGTGGCTTGCGCAACGGAGGGGGACGGCGCGGCCTTGGCTTTCGGCCACGAGAAGAGAGAGGCGAGCTTGCCTTTGGGCTTGGCGGCGGGCGCCGCTTCAGCTGCCTGAACTGGGGCTGCCTGTATGGGAGCTTGCTGTATGGGGGCTTGCTGTACCGGCAGCGGCGCGGGCGGCGTCACTTCGGCGGTTGGCGCCGGTGCGGACGTTGGTGCGGTGGGCGTGGGTTCGGCCTGCACCGTCTGGGTGTCCTGCGCGTGAGCGCGGTCCCAGGCGTGGCGCCCGAAGAAATGCGGGCGTTCGGTCGCCTTATGGACGCCGTCGTCGCTGGCCTCTGTCGGGGGTGGCAGCGTGCCGCAAGCCGCGAGAGCCAATGCAAGAGGCAGGACCGTAAGGGCTTTCGTCGTCAACTTGTACGCAAGGGTCATCGTCAGGCTCCGCAGCAAGATCGCTCGATGACAGATGATCTAGACGGATTTACGTCCTTATCCAAGTGTCGATGATTTTGCGGTTTGGCGCTTGTTTAGTTGCCGCACATCGCCAGGAACAGCGGGGGTTGGGGCTTCAGTTTTTGCGCCAACGGGCGGTAGCTGGGGTCAAAGACGCTGGCGAGCCAGTAGACATTGCCGGCGCGTGCGGGCTCGAACGGCCCGGAATATTCCTTTTGGCCCGCCGCGGCGCGCTGGGCGTCGAACAGGACCTTGGAGTTCTTGAATTCTTCGTGCGGCTTTTCACCGCTGGCATAGGGCGCGAGCCAGGCAAAGGCTTTGGCGATCGAACTGCCGGTCGGGGATGTGTAATGATACCAGTCCTCGCCATGGGCACGTGCGGCCAGGGCCGCCTGGGTCAGGGGCTCGAGGTCGTAGATGACGTAGTGCAAGGCGTCGCGTTCGGCAAAATCGCGCACTTCGCCATCTGGAAGGATGTTAGCGGCGATCTGGGCCTGGAAGAGGCGGCGCGCGTCGGCGACGAGCGCCGGATCGTCGAGAGCGACGGCGATCATGGTGAGGACCTTCAGGCGATGGCTTTGCCAGTTGTTATTCCAGCTCGAGGCCTGGGGGCTTTCGCTGACGACCTGGTGGCTGTCGATGGACGCGACATAGCCTTGCGCCCAGGTTTTCAGAAAGCGATCGGCTGCAGCCTTGGCGGCCGGGTCCATCTTCGGCGCGATGACGGCGTAGGTTTCGATCAGGCTGTCGAAATTGGTTTCGTCGATCGGGTTATAGTTGGGCTGATAGACGGCGATCCAGGCATTGAAGTAACGCATGGACAGGGTCAGGTAGGCCTCACCGGCGCCGGCGCGCCAGGCGTAGGCGGCATCGCGCATGATCGGCAGCTGCTTGCGGGCCTCAATGCTTTCGTCGCGAATGCCCTGATGCGGCAGGGTGCCTTCGGTGTGCATGACGGCCATGGGGGCGGGTGTGCTGTCGAGCAGCGGGGCGAGTTGTTGTATTACCGGCGCCAGGGAGGACGCTGCGTCAGACGGTGATACGGAACACCATTGCGTGCCTGCGTGGGCGGAGGCCGGCAGGGCGAGCGCCATTAATCCCAACAGCCATACGCGCATGTCAATCGTCCCTATAGTTGATATTGGTCAGGTGACCTGACCTTTTGGCAGTTTAGGCATGGGAAGGCGTCATTGCAAGGCGGCAATCAGGTGGCAAAAAATCCTTTCTTGACTCTCGTTTATCTTTGGAACAAAAAGAGAACATATTCGAAGAATTCGGAAACAACCCTGGCGCCGCTCAATGTCGAAGCTTTCCTCAGCTAGCCTAGAGACCCTGCGACAGCAAATCCAGAAGCTGGACGGAAGCCGCCGTGAGGCGGGTGTTCTGCCGTTCGGCGTCGAGGCAATCGATGCGTGCCTGCCGGGGGGCGGGCTGGCGCTTGGTGCCCTGCACGAGGTTACCGGCAAGGATGGCGGTGCAGTTGATGGTGCGGCAGCGGCCTTGTTTGCGGCCGGTATTGCGGCGCGAAGTTCCGGCAAGGTGTTGTGGTGCGTGACGCGCCCCGACCTGTTCGCGCCCGGACTGGCTCAGGCCGGATTGGGGACTGAGCGCGTGGTCTATGTCGAGGCCGGGGATGAAAAGACGTTGCTGGCCTGTTTCGAGGAGGGCCTGCGCCACGGCGGGGTCGGTGCTGTGGTCGGTGAAGTCTCAAGATTGTCGATGGTTGCGTCGCGCCGTCTGCAACTGGCGGCGGAAGGGACGGCCACACTCGGCCTGGTGCTGCGGCGTTGGGGGCGGGAAAAGGAGGCCGTGGAATTCGGCTTGCCGACGGCGGCGGTGACGCGGTGGAGGGTGACGGCCATGCCGTCGGCGCGCCTGCCGGTGGCAGGGTTAGGCAAGGCGCGGTGGCGGCTGGAACTGATGCGTTGCAAGGGCGGAAAAACCGCCGAATTTACCGTGGAGGCGTGCGATGCGCAGGGTTGTCTCGCTTTATCTGCCCCGCTGGCCGACCGACCGGCTGCAACGGGTGTTGAACAAGAGCATGGGCGGTGGCGCGCCGCTTCCTGAGGCGCCGCTGGTTCTTAAGGCTTCGGATGGCCGCCGGCGTGTGGTGATGGCGGTCAATCGTGCTGCCTTTGACACAGGCCTGCGCATCGGCATGCCGCTGACCAAGGCCCAGGCCCTGGTTGGTGATCTGATCGTGCGCGACGCCGAGCCGGAGGCCGATACGGAAGGCCTGGAGACACTGGCGCGCTGGGCTTTGCGAACCTATTCGCCGATTGCGGCAAGCGATCCACCGGACGGGCTGGTGCTGGATGTGACTGGGGCGGCGCATTTACAGGGCGGCGAGGCGGACCTGCTGAAAGGTCTGGTAGAGGCGATGGCTGTGCAAGGTTTTGAAGCGCGTGCTGCCATGGCCGACACCTGGGGGGCGGCGCATGCCCTGGCCCGGTATGCCACGCGGACGGCGCTTGTCCTGCCGCCGGGCGAAGGCGGCCGTGTCCTGACGAAGCTGCCGATTGCCGCCTTGCGCTTGCCGGTCGAGACGGTTTCCGGCCTGTTTGGTCTTGGCTTTGAGACCATTGGTGAGTTGTCGTCGCAGCCGCGCGCGCCTCTGGTCCATCGTTTCGGACCCGATCTTGGCCGCCGGCTGGATCAGGTTTTTGGGCGGATGAATGAGCCGATCGAGCCCGTAGTCTTGCCGCATGTGGTCGCGGTCGAACGTATCTTTGCCGAGCCCATCGGCGCGGCTGAAACGATCGCGCGCTACACCGGCAAGCTGACGGCACAGCTGTGCGACAAGCTGGAAGGGCGAGGTTTGGGCGCGTGTCAGCTCGATCTTGTCTTCTATCGTGTCGATAACCGCATCGAAGCCGTGCGCGTCGGCATGGCTCAGCCGGTTCGCGATGTGAAGCGCCTGACGCGATTGTTGTGCGACAAGATCGAGACCGTCGATCCGGGCTTCGGCATCGAGCGTATGCGCCTGACGGCAACGCAGGCAGAGCCGCTTATAGCAAAGCAGGCGAGCACGATGGATGAAGGGCGGGGGAGGGACATCTGCGATCTGATAGACGTTTTGTCCAATCGCATCGGCGCCGAGCGGATCTACAGTCTTGCCCCCGTTGCCAGCGATGTGCCGGAAAGAAGCCTGCAACGCGTTCCGGCCGTGGCAGTGGAAACAGAACCGGCCGATGCCGGGCTGTGGCCTGCCCATTGGCCGCGGCCGATCCGGCTGTTTGCGCGGCCGGAAAAGATAATTGCTCTTGCCGAGGTTCCCGACTATCCGCCGAAGTCCTTGACGTGGCGCGGCGAACGAAAGCGCATAGTCGCTGCTGATGGGCCGGAGCGGATTTTTGGTGAGTGGTGGAAGCGCGACGCCGAAAGGCTGGCCGTGCGGGATTATTTTCGTGTCGAGACCGAGGATGGACAGCGTCTGTGGATCTACCGCAGCGGTGACGGCGAGGACATGGCGACGGGCGAGCTTCACTGGTTTATTCACGGGGTCTTTGCATGACGCCGGCCTATGTCGAATTGCAGGTGACGACGCATTTTTCTTTCCTGCGCGGCGCCAGTTCGTGTGACGAGCTGTTTACCCAGGCCAGGGCGTTTGGATTGGAGGCTTTGGGGGTGGCCGATCGCAATTCGTTCGCCGGGATCGTTCAGGCGCACCAGGCGTCGCGCAATACCGGGGTGCGGCTTGTCGTCGGCTGCCGGCTTGACCTGAGAGACGGTGCATCGCTTCTGGTCTACCCTAAGGACCGGCCGGCCTATTCCCGGCTGTGCCGCCTGCTGTCCCTGGGCAAGCAGCGCGGCGGCAAGGGCCGATGTCATCTCGATTGGCAGGATGTCGCGCTCTACGGCGAGGGTTTGATTGCTGTCCTGGTACCCGATCTCGCCGATGAGGTTTGTACGCGCAATGTGCGCAAGGTGAAGGACCTGTTCGGCGACCGCGCCTATCTGGCGCTTACCCTGCGACGGCGGCCCAATGATGCCTTGCGCCTTTATGAACTGTCGCAGCTGGCGGCGCAGATGCGGGTGCCGACGGTGGCTACGAATGATGTGCTGTTTCATGAGCCGTCGCGGCGCATCCTGCAGGACGTCGTCACCTGTATCCGCCACAACTGCACCATCGATGACGCCGGTTTTCGCCGCGAACGTCACGCCGACCACTATCTGAAACCGCCTGGGGAAATGGCACGGCTGTTCGCGGCCTATCCTGACGCCGTTGCCCGCACGCGTGAGATCATGCAGCGCTGTACATTCTCGCTCGATGAACTGTCCTATCAGTATCCGGATGAACGCAATCATCCCGATGTGCCGCCGCAGGTCACCCTGGAGAAATTCGTCCAGGCGGGCGCTGTCGAGCGTTACCCCAAAGGCGTGCCGCCGAAGGTCGTCGAGCAGATTGGCAAGGAGCTCAACCTGATCGAAAGGCTGAACTATGCCTCCTATTTCCTGACCGTCCATGCCATCGTCAAATTTGCCCGCTCGCAGGGGATCCTGTGCCAGGGACGCGGCTCGGCAGCCAACAGCGCCGTGTGCTTTGTGCTCGGCATTACGGCAGTCAATCCGATGGAGCATCGCTTGTTATTTGAGCGCTTCATTTCGGAAAACCGTAATGAGCCGCCGGATATCGATGTCGATTTCGAACACGCCCGGCGCGAACTGGTCATGCAGTGGGTCTTTGATACATATGGGCGAGATCATGCCGCTCTGTGCTCGACCGTCATCCGCTATCGCGCCAAAGGCGCCCTGCGCGATGTCGGCAAGGCCCTGGGGCTGCCGGAAGATCTGGTCAAGACCCTGTCGCAGCAATTTCGCCATTGGGCCACCGAGGTCGATACGCAGCGTTTCGAAGGGCTGAACCTCAATCTGAGCGACCGGCGGCTGGTGCTGGCGTGCGAGTTGGCCAGGCAATTGATCGATACGCCGCGGCATCTGTCGCAGCATCCCGGCGGTTTTGTGCTGACGCGCGACCGGCTGGATGAGCTGGTACCGATCGAGCCGGCGGCCATGAAGGATCGGCAGGTGATCGAATGGGACAAGGACGATATCGATATATTGAAGTTCATGAAGGTCGATTGCCTCGCGCTTGGCATGATGACCTGCATGAAGAAAAGCTTTGAGCTACTTGGCGAACACAAGGGCATTACAAAAGTAAATGGAGCTGCGATTGAGCTGGCCGATATCCCGCAAGCGGACGTTGCCACTTACGACATGATCTGCAAGGCCGACACGATCGGTGTTTTCCAGATCGAAAGCCGTGCGCAAATGTCTATGCTGCCGCGCCTTAAGCCACGCGTGTTTTACGACCTGGCTATCGAGGTTGCGATTGTGCGTCCCGGGCCGATCCAGGGCGATATGGTGCATCCCTTTCTGCGGCGGCGAAATGGAGATGAGGCGGAGGACTATCCCAATGACGACGTCCGCGAAATATTGGGTCGCACCCATGGCGTGCCGTTGTTTCAGGAGCACGCTATGCGGGTGGCCGTGATCTGTGCGGGCTTTACGGCTGACGAGGCTGACCACGTGCGGCGGAGTTTGGCGACCTTCAAACGCACGGGCGGTGTGGATGCCTTTCGTGAGAAGATGTTTAAAGGCATGATAGAGCGCAAGTACGAACCTGCTTTTGCCGAACGTCTGATCAAACAACTTGAGGGTTTCGGTTCCTACGGCTTTCCCGAAAGCCACGCCATTTCGTTTGCGATGATCGCCTATGCATCTTCGTGGATGAAGTGCCATCATCCGGATGTGTTTTGTGCAGCTCTGCTGAATTCCCAGCCGATGGGGTTCTATTCGCCGTCGCAATTGGTGCGTGACGCTATCAATCATGGCGTTGAGGTTCGGCCTGTCTGCGTCAATGCTTCGCGCTGGGACTGCACGCTGGAGGCCACGGGCAAGCCAGGCAAGCTGGCCGTACGACTGGGTCTGCGCATGGTCAAGGGGCTGGCCAATGTCCTGGGCGCCAAGCTTGCCGTGATAAGCGATGCAGCGCCTTTCCGTTCGATCGATGATGCCTGGCGGCGCAGTGGTTTGCCTGTGTCCGCCCTGGTGACCCTGGCGGAAGCCGATGCGTTTCTGCCCGCCATGGGTAAGCCGAGGCGTGAGGCGCTGTGGGCTTTGAAAGGGTTGCGCGATACGCCACTGCCATTGTTCGATGCTCTGAGTACGCCGGAGATCAATGAACCGGTCGTGACCTTGCGGCCGATGACAGCGGGTCATGAAGTCGTCGAGGACTACGACCATGTCGGTCTGTCTTTGCGTGGGCATCCGCTTGGCTTCCTGCGTGGTGACCTGTTCGAGCGTGGTATCCGCACCTGCAAGGAGGCCAATGCGCTTGCTGACAAGAGCCACGTTTTGGTGGCCGGGATGGTTCTGGTCCGACAAAGACCAGGCACGGCTGCCGGTGTCACCTTCATGACGATTGAGGACGAGACGGCTACGGTCAATGTCGTCATCTGGTCCAGCCTGTACGAAGAGCAGCGCCGGCTGATCCTGACGGCGCGCATGGTGGCGATCAGTGGTCAGGTGCAGAAGGAGGGGGAGGTCATCCACGTCGTGGCGCGGCGGCTGATCGATCTGTCCGACGATCTCGACACTGTCGGTGCGCGTGAGGATTCATTTCCTGTGCCGAAGTCGCGTGGCGATGAGTTCCGCAATGGCGAACCCGGAATCGATCACCGCAGCCTGCCGCGCCGTGGCAGCCGGGCGGCGGCTACCCCGGTCATCGTCATCAAAACGCGGGATTTCAAATAACAGATAAAAATTTTTGCGATCCGTGTCGAAGTCTTGCCGGCTCATTCGTCATGTTGTCAGAGTGGGCATTGAAGCGCCGCATATCGTTGGCAGCCCGGCTCGGTATTTATCTTAATGGAGACGACAATGCGATTTATGGTGACGATCAAGTCCGTTGAAAACAAGTTCGGCCCGCCGCCGGCAGCACTTTATCAGGCGATTGCCGAAATGGGGCAGGAAGCGGCCAAGGCCGGGGTCCTGGTCGAAACGGGCGGCCTGCTGCCCAGCAGCCAGGGCGCCGTGGTTCGCCTGAGCGGCGGCAAGATGACCGTGACGGACGGACCTTTCAGCGAAAGCAAGGAACTGGTCGGTGGCTATGCCGTCTATGAGCTGAGTTCAAAAGAAGAGGCGATCGAGTGGACCAAGCGTTTCATGGCCATCCACGACGAACACTGGCCGGAATGGGAAGGCGAGACGGAAATCCGCCAGATCATGACGTTCGCGCCGCCGCAACCTTAACCTGGGGCAAGCCTAATCCTTACGCTTGCACGCCGGCATGGCCGATGGTGTAATGACGGGCATGACCGTGCCCGATACCCCCAATGCCATTAAGGGTGCCATCCAGGGCGCCATCCATGGTTCTATTCAGGCCATCTGGCGCATAGAGGCGGCGAAGCTGATCGCCGGGCTGACGAAAATGCTTGGCGATGTCGCCACGGCCGAGGAGTTGGCGCAGGAAGCCTTTGTCAAGGCGCTGGAACGCTGGCCGTCGGACGGCATACCGGACAGTCCCGGCGCCTGGCTGATGGCCACGGCCAAGCGCCGGGCGATCGACCAGATTCGCCGCCGTGCCATGCTGTCGCGCAAGCACATGGAACTGGAAAACGAATATGAAAGCCGGCAGGACCCGGTCCTGTCCATCGAAGCCGCTCTGGACGACGAGATTGGCGACAATGTCCTGACCCTGATGTTTTGCGCCTGCCATCCATTGCTGACCAAAGAGGGGCGTATCGCCCTGGCGCTGCGCTTGATCGGCGGGTTGTCCACCGATGAAATCGGCCGCGCCTTCCTGGTGCCTGAGGCGACCATCGCTCAGCGCATTGTCCGGGCCAAGCGAACATTGCGCGATGCGGGTGTGCCTTTTGAAGTGCCGCGCGGCGCCGATCGCGTGGCGCGCATGCAGCCGGTGCTCGAAGTCATCTATCTGATATTCAATGAGGGTTATGCAGCGACTTCCGGCGAAGACTGGTTGCGGTCCGACCTGTGCGCCGAAGCTTTGCGGCTTGGCCGCAGACTGGCCGGGCTGGCGCCGGACGACCCGGAAGTCCACGGCCTGGTGGCGCTTATGGAGTTTCAGGCGTCGCGATTTGCCGCGCGCGCCGATGCTGACGGTAACCTAATTATGCTGCCCAAACAGGATCGCCGTCTTTGGGATCGTTTGCATGTCCGGCTTGGCCTTGAGGCCCTGACGCGGGCGCACAAGATCAGCGATGAGGCCGGGCCTTACCTTCTGCAGGCGGCGATCACAGCCTGCCATTCCAGAGCCGTCGCCTATGAAGAGACAGATTGGCGCGAGATCGAAAGGCTATATGGCATATTGGCGCAGGTGATGCCGACGCCGGTGGTCGAACTCAACCGGGCGGTCGCCGTTGCCATGGCGTCCGGGCCTGCGGAAGGGTTGCGCATCGCCGATGCCTTGCTGGGCGAGCCGACGATGAAAGCCTATCACTATCTGCCGAGTATCCGTGGTGACTTCCTGTTTAAGCTTGGCAAGCTGGACGAGGCGAGGGGCGAATTCCTGCGGGCGGCCGCTATGGCCGGGAACGGCCGCGAGCGCGATTTTCTAAAGGCGCGGGCGGCGGAATGCGACGCGCCGGAATAAAAAATAGCAACGGTGTCGATCCGGCGATGGGTCATTCGTCATGAGGATAAGAAGCGGCAAATCCGCCGGCTTTCGACCTTCAATGGAGAATGAAAATGACAAATCTTTTGGGCACGACCGGCGCCGCAGACACATCGAGCGACTCTTTTCTGTCGAACAGGAAATTGACGCGCGGTATCGGCTATGGCTTGAGCGCGCTTGTCGTGCTGTTCCTGCTGATGGACGGGGTCATGAAGCTCATGGCCATGGATATCGTCATGCAAACCATGGGAGAATTGGGGTGGCCAAATAGTCAGATGCTGGCCCGGGGGCTTGGTCTGCTGCTATTTGTTTGCGTCGGGCTTTATTGCGCGCCGCGCACGTCGGTCCTGGGTGCCGTTCTGTTGACGGGCTATCTGGGTGGTGCCATCGCCACGCATGTCCGGGTCGGCAATCCGCTCTTTTCCCATGACCTGTTCGGCGTCTATCTTGGCCTGTTCGTGTGGGGTGGCCTGTATTTGCGTGAGCCGCGGCTGCGGGCTCTGTTTCCGTTGCGCGCTGCTATTTGAGAAGGACAGGAACATGTCATTCCAAGCTTACCTGGATAATATCCAGGCCAAGACCGGTAAAGGACCTGACGATTTCCGGCGTTTGGCGGCCGAGAAAAACTTCACTGAAGACGGCACATTGCGCGCCGGCGTCAAGGCGGGTGAAATCGTTGCCTGGCTCAAGGCCGATTTCGGTCTTGGGCACGGCTACGCCATGGCTATTGTTGCCGTGCTCAAGGGCTCAAAACACGCGCCGGGTTAGGCGCGGCTATCTGACGCGCCGCCACACCGAGATTGGAATGCTGCCGTCCGGGCGTGGCTGGATACGGTAGCTGAGTTCGTCGCCGTTAAGTTCGTAGACGCGTTCCTGCTGCGTGCCTTCCTGGTTAGGGTAGATCGAATGCTCGAGGTGCAGCGTTAAGACGTGCGCCGCCTCATCGATCTTGATCGTGCCGAAATGGACGCTTGAGCCCAAGACGGCGGCCTTGAACTCTTCCGGCGTGCCGGTGGCCTTGTCGTTCGAGGCGAAGCGTGGGCGCTCAGATGCATAGATCTGCACGGAGTAGTGCCCGTGCGTGTCGATGATTAGCTGGCCTTTCGGATTGTCGCCGTAATCGTGCATGCGTGTGCCGTCGGGCTTAATGAGATCGGCGGCGACGAGCGTCCAGGTGCCGGTCAGCGGGGTCATGTCTTTGGCCAGCGCCGGGGTCGTGACCAGTAGCAAGGCACTGGCCAAGGCGGCAAGGGATCGGCGGGAGAGGCGCATTGAAGAAATCCTGGGTTTGAA
>FSVF01000406.1_pt1 | contig 14951 bp, 10 predicted proteins | sample 1637601 | NCBI WGS metagenome assembly FSVF01 (sample SAMEA3914814, study PRJEB12502) | metagenome | biome: forest; material: soil | place: USA | collected 2011-09-16 | depth 0.1 m
GACGCCACTGCCGTCTTCGAGGACCTCGAGGAAGAACAGCAAAAGGCCGTTCTGGCGGCCATGCCGGAAGCCGAGCGCGAAGCCTTCGTCACCTCGATGACCTTCGAGGAAGAGACAGCTGGCCGCCTGATGCAGCGTGAAGTCATGGCTGCGCCCAGTTTCTGGACCGTCGGGCATACGATCGACCATATGCGTGAAAACGGCGATGACCTGCCCGAGCTGTTTTTCGATGTCTACGTCATCGACCCCAGCCACAAGCCGGTTGGCGCCTTGCCCGTGTCCGTTCTGATGCGCTCGAAGCGCGACACACTGCTGACCGCCCTTATGGAGCCGACGACGGAAATCACCGTCGACCAGGACCAGGAGGAGGTCGCCTATATCTTTGAAAAATATCACCTGATATCGGCCCCCGTCGTCGATGCCTCCGGGCGCCTGGTCGGCCAGATCACCGTCGATGACATCGTCAACATCATCCAGGCGGAAAACCGCGAAGATATCCTGGCCCTGGCCGGTGTGTCGGACGTCGAAGGCCGCGATACCGGCGTCATCGGCATGGTCAAGTCGCGCCTGCCGTGGCTGCTGATCAACCTGTGTACGGCCTTTGCGTCGACCACCGTGATCAATGCCTTCCAGGCCGAGATCGAAAAAATGGTCGTCCTGGCCAGTCTGATGCCCATCGTCGCCTCGATCGGCGGTAATTTCGGCACGCAGGCCCTGACCGTTTCCGTGCGGGCGCTGTCGGCGCGCGAACTGACGGCGGCGAATGCCATGCGTACCTTATGGCGTGAGATTTTTTCGAGCTGGCTGGTAGGCTTGTGCGTCGCCGCCGGGCTGGCCATCGTCACGCTTATTTTCTGGCACGATCCGAAGCTGGCCGGAGTCATCGCGGCGGCCATCATGATTAACTTTACCATGGCCGCATTGGCAGGCACGCTCATCCCGCTGGGGGCGTCGCGGCTGGGCATGGATCCGGCCGGCGCGTCGCCGATTTTCGTGACACTGATGACCGATTTCTTTGGCTTTTTCAGTTTTCTGGGCCTGGCGGCGATCATCCTGCTGCCACATGCGCGATAACGTCTGGATTACGTTAAATTCTCTTGTCACCCCAGCGCGGTATATGGTTTGCTAGTTAACGATTGTCACGCTATGTGACGTGTTGTTTTGGGGCAGGCCTTGACGTTTTTGGCCTCCCTGGCAGGTTTTTTTGGCCAGAATGGGCCATTTTGGGTCAGGAACAGGGATGAGAGCGCGTTTAAAGGTCTCCCGCGCCGGGGTCGAGCTGATCAAGAGTTTCGAAGGGTTGCGTACCACGGCCGCACGTCTGCCGGATGGTCGCTGGACCCTCGGATACGGCCATACCTTCTCGGCACGTGAAGGCGCGACCGCCACCCAGGAAGATGCCGACGCGCTGCTGCGCTTCGATCTGCTGCCGATCGTCGACGCCATCAATAACGTCGTCCTGGTGCCGCTGAACCAGAACCAGTTCGACGCCCTGGTGTCGTTCTGCTTCAATATCGGCGTCGATAATTTCGCGGCGTCGAGCGTGTGCAAGCGCATCAACGAAGGCCGCATGACCGAGGCCGCCCAGGCGATGGACAGCTGGCGCTCGGCCGAATTCAATGGCCAGACCTACGTGCTGGCGCCGCTGATCCGCCGCCGCGCCGCCGAAAAGAACCTCTTCCTGACACCGGAAGATACCGCGGGGAACGCGCCCTCGCTGCTGATCCGTCCGGTCGAGGATTCCGGTGAAACCCATTCCGCGCCCTCCGAGATCGATGCCCCGAGCCATGGCGGAATTCTGTCGGCGCATCCGGCAGGCGTATTCCAACCTGCCGCAGTCGAGCCTGTCGCCGCGCCCCCAATGACCGTGGTCGAAAGCGCGCCCACAACGTTTACACCGGCCTTCGATATTTCGGCTGCGCCGCAGCCCCTTCCGCCTGCCTCCGCCGCGCCGGAACGTCAGGTCATAGACCTGAGTGCCTTCGCGCCGCGCCCGCCTGAGGTCCCTGTGGAACCGGTCAAGCCAACCCTTCAGGTCATGGCCGACGTCGCTCCGGCACAGATGCCCCCCTTACAGACACACAGGGAAACTATCGTCGAAGAGCTGCCGCACGGCCTGATGGCAACCGGCGCCGTGCGTGAAACACCATTGGCTCAGCCGCTCGATCAGACGCCGACGTCCTATGACTATGATTCAACGCCGGTGATGAGCCCTGACGTCCAGGCCGCCTTGGTCCGGGCGCAGGAAGACCAACGCCTGCGTGAAGAAACACAGCGCCAGGCCGAAGCCTTGGCCGCCGCCCGTATCGCCGAAGAAGCTCGCCAGCGCGAAGAGATGCGTCTGCGCGACGAAGCGCGCCTGCAGGTCCTGCAACAACAGGAAGCGGCCAGACTGGAGCAAGCCAGACTTGAGCAGCAGCGCCAGGAACAGGGGCGATTGGAACAGGAGCAGCGCGACCGCGTTGCCCGCGAAGAGCAGATGCGCGCGGAGCTTGCCAGACTTGACCAAGCCAGACTTGAGCAGGCCAGACTTGAGCAGGCCAGACTTGACCAAGCCAGACTTGATCAAGCCAGACTTGAGCAAGATCGCATCGAACGCGACCGCCAGGAGGCGTTGCGCCTCGAAACCGAGCGTGCGGAGGCGGCCAGGCTTGAACAGGTGCGCCTTGAACAGGAACAGGCCGAACGCCAACGCCAGGAGACTTTGAAGCTCGAGGCGGATCGCGCCGAAGCTGCCAGATTCGAACAAACCAGACTCGAACAAACCAGACTTGAACAAGCCAGACTTGAGCAAGCCAGACTCGAGCAAGCCAGGCTCGAACAAGACCGCGCCGAGCAGGCGCGTCTGGAGCAGGAAAAACAAGCCCAGGCCACGGCTCAGGCAGCAGCCCAGCCTGCGCCGTCAAGCGATGAAATTGAAAAGGCGCGCAAGGCCGAGGCCGCCGCGGCCTTGATGCGCCTTTATTCGCCCTATGGCTCGGGGGGGCTTGGCCGACCGCTGACTCCCAATGTCCTGCCCAAGGCCGATAACGGTCCCGCTCTTGAGCCGAATCCCGCACCGCGCAGCGATATGCCGTCTCTTCTCGTTCCGCAGCAACCGCAAGCCGTTCCCCAACCGGTACGCGTCCCCGAGCCGCCTCAGGCACAGGCTCAGGTTCTGGCGCCGGTTTCCGCCGAACCGGATGAGGACGAAGACGCGGAGGTCCACGTCGTTTCGGATACGGTCAGCTTTGCTTTCAAGCCGGCGTCTTCGGCTTCACAAATGCCGCCCCCGCAGGTCACGGCGCTCAATCCCTACGCACGGCCGATCCCGCAAGCCAGCGAAGCCGTCGTTGAGGTGCCGCGTCCGGCCCCGGTCGACATGTCGGCGCCCAGCATGGCGCCGCAGGCCCAGCAGGCCAGTTCGGAAAATCTGCATTGGCGCGAACAACTGCAACGTCCGTTGCCGCCGGGCTATCAGGCGTCGGAGCCGGTACGTCCCGCCGTGACGCCTGTCCAGGCGGCGCCTGCCGGCGCCCGGAGCACGCGATCAGACCACACGCTGGACGGTGATAACGATTGGACGACCGATGGGGATCGCATTGCCCTGTCCTCCGAGGAGATGGAGGAAGAGGCCGTCTCCTGGTGGAAAATGATTATGTCGACGACCTGGTGGATTTTGATCAGTGCGGTCGGCCTTGGCTGCCTCGGTGGGGCGACCGCCCTCTACATCAAGGCGACCAAGGATGCGACGATCATTCGCAACGGGCTGACAAACGACTACACCATGCTTTCGGTGATCGCTGCCGCGGCAGGCATATTCTTCGTTTGTGTCTCGGTCTGGCTGATCATGAAGCGACTGGGCGGCCTCAAGGATTAAGCCCAGAGCACTTACGTCGCACGACATGCCTATGGAAATATGAGAGAGGAAGGCCACGCGGTCTTCCTCTCTTTTTTGGTTATTTTGTCATGCTTTTCGGCGCCTTGATCGGTGTTTTCGCCGATTTCGGCGCCGGACTGGTCACCGTCTTGACCTTGCCGGGCGAGACCTTGTCGGGCGCTTGCAGCGCGGACTGGATATAGCTGTCGTCGGGCGTGAAGGCGGGAATGTTCGGGTGGATGCTGCGCCCGGTCTTGCGCAGGGTCGTCACCGGGCAATCCATCTGCGACAGGGTTTCGACCGTCGTTTGGTAGCCGTTCTCGACGGCCTTGTCATAGGCCTTCCAGTCGCGGATTTCGACGCCTTCGGGCTCAGGGATGATCAGCAGGTCGGTCGCGGCGCGCGACTGCGCCAGGTCGGCGGCGGTGGTTATGGTTGCTGAGCGCATCATGACCGAGACGATGGGCGGGCCGCGCCGCCAGTCGCCACGGGCAAACCACGAGCTCAGGTTTTTCGGCACCGACAGGGCCTTGGGGTCGAGGCCCCGGGCGCGCGTGACATCGACACCTATCACCGTACCCAGGTGCGTGTTGCGCATCATGGTCGCCGGGAACGAGCGCATGACGGCGCCGTCAACCAGGACCTGACCGTCCTCGACGACCGGCGGCATAACGCCCGGCAGGGAAATCGAGGCGCGCAGGGCCTGGCGCAGGACGCCCGTCTTGTGCACCTTGAGCGTGCCGGTGGTCAGGTTCGACGACAGGCAGAAATAGGGCAGGGGCATGTCTTCGATCATGATGTCGCCGAAATGCTTTTCGAGACGGTGATCGACCTTCTTGCCCGACGTCATGGCGATAAAGGGGAAGGCAATGTCGTCGAGCGGCGACGAGTCGACGAAGGCGTCGCGGATACGTTTGTCGATCTCGGCTTCGTCCCACTGCAACGCCAGGCAGGACGACAGGATGGCACCCATGGAGGAGCCGCAGACGAAATCAACGGGAATGTGGGCTTCGCGCAGCGCCTGAATGGCACCGATCTGGGCAAAGGCCCGCGCGCCGCCGCCGGAAAAGACAACCCCGACGCTGTGGCCGGTGATGATCCGGGCGATACGGCCCATGTCGGCGACCTCATCGGTGTGGATATGGAACCAGCGCGTCGGCTTGAGCGCGTCGATCCACGACTTGGTGCGGCCGGGAATGTAAGCCTTGCCAACACCCTGCGGGTAAAGAAGCAGCAGATCCGGCGCGCGCGCCAGCATCGATTTTTCGCCCTCGGTCTGCCACAGGTCGGGTTTGGTTTCGGCGTCTGCCACCAGAAAGACGTGGTCGACCTGCCGCCCGCTCAACAGCCGCCAGTGGCTTTCGTGCTTTTCGGCGACGTGCAGGACATAGTCGTTGTCGGCTTCGATGCGCGAGAAGGCATCCGGCGTTGTGCCGTGAAATTCCTTATCGAGCACGGCGACGCGGTAGCCCAGGGCGCGGATCTGGGTGGCGACGCGCTCCACCATCGCGCGGACGGGCTGATCACACAGGGCAAAAAAGGCGAAAACATTGGGGGTGACCGCCGGGACATCGCGGCGCGCCCGCTCGATCATCTTGCGCGACAAGGCCAGCAGCAAATCGGGGCGCGAATCGATGGCGGTGAGAAAATCCTCGCGCGGCATGGCCAGCAGGTCGGAATCGCGCAGCGCCATGACGGTCGACGTGTGGTGCGTGCCGGCGATCAGCGACATTTCGCCGACGGGCTCGCCGGCCTTGATGATGCCGATCAGGCTCAGTTCGGCATTGTCTTCGTCGTGCCGGAACGCGCCGAGACGCCCGGACCGCAGCAGATAAAGGTGATCGGATTCGTCGCCGGCATCGAACAGCCGCGATCCGCCGGGCAGGGAAATCAGGCTGGCGCCTTCGCCAAGCGTCGTGCCGAAGAGGCTCTCAAGCGCCTCTTGCAAGGACGGGGACTCTGCGGTCTTTCGGGTATCGGCCATACGGTTCACTAAGGTCACTGTTTGCCCATAGAATTATCAGGAGACGATACTTTTTTGCATAAGTCCTGCTTCATATGTGGCGCTTCCTCGATATATAGGATGCGCTCGAAAGGCTTCAAAACCTTTAAGGTCGTTAACTGCGTTTTGAGGGATTGTTTTCCCGAAAGGTGTGCGCGTGAGTGATATCCATATCGTCAAGTTGTGCGTTGGTGCCGACAGCCTGGAAGATCTTCTGGGCTGGGAAAAACAGCGCGGAGCGGTGTCGCATATCCACACGCGCAACCGGCCGACGCGTTATGAGGAACTGCTCGACGGCGGCTCACTCTATTGGGTGATCAAGGGTCAGGTCCTGTGCCGCCGCGAGATCGTCTCGTTCGATTTTGTCGAGGACAAGGACGTCGCGCAGGGAGGGCGCGGGCCGCACTGGATTATCGGGCTGAACACGAAGCACATCGCCACCGAAGCGCAACCGCGCCGGCCGTTCCAGGGCTGGCGGTATCTCAAAGCCACGGATGCCCCGCGCGACATCCTTGAGGGTGAACACGACCTGCCGCCCGAACTGGCGAAGGCCCTGCGCGAAGCCGGCGCCTGGTAATCATTTTTGTTTGGTCGCATTTTCCGCGAAGAACCGGCGGCCACGTCTTCTGAAAATGCTCAGGCAGAAATGTTATCGATAAGGCGCGTCTTGCCGAGCCACGCCGCGACCAGTATCCGGCCGATCCTGCTATCTGCCGTCAAATCGCCGAGCGTATCGGCGTCACGCACAGCCAGGTAATCGATGCGATCGAAGCCCGAATCGACCAGGTCGCGTTTGGCCTGTTCGATCGCCTTGCCGATATCTTCGTTTGTCCTCGCCGCATCACGTACTCTCTGCAGGGCTTCAAACAATTTGGGCGCGATGGCACGTTCCGCTGCGTTCAGGTAAGCGTTGCGCGACGACAGGGCCAGCCCGTCGGCCTCGCGCACGGTCGGATAGCCGACAACGTCTATGTCCATGTCGAAGTCGCGCACCATGGCGCGGATCACGGCCAGTTGCTGATAGTCCTTTTCACCGAAAACGGCGATATCCGGCCGGACCTGGTTGAACAGCTTCGATACGACCGTGGCGACGCCGGAGAAGAACTGCGGGCGGAAGTCGCTTTCCAGGCCTTTCGCAGGGCCGTCCATTTCGATGCGGCTGACAAAGCCTTCGGGATAGAGCACGTCCGGCGCCGGCAGATAGACCAGATCACAGCCGACATCCTGCAACATCGCCACATCCTTGCCTTCCTGGCGCGGATAGCGGTCGAGGTCCTCGGTCGGGGCAAATTGCAGCGGATTGACGAAGATCGATACCACTACCTTGTCGCACAAGGACTTGGCGTGCTTGACCAGTTGCAGGTGGCCGTCGTGCAGCGCCCCCATGGTCGGTACGAAACCGACCTTCGCGGCTTTTGTCTTGCCTGGGACCCGCAGGCCGGCCACCTGACGGCGCAGATCGGCCAAGGTCCGTGCGGTGATCACAACTTTGCGAGAATTGACGCTATCCGGCATAATGCACCCGCTTTAACCATAGTCCCTAACGCCGATTTAAAGGCATTCGGGGCACAGTTGCGTCTATGGCCGATCCAGTACCCTTTCGTAAAGTCATAATTTTGTGCACCGCACTTGCCGCCGCGGCAGGTTTGAGCGCCTGCGACGACCGCGCCATGGACCGCACCTTCGCCTCCATCCAGGCGATTCAGGTCGATGCCAGGGACACCGCCGCGCCGGAACAGCCGGAAGACCGGAAACTTGGGCCCAGGGACGTGCAGCTGGCGATCAACACGGCGAAAGACCTGACCGTCAACAAGGGCGGGTTGCTCGACAAGCGCAATTCGCCGTCGAAATTGCAATTTGCCGTGGTCGATGCCCTGCACATGCCGCGGACCGACAACAATCCGCCGCTCGATGAACGCGTGCGCGGCGTTGTCTTCGATAGGTCTTATGAGTCTGGCGGCGATGCGGTGCGCGCCGCCGCGCGGGCTCTGCCGGACATTCCGGTGGCGGAGGCGCAATTACGCCCCATGCAGGCTGTGTCCAGAGCCGTAACGACGGCGGCGCCGGACGAGACCGGACCCCGGCGTATCCAGATCGGTTCGTTCGGTACACTGTCGGCGGCGCAATCCGCCTGGGAAGACTTGCGCGATCGCTATCCCGGTGTCGAGCGTTACCGCCCGGCCTATGAAAAGGTGGTCACCGCCAAGGGCAAGACCATGGTGCGCCTGAAGGTCGGCCCGGTCGCCGATGACGCCCAGGCGCGCGGCCTGTGCGATCACCTGGCGATCCACGACGCCTGGTGTGCCAAGGCCGGCTGATGGCCGTGGTTGCCCCGGGTTACCTTCGGTGGTAAACCTAGACCTTCGCGCGAAGGGGGGGAACAATGTTTCGTTTAGCTTGGGTGCCCAATATTGTCCTGGTATCGGCCCTGCTGGTGGCCGGCGCCACGGAAGCACAGATCGCGCCGGCCAAACCGGTCGAACAGACGCTGCAGCAAAAGGCCGAGGCCGGTGATCCTCAATCCATGTATGACCTCGGCGTTAATTACGCCAACGGAACCGGTGTCACGCAGGATTTAGCGACGGGTTTTCGCTGGATACGCAAGGCGGCGGACGCTGGCAATGTGGGCGCCCGCCAAACCATGTGCGAGAGCTATATGAAAGGGGAGTTCGTCGCGCTGGACCCCGTAACGGCCTTGCCCTATTGCCGTTCATTGGCAGCCGAAGGCAACCAGTTCGGCATCTACTATGTAGGATACGCCTATGAGAAGGGCCTCGGCGTTGCCGCCGACCCGAGCGCGGCTGCCGCCTATTACCGGCGTGGTATCGACACGATTGGGGGCGCCCTGTTTATCAATGCTTTTGCCGCTGTGGCTGCGACGGGCAAACTTTTACCGGCCGATGAGGCCTACGCTGTTCGGACTGCGCGCGCCACGTTGACGGATAAGGTCAGCATTGGGGCGTGCGGTCTGGCCATGATGTACGAAGCCGGACGCGGTGTAGCCATGGACATTCAACAGGCGCGTTGGCTTTACGGTATCGGTCCGAGCGGGAATAAGCAGTGCCGCGAAGGGCTGGCCCGGTATAAGGCCCTGCCGCCGCTCGGCAAGTCGGATCTTATGCAGGGAACGGTCTCGGTAAATGGGACCGACTACGGTACTCAACGCCTGTCGCTTGCCGACGCCATCGTCACTTACCCAGAATTTGCCAGCGACAATGCTCCGGCGAACACAGAAGACGTGACCGGGGACGCGACGATCGAGTGTTTTATCGGGGCATCCCTGGATATCCGCGAATGTGCCGTTATCTCGGAACGTCCGGCCAATTACCGCTTTGGCAAGGCAATGTTCAATATGTTTCGTTGGAGCTGCATCCACTACACGGGTGATAACACTAAAGGTTTCAAGAAACACTCCCTGCAGCTAAGCGGCTATTCGGCGCCGAAAAAGACCATGGACGGTCAAACGGCCGCCAATTCCGTCGGCCGGGCGGCATTGCGCTGGAATTAGGTCGAGATCATCTGGGGCAGGTCTGTTTTTTGCCGGAATCACCGCCTATAACGGGTACTGGCAAAACGCCCGCTGTTCAGAACTCATGACGCCTAAATTCACCGTAAACCGCATTTTGTTCGACTGGGCCACTCAGGCGATCCCGCGCGTGTTCGCCACCCTGATCTTCGTCGCCGGTGTGCTTCTTCTCGCAGCCGTGCTCACCCCCATCGATCCGGAAGTCATGCCGTTCGTCCAGCGCTGGCTGCCATTGGGCGTGGTCGAAGCTTCGCACGTCGCAGGCACCATCATCGGCGTGCTGATGATTTTTCTGGCGCGCGGATTGTGGGAACGCATAGACACGGCCTGGTACATGGCCGTTTCACTTTTTTGCCTCGCCGCCATCTTCTCGTTGACGCGCGAACTGGCACTCGTCCCGGCAGTGATTATGATCATCTGCGCCCTGTTGCTGATCCCGTGCAAAAACGCGTTCAATCGCCGCTCCAACCTGCTGACCCTGTCGGTCAACCCCCTGTGGGTGACCTTAAGCCTGCTGACCCTCGGCGGCATCATCTGGGGCGGCTTCTATCTCTACCAGCACGTGCCCTATGCCCATTCCATGTGGGGCAATTTCGCCTATCACGCCAGCGCCGCGCGCTTCCTGCGGGCGATCGTCATCATCGCAACCACTGTCGGCCTGGTCGGGCTTTACCGGCTGTTCGGGATCGCGCAATTGCTGCCGCCGGTCCCGGAAGACGAGGAGATGGACCAGCTCAAGGCGGTCGTCGACAAGGCCTCGAACCCGCAGGCCTGGCTTGCCCTGCTGCGCGACAAGCACATCCTGTGGAGCGAGCACCGGACCGCGTTTGTGATGTACGGCGTCTCCGGCAAGCAATGGGTAGTGATGGGCGAACCCGTCGGCGAGGGTGGTGAAACCGAGGCCCTGTGCTGGAAACTGAAGGAAATGGCCGAACTGGCCAATGCCCGCCTCAGCTTCTATCAGGTCGGGCCGAAACTGCTGCCGCTGATGATTGACCTCGGTTTGCGCCCCTTCAAGATCGGCGAAGAGGCGCTTGTCGACGTGCAGACCTTCGATCTGGCGGGGAAGAAGGGCTATGGGTTTCGCCAGACCCTGAAGCGTTTCGAAAGTGCCGGCGCGCGGTTCGAGGTCATCGCGCCCAGGGACGTCGATGCCCACATGCCCAGCCTCAAGGCCGTGTCGGATGCCTGGCTGAAAAGCAAGAACGCCAAGGAAAAGCGTTATTCATTGGGCTGTTTCAAGCCGGACTATATGCGCCTGACGCCGGTCGCGGTGGTGCGTATCGGCGGCCAGATCATGGCGTTTGCCAATCTCTGGCCGACGCAGGATCGCGCCGTTCTGACCCTGGACCTGATGCGCTATGATCCGGCGTCGCCGCCAAGCGTCATGGAATACCTGTTCCTGCAACTGATCGCCTACGCCCGAGAGCATGGCTACCGCCAGTTCAGTCTGGGTCTGGCGCCCCTGGCCGGACTGGAGGCCAAGCCGCTGTCGAGCGCCTGGTACAAGATCGCGTCGATGGTCTATCAGCTGGGCGGCGACGTCTATAATTTCGAAGGCCTGCGCGCCTACAAGGAAAAGTTCAAACCCAGCTGGGAACCGCGCTATTTCGCCATCAAGGGCCAGGAAACAGCCCTTGGCGCGGCCCTGATGGCGGTGGTGGCCCTGGGCGCAAAAAACCCGCGCCGTCCCCAGGAAGACCGCGCCGCCTGACTTCCCTTCTCCCCGCTTATCTTCCCTTCTCCTCACCTGAGGGGTTTGGCGCCGGCAAAGGCATGACCTTTGCCAGTCATGGGTGGCAGGCTTTAGCTGCCGGGTGAGGGGTTTTGTCAGCAGAAGCCAATGCCAAGTCCTGACCCGTGGGTGGCCTGGCCTCTCCCGTTAAAAGAATGGAAGGGAAGGGGATCCGCAGATTTACGCAGATTTCTCAGCGGACTATCGGTCGCAGAGGCATTCCCAATCATGAAGGCGCGAAGCGCGCAATCCAGACAAGCAACGTACTCGGCCTGCAACTGACGGAACTCTGAAAAATCTGCGTAAATCTGCGGTTAAACCTTTCCTGTCTTACAGGCCTAACCCACCGGAACGGCCCCCACAAACCGCAACCCCTTCGGCGAAAACGCGAAACGCACAGCGATAAACTCAACCCCCGCCGCCCGCGCCGCGTCGAAAGCCTTCGCAAACCCCGGATCGCAATCACGCGCAATTTCAAACCGCGAAACATCATCGCGCTGGACGCAAAACACCACCACAGCCCGAAAGCCAGCCCGCACCCTCTCGATCAGCTCATAAAGATGCTTGGCGCCGCGCTCGGTGACGCAGTCGGGAAACTCCGCCAGACCCGGCGTCCGCGACAAATGCACATTCTTGATCTCGATATAGGCGTCTGCCCGTGATGAATGTCCCGAAGCGAAGATATCAATCCGCGAATTGACACCGTACTTCACCTCGGGCCTCAACACGCCATACCCCGCCAGTTCCAGGATCAGTCCGTCACCGACAGCCTTCAGGATCAACCGGTTCGGCCACTGCGTGTTGACGCCGACCCACGTTCCGCCGAATGCACTCGCGGCGCGCAGCGCCTCCAGGCGGTATTGCAGCTTCTTTTTTGGATCGCCGATATGCGTCACAAGCGCCTCGGTCCCGCTATCAAGCAGTCCCAGCATCTTGCCCGGATTGGGGCAGTGTGCTGTAATGGTTTCAGTCGTATCCACCTCCTCTAACAGATCGATATCGGCAAAGAATCGCTTGTATCGCGCGCGCAAACGGCCGATTTTCAGGCCCGCGAATGCAATCAGCTGTTTACCTGCCACCGGAGTTTCTTCCATGACCTCGACTCCCAACCCGACCGCCGCCGTCATGATCATCGGCGATGAAATCCTGTCGGGACGTACCCTGGATTCGAACGTCAACACAATCGCCCGCTTTCTCGCGCCCATGGGTATCGATCTCAACGAAGTCCGCATGGTACGCGACGACGAAACGCAGATCGTCGAGGCGGTGCTGGCCCTGCGCGATGCTTATGATTACATCTTCACTACGGGTGGTATCGGTCCGACGCACGATGATATTACCGCCGACTGCATGGCCAGGGCCTTCGGCGTCGATATCAGCGAACACCCGCAAGCCTTGCGCATCCTGCAGGAACGCGCCGACAAGATGGGCTGGGAATTGAACGTCAACAGCCGCCGCATGGCGCGCATCCCGCACGGCGCCGAACTGATCAAGAATCCGGTCTCGGCCGCGCCTGGCTTCCAGCTTGGCAATGTCTTTGTCATGGCCGGCGTGCCCAAGATCATGGAAGGCATGCTGGCCGACGTCGCCCCACGGCTGAGGACGGGCCACAAGGTCCTGTCGCGCACCCTGCGCCTGGCCTATGTCGGCGAAAGCTGGGCGGCCGATATCTTGCGCTCCATTGATCAGCGCTACGACGACCTGTCGCTCGGCAGCTATCCTTACGGCATGACTCCCGGTGAGTTCGGCACGCAGCTTGTCGTACGCGGCCAGGACAAATCAAGCCTCGATGCTGCCGTATCCGAGTTGGTGACGGCCTTAGAACCGGTCGTAGAAGAGGGGCGCAAGCGCAACCCGCAGGCCAGCCTTGAAGAAATCACCGCGTAGTTCCGAACGCAGAAAACCAGAAGGAAAACCCCCGATGAAAATGCTCACCGCCGGCGTCCTCGCCGCCCTCGCTTTCGCCGCGACTACCGCCGATGCCAAGCCGAAGCCCGCCGCGCCGGCACCCGTCGTCCTGGCGCCCGAAGCACAAGCCGCGATCCTTCGCGACGACGCGCTCAATTCCAATGTCGCCTATCAATGGATCAGTGACATCACCACGCGCGGTCCGCGCCCGGCAGGCAGCGCCGCCGAACACGCCGCCGCCGATTGGGCGGCCGCCCAGCTGAAAAAGATGGGCTTCGACACCGCCGTGATCGAAAGCTTCCCCTATAATCCGTGGGTGCGCGGTGCCCACGACTCGATCGAAATCACCGGGCCGTTCCCGCAAAAGCTGGCCGGCGTGGCGCTCGGCGGATCGACGGCGGGTGAGGTCGAAGCCGAAGCCGCCATCTTCGACTCGTGGCAGGCCTTCACGGATTCGACAGCCGATGTCACCGGCAAGATCGTCGTCATCACCCAGCCTATGCCGCGCGCCTCGGACGGCAGCGGTTACGGCGCCATGTCAGGCGCCATCCGCTGGGCCGGCCCGGCGGCTGCCCAAAAGCGCGGCGCTGTCGGCTTCGTCCTGCGCTCGCTAAGCACCGACACGCATCGCTTCCCACACGCCGGCGCCACCGGCTGGTCGGGTGGCAAGGGCATTCCGGCCATGGCGATTTCGGCGCCGGACGCAGCACAACTCGACCGTATCGTCGCCATGCAGCGCAAAGGCGAGGCGGGACCCATCCGCCTGAAGATTGCCTCCGGCGCGACCTTCCCGGCCGTCGGCACATCCGTCAATGTCGTGGCTGAAATCAAGGGCTCCGAGCACCCTGAACAGGTTGTCATCGTCGGCGGCCACCTCGACAGCTGGGATCTCGGCACCGGCGCCATCGACGACGCCGCCGGCCACGCCATCGCCCTGGCGGCGGCGAAAAACATCCTCGACCACCACCTGCGCCCCAAACGCACGATCCGCCTTGTCCTGTGGGGCTCCGAAGAGATGTCGCAGCCCGAAGGCTTTGACACCGGCGGCGGCAATTACGCAAAGATGCACGCAGCCGATGCACCGAACATGGTGGTGGCCATGGAAGCCGACTTCGGCGCCGACCGCGTCTACGCCGCCAGCCTGCCCGAAACGGCCGACGCCACCTTCAACAAGAAGATGGCAACCCTCCTGCAACCCATCGACATCTCGATCAAACGCGAACCGGCTAAGGGCGGCGATTCCGACACCGACGTGCTCTACGAACTGGGCGTGCCGTGCCTGACGCTGAACCAGGACGGCTACGACTATTTCAACATCCACCACACCCCGGACGACGTCCTGGAACGCATCAACAAGGACAACCTCAACCAGGTGGTGGCCTCATGGTCGGCAACCCTGTGGATGGTGGCAAGCTCAGACATAACCTTCAAACGCCCGGACACCAAACCGGCGCAATAGTGAGGAACGCGACACAACGGCTTCTCCTCCCTATCGAAGATGGGGAGGTGGCAGCGCGAGCCCTTGGGCGAAGTCGCTGACGGAGGGGTACAGCCACGGGGCATCAAACTGTCCGCTGGCTGCCACTCCGAAAATCACAGATATCTGCGCCGGTCGGGCCGATCTGTCTCGACTATCGCGAAACGGTCTCTTATAAGGGCCATCCGGTTTATGCGGGCGTGGCGAAATGGTAGACGCTACGGACTTAGACCAACTTGAGTGCCTTTGGGGAAACCCAAAGCGTAGAACTGCTCAAATTCGGGGAACCCTCTAAACTGGTAATCCCGAGCCAAGCCGGCGCGAAAGCCCGGAAGGTGTAGAGACTAGACGGGCAGCACCTAAACCCGACCAGGGCACGGTGAAGGGATAGTCCAGACCACGAACGCCAAACAGGCGGCGGCGAAAGCCGAAGTGGTATGAAAA
>FSVF01000189.1_pt1 | contig 14929 bp, 14 predicted proteins | sample 1637601 | NCBI WGS metagenome assembly FSVF01 (sample SAMEA3914814, study PRJEB12502) | metagenome | biome: forest; material: soil | place: USA | collected 2011-09-16 | depth 0.1 m
GCCGCCGCCGATGGTGACGACCCCGCCGCCGGTGCCGCCGGTGCCGCCGCCCTTGCCGACACTTTCGGCAAAAATAGCGTGCGCATTGTCGCCGCCGGTAACGATTGAGGAGTCCTTATTGGTCGTGACGGTCACGGCCCCGCCGTCGCCGCCGTTCGAACCGTCGCCGCCAAGCGCGACAAGGCCGCCTCCGACGCCGCCATTGCCGCCGCCGCCGCCGATCGACTGGGCGAAAATGCCGTAGCTGCCGGCACCCGTCGTTTGAATACGGCCATTGCCGTCGAGTGAAGCTTCGGCCGCGCCGCCGTCACCAGCCGCGCCGCCCTTTGCGCCCAGGGCGACCAGACCGGCGGCATAACCGCCGTCACCGCCACCACCACCGACCGACTGCGCCATCAGGCCATAGGAATCGTCGCCCGTGGTCGTAATGACCCCACCGGCGCCATTATAGGCAAAAGCGTATCCGCCCGCGCCGCCGGTGCCGGTGCCGTTATTGCCCAGCAGACTGACGATGCCGATGCTGTCGCCGGCCTTGCCGCCGGTACCGCCGATGCTTTGAGCGACGACACCGTGCGCGCCGAGACCCGAAGTGGTGACGATACCGTAGTTATAGGCCTTGGCCGTGCCGCCCGCGCCTGCCTGCAGCGCGCTGCCGGCTATGCCGACGATGCCGTAGCTGCTGCCGCCGTTACCCGACTGGCCGCCGAGGCTCTGCACGAACAGGCCGATTGCCCCCTTGCCCGTCGTGTCGATCGTGCCGTAATTGGTGCCGATCGCCGTGCCGCCGCCATTGCCGGCGCCGCCGGCGCCACCCTGAGCCACGCCGAACTGCACGGTGCCGGCGACGCCGCCGGCGCCGCTGCGGCTGAATACGTGCATGCCGTGGCCGGCGGCTCCGGCAGTCGTGATATTGGTATTATTGGTGACGGTGACGTCGCCGCCGACCCCGGCCTTGCCGCCGGTGCCGCCATTGACACCGAAACTGAAGGCGGCGTTGCCACCCCGGCCGCCGGCGCCGCCGACGCTGCCGACTTCGATGCCGGACAGGTCGGGCGACACGGCCTCGATCAGTCCGGTCGCTGCCGGGACATCACGGGTGATGTTGACGCCATCTGCGCCGGCGCCGCCGTTACCGGCGGATACGCCGATCACGAAACCGAATATGTTGAAGCCGCCACCGTTGCGGCCGTTGCTGCCGTTACCCGCAACGCGGACGTCCTGCACGACATTATGGTCGCCCGACGCCAGGGTCTGGGTCACGGTGGTCGCGCCATCACCCGGCACGTCGAGCGGATCGACATTGGTGCTCTTGTCGACGAAGGTGGCGATGTCGCGCTGCGTCCCGTTGCTCTCCTCGACCTTGATCGACGTCGCCAGATGCGTGGTCGGGTTGATCGTGACGGCGATGACCTTGACCTGGTTATGCGCCGAATCCGCCGTCGTCGGATCGGTGATGGCGGTCTGGTTGGTGGCGTCGGTCGACGTCAGCGCTGTCAGGCCCGGAAACACCAGCCAGAAGGTGTTGGTGGTGACGTAGTTGGTATCCGACTTGACGATAACGCCCGTCGCGCCGGTTGAGGGGTTGACGATCGTATCACCGACGCCCGTACCCGCCGCCGCCGGCATCGCGATGGCCACGCCCGCCGCCAGGGTGAGCCCCAGCAGGGCATTGCGCAGTTTCTTCAACAGGCTGCGCGTCGATGTCTCGATCTGAAGGGCGCGAGTCCGGCTCTCAAAATCTATCACGGTCTGCGGCAGAGGGTCGTGGCCTGGACGCGGCGCCACCGGCTGATGCGCCGCCAGCAGTGCGAGATCAGCCAGTCCGTCGTGCAGCCGTTCGAGCAGGTCGCGCGGCGGCGTCCGGCGTCCATTGGCGGGCGCCGCCATGACATCTGCGACAAGCCTGCGCGTGGCTTCGATTTCGCTGACCGCCGGCCCGAATCGCGCATGCAGGGCTCGGGCAACGGCGGGATCTGCCATGGCAGACCGCCACTGTTCAGCACCGCGTTCCAGATAACCGGCAAGCCGGGAGAGACGCTCAACGCGTGTGCTTTTCGCTGCCTGTGTCAAGATCCACCCCTAGATCAACGTGATGCGTTAGGGCTGACGCCCCTTTGATTCTTAATGCACTTCCGTCCATTGTCGGACGGCACGCTTTACCTGATCGTTAACCATAAAGAACTTCTGGCAAATTTGTCTACGGCTATGTGCACAAGTCTACTCAAAATACCGCATGAGGCACACCGCGGCCACATTACGGATTTTCGTTTCCATCTCGTCGAAACGCGAAAAAGCCGGGCTGGACATGCCAACCCGGCTGGAAAACATCTGCAATATATCCGAGGCCTTAGCCGTAGATCGGGAACCGTTCCGTCAGTGCCTTGACCTTGGCGCGGACGTCGGCCTGAACGGCCGGATCAGCCTCGCCGCTGTTCGACTTCATGCCGTCAACGACGTCGGCGATCAGATTGCCGATGATGCGAAACTCGGCTTCGGTAAAGCCGCGCGTCGTGCCGGCCGGGCTGCCGAGACGGACGCCCGAGGTGATCGTGAAGGGCTGCGGATCGAACGGGATGCCGTTCTTGTTGCAGGTGATGAAGGCGGCTTCCAGGGCGGCTTCGGTCGCTTTGCCCGTCTGGCCCTTGGGGCGCAGGTCAACCGACATGACGTGGCTGTCGGTGCCGCCGGTGACGATGGCCAGGCCGCGGTCTATCAGGGTACTGGCCAAAACCTGGGCATTGGCGACGACCTGTTTGGCGTAGGTCTTGAATTCCGGCTGAAGGGCCTCGCCGAAAGCCACCGCCTTGGCAGCGATGACGTGCATCAAGGGCCCGCCCTGCAGGCCCGGGAAGACGGCCGAGTTGATCTTCTTGCCGAGCGCTTCGTCGTTGCTGAGGATCATGCCGCCGCGCGGACCGCGCAGGGTCTTGTGCGTCGTGGTGGTGACGACGTGGGCGTGCGGCAGAGGATCGGGATAGACGCCGCCGGCGACAAGGCCGGCATAGTGCGCCATATCGACGAACAGATAGGCCTCGACCGAATCGGCGATCTCGCGGAAGCGGGCAAAGTCGATCTTGCGACTGTAGTTCGAGGCGCCGGCGATGATCAGCTTTGGCTTGTGCTGCGCGGCCAGGGCTGCGACCTGGTCCATGTCGATTGTGCAGTCAGATGTCTTCACACCATAGGGCACGACGTTGAACCACTTGCCCGATTGATTGGCAGGTGAACCGTGCGTCAGGTGACCGCCGCAGGCCAGGTCCATGCCCATATAGGTGTCGCCCGGCTGCAGCAGCGAGAAGAACACTGCCTGGTTGGCCTGGGCGCCGGAATGCGGCTGGACGTTGGCGAAGGCACAGTTGAACAGCTGCTTGGCGCGCTCGATGGCCAGCTTTTCGACCTCATCGACATATTCACACCCGCCATAGTAACGGCGGCCGGGATAGCCTTCGGCGTACTTGTTGGTCAGGACCGACCCCTGCGCTTCCAGCACCGCCTTCGAGACGATATTCTCGGAAGCGATCAGTTCGATCTGTTCCTGCTGACGATGCAGTTCGCCGGTGATGGCGTGCAGCACAGCGGCATCGGCCGTAGCCAGATCGTTGTGGAAGAAGCCTTGCGGCGTAAAGGCGGAGGCGTTCGCGGGCGCGTTCAAGATGGCAAATCCTGTGCTGGAAATGGACGGAGGGGAATGGCGATGCGTTTACGCTTTAAGGGCGGCTGAGGCAAGGTCCCGGTGGCAATTAAACACTGATCCCCGGCTTGCCCGGCCTCATGGCCTTGAGTTTGTTCTGCAGCTTCAGGATCGCCAGGCGCTTGACGCCTTCAGGGTCGCTGACCGGCCCCATGGCGACGGCTTCTTCGCCCGTTTTCGGGTCGACAGCGGTGCATTTCAGATAGGCACCGTTCCTGTGCATTTCGACGTAGACTTCGGACATTGACGCCACACACCTCGAAAAATCGGCCGTATACGGTATTCCGCGCCCGTTTCGCCGCAAAGTTACCATTTTTTCGCCTCACTGGCGAAAAAATCAGCACCCATAGCCGGTACAGTTCATGCCCGTTCCGGGCGCCGACCCGCAAATAAATTTATTGTTTTCTCCCATTAAGAGGTTCCATTCATGCGTGCTCTCCCCCTCCTCGCAGCCCCACTCTTCTGTCTCGGCGCCCTCCTTGCCGTCACCGCCCTGCCGGCCGATGCCGCCACCAAGCACAAGGCCAGGCATCGCCCTGTGGTGTGCAACGACAAGCTGATGTGCCGCAAGATCGATACCCTGTCGGTCAAGATCGATAAGAATTTCGCCAGCCTGACCGACACAGTCAAGGCCGGTCAAGTTGAAGACGCCGCCTATCATACCAAGCAGATCTCCTATTCCGAACAGATGCTGAGCTCGATCAAAAACATCGAAGCCCAGGGCGGGCAGTCGCACAGTGCCATTCTGCTCAGCTTCTCGGATCGCAAGCTTGCCGAAGGCGAAACGGCTGGTGCGGTGGCCAACCAGACCTGCGTCGATGCCGGCTTCAAGGAAGGCAAGCCTGTCGATGTTTCGGCCAAGCACGGCTGGTCGAGCAGCGGCACCTATCTCAAGTCGGTCGTCTGCACGTTCTAAAGTCTGCGAGTTCAAGTCGCGAAGTTGTACGCGCGACGAAAAAGCCTCCCGGAGCGATCCGGGAGGCTTTTTCAGGATGAAGGCTTCCGCAGATGCACACAGATAAGCACAGATGGTCTGAGCTTGGACTCGCGAGCGGAATACCGAACGCAGCTCAATTCGCTTTGACGTAGCATGTCGTCAATGTCCGTGCCCAATAGCGCGGCACGCCATGGTCGGCCTGCAAGTGCGCGACCAAGTAATTCGATTTCATGCTTCTGGCGTTAATCGCGGACAGGACGCCCTGCCAATACGATAGGGGATGACCGGTCTTTTCAACAACCTGTTCGTCCGTGACGTCCCAGTAGTCGCTTTTCATCGGCTGCTTATCAGGCCACAGCCGGTAGGCGCGCCACGTTGCAGTGAGTCCACAGCTTGTCCATGGCCTCGACCAGGTGATCCATCATGCGGTCGTCGTGGTCCGGCGACGGCGTGAAGCGCAAGCGCTCGGTGCCCTTGGGGACGGTAGGATAGTTGATCGGCTGGACGTAGATGCCGTGATCGTTGAGCAGGATGTCCGAGATCATCTTGCAGTGCTTGGCGTTACCGACCAGAACGGGCACGATATGGCTGACCGACGGGAAAACCGGAATACCGACAGCCTTGAAGCGCGCCATCAGGGTCAGGGCGCGTTCCTGGTGGGCGATGCGCTTCTCGTTATGCGCCTTCAGCCACTTCACCGAAGCGGCGGCGCCAGCCATGACGGCCGGCGGCAGCGAGGTAGTGAATATAAAGCCCGAAGCCCACGAACGGATGGCGTCGATCACCACGGCCTTGGCGGCGATATAACCGCCCATCATGCCGAATGCCTTGCCGAGCGTGCCCTCGATAATGTCGATCTCATCCATAATGCCGTCGCGTTCGGCGACGCCGGCACCGCGCAAACCATAGAGGCCGACGGCGTGAACTTCGTCGATATAGGTCAGGCAGCCGTATTTTTTAGCCAGGGCGACCGTGGCGCGGACATCGGAAATATCACCGTCCATCGAATAAACCGACTCGAAGGCGATCAATTTCGGCGCATTGACGGGCGCCGCCTTTAGCAGGCTTTCCAGATGCTCAAGGTCGTTGTGACGATAGATGTGGCGTTCACCACGGCCGTTGCGGATGCCTTCGATCATCGAAGCGTGGTTGAACGCGTCGGAAAAGACGATCAGGCCCGGGAGGATCTTGTATAAGGTCGATAAAGCGGCCTCGTTTGCGACATAGCCCGAAGTGAAGACAAGCGCGGCCTCCTTCTGGTGCAGGTCGGCAAGTTCGGCTTCGAGGGCGTTGTGATAGAAGGTCGTGCCGGAAATATTGCGCGTCCCGCCCGAGCCCGAGCCGACTTCGTCGATGGCCTTGTGCATGGCATCGAGAACGACGGGATTTTGCCCCTGGCCGAGATAGTCGTTGGAACACCAGACGGTGACGTCGTGCTCGGTACCATCTTCCTTAATCCAGGTGGCGCGCGGAAACTGACCGTTGTGGCGCTTCAGATTGGCGAACACGCGGTAGCGCCCCTCGGCGCGAACCTGGTCGACGGCAGCCTCAAACGCGGCAGTATAGTCCATTCTCGTCATCACTCCGGCGCCTGATTGTGGCGCTGATCCGGGCCAAATAACCTCGGATGTTTTCGGTTACAACCCCGCGGAAGCGAAAAACAACGCGACCACCATGGTTTCTGTCACTTTGTGCTAAATTGGCCTTTATTTCCAGCGCGAACGGTTCTCATTATGGGTGCCAATTGTCGCAGGAGCCTGATCAATGTCAAAAGAAGCCAAGGTCTGGATCGGCCTATTTCGAGGCGTCAATGTCGGCGGCAACAACAAGCTGCCGATGAAGGAGTTGGTCAAGGTTCTCGAGGCGGCGGGACTGAGTCACGTGAAGACCTATATCGCCAGCGGTAATATCGTCTTTCGCTCGCCTCTTGAGGCCAAGCCGCTCGAAGCCCTGATCGAGGATGCGATCCAGCAACAGTTCGGTTTCCGGCCCTCAACCTTCGTCATTACCCTGTCGCACATCGAAAAACTGATGAAGGCCAATCCGTTCCGCGACCACGAGCACCAAGGCAAGGCTCAGCATTTCTTTTTCCTGAAGGCGCCGGCCAGCAAGGTCGATCACGACAAGCTGGAAAGCCTCAAGGCCGACAGCGAAGCCTATGACCTGACCGATGAAGTCTTTTACTTTTATGCCCCCGAAGGCGTCGGCCGGTCGAAGCTGATCGAGAAGCTCAGCCAGGCCATAAAGGCTGATATGACGGCGCGTAATCTCAATACGGTCGAGACCTTGCGCGACATGGCCGTCGAGATGGGAAGATAGGATTTGATCCACAGATGACACAGATGATCCGCGCCCGTCGATCCGTTAGCGATCAAATCTCACGGGGGTTTCGACGCGCTTTGCGCGTTAGGGCGTCAAAGTCATTTGCGCTCAGGCAGCGCGCCCGGCAAGACCATCTGTGTCATCTGCGGATAATCTTCCTTCTCTTCACGACGCGAACCGAACTTGGCAAGGCGCATCAAACAGCTTAGACAGCAGCCAGTCTCTATCCGACCGAGCCAGACCATGACCTTTCCCACCCCCGCCGCCTTTCCCCTCGCCCGACCGCGCCGTCTGCGCCAGTCCGCGTGGATTCGCGATACGGTGGCGGAGAACAGGCTGCATGTTTCGGACCTGATCTGGCCCATCTTCGTCCACGACCGCGACATCAAACGCGAAGCCATCAGCTCGTTGCAAGGCGTCGATCGCCTGAGCATCGACGAGGCCGTCAAGGAAGCGAAGGAAGCCCGCGCGCTCGGCATCAACATCCTGGCCCTGTTTCCACACTTGAGCGAAACTCTGCGCAACGCAGACGCCACGGCAGCCATCGACCCCAAAGGCCTGATTCCGCAAGCCTGCCGTGCCATCAAGGCCGCAGTGCCGGATATCGGCCTGCTGGTCGATGTGGCGCTCGATCCCTATACCGACCATGGCCACGATGGGCTGTTGCGCGACGGCAAGATCGTCAATGACGCCACCGTGGAAATGCTCGTCGAGCAGGCCCGCGTCCAGGTCGAAGCCGGCGCCGATATCGTGGCGCCTTCAGACATGATGGACGGTCGAATCCTGCGCATTCGCCAGGCATTGGAGGCCAATGGCCACCACGATACCCTGATCATGTCCTACGCGGCAAAATACGCGTCGGCCTTCTATGGACCCTATCGCGATGCCATCGGCGTCAAGGCGCTGAAAGGCGACAAGAAAACCTACCAGATGGATTCGGCCAATACGGATGAAGCCCTGCGCGAAGTCGCGATGGATATCGCCGAGGGCGCCGACATGGTCATGGTCAAGCCCGGCCTGCCCTATCTCGATATCGTCCAGCGCGTCTCCGAGACCTTCAAGGTTCCGACCTTCGTCTATCAGGTCAGCGGCGAATACGCGATGATCAAGGCCGCCGTCGAAAAGGGCTTCATGGACCACGACCGCGGTGTCATGGAAACCCTGCTGGCCTTCAAACGCGCCGGCGCCAGCGGCATTCTGACCTATTTCGCCAAACACGTCGCCCAACTGATGAAGGCCTGAGCCATGAGCGTTGACAACGAACTGCAACAGGCACTGGACGACGGCCTCTACGTCCGCCTCGAACTGGAAGACGAAAGCCATGAAGGCTTTGTCGTCGGCCTCAGCCCGGCCTTTGTCTTGTTGCAGTCGATATACGAATGGCAGGACTACGGCGCGCATATTTTCCCGCGCGGTCTCGTGCGCGGGTGCGAGGTTTCGGACTTCCACGACGATCAGCAGAAGATCATCGCTTTCAACAGCGTCAAGCGCACCAAGCGCTATACCTGGGTCAACCTGACGAACTTTTCCGAGCTTTTCCGATCGCTGAAACCGAAGAACAAGTTCGTCGTTGTCTCGATCGATGACGAAGCCGACGTCGGCCAGATCGACGCCATCCATAAAGAAGGCCTCGAACTGAAAGCCGTCGATCCCGGCGGCAACTGGATCGATGAGGTGATCGAATGCCCCTTTGAGGACATCACTTCGGTACAGTTCGACGATAATTACAGTCGCGTCCTGCAACGTTACGTCGAGCGGGCAGCGACACTGAACTAGAGCCGATTTCGATCAAATAGATTCGAAATCACGCTCTAACTTTTTGTTTTGTCGCATTTTCTACGACGAACCGGCGACCACTTCGTCGGAAAATGCTCTAACCGGAAAGCACGTGACAAAACCCGATCTCTCGCCCTATGCTGTACGGGGTTAGGGAGGGGGAAACATGCCGAAATTGTCTCTGTTCGCCGGAGCGATATTGCCCTGTTCCGGGCGCTGCTCGATCAGGGCTACGGCGGGCTGAGGAGGGACGATTTTGCAGCCGCCGCCGACAGCCTGCGGTCCGCCATCGATGGCCTGGCGAAGATCGCGATCACCCGTCTGGACGACCGCCATACTCAACAGCAAGCACGGGCGGACATCAAGGCTGCCATAAAGAAATACGGCTTCGTGCGCAGCTATCCCATTTTCCGCGACGATCATTGACGCGTGGATCGTTAGCCGAAACAGAGACTTATCTTATGAACAAGGGCTTGGGATCGCTTTCGACCTGAGTGCCGTCGCCGCGCGTCGCAAGGATACTCAAGGTGTGTTCGCCCGGTTTGAGCGCGCCTTTCGGGAAATCGAAATCGAACTGTACCTTGGGGTAGTTGGGGTCGAAGGCGAGCACGGCCGGCGCGCGCGCGCCTTCTGGATCCAACCCGTATCGCGTCGCGGCGGCGAATCTGCGGTCGATCAAAACGTCGACACGCGTAATGCCCTTTGAGTCGGCGGCCATGCCGAAATAATGCTTATGATCGTCGGTACCGAGAAAGGCGCCCGCGAGCGGCTTGGCGACATAGAGAGCCGGCAGCAACGGGCAATTTACAGCCCCCCCCGGCGTAGCCCGTATGCGCGCGGTATAGAGATGCACCCTGACGCGACCCGGTGGCAGATCGACACGCGAAACCTCCTCCATGCCGTCGAAACTGGAACAGATGCGCTCGTAGAAGGCGACGGCATCCCCGTCATGGTAGAGGACCTGCGGTTCGTCGAGAATAAGGACGACTCCCTTGCCGGCCTTGTTTTTCAGGGCATCGGGGCCAAGCGACCATGCCCTGCGCGCGACGGTGAATTGCGACACGGTATCGAAGGGTTCGTCAAGGCTGTAGAGGGCTCGGCCATTGAGGACTTCCAGCCGCGCGGCGGCACGGTGGCCGCCAGCCGCCCAGACCACATCCGGACCGAAGCGCGCGCGGGCACGCGCGTCAGCAGCGGCGAGCAATGGCAGGACCCGCGACCAGTCTTCGTTGGTTTCGGCGGCGAACTGGCGCAAGGACAGCGGCATCGCTTCGGCGTGGGCCGTCGTGTAGCCCACCAGGGTCAGACCGACTCCGGTCAAAATGCCAAGCACCGGACCGCAGGCGACCAAAAAAGCATGCCGGGCCTGCGCCGCCCGATTGGACGCACTGGCGACGAAGGCGCGCAATTGTTCCGGGACAAGCGCAAGTGCCGGCACCAGCGCCATCCAGGCCCAATGTGGCATGACCCTTTTGTCGATCAGCGCCAACAGGCTGTAAAACCCGAACACGGTAATGGCGACAATGGCCAGGACTGCACGTCTGTCGAACGGCGCGCGCAGCACCTTCCAGCCGCCGACAAGCGCGGCCGCAAGAAAGACGGGCGTAGCACTGCCGACCTGGATCATCAGGAAGCTGAGGACGAAAACCGGGTGAAAGTCGAAACGCGGCCGGGCCAGGATATGGAACTGCAGGGCCGGCCAGTCATTCAGGCCATTATAGACCAGTGAGGGAAGCAGGCCGAGCAAAGCAATAAGCGCGGCAAGATAGAGGCCGGGCCTGGTCCACTGGTGCCGTCCTTGCGGCGTGACAAGCAGGAAAAGCAAGATGCCGACACCCGGCAGCAAAAAGCGGAAATGCGTTAGCAGGCCCAATGCCGCACATAGCCCGGTCAGCGCCCACCACTTCAAAGCGTCGCTATCCAAGGCCCGCATCAGGCAGCCGCACATCAGTGCCAGCAAGACCTGCATCGTCCCTTCGGGGTAGAAGAGCGTGCCGTTCATGGCGATGCCGGGCGCCAGCATGGCGATCACCGCTACCCAGATGGCATCGCGCCGCGCCAGCACGGGCAAGGCCATGAAATAGACGGCAAACGGCATGGCGATCGCCATGAGCAAGGCGTAGATGCGCAACGGCACAACGGACCAGCCGAAGATCGATGTGATCATCCATGACAGCCAGGGAAATCCGCCGGGAATATCTGGATAGCCAATGTCCAGATGACGGCCCGAGACCATGAAATGGGCTTCGTCCCACATCAGGTTGCTGTTGCAGATGACGAAGATGCGCCACGTTGTCATGAACCCGCCGAAAATAAAGGCGGCGCGAACAAGCTCGCGATCATTACCAAGCAGTTGCGGCATGGCGTCCGGGCGCTCGGGCTCAGCGCCCAGTTCGTAAAATACCTGCGACACGCCAGCCCCCAATATGCCTCGTGAATTTCGGAACTATGACCCGAAGGGGGCCGAAAAAGCAAGCGCACCGCCAAGAGAACGCAAACCGTTACGGCTTGCGGCGTGCCTCCAGGCGGGCATGGAGGCTCGATGTGTCCCAGCGATGGCCGCCCATGGCCTGGACTTCGGAATAAAACTGATCGACCAAAGCCGTCAAGGCCAGGTGGGCGCCATTTTCGCGCGCCTCGTCGAGGGCAATGCCCAGGTCCTTGCGCATCCAGTCGACGGCGAAGCCGAAGTCGTACTTGCCTTCCGCCATCGTCGCCCACCGATTAGACATTTGCCAGGAGCCCGCGGCACCGCCGGAAATCGCGTTGAAGACCAGCTCCGGATCGAGGCTGGCGCTCTTGCTGAAATGCAGCGCCTCGGCCATGCCCTGAACAACGCCGGCAATGGCGATCTGATTAGCCATCTTGGCCGTCTGGCCGGCGCCGGCAGCGCCGATGCGGGTGATGGCCTTGGTGAAGGGCTTTACCAGTTCGGCCATTTCGGCAAATCGGCTTTCGTCGCCGCCGACCATGATGCTGAGCTGGCCGTTGACGGCCCCCGCCTGGCCGCCTGATACCGGCGCGTCATAAAACGTCACGCCTTTTTCGGCGCACAGACCGGCCAGTTCTCGCGCCAGCTTGGCTGAGGTCGTGGTGTGATCGATGATCAGTGCCCCGGCTTTCAGGTGCGGCAGGGCCGCCATCACGGCCTCGCGGACGTCGGCATCGCGGCCGACGCACAGCAAGAGCGCGTCAACGCCGGCCACGGCGCCGGCAAGCGTTGCCGCGACAGCCGCACCATTCGCCGCCGCCCAATCGACCGCTTTGGCGTGCGTACGGTTAAAGCCCGTCACCTCATGTCCCGCCTTGACCAGATGCGCAGCCATCGGCCCGCCCATGATACCCAATCCGGCAAAGCACAGTTTCATTACGTCTTTCCTATATAGCCGTAGCGTCCCTTGAAGAAGGTCAGGCCGGTCTTTCCTGCATCCTGGTCGAACTGGGTGACCTGACCGACAATGACCAGATGGTCGCCGACCGGACGCGTTTCATAGACGTCGCAGGCGATAAATCCGATGACACCGCGCAAACGCAGCGGATGCGTCTCGCAAATCAGCATTTCTTCCGGGACGATGTGTGCATTTTCGCGGGCAAAGCGGCGCGACAGCTCGCGTTGTTTGCCGCTCAGGATATTGATGCCGAAGCGTGGCGCCTTGGCATAAACGGAATAGCGATGGGCCTTGAAGTCGATGCACCACTGCACAAGAGGTGGATCGAGTGATACGGAACTGAAAGAATTGGCTGTCATGCCAAGGACATGACCCGAGACATGATCGCTGTCGGGAACGGTCATGACGCATACACCGGTGGCGAAGGTTCCCAATGTATGTCTCAAAGTCTTGGCGTCCATCGCATCGTCCCGTTCACGTCACTTGCCTATGGCCTAACCCAATTCGAGGCGCAAGAGCAATGGCGCAACGCGCAAAAAAGCCTGCGCCGTCCGATCATTTCAATGCCCTGTTAATGTTAATCGGCCATAGCTGAAGAGCCCCGTTTTCGCAATTCGACCGAAGGTCTCACGAAGGTTCCAATGGCCAGCCGCGACACGCCGATTATCATTAAGAAGGTCAAGAAGGTTTCCGGCGGCGGTCACCACGGCGGCGCCTGGAAGGTCGCCTATGCCGACTTCGTCACCGCCATGATGGCTTTCTTTCTGTTGATGTGGCTGATCAACACGACGTCACCGGAACAGAAACGCGGCGTCGCCGATTATTTTGCGCCCGCCAACGTCTCGCAATCGACGTCGGGTTCCGGCGGTATTCTCGGGGGTACGGCCCTTGGCGAGGACGGCAACAAGAACGAAGGCACCATGTCCTTCATCGAGCAGATGGCGCCAAAGCCTCCCAAAACCCAGGACCGTGACGGCAAGACCACCGACTCGGCCGCGCAAGGCCAGGCCGCTGATTCGCAGACCGACGCTCAAAAGCAGGAGCAACAGGCCTTCCAGAGCGCCGCCGAATCCCTGCGCCAGGCTTTGCAGGACATGCCTGAACTGGCCGAACTGTCGAAAAATATCCTCGTCGACCAGACGCCGGAGGGCCTGCGCATTCAGTTGATCGATCAGGAAGGCCGCTCGATGTTCGACCAGAACTCGACCCAGCCCAATGACCGCTGCAAGCTGCTGCTGCGCGCCGTGGCCAAGGTGATCAATCAGCTGCCGAACCGCGTCTCGATTACCGGCCACACCAGCGGGACTGCGGGCGTGGCCGGCCAGAACCCCAAGGATTGGCTGCTATCGTCGGCGCGGGCAGACAGTTCGCGCGCCGTCCTGCAGGGCGCCGGGGTCGATCAGGATCGCATTGCCCAGGTGTCGGGCAAGGCCGCCAAGGAACCGCTCTACCCCGACGATCCGTCGCTTGCCGGCAATCGCCGGATTGCTATTGTTCTTTTGCGCGAAGCCCCGGTTTTGCCGCAAAACCCCAATATGTAGACGGGGGCTTGACTGTGGGCGCCGAGCGCGCACACTTAAGCCTTACAGACAACGCGAGTCCGTTTTTTTGAAAGCCGCGGCGTAGAGCATGAGTGAGCATTTTCCAGGGCGGAAACTCAGATATTATCTGACTATTCCCGGTCCGTGCCCCTACCTGCCCGGCCAGGAGGAGCGCAAGGTCTTCGTGCACCTGCCGCCGCTCGAGGCCATAGGTGTCAACGACCAGTTGTCGGCCATCGGTTTTCGCCGCTCGCAGAACATTGCCTACCGCCCGGCCTGCCAGAACTGTCGCGCCTGCCAATCCGTGCGCATTCCGGTTAAGCGCTACATTGCCAGCCGCTCCGACAAACGCGTCATGAAGGCCAACAAGGACCTGACCAAGGCTTTTGTCGAGGCCGAAGCCAGCCGCGAGCAGTTTGATCTGCTGCAAAAATACCTGAAGACGCGCCATCCCGACGGCGGCATGATGGACATGACCTGGCCGGACCTGGTGGCGATGATCGAGGATACCCTCGTCCGCACCCATCTGATCGAATACCGGCTGCATGGGCAGCTGGTCGCGTGCGTGCTGGTGGATGCGCTCAACGACGGTTTGTCCCTCGTCTACAGCTTCTATGATCCGGAGATGATGAGCCGCTCGCTCGGCCGGTTTATTATTCTGGACCATGTCGATCAGGCCCTGCGCGCAGGCTACGATTATGTTTATCTGGGCTACTGGGTCAAGGACAGTCCCAAGATGGATTACAAGGCGCGCTACCAGCCGCTGGAAGCTCTGACCGATTTTGGGTGGCAGGAAATCAATCCACCTTGGTCCGGCGAGCGCGAGTAACGGCTTTGACACTCTAAATTCCTTGGTGGTCGCATGCTTTACGCACAAAACCGGTTTCCACTTTTTTGCAGCATGCTTTAGCGCTTTACGCTATCGTAGCTCCGGCTCAATATGCATTGACTTCTGTTTGAGGTCTTTTCGCCGTATCGCGTAAGCAGTTCCCAGCGTGCAGTGTTCAAAGTTCACGACGGCGGCGCCATGTCCCTTCCTTCTCTTCCGACACTTCCTTTCCTCTACAGACTGAAGAGGCTCCCGAAGCCGGCAATTCCGGCGAGTTCCCTGGTGTCGATGTATGGGCCACTGGTACGCGCCTATTGTGTCGTCGTGTTGAGCTATTACTGTTTTGCCCTGTTTCTGATGCCATTTTTGGAGCCGTCAAGCGTTGCGCTGGTGATGAGTCCCTTGCGGATAAGCGTCGCCGTGGTGGCGGGCACGGCCCTGTAC
>FSVF01000352.1_pt1 | contig 14891 bp, 13 predicted proteins | sample 1637601 | NCBI WGS metagenome assembly FSVF01 (sample SAMEA3914814, study PRJEB12502) | metagenome | biome: forest; material: soil | place: USA | collected 2011-09-16 | depth 0.1 m
ATCCTGGCGCTGAAGCTGGCGTCGTCGATCATTTCGCTGGCCTTCGGCTTTCGTGGCGGCCTGTTCTTTGCCTCGCTGTTCCTTGGCGCCCTGCTCGGCATGATCTTCGCCCAGACGATCACCCTGATCTACCCGCCAGCCAATCTCGACGTCACCAACGCTGCCCTGGTCGGCATGGCGGCGCTGGCGGCGGCGGTGATCGGCGGGCCTTTGTGTATGTCGTTCATGGTGCTGGAGGTGACCAAGGACTTCTACCTGACGGCGGCGGTGTTGACGGCAGCCCTGGTGTCGACCGCCCTGATCCGCGAGCGCTTCGGCTACTCGTTCTCGACCTGGCGGCTGCACCTGCGCGGCGAGGCCGTCCGCACGGCGCGCGATATCGGCTGGATGCGCAGCATGACGGCGGCAACCCTGATGCGCAAGAACCACACGACCCTGTCCGACCATATCAGCGTCGGCGAACTGCGCGAAAAAGTGCCGCTGGGCTCGACCAGCCGCGTCCTGCTGATCGACGATATCGGCGACTACCGCGGTATCGTTGCGACCGCCGAGGCCTATCTGGAAAGCCACGATATCGATACGCCGCTATCGCAGCTCGCCAAGCAGACCGAGGTCTACGTCCGGCCAGATATGGATGTCTCAGCAATCATGCGGGTCTTTGAGCATTTCAGCGTCGACGACCTGGCCGTGGTCGATGAGCGCCACAAACTGCTGGGCTTCCTGTCGGAAAAATACGTCAACCGCCGCTATCTCGAAGAACTGGAACAGTCGCACCGCGAGTTCTTCGGCGAGTAAGGGGGTGACCACGGAAGGCACGGAAGGATGTCCGCGAAGGCGCGGACATCGACACGGAAAACACTGAAGCAAGGTTTGGCGTAGTTAAATGTGACCAGGCGGAACCTTCCATGCCCGAAGGGCGATTGCAAGATAATCGGCGCTATTGCGGAATCGCGCGCCGCGCCGGTGATTCAACGCAATGAATTTCAGTGCTTTTCCGTGGCGAGGCAAAGCCTCTTTCCGTGTCTTCCGTGGTTAAACCCTTAAAACAGCTCGAAATTTCCCCCGGCCTTCACCCCATCCGCTGCCGTCACCCGCAAAGGCGTAGAGGCATATAAATCCACTGGCCTTAACCGCAGCCAGTCTTCCCAATGATCCGGTCCCAACACAACCGGCTCACGCGTATGGACCGCCGACATGTCCGGCCCGGCGTCACGCGTCAGTATGGCGAAACTGAACATCTCGCCTTCCAGGCAATCGGCCTGGTCCCAGATACCGGCAAAGGCCAGCGGCTGGTTATCAGCACGCGTGATGCGCCATTTGCTGCGCTCGGACTTCGGCCCCGACCACTCGTAAAAGGCCTCGGCCGGCACAATGGCGTGGCGATATGTGAAGGCGCCCTTGAACACCGGCTTTTCATCGACCTCCTCGACGCGCGCATTGAACGTCGTCGCCTTGAAATCCTTGAACGACTTCTTGTACCAGTGCGGCACCAGGCCGAAACGCATGGGCGCGATTTCGAAGCCACCATGATCCGGATTGGCGATGACAATCGATGCGGCAAGCGTCGGCTTGACCACCTCCGGCGCAGCCATGACTGCGTCATCGCGGAAGCCCTCGATCCGCAAGGCTTCCATCAGGCGCTTAAGCTGCAGCAGGGCTTCGAATTGTCCGCACATAAGGTATCCTTTCCACGCGAGTTTAGCCCCAAACTCGCTCAGGCGTCGCGCGATTCTTGCGCAGCCCTTAAGCTCGCGGCCATGCGCGAGACGGCGCCCTGGGTCGACAGCCAGATTACGATTTCGGTGCTGACATCGACCACGGCCTCGATCATCCGTGTCAAGCCGGTAGGCCGCAGGTGCGCACAGGCGTGGCCGAGATGCTGGTCTTCCTCGACCTGAATGGCGGCAATCAAGGCGCGTAAGGGTTCGTCTCGTCCGCGCAGAAAATGCAGCTGTTCGTCGAGGTGACGGTGAACGGTCTGCTCGACGGCCTTGGTGCAGGCCATGATGGCGTTGACGCCCATCAGGGCGGTGACCAGTCCAAGCACGCTGCCGCCGATCCCCCACAGCGACATAGCGGCGCAAGGCCGGGCATTGCGCTCCGGCATGGCCGCGAGAAACTGCCGGCGATGCGAAATTTCATGTGCCAGGGTGTCTTCGAGAAACGGCGCAACCGCGGGGAACAGGCGGCGCGCGACCCAAAGCTGAGCTAAGTAGATACTGATCGCGCTGTGCTCGCCGGCGTGATTGACCTTGAGAATTCGGGCAATCGTCCGCTGCTCTTCTCGGCTCAGGGTCTCGATGGCGATGGATTGAACAGGCATCGGCGGACACGCTCTCGCAAGGCAGGGACGACTTCAGCCTCGAACCACGGATTGCGCCTCAGCCACATCTCGTTGCGCGGCGAAGGGTGGACCAGCGGCAGGAAGCCATCATCGACATAGTCCTGCCATGCCCGCACGGTTTCGCCCAGCGAAGTCTTGCGGCGCGTCCCCAGGTAATAGCCCTGCGCATAGGTCCCGATCAGCACAGTAAGTTGAATATTCGGCAGATTTTCCAGAATGCGGGCGTGCCACAAGGGCGCGCATTCAGGCCGCGGCGGATTGTCGCCACCCTGGCCGCGACCCGGATAACAGAAGCCCATGGGGACAATGGCGAACTTCGATTGATCGTAAAACGCCTCAGCCGATACCCCCAGCCAGCCGCGCAGGCGCTTGCCGGACGCATCGTCCCACGGAATACCGGAGGCATGAACCTTTGTCCCCGGCGCCTGGCCGACGATCAGGATTTTCGCCGCCGGATCACCTGCGCGCACCACCGGCCGTGGACCAAGCGGCAGGTGCGCCGCGCATACCCGGCAGGCGGTTATTTCGACGAGTAACAGGGAAGAGGACATGCGCGGTCTTAGCTCCGTCCCCTAAAGCACAAGCCTCAGCTTAACTGCCGTCCCCCGCGCGCAGCAGGTTGAAGCCGGTGTCGCCGTCCATCCACGTGTCGCGGTCGCGCACGATGGCCTGGGCCGGCATGACCTGCGTCGCCGTCTGCATGCCTGAGACCTTGCGCACCGCCGTGCCGATGGCCATGAACTCGATCAGGCCCTGGCCGATTTCGATGATGTAGGTCTTCACGCCGACGACTTCCTCGGCGCCGAGCGAATCGGCCTCGCGCTTCAGCCGGTCGATGCAGTGCTCGCGGGCGTCGTGGACAAGCGTCGTCAGTTCGGAAATCTCACCGCGCGCCAGCGACTTCAATGCCGAGAAGATACCGCCGACAACGCCCAGCGAATAGATAGACGTCGACATCAGGAGCTTGACCGGGGCGTAGCCGAGGCTGGCCATCGACCACAGTTCTTCACCGGTCAGATCGCTGGTGACCACATCGCCGGCGGGCAGGGACGGGTGGTGCATGGCCGTGCCGGTCATGACCATTTCGTGCGTGCCCATCCACGGCAGGACGGTGGTGCGGATGCCCAGCACGGCATTGGCGCCGTCGGCCCGGGCCGCGGCGGTGATACGCTCGAGCGCCTTGTGGCGCGTCTTGTTGAACACATCCGAATAGTCGGAAATTTCACCGCGCGCCAGTTGCTTGAGCGCGCCCAGGAAGCTGCCGCCGATGCCCATCGAATAGGCGATATTGCCGAAGACGTGCTGGATCGGCGTAAAGCCCGCATCCATATGGCAGTACAGTTCCTGCGCGTCGCCGGCCGTGGTGAAGAAGGCGCCGCCGCCCGATTTCGAGAAGACGCAGGAGCCAACGAAGAGGAATTCCGTATTTCCGGAAAGGCCGCGCAATTCGCCGGTCACGCCGGCCACGCCCGAGGCGCCGTGTTGTTGCGCCTCCTTGGCCATTCGCGCAAAGGCGTGCATGCGGCCGTCCTGGATCGCCTGGGTGACCTGTGGGATCTCGCCGCCGAGGATATTGTTGAGCCCGGCGCCTAAAGACCCGAGAAAGCCCATGGAATTGACGCTGTTGCCGACGACCAGCTCTCCGGGGCTGTAACCCTTCAGCGCCAGACAATAGATTTCGTTGCCCGATAATCCGGATACCTTGGCCATGGCGGTCGTTCCCTCGAATAAGTGATGTGCGGTTTCCGGATGACCTCTTCAGGCGTCATTGGCGTCTTCAGGCATCATTCGGCGTCATCCGGCGCTTGCGACCGCAAGCCGTCGCTTATGCGACGCGCACGTGCAGCACCGGAGCGCGAAAGATGTCGCCTCTTCGCTGAAATTGTCAACGCTCGATTGCGGCTTCCATGTCCTCCAGTTCGACGCCCTTGGTCTCGGGGAAGAAGCGCACCACCACGACCAGCTGGATCAGGGTCATGGCGGCGAAGAAGACAAACGGCAGGGCCTTGGTCTGCGCCGCCACGATTGGGAACACCGCCGAGATCATGGCATTCATGATCCAGTGCGTGGCGCTGCCGACGCTTTGGCCGGTGGCGCGAACGGGTGTCGGGAAGATCTCGCTGATATAGACCCAGATGACGGCGCCCTGGGAAAAGGCGAACGAGACAATGAACAACAGCAGCATCCATAGAAGCAGCGCCTGCCCCTGACCTAGCGCCATGATGGCAGCGACGCCCGAAAGCGCGATCACCATGCCGACCGCGCCGATCATCAAAAGGGTCTTGCGGCCAATGCGGTCGATAAAGCTCATGCCGATAACCGTAGCGATCAGGTTGGCAGCGCCGACGGCTATGGCCTGCATGTCAGACGACATCCGGCTGAACCCCGCGGCGGCGAAGATATCGTTGAGGTAATAGAGGATGGCGTTGATGCCGGTGAACTGGTTGAACATGGCCAGCAGGATGGCGAAGATAATCGGCTTCTTGTGCTGCGTCCACGACAGACGCGCACTGGTCTTGGCGTCGCTGGCGGTGAACTCGGCGACGAGCGCCTGCGCATTGGCGACGCCCAATTGCGTCAGGCTCCGAACGGCATCCTCGACCCGTCCCTTGGCAGCCAACCAGCGCGCGCTTTGCGGAATGGCGTAGAGCAGGATCAGGAAAACCGAAGCCGGGATCGCTGCCAGACCGAGCTTCCAGCGCCAGACGTCGCCGCCGCTCATCAGGGCGCCGACGGCGAAATTGCTGACATAGGCCAGCAGGATGCCAAAGACGATATTGAACTGGAACAGCCCGACCAGGGCGCCGCGCCGCTCGGCCGGCACGATCTCGGAAATATAGACCGGCGCCAGGACGGACGAACCGCCGACGGCCAGGCCCAACAGAAAGCGAAAGACGATAAAGGTCGTGAGATTCGGCGACAGGGCGCAGCCGATGGACGAGATAACGTACATGGCGCCGATCACGCGCAGGGCGTCGCGGCCGCCGATGGCATCGCCCAGGCGTCCCATGAACAGGGCGCCGAAGAACGTTCCCCATAAGGCCACAGAAACCGCTAGTCCCAGCCCCTGGCTGTCGAGGGAAAAGACGGTTCTTAACGCATCCGTAACGCCGGAAATGACCGCCGTGTCAAAGCCGAACAACAGTCCGGCCAGGGACGCAATGGTGACGCACTTCAGATTGACTTGGGCCATAATTTCTTCCCGTTATTTCTTATATTTGGAAGAAGTATTCAGCCCGCCTGCTCTAAAAGTCAATCGCCGCCGTGATCGCGAAACGAAGCGATCAGATCGAGGGCCCGATCGATATCACTGAAATTCGTCGGCAGGCCTGCCGACAAGCGAAGCGCGCCCACGGCTGTGCCGGGTCCAAGACAATTCTGAAAAGCCGGAATGGTGAAGGCCTCACCCAGGCGGTCAAGACAAGCCGCGACGTTCAGCTTTGAAAATCCGAAGGCTTTTTCCGCCGCGCCGGGATTGCAAAAGCAGCCGCCGCGAATCGCCACGCGGGCCGAATGGGCATGACGCTCGACGACGCCAAAGGGCACGGCGGTGCCTCGGAGGTTAAGGATATTGAAGGCGACGGTTGCCCCTCGCATCGTCGTGTCGTGTGGACCATAGATTCGCACCAGTGGCGAGCCGTCGGCGTGGGTGAGCGAAAGAGCGTGTTCAAGAAAATAGCGCGTCAACGCCTGAAGCCTGTCGGCCAGCCCCCGGCGATCGATCCTTGCCAGAAAGTCGAACCCGGTGACGACTGCGCCCGCATTGGCGAAATCCGGCGTGCCGTCCTCGAAGCCTTCATGGCCGGGACGCAACTGATGACGATCATGCTCAACCGAGACGAAGTCGACCGTGCCGCCGGCGAACCATGGACGCCGCAGCCGCGCCAATGCCGACCGTTTGGCGACCAGTGCGCCAAGCCCCGTCGGCAGGCCGAACAGCTTGTAGAACGAGAAGGCGAGAAACTCCGCCGGGTGCTGGCGTAAAGATATGCCGCTGCACGCCCCCGTGCCGGCCGCATCGATCAGCACGTCGTACCCTAGCGCCTGTGCAAAATGCAGCAGGTCGAGATCGTGTTTGACCCCAGAGAAGTTCGACTGCGCGGGAAAGGCCAGCAGGCCGGGATGCAAATCACGCAAGTGCCCCGTCGGATCGTCCAGGCGCAGGTCGTTGTCGAGCGGCAGGACGGTGACCAAGGCGCCCTTGGCCCGCGCATATTCACGGATGCCGTTGACCGAGTTGTGGTTATCGGCAGACAGAACCAGGCCACGCTCTGGCCCGAAAGGATAGCTCTCAGCCACCAGCTTCAAAGCCGCGCTGGTATTGGCGGTAAAGCAGACGTCGTAGACCGCCGGGTCGGCATCGAAGAAGGCGAGCGTCGCCGCCTTGGCCTCGAACAGGTCGCGCGCACTGAGGCGCGACGGGGCGTGTTCGGAGTGCGGATTGCCGTAGATCGCGTCGTTGAGCCGCTCAGCATAGGCCGCCACCTGCGACGCGCCATAAAGGCCCGCGGCCGCGTAATCGAGATAGGCCAACCCTTGCGCGTCCAGGCGCGAAAACTCGGCTGCGCGGAGGGTGTCGAAATCGAAAGGCGTCAACACCCGCGTCTCCGGATGGCAGCGATGCTGGCGGCCGGCGACGCGTCATCATCGCCAGATGGCCGGGTGCCGATGGAGGGAGTACCGCCGAAATAGCGGCTAAGCGCTGCCGTTTCCTGGAACGCCTTGACGGCTTCGGGCGAGGCACCGGACGCCAGCACCGGCGACAGGACTTCGTCGCGCCAGTCGGCCAGGCCGCCGGCGATGAAGAAGGCATTGGTGACGCCGAGCGCCCGCAGAACGACCCAGGCCTGTCCCGCATGGGCGCCGCCCTCCGAATAAAGAACGACAAAGCCTGTAGGCGAAAAGGCCGTACGGATAAGCGCCTCCAGCGGCACGTTCTCCGCCGTCGGAATGGCAAATTGCGCGAACTCGGCGGCCGGGCGCACGTCGATAACGCGCAGGCCCGGGCGCCCGTCCCTGATCCAGCCCGCCAGCTGCAGGGCGCTGACGTGATCGCCGCCGTTCTCGATCAGTTGCAGGGTCTGGGCGATGTCGAGACGGCCGTCGGTACGGCGATAGGGGCTGCCGGCAAAGGCGGCAGTGGCGCCCAGCGCCAGCGCACCGATACCGAGACGGCGGGTAACGGGCGGGCTCATGATTGCGCTCCGTCGCGGCGCTCGAAGCGATCGATGAGGACAAAAGCGCCAAGCCCGACCGCGACAATGATCGCCACCATGACGCCATAGGGCAGGTGGAAGACCTGCGGCAAGGTGAGGACGCCAAAGGACGTGCTGGCGTAGAAATCGGCGAACAACGGGAACAAAAGACCGCTCACCAGGACGCCTGCAAAGAAACCAAGGATGGTCGCCAAGCCGTCACCGCGCCCGCTGGCGGCGGCGACACAAGACGTGCCGGGGCACAGGCCGCTGACGGCAAAGCCGATGCCGAAAATCACGCCGCCGATTATCTGCGGGGCCATGAATGTCTCGGGCACGTAAAGCCCGCCGAGGTCGATGACGCCGAGGCGCCCCAGCCAGAATGCCCCCAGCATGGCGGTCAGAATGGCGCTGAACATCACCTTCACAACAGTAAAATCGCGCAGGTAAAACTGGCCCGCCAGTTTGCGCGCATTGCCCAGGCCGGCGCGCTCAAGGCTCCAGCCGAAAGCCGCCCCAATAACAAGTGCAAGGGGAAGTGACGATGTGAAACTCATTGCCATACCTTGCGGATAAAAGGTGCCGCGACAAAACCGGCGGCAAAAAGCGCGATCATGAAGGCCCAGCTGCCGGCGCTCAGAAGCGCGCCGCCACTCAGGGCCTGGCCGCTGGTGCAGCCGCGCGCCAGGACGGCGCCAAGGCCCATCAGCCAGCCGCCGCATGCCCCCAGGGCCAGGCGCGACGGTCCGCTGATGTGCGGGCCGCGCGCGATCTCCAGCTTGAAGCGCCCGGCCAGCCATGCTGAAACGCCGCCGCCGATGATCACGCCCAGAAGCTCGATGACGATCCACGCCGACCATGGCAGGCCGCCTTGCAGGTAGCTGTGGAAATAGGCGTTGCCGGCCTGTTGGGGAGCAACCGCGGCGACCAGTCCGCTGGCGACGTTGGCAAAGGCACCGGACGCGCCCAGCCCTTGTCCGGTCAGGACGAAGCAGCCGAGAAGGACGACGCCCAGACCGGCACCGGCGACGTAAGGATTGGCGTAGGGGGCGGGCGTTTTCATCGCGCTCATTTGCCCTTCGGCAACTCGACGGGCAGATCGCGGATCGACCAGTCCTCGAAAGAACCGTCGTAGAGAACGGCGTCGATTCCGGCCTCGCGCGCCGCGAATAGAATGGCGGTCGCCTGTTGGCCGATGTGGCAATAGACGATGACGTGGTCGGCAGGACCGACGCCGGCAGTCTGGAACATGGCCTTCAGCTCGGCTTCGGATTTCAGCGTCAGGTCGTCGTGTGTAAGGTTGGTGAAGGGCAGGTTGCGCGCGCCCGGGATATGCCCCTTGCGGTGATGCAGCATGGCGCCGCCGGGTTGCACGCCGTCGTAATAGACCGGTGCTCGCGCATCCATCAAAACGTAGCCCGGCGTCTTGGCGTGGGTATTGACGAAGGCATTGTCGACAATAACCGGTTTTAGGTGCAGGTCCGATAACGCGCCCGTTGTCGCTGCTGTCGCCTTGTCAGTCGTGGCATTGTGCGCTCGGCGCCAAGCCGGCATGCCGCCGTCGAGCAGCGACACGCGGTCGCCTAAGCCGGCGGCATAGAGCGTAAAGACGACGCGCGTCGCCGGCGACACCCAGTCATTGCCATAATAGACAACCACGCGCGAACGGTCGGAAATCCCCAGGCGTTCCAGGCGCGTCTTCAGATCTGCGGCATCGGGAAGTTCCAGGCTCAGGCCATTACGTCCGACGGAAATGTCCGACAGCTCGACATAGCGCGCCCCCGGAATGTGATTGGCATTATATTCGCCCTTTTCGCCGACGTGCAGAAGGACAAGATCCTTGTCGGCGCTGTGCGCCGCCAGCCACTGCGGGCTGACGACCATGTCGCCCGCATTGGCCGCCATCGCGCCGCCCATCAGCAATATCGTGGCCAATGCCACTGCGCCCTTCAGATGTTTCATGCCGCTCTCTCCTGTCTGGTTGATGACCAGACCATAGGACTGAATTTGCGGCCGCGGCGGGCAGTGCGACGAATCAAGGATCGAGGCGGATGAAGGGGCTCATTTGTCCGATGGGCGAGGGTGTAAAGACGGCGAAAGCTGCTAAGATGCGGATATGACAGATATAGTTCCGCCGGACCTCGATCGCCCGATTCCTCAGGACGCCCTGACCGCCGGCTGGAGCCGCTGGGGCCATTACCGCGCCTTCCCGACGTTCAGCTGGTCATGGTGGCTGCGGCGCGGCTGGGTCCTGTGGCCGGTCGCCATCGCCTACGGCTGCGCCTTTGCCACCTGGCATGCGTCGGGCATGAATGCCTGGGGCGACTGGCCCGGCCTGGCGCTTCGGGCCTGCGCCGGCATCTTGCTGATCGTCAGCGCCGGCCCCTTGCTGGCGACGTTAGTGCGCCATTGGCGCCTGCCCTACGCCATCGAACGGATACTGGTTGTCGTCGCCATCGTCGCCGGGCTGGGCATCGGCCTGGTGGCGGAATCCTGGATCGACCGCTACCACAGCATGTTGATGGACCATCACCGCGGCGGGACGATGGCGATCCCCTTCGTCTTTCGCGCTATCTCGGCTCTGTTGCGCATCAGTCTCGATGGCTCGACCCTTGTGCTGATCTTTGCCGCCGGCGGTTTTGCCGTCTTCCAGTACCTGACCGAAAAGCGCCGCTTGGCGGACTATGCCCGCCGCCGCGAGCTGGAGACCGTACGCGAGGAAAAAGACGCCGCCGATATGCGTCTGGCCGTATTGCAGGCGCAGGTCGAACCGCATTTCCTGTTCAATACCCTGGCCTCGGTACGCTCGCTCGTGCCCGTTGATCCGGACCGGGCGGTGGCGACGATCAATGCGCTGGCCGACTACCTGCGCTCGACGCTGCCGTCATTCCGTGAAGTTGGCCGCGAGACCAGCGTCGACGGTGCGACGCTCGGCAAACAGATCGAGATCTGCCAGCGCTATCTTGAACTGATGAACGTCCGCATGGACGGCCGCATCCGTATCGTCATAGATGCATCCGAAGCGGTGCGCGGCCTGGCCTTTCCACCGCTGATCCTGTTGTCCCTGGTGGAAAACGCAGTCAAGCACGGTATCGAGCCCAAGCCGGGCCCCGGCATGATCGCCATCCGCGCCAAGGTCCGCGACGACGGCGGTCTGGAAATCGCCGTCGACGACGATGGCGCGGGTTTGCAGCTTGGCGCCGCGCACGGCGTCGGGCTCGCCAATATTCGCGCCCAGTTGCGCAATCGCTTCGGTGAACGCGCGGCGCTCGACATCGCCAGCCGGCCGGAAGGCGGAACGCGCGCTGCGATTCATATGAACAAGACCCCGGCATGACGCGGCCACGCGCGATTATCGCCGAAGACGAGGGCGCCCAACGCCAGGAACTGCGTACGGTCCTGGCCGAGTTATGGCCGGAGCTGGAGATCGTCGCCGAATGCGAAGACGGCCTGTCTGCCATGGAAGCTGTCCACGCGCTTAAACCCGATGTGGTCTTCCTCGACATCCGCATGCCGGGCGTCAGCGGCCTCGAAGTGGCGCGCGCCGCCAGCGCGTCCGCCCATGTTGTCTTGATCACAGCCTACGAGGAATTCGCCCTGCGCGCCTTTGAAAGCGGAGCGGCGGACTATCTGCTCAAGCCGGTGAAACGCGACCGGCTGGCAAAGACCGTGGCGCGGTTGCAGAAACGCTTGACGGACGGCCAGGCCGCCGACCTCACTGATATCTTCGCGGCCTTGCAAAGCCGGCTGGTCCCGCCGGAAAGCCGCCGCATCAGCTGGATATCGGCCAGTATCGGCGATACCATAAAAATGATCGCCATCGACGACGTGCTCTTCTTCCGCAGCGAGGACAAATACACTTGCGTCGCCACGGCCGAGGGCTCAGCCCATATCCGTACGCCGCTGAAGGACCTGCTGGGCCAGCTCGATCCGGAGATCTTCTGGCAGGTCCACCGCAGCGTCATCATCCGCGTCTCGGCGATCCGCACCATAAAGCGCGACAGCGAGGGCAGACTCGGCATCGCCGTCACGGGCCACCCGGAACGCCTGCCGGTCAGCGCGGCCTTCCAGGATCGCTTCCGGCCGATGTGACAAATTCCTTGCGAGGCCGCCTTCCTTCCCGTCTCCCCACCTGAGGGGAGAAGGTGGACCAGCTGCTGGGCCGGATGGGGTGGCTCCACCTGCCGACACCTCTGACGAGGGAGACTGAACCTGCCTCAGGCGTCGATATGCAGGGCATCGAGCACCTGCTTCGGCAGCGCCTGTTTTTCGGCGAGCATCTGCGCCCATGGATCGCGCTTCAACTTTGTCAGCAAATCCGGCACCGTGCCGATATCGAAGTCTGACGGCTTCAGGCCCGGGCCGAGAGCCTCCCACTCAATAGGCATCGCCACCGGTGCGTCGGGCCGGGCACGAACGGCATAGGGTGCGACGGCGGTGGCGGTATGATCGTTGCGCAGATAATCGACAAAGACCTTACCCTTGCGCGCAGCCTTCGAAGCCGTGGCGATGTAACGCTTGGGGTTATCATGCGCCATCGACTGCGCCACGGCCCGCGTAAAAGCCTTGATGGCGTCCCAGCCGAAGTGCGGCACGATCGGCACCACCACGTGCAGGCCCTTACCGCCGGTCGTCTTCAAAAAGCTGGTCAAACCGAACTCCTTCATGCGCTGGCGCACCTCGGCAGCACCCTCGGTGACGTCGGCCCAGGCGGCTTCCGGATCGGGATCGAGGTCGAAAATCATGCGGTCGGGCTTGTCCGGATCGGCGGCCGTGCAGCCCCACGGATGGATTTCGATGGCGCCCCACTGCACCAGGCTGATCAGACCGGCGGCATCCTTGATCATGATATAGTCCTCGTTTCGGCCATTGACCTGGATGCCGGTATCGAAGACGTGGGCGACTTGGCCCTGGCTCAGATGCCGCTGAAAAAAGCACGGCTCGCCTATGCCTTCGGGGCAGCGGATCATCGATATCGGCCGGCCGGCTATATGCGGCATAATGTGGTCCGCCACGCTGAGATAATATTCCGCCAGGTCCTGCTTGGTGATGTCGCTGTCGGGATAGATGATCCGCTCGGGATGGGTGACCGTGATGCCGCCGACCTCGGCGCCTTTGGATTTTGCAGACATGGTCTTCTTCTCCTGTTTTTCCTCAGGCGCATGTCCTGGCCAATGGACCGGCCGATCTCGCCCGACTTCGGCCGCCGGTTTATCTTCGCGTAAGGATTGGAACGACGGGTGGCGCAGGCGGCCGTCGGGCGTCCATTCGGTGAATTCGATCTCGCACACCAGGTTCGGCGTGACGTAGCGGGCTTCGCGGCGCACCTCTGGCGGAATGACCGTGAACGCCGATACCTTCGTCACCAATTTATCAAGCCGCTGGCGCAGGTCCTGCGAACTGTCGATATCGAAGCCGGTGCCGCACTTGCCGGCGTAGACAAACGCGCTGTCCTCAAAATAGCCGAGCAGCAGGGCGCCGATGCCGCGATGGGCGTGGGTTGGTTCGGTAAAGCCGCCGATGACGAATTCCTGGCGCTTATGACACTTGACCTTCAGCCAGCTCTTGCCGCGCCCGCTGCGATAAGGCGTATCCGCCCGCTTCGAGATCAGTCCTTCCATGCCGAGGCCACAAATCTGACCCTGCAGATCGATCTCGCCGTAACGGAAATGTTCGGAATAGTTGACGCGATCGCTGAGATCGACGCCGTCGAGCAGGTCGTGCAGCTTTTGTTTGCGCTCAATCAACGGCAAACGCCGCAGATCTTCGCCGTTGAGAAGCAGCAGATCGAAGACGTAATATTGCAGCGGCGCATCGAATTTCTCTTCGCCCAAGACCGCCTGCAAAGTCTTGAAGCTATGCCTGCCATCGGGCTCAGACGCGACGATCTCGCCGTCGATGATCGCCGACTGCACGTCAAGGCGCGCCAGAATCTGCGGCAGGGGCCCAAACTTATGAGTCCAATCGAGCCCTTTTCGAGTCAGCAGGCGCACGCCGCCGCCATCGATCAATGCTTGCGTGCGATAGCCGTCGAACTTGATCTCGTGCACCCACTTGTCGCTGTCGGGCATGCCGTCGGCCAGCGTCGCCAATTCCGGCTCTATGAATTCAAGGCGCGGCTTAGACTGGTCGGATAATGCGGACTTTTTTTTTGAGCCTGCCGGTTTGGCCGTTGTTACCTTCCGCGCCTTTCCGCCCTGCCACTCGGTGTCACCGCCGGCGATCTCGTCCATCGTTCGGCCCGAGGCGATGCTTGACGCTTGCGTCTCCAGCCAGGCCTCGGCGTCGTCTTCGTTTGCGGCCTCGTCGTGGTGCTTGATCAGCAGCCAGTTATTGCGTCCACGATCCTGCGGGCGCGGCTTCATGCGCACTAACGCCCACGACCCGCTAAGCCGTTCGCCGCGCAAGGTGAATTTCAGGTCGCCTTTTTCCAGGCCTTCGCGCGGATCACCGATCGGCTCCCACGTGCCCTGATCCCACATCATCACGGTGCCGCCGCCATACTGGCCCTTGGGGATCGTGCCCTCAAAACCGCCATACGAGACGGGATGGTCCTCGACCTCGACGGCCAGGCGCTTGTCGGCCGGATTGAGACTGGGGCCGCGCGTCACTGCCCACGATTTGAGCACGCCATCGAGTTCTAGCCGGAAATCGTAATGCAGGCGCGTCGCATCGTGTTTCTGGATCAGATAGCGATGGCCGCGCTTTTCCGGCACCTTGCCTGCGGGCTCAGCGGTCATGGTGAAATCGCGCTTGGCGTTGTATTTTGATAGCGGTGCGCCTTGTTCGGCCATGTCTCAGCTCGCCTTGCGGTGGGCGGCCTTTTTCGTGACCGCGGGATGCGCCGGTTTTCGGTCGGGGCGTTTGGTCTCGGCGTCCTTGCGTTCAGATGGCGCCTTCTCGGCCAGGCTCTTGCGCAGGGCGTCCATCAGGTTGACGACCTTGGGCTGCGGCCGGTCGTCCTCGACCGCCACCGGTTCGCGATGCTCGATCTTGGCCTCGATCAGCTCTTTTAAGGCCTCGCGGTAATGGTCGTGGAACTTGCCGGGATCAAACGCCGCCGTCTTGCGTTTGATCAGCTCGCGCGCCAGCTCGACCTCCTCGGACGCCGACGCCTTGTCGCGGATGTCCTCGAAATAGGGGTCGGCCTCGCGAACTTCATCTTCGTAGCGCAGGGTTAGCAGCATCATGCCGCTGCCATAGGGCTTGACGGCACACAGCCGTTCGCGCCCGGCGATGGACAACTGTCCCAGCCCGGCTTTCTTGGACTCCCGCAGCGCATCGCGAATGACGGCGAAGGTCTGTTCGTCACCGCTTTTCGACGGGGCGACGAAATAGGGGCTGTCGAAATA
>FSVF01000151.1_pt1 | contig 14216 bp, 12 predicted proteins | sample 1637601 | NCBI WGS metagenome assembly FSVF01 (sample SAMEA3914814, study PRJEB12502) | metagenome | biome: forest; material: soil | place: USA | collected 2011-09-16 | depth 0.1 m
CCTGATTGCAGCGGCAGCAGTCCTTTCCGCGCTGCCCTCCGCTGCATCGGCACGCCATAAGTCACCCGCCCCTGCCAACCGCTTGTGGTACACCAAAAGCGCTGCACGCTGGGAAGAGGCCCTGCCGCTTGGCAACGGCCGCCTGGGCGCCATGATCTTCGGCCGCGTCGGCCAGGAGCGCCTGCAACTCAACGAAGATACCCTGTGGGCCGGCGCCCCCTACACGCCGGACAACCCCGACGCCCTGGCCGCCCTCCCCGAAGTGCGCCGGCTGATCAGCGAAGGGCGCTACAAGGAGGCGACAGATCTCGCCAGCGCCCGAATGATGGCGAAACCGCTGTGGCAGATGGCCTACGGCACGCTCGGTGATATCCTGCTGACATTTCAGGACGCCGAAGCCCCCTCGCAATATGAGCGGTCCCTCGATCTCGAAACCGCCATTGCCGCAACGCTATTCCACACGACGTCAGGACAGTTCCGCCGCGAAGCGTTTGTCTCAGCCCCCGACCAGGTCATCGTCCTGCGCCTCGAAGCCAAGGGTGGCCACGTCGCGTTTGAGCTCGGCTATCGCGGCCCACGCGCGGCGCAATACACCTCACCTGACTATTCTGGCTCGGCGACAGACCTGGCACAGTCGGCCGCGACCGACTGGCTCAAGGCTGAAACCCCGGAGCCGCTGCGAAGCGATGTCGCGATCGCCGCCGATGGCTTGGATGCGCTGCTCATTACTGGCCGTAACGAAACGGGACCAGACGTCACTGCCGGCCTGACCTATGCCTTGCGCGTGAGGGTCGTCACCGATGGTAAGGTGGCGGCTTCAACCGCTGGAATGACCGTCGCCGATGCCACTACGGTTACATTACTGCTGGCCGGCGCCACCAGCTACATCAATTACCACGACGTCAGCGGTGATCCAGTAGCCATCGTCAAGCGGCAAACCGAAGCCGCCGCCGCAAAGCCCTACGCGCGCTTGAAACAGGACCATATCGCCGATTATCGCAAGCTGTTCGCCGGCGTATCGCTCGACCTCGGCCGGACCTCGGCGGCCCACCGGCCGACCGACGCCCGGATTGCGGCCGGCGGGGCCACTGACGATCCGTCACTCGCCGCCCTTTACTTTCAGTACGCGCGCTACCTGCTGATCTCGTCTTCACGCCCCGGCACCCAGCCCGCCAACCTGCAGGGCATATGGAATGAGGGCATAAACCCGCCGTGGGGCAGCAAATACACGATCAATATCAACACTGAGATGAACTACTGGCCGGCCGACCCGGCGGGTCTAAGTGCCTGCGTCGAGCCCCTGCTGCGTCTGGTCGAGGACTTGTCGGTCACCGGCGCAAGGACGGCAAAGACCATGTACAATGCGCATGGCTGGGTGACGCACCACAATACCGATCTTTGGCGCGCGGCCGCGCCGATCGATGGCCCGATGTGGGGTCTGTGGCCCTGCGGCGGAGCCTGGCTGTGCAATACCTTGTGGACGCACTACGATTACAGCCGTGACGCAGCGACCCTGGCGCGCCTTTACCCTTTGATGAAAGGCGCGGCGGAGTTCTTCGTCGATACACTGGTCGAAGATCCCGGCGGGCGCGGCCTCGTCACCTCGCCTTCCCTCTCGCCGGAAAACCAACATCCGTTTGGCTCTTCGCTGTGCGCGGGTCCCGCAATGGACCGCCAGATCATCAAAGACCTGCTCGCCCACACGATCGAGGCCGGCACGCGCCTAAGGCAGGATGCGGACCTGTTGGCTCAGCTGGGCAACGTACGCGCGCGCATTGCCCCCGATCGCATCGGCAAGAACGGCCAGTTGCAGGAGTGGCTGGAAGACTGGGACGACCAGGCTCCCGAACCGCATCATCGCCATGTTTCGCACCTCTACGGCGTTTACCCGAGCGGCCAGATCAATGTCCGCGACACGCCGCGGCTGATGGAGGCGGCCAGGACAAGCCTCAAACAACGCGGAGACCTGGCGACGGGCTGGGGGACGGCGTGGCGCCTGTGCCTGTGGGCCCGCATGCAGGAAGGCGACCATGCGCATTCGGTACTCCAAGCCCTTCTCGGCCCGCAGCGCACCTACCCGAACATGTTCGATGCGCATCCGCCTTTCCAGATCGACGGCAATTTCGGCGGCGCCGCCGGCATCATGGAGATGTTGCTGCAGTCCTGGGGCGGTGAGGTGCTCCTGCTGCCGGCCCTGCCCTCTTCCTGGCCGTCGGGCGAAGTCACAGGTCTGAAAGCGCGCGGTGGCCTGACCGTGGACATGCGCTGGGCGGCTGGAAAGCTCACGCGCTTGAAACTGTCCGGACCGCCGGGTATCTCGGTCGCATTGCGCTATAAGGGCGGCCTCGATGTGGTGAAGCTGGACGCTCGCGGTACCTGCAATCGAAGACCGTCACGGAGCGCATAAGTCGTCCCACAGGTATGCGCTTCTTCCAGCCATTTTATTTTTCGGTGCCAGTTCTCCTATATCTTTTCGCCGAGGCATCTCTGTATCCAGAGGGATAAACCCGGAGAACAGGTCCATGACACACAAGCGCTGCGTAATCGTCACCGGCGCGGAGTCAGGCATAGGCGCCGCCTGCGCCCTCGCCTTCGGTCAGACCGGCGACCGCGTTGCCGTGCTTTATCACGGCGACGCCGCTGCCGCCGACGCCACGGCGCGGACGGTAAAGGCCGCCGGAGGCGAAGCCGTCACAGTCCAATGCTCCGTCGACAATGAAATCTCGATCCAGGCCGCCTATGCCACACTCGAAGCCGCCTTTGGTCCCGCCGACGTTCTTGTCAATTCCGCCGGAATCAATATGTCGGGGACAAAGGTACGCGATATGTCGCTGGACGTATGGCAGCGCATGCTGGCCACCGACCTGACAGGCGCCTTCCTGATGTCACGGCGATTTCTCACCGGCCGGACCTCGGCCTCCCCCGGCGCTATCGTGCATATCTCCTCCATCCATGCCGAGGTGGTCAGGTCCGGCGGGGCCGACTATTGTTCGGCCAAGGGCGGCCTCACCCGGCTCGTCCAGACCCTGGCTGTCGAGGAAGCCGCCAACGGCGTCAGGGTCAACGCCATCGAGCCCGGCATGATCCTGACCCCAATGAACGAAAAAGCGATGACAGACGCCGCCTATCGTACCTCCCTGGAAAAAAACATTCCCATGCAGCGCGCCGGCCGCCCCGAAGAGGTCGCCAATCTCGCCCTGTGGCTGGCGTCGGACCAGGCCAGCTACGTCACCGGCGCGACGATCGTCATCGACGGAGGATTGTCTCTTTTACTGGGTGTCGGCGCATGAATGATGCCTTCGCTGCCAGTACATCCAAACCTGACCCCGTGACAGGTGACGTCAAGGGAACCGTGCAACCGGGCAGGTCAACGCTTGATTTCAACGTCGAGGAACTGCAGAGGGTCACAGTCAAGGGCCCTCCTGAACTGTGCGCGCGCGACCTGATGAGCCCCTACATCTGGCAGGAGCCGGACGGGCGTCTTGGGATCATGCTCCGCGCCGTGCCGGCGATGGACATGCCGCGCAGCGATACCGGGCATATCTGGGCCGGCTGGAGCCACGACGGCGTGACTTTCGAGATGCTCGATAAGCCGTCCATCATTGGCGGGCCGGAGGTGCAGGATATCGGCGGCGTCGAAGACCCGACCGTCCTGCGCATGGAGGACGGCAGCTACGTCGTCTATTATACCGGCGTCACCGCCGACATGGCGCACGGAGAGATGTTCTATGCCGTGGGACCGTCGATCGATCAATTGACCAAGACCGGCGTTGTGCTTGCCTCGACCAAGTCGATGGGCAACACCAAGGAAGCAACCGTCAGCCGGACGGCGGACGGCCGCTGGCGTCTTTTTTATGAATATGCCACCGAAGATGCCTCCCGCGTCGGACTGGCCATAGGTCCGGATGTCGCCGGGCCGTGGACGGAAAAGCCGACGCCGTTCATGCCGCGCGAAGACGGCTGGGACAACTGGCACCTGTCGACCGGCCCGATGCTGATGGATGATCCAAATTGTCCGGTCATGTTCTACAACGGCGCCACGCACGACGCCCGCTGGCGGATCGGCTGGATCGCCTTCTCACCGGATTGCCTGACCGTCACCGATCGTTGCGTCCAGCCCCTGGTGACGCCGCCGCCCGTCGACGACCGCACCGACACCGACATCGCCTTTGCCGCCTCGGCGATCCTCAAGGATGGCGACATCTGGCTTTATTACTCACTGGAAGACCGCCGCCTCGCCCGCGCGCGGCTGCGCCGAACCTGAAGCGGAGACCACTTATGATCGGAAAGACACATTGGGCCATAGCCGAGGGCTATATTCCGCAGGACGACCCGTCAAAATCGCGAGAGCTCATCAGCCACGAGGCCTGCTGCATCCTCAATGCTTCGGACGCGGACGCCGACATCACCATCACGATCTATTACACCGACCGTGAGCCCGCCGGTCCTTACCGTTTTCACGTTCCGGCCCGCCGCACCCAACATCTGCGTTTCAACGACTTCAGCGATCCCGAGCCCATTCCGTCTGGCGTCAACTACGCCAGCACCATTGTCTCGACCACGCCGATTGTCGTGCAGCACACCCGGCTCGACGGCCGCGGCGGCGGCATTGCCCTGATGACGACTACCGCTTACAGCCAATGAAAAAGCGCTCCGGTCACCCGAAGCGCTTTTTTTGAAACCAATGCCGGCAGACTTAGCCTGCGGTCTTTTCGACCTGGGCGTATTCGAGCTCGACCGGCGTAGCGCGGCCAAAGATTGATACCGAGACGCGCAGGCGGGCGTGTTCCTGATCGACGCTTTCGACGACACCGTCGAACGAGGCAAAGTGCCCTGAGGTAATCTTGACCTTCTCGCCGATATCGAAGCTCAAGGTCGGCTTCGGACGCTCAACGGCGGCGTCGACACTGCCGACGATGCGCTGAACTTCCTTTTCCGACACCGGCATCGGCTTCGACGCCGATCCAAGAAAGCCCGTGACCTTGGGCGTATTCTTGACCAGGTGATAGGCTTCGTCCGACAGCTCCATCTTCACCAGGACGTAACCGGGAAAAAACTTGCGTTCGGAATTGAACTTGCGGCCGCGGCGGACCTCGACCACTTCTTCGGTCGGCACCAGGATTTCCGAGAACTTGTCTTCAAGCCCCTGCGCCTTCGCCTGATCGCGCAGCGCGTCGGCCACCTTCTTTTCGAAGTTGGAATAGGCGTGGACGATGTACCACTTGTGGTTCGGGTTCGAGACGGGAGCCGTAACGTCGGTAGCCGTGGTTGCCATGACTTGAATTCCTGGTTTTGGCTTATTGGCCGAGTTTGGTGACAAGCGTCGTCAGGTAGCCCAACGCGCCGTCAACCACGAAGAAAAAGAACGCGGCGAGGACAACCATGATCAGGACCATAACGGTGGTGATCCAGGTTTCCTTGCGCGAGGTCCAGGTGATGCGGCGCGCCTCCTGGCGCACCTCGGTGAAGAACTTCACGGGGTTGAACGGAGGCTTCTTGGGCTCGGCCGTCGCCGATGCCGCCGCCTTCACGGGCTCGATCTTGCCCAACACCTTGCCGGGCAGGACGGTCGCCTTGCTCAACTGAGCGCCCTTTGCGGGCTTCGCCTCTGGTTTCTTCACCTAAATGCCTATCTTGTCCGTGCAACCGCGGTGTCGCGGCTTTCAAACAACAGAAATGAGGCCCGAAAACGCATTTTCAAGCCTCCTTCGTTTTAAAGTGGCAGGGGCAGAGGGGTTCGAACCCACGACCTTCGGTTTTGGAGACCGACGCTCTACCAGCTGAGCTATACCCCTAAATCCAAACTCCTGGATAAGTTCGCTGTAGGGCTTACATGTCCATGAGAGCCGTGCGGTTTATCAGCGCTCGCAACAAAGGGCAACAGGCAGTTTGCCATTTTTCCCCATTTCTTGTGCACCTAACCCGGTAAGGGCCGCGGTTACGGCACAAACGTCGGATCGACCACCGCCCAGAACGCCGGCTTCGGATTTCCCAGCGTATCGAACAAAAGGGGATGGTTCAGGCGGGCGATGGGAAACGTGCTGAGCCAGGTGTGGTTGTCCGCTGCCCCCCAGGTCGTCACGGCCTGGACACTCGGATGCGCGGCAAACAGGGTGTACATCGCCCGGTACTGCAGGGCCTGCGCCCGGATCGCGGCATCATAGGCGGGTGTCCCGACGGCCAGCACGCTGCTGGAATCGTTATAGAGCGAAACATCAAGTTCGGTCACGTGATTGACCAGGCTCCTCGCCTCGACCGCCGCCAGGGCATTGGCGACTTCGCTGACCGCCGGATAGGTCGTGTTGATATGCAGTTGATGGCCGACGCCGCTGATCGGCACGCCGCGCGCCAGCATGGCGTCGATAATCGACAGCAGACGCGCCCGCTTGGACGGATCTTCGGTGCTGTACTCGTTGATGAACAGCTGCACGGTCGGATCGGCGGCACGGGCGGCACGGAAGGCATATTCGATATAGTCGTTGCCGAAGATCTGGTACCACTGCGAATTGCGATAGTCGCTCGACGCGTCGTCGCTGGTCACTTCATTGACCACGTCCCAGGCATAGACCTTGCCGCGGAAATGAGTGACAACATCGGTGATGTAGGTTTCCAGCCGTGACCGCACCAGCGCCCGATAGCCGGAATCGAGCGGGTCACCGGCAAAGAACCACGACGGCGACGTCTGATGCCACAACAGGGCGTGGCCGCGCACCTCGATGCCGTTGGTTTGCGCAAACGTCACCAGGGCATCGGCCTGGGCATAGTTGTAGACGCCGGCGCTGACACCGATCGGGTCGGCCTTCATCACGCTCTCGGCGGTGACGCTGTTGACGTGTTTCAGCAGGATGGCGTTTGTCAGGGCCTGGCTGGTGATGCCGGGATCGACGGCCATGCCGATGCGGAACTTGCCGGCGAAGAAGGTCTTCAGCGCCGGCGCCGTCGACGGGTTGGGCAGGCCGCCCGAGCTTGAAGACGAACTCGATGACGAACTGGAGGATGATCCGCCCCCGCCTCCACCAGAACCGCCGCCACCGCCACAGGCCGCCAAAATCGACGTTGCCGCCGCGCTGAGCAACAGCTTGCGCCGGCCGGGAGATATCTCGCCAGTCATGACCTTGTCCTCACCCACTTTACTTTCTGCGCCCAAGATAAGCGCAGGCGCAGGACGTGCGTCAAGCGGTAATGTTAGCGGTCACAGCCTGCTGACAAGCCACCAGATCGCGGCAACGGCTACCGGCACGGCGCCCCAGATGGCGGCGCGGGCGATAAAGCTCGGCAGCCACGCCGGGATCTTCTTTTCGACCACGCGCACGCTCAGACGGTCATAGGCGCCGATCTCGCCATAGGCGCGATCGAGCGCGCCCTTCTCCTCCGCCGTCAGCCATGGCCGCAGGACGGCATAGTCGCGCACGGCTTCATAGCCGGAGGCCGTCTGCTGCGGCGAGAAGCTCAGGCGCAATCCGCCGAAATCCCATTCCTTGGATTTCATCGGCAGATCGAGCTTGTAATCGGTCTTGATCACCGTGGTGATGCGGCCCTCGCGCACATCGCCCATGTCGAAGGGGAAATAACGCCGCCCATTGGGCTCTTCCAGCACGTAGTCGAAACCCGATTCCGGGCTGAAGAAAATCTTTTCAAACGGTACGCCGGTGCGGTGCCAGGGGTTGTCGGTGATGACCAGCGTATTGATGGTGATTTCGTTGAGCTTGCGGTCGTCGACCATCTGCGGAATGGCGCACATGTTCATGCCGTAGATATAGCTGAACAGGGCGCAACGGTCCTCGATATAGCTGCTCAATGTTTGATACATCAGCTCGCGACGGACGCCGTCGGCGCGGGCGCCGCGATAGATATAGTCGATCTCGATAACCGTTTCCTGCCCCTTCTTGGTCGGCAGGTGGATGGTTTCGCGCACCTCGTAATCGAGGCTGGGGCGCTTTTCCATCATGCGCAACAGGTCGGACTTGGCTTTAAGGATCAACGAATAGCCGAGGTCGTTCTGCGACATGTGCCACAGGTCGCCGCCTTGCGGCACGTCCGACGTGCCCTCGAACCAGAAGGTCTTGCCGTCGTATTCGCACATCGAAATACAGTGGTTGAAGGCACCCAGACGCGGCGGCTGGTTGATCAGGTCGTGGCCGCGGCGGGTATCGACCAGGGCCGGATAGGACGTCACGCCCATCTTGGTCAGCATGGCCGCGATCATCTTCGACACGTCCTTGCAGTCGCCGATGCGATCGCCGTAGATTTCACGTAAAGATCGTGGCACGAAGCCGCCTTCGCCGAACGAGAAGGCGAAATAACGGATGCTTTGCTGCACCCAGCGCACAGCCGCGACGATACGGTCCGGCGTTTCGGTGTGCTCTTCCTTGATCTTGTCGATCACCTGTAAAAGACCATCCGGATAGTCTTCGTCGCCCTCGAAACCGGCGCGCATCAGGTCGGCGACGCGCTCCCAGCTATCGATGCTGGTGGCGAAAAATCCCTTGGCCGGAATGACCCAGCCCGGCATATCGTATTCGTAGTCGCACGGTGGGATATTGGAATCTTCCCACGTCAGCTCGGTCGATCCATCGGCCATGGCCTTCTTGTGCGGTTCATACCAGCCGGCGGTGAACGGCTTGAGGATCAGCTTGCGCTCGGGCGGAACGATCATGCGCACGTGGCGATGGTCCCAGTAAATACCGCTCTGCAGCGGCGTCGGCATGGAGATTTCGCCCTGGAAGCAGGCCGGATCACCCGCCAGGGTCAAGGCCATGTCGATGATATCGCCGACGCGCACGTCGGGCAGGTTGATGGCCATGGTCCAGCGGCCGTCGAGCACCAGGCGCTCAAAACTGCGTTCGCGGCGCATGACGAAATAACGCTTTTCGACGTCGACCTCGATGACCTCTGTTCCGCGCAGGATGCGGATATAGTGGATGGTCAGGTCGTCGTAATAGGGATTGAACGGCAGGGTGACATTGGCGAGGTAATCCAGCGCCGACAGGTTCACCACCTCTTCGATGGTCCGGTTATAGCGCTGCGGCCGGGTCTCCAGCTTCGACTGGTCGTCGACCAGCCAGGTGTACATGCCCCACGGCGCCTTGGCCGGATCGAGAAAATCCGGGCGCTTGAAGTCTAGTTCCGTTACCCAGGCAGGCGCCGGAGCGAAATGAATACGCCGCCTGACATCTTCCTCGAACACGACCCCACCCTTTATTGTTGCCTCAGAACCTCAATCGTTAACACACGGTTTGTCCTAGAAAAAGGGCTAAACGGCCACAGGTTGAATGCGTCGTGACCCGAAGAATTTTTACCACGGAAAGCACGGAAACGATGCGCAAGCGCATCGGACACGGAAAGGGACGGAATTCGAGCCTATGGTCCCGCCTGTGCCCGAAGGGCTATCAAGCGGGACGCCGCATATGCATTATCCCGCGCTTCGCGCCTGAGCATCACCACAATGAATTTCCGTGCGGCCGCGAAGCGGCCTTCCGTGTTTTCCGTGGTTCTCTTTAACGGTACCCCAACACACCGACGCCCAACGATTTCCCGACCATCCGTGTACGCCGCGAAAGCGGCGATCCGTGCCTTATCCGTGGTAAAAAGGGCGGCGCCTGAACCAGACGCCGCCCAAACCATTACGGCTCAAAAAACCTTACTGACCGATGATGATATTGCCCGAGCCCATGACCGACTTCGACACATTGCCCGAAACCTTCTTCACGCGCACGTCGCCCGAACCGACGATATTGACCTCGACATCCTTGGCCTCACCGCCGAAACGCACGTCACCCGAACCGGCAATGTTCACTTCCAGGCGCGGCATGAAGCCGTCGGTGACCACGACATTGCCCGAACCGCCGATATTGACCTCGGCCGTGCCATTGACCTTGGCAAGATCGATGTCGCCATTGCCGCCGATATTGGCTTCCAGGGCGGCCACAGAGCTGCCCTTGTAGTTGCCGGAGCCGCCGATATTGACTTCCAGGTCCTTGGCGCTGCCGCCGGTCACGTCACCGGACCCGCCGATATTGATCTCGGCCTTGCCGGCGACGTCACCCAGCGTCCAGTTACCGCAGCCGCCCTGGCTGAAATCCAACGTCGTCGTCGCGCCCATCTGGCCGAAGCTGGCGCCGCCGACCGAGACCTGGGCGTCCATCGGCACCTTGATATAAACGACCGGCAGGTCGGCCTTGGCGACGGTGCCGATATCGTTGATCTTGACGGTATCGCCGGACTGGCAATTCATACCGCGGTGATCGAGCTTGCCGTCGGCGATCAACTTGTTGCCCTGCATATGGACCATGATCGTCGGCAGCTTGGCTGTCCCGTAAGCGACCTTGAGCTCGACATCGGAGCGGTTTTCCGCGGTCACGACGACGCGCGCCGCGACGTTCTTGAGTTCAACTTCCGTCGCCGCATGGGCGGCAGTGGCAGCGAGGCTAAGCGCGAAAAGCGAAGCGGCCGATACGAGAACGAGATTTTTCATGATGGAGAGTCCTATTCCAAAGCGATGTGCAAAAAGTGTCAGCGGTTTTTTGCTAAACATCGCGGCAAAACAAGAATTCAGATCGTTATGATGTTTCCGCCAAATATCGTAACGATCTTCGCCCCCTGAACCGGAGCTGTTGAGGGCATATTGGCCTTCGGTCGCACGAGAGACAACTTAAAACCATGTCATGAAGCGTTTGTAATGGTCGGGCCGCTCGCTTTAATAAAGAACACATACGGAATTGCCGCGTGCGTCACCCGCTGCGCTTGACGCACATACCAAATGCGTAGCACTTCGGCGGAACCGGACGACGGTAAGCGGAGCGACCGAACCCGAAATGGGCGATGGCAAAATATCCGCATTTTGGAAACTCATGACAGGCGGCGCAGCGGGAAAAATGGCTCTCTACCAGGCAACTCTTGAAAACACCAAAGATCTTCTCGACGAATGGGTAAAGGAACAATCCGCTTCATTCAGCCGCCAGGGCGCCATCAAGGAGGCCGACCTGCGTCAGCAGTGCGAGGCCTTTCTGCGTCTGTTCACAGCCGCCATCAAGGACGGCAACACCACCGACCTGAAGACCGGTGAATGGGACGCCGTCATGCGCCTCCTCGCCGATATTTCGGCCAGCCGTGGCGAACAGGGCTTTTCGCCTTCGGAAACAGCGACCTTCGTCTTTTCCTTCAAAAAGCCGTTGTTTGCCGCACTCGGCAAGGCCAATGAAAACGACGCTAGGGCTCTGACCGAAGTCATCTGGGAAGCGACCGCCGTCCTCGACAAGCTCGGCCTCTTTACCATGGACGTCTACCTCAAGACGCGTGAGGGGATTATCGCCCGCCAGCAGGAGGACATGCTGGAACTGTCCACGCCCGTCGTCAGCCTGGCCCAGGGTATCCTCGCCCTGCCGCTGATCGGTACCCTCGATAGCGCCCGTACGCAGGTCGTCATGGAATCCCTGCTGCAGCGCATCGTCGATACCGGCTCGACCGTCGCCATCATCGACATCACCGGCGTACCAACGGTCGATACGCTTGTCGCCCAACACCTGTTGAAGACGATCACCGCCGCCCGCCTGATGGGCGCAGACTGCCTGATCAGCGGCATCCGCCCGCAGATCGCCCAGACCATTGTCCATCTCGGCGTCGAACTCGGCAATGTCACCACCAAGGCGACACTGGCCGCAGCGTTCGCCGTCGCTCTCGAACGCAAGGGCATGGCGATCACCCGCGTAAAAGCGCAAGGGTAAGCGCCCACCATGGAACGTATCCCAATCCTCCGCATGGGCAGCTTCTTGCTCGTGACCATCCAGGTCGACATGCATGACCGCCTGGCCATGACGTTGCAGGACGACCTGACCAATCGTATCGCCCAGACGGGCGCGCTTGGCGTGCTTATCGATATCTCGGCGCTGGAGATCGTCGATTCCTTTATCGGCCGGATGATCGCCAATATCTCGGCCATGTCGCGCGTCCTCGACGCCCAGACCGTTATCGTCGGCATGCAGCCGGCCGTAGCCATTACCCTCGTCGAGTTGGGCCTCACCCTACCTGGAGTGAGAACAGCCCTGGATGTCGAAAAGGGCATGGAACTGCTTCGCGGAGTCACGGTGGCGCCGGAAAGCGATGGCGATGACCGTTACGACATCTGAAATCATGCCGATACGGGCCGAATCCGACGTCGTCATGGTCCGGCAAAAAGCACGTGCGGTCGCCAGCGCGGCCGGCCTTGGCCTCGTTGATGTCACCAAGCTGGTGACGGCAACCAGCGAGCTGGCGCGCAATGCCCTGATCTATGGCGGCGGAGGGACGGCCCTCATTGAAACCTTGCAAGACGGGATGCGAAAAGGCGTGCGCCTGACCTTCGAGGACCAGGGGCCGGGCATCGAAAATATCGAAATCGCCATGACGGACGGCTGGACGTCGGGCAACGGCATGGGGCTGGGATTGAGTGGAGCCAAGCGATTGAGCAACGAATTCGATATTCACTCTGTTCCGGGGCAAGGCACACGCGTCATGATCGCCCGATGGAAATAGACCTGCGACGTCAATCGCTCGCTATATCCGTCAAGGAGCACCACGATGTCGGCGACGCCCGCCGCCAGGCCATGCACGCTGGCAAGGATATCGGCTTTGACGAGACGTCGCAGGGCCGCGTCGGTATCGTGGCCACCGAACTGGCAGGCAACCTGGTCAAGCACGCCGGCGGCGGTACCATCATTTTACGCGTTTTAATGGCGGACAACGAATGTGGCCTGGAAATCCTGTCCCTTGACGACGGGCCCGGCATGGACGTCCAGCGCTGTATGGAGGACGGCTACTCGACCGCCGGCAGTCCCGGCACCGGTCTCGGCGCGGCAAAACGGCTGACGGCCAGTCTCGAAATCTATTCCCTGCCGGATAAAGGGACCGTCATCGTCGCACGCGTCTGGCCCCACACCCCGCCTATCGAAGCCTACGACGTTGGCGCCATCTGCCTGCCCATAACAGGCGAACGGTTATGCGGCGATGCCTGGGCCGTGCGCAGCTTGCCCAGCGGATTGGATATTGTCGTCAGCGATGGCTTGGGCCACGGCCCGCTGGCCGCGAGCGCCAGCGATCTCGCGCTTGAAACATTCGCCCGCAAAGCCGAGCTGGCGCCGGGCCTTCTGCTGGAGGCCATGCACGCCGCCATGCGCTCCAGCCGGGGCGCTGCCGTCCTGACCGCCCACCTCGATCCGCAGCGCAACAGCCTGGCGTGTGCAGGCAGCGGCAATATCGCGGGCTACGTCATGGCGTCGCCCAGGCCCAAGGGCATCGTATCGATGAACGGCATTGTCGGCCACCAGGTCCACAAGATCAAGGAATTCAGCTACGATTGCGGCCCGGACGACTTGATCATTCTGCATTCGGATGGCTTGACCACGCATTGGAAGCTGGACGACTTTCCGGGCCTGATGTCACGCCCGGCAAGCGTCATTGCAGCCATGATGTTCAAGCATTTTCGGCGTGGCAAGGACGACGCCACGGTTCTTGTCGTGCGGAGACAATAGCCATGCGGGTGCCATTACTGAAGGTCGAAATCCGCTACGAACAGGACCTCGTACTGGCGCGCCGCCGCGCCCGCCAGATCGCCACTGTGCTGACCTTCGCCCCCCAGGATCAGGTGCGCATCGCCACGGCCCTGTCCGAGCTGGTGCGCAACGTCTTTCAATATACACCCGGCGGCCGCGTCGAATTTGCGCTTGAATCGGGCACCCCCGGCAAGCTGCTGATCCGCGTCACCGACCGCGGGCCCGGCATTCATGCTCTCGATGACATCCTCGCCGGGCAATATGTGTCTAAGACCGGTATGGGCGTAGGCCTCGCCGGAGCCCGGCGGTTGGTCGATCTCTTTTCTATCGAGTCCGGCGTCGACGGCACGACGATCGAAATGGGCTGCTACCTGCCCCGGCGCGCGCCGGCCGTCACCCCTGACATCAGCGAAATTATAGCGGCAGCTCTGGCCACAGAGGAGCCGCAGAATCCGTTCGAGGAGATGCAGCGCCAGAACCAGGAATTGCTGGCGGCGCTCGACGAAGTCCAGCGCCAGCAAGCCCGGCTGAGGCAGCTCAATCTAGAGCTGGAAGAAACCAACCGCGGCGTCGTCGCGCTGTCGAGCGAGTTGGAGCAGCGCGCCGACTACCAGAAGCGCGCCTCGGAACTAAAAACCGAATTTCTGTCGACCATCACGCATGAACTGCGCACGCCACTCAATTCCATGA
>FSVF01000122.1_pt1 | contig 14082 bp, 11 predicted proteins | sample 1637601 | NCBI WGS metagenome assembly FSVF01 (sample SAMEA3914814, study PRJEB12502) | metagenome | biome: forest; material: soil | place: USA | collected 2011-09-16 | depth 0.1 m
GAAACGCTCTATAGTCTCGCCCAGGAAGGCCACGACGACAACGCCAAGGCCATGGTGTTCAACCTGGTGAACTCCCTGCGCGAATAGGTTAGATATCGTACGGGTCTTCCGCGTCCGGATCGTCCGTCGTGTGAAACTCGTACCAGATCCCATTGAGCACCCCGACGGCAACCGCCAGCCCAACACCTAAAATCCACGAAAAATACCACATAGCTCAACTCCTTCCCGGCTTCAGCCGGGGCATAAGGCGAAAATTTTCGAACAACCGCTTCGAGAAAATTTTCTCCATCTATTAAAGGGGCTCATGGGAGAAGTACCACTTCCCCCATGCATCAATATAAATCAGGGTTCGTCTTCAGTTGACCAACGCCCACGCGGCCAAACAGAACCTTGTAGACCCAGGCGGTGTAGAACAGGACGACGGGCAACAGCACCGCCACCACCAGCAACATAATGAACAAGGTCAGATGCGAGCTGGAGGCGTTCCACACCAGCAGGCTGGAATGGCTGTCGACCGTGCTGGGCAGGATAATCGGGAACATCGAGCAACCGACGCTGCTGATGATGCCGATGACGGCCGCCGATGACCCGCCGAACGCCAGAGGATCGATGCGCAGTTTCATGCCGCTCCACGCTATGGCCGGCCCGACAAGACCCAGCACGGGCGCTGCCCACATCCACGGGTGTTTGGCGTAGTTGCTGAGCCAGCCACCGGCTTGGCGGACCGTTTCGACGTGCAGGGGATTCGACGGACCGTCAACCGGCACCGCGCCAATCACTGCGAAGCCCAAGCCGCCATAGCGGATGAATACGTAACCGATAGTGTACAACACAATGACGGCTGCAGCCGCCCACAGGCCATAACCGAGCACGCGGTCACGCACCTCCCCCTTTTCCAGCTTGATCGACAGCCAGCCAGCGCCCTGCAGGACCAGCATGGCCACCGACGTCAATCCGCACAACAGCGTAAAGGGCGTGAACAGGCTAAGCAGGCCGCCCACAAGCGGTATGTGCAGCGGATCGTGAAACGTCATGCGCAGATCGCCGTCATAGCTGAACGGCGCCCCTTGCAGCACGTTGCCGATAGCGACACCGAACACCAGGGCCGGAATAAGCCCGCCGGCAAACAGCGCCCAGTCCCAGTTGCGCCGCCACACCTTGCCGGGACGCTTGGAGCGATACTTGAAGCCGACCGGCCGCAGGATCATCGCCATCAGGACGAGGAACATGGCCAGGTAAAAGCCCGAAAAGCTGGCACCGTAAACAAGCGGCCAGGCGGCGAACAGCGATGCGCCGCCGACGATAAACCACACCTGGTTGCCTTCCCAGGTGGCGCTGACCGAGTTGATGACGGCGCGGCGCTCGTCGTCGGTCTTGCCCGCGAAAGGCAGCAAGGCCAGGGCGCCGAGCGTAAACCCGTCGGTCAGGGCAAAGCCGATCAACAGGACGCCGACCAGCGCCCACCAGATCACCCGTAACGTCATATAGTCCAATGGCAATTCCATAATCTTATTCCTTATTGCTCAAGCGCCGCAGGGCTCCTCGCATAGGCTCGGACGGGCACTTGCCCTTGCCAAGCCGCGAAGACGCGGCTTGGAGAATTACTCAGCCGGGCCAGTGACAGGCATGGCAGGATCATCGGTGGGGCTGACTTCGGGATCGTAATGCATCCGCCCCAGCTTGGCGGCGTAAGGCCCCTTCTTGATGGCGGCGACCATCAGACGCACCTCGATCACGGCCATAACGGCGTACATCAGTGTAAAGCCAGCGATGGTCAGCCATATCTGCCCCTTGCTCAGCGACGACGCGCCCATAAAGGTCGGCAGGACGCCATCGACCGCCCACGGCTGGCGGCCGATCTCGGCCAGGACCCAACCGGCCTCGATGGCGATCCACGGCAAGGGAATGGCCAGCACGCAGACGCGCAGGAACAGCCGGTTGTCGATCTTGTTGAACGTCACCATGGCAAAGGCCGTGGCAAACAGGGCGATGAAACCAAACCCCAGCCCCGCCATAATGCGAAACACCCAGAACATCACCGGGACATTGGGGATGACGTCGAGCGAGGCCCTGGTGATCAGGGCGTCATCGGCGGTACGCGGATCGGCGACGTACTTCTTGAGCAGATAACCGTAGCCGAGGTCGGCCTTGTGCGCCTCGAACTGAGCGCGCGCCGCCAGGTCGTCCGGGTGGACTTTCAGCTTCTCGACCGCGTCATAGGCGACCACACCCGACCTGATGCGGCCTTCAGCCTTGTTGACCAGATCGAGGATGCCGACCACAGGCTTGTCGACACTACGCGTGGCGATCAGCCCGAGCACATAGGGGATCTTGATCTCATAGTCGGTGCGCTGTTCCTTGACGTTCGGGATGCCGAAGACGGCGATGCCGGCCGGCGCCTTTTCGGTGTGCCACATCGATTCAAGCGCAGCGAGCTTCATCTTCTGGTTATCGGTAAGCGTATAGCCCGACTCATCGCCCAGCACGACGACCGACAGCGATGAGGCCAGGCCGAAAGCCGCGGCAACCGCCATCGACCGCTTGGCAACGCTGATCCACTTGCCCTGCAACATGTAGATGGCTGAAATACCAAGCACAAACACGGCCGCCAGGACGTAACCGGCGCTGACCGTATGGACGAACTTCGCCTGGGCGACCGGGTTGAACACGACCTCCATGAAGTCGGTCACCTCCATGCGCATGGTCTGCGGATTGAACTCAGCGCCCGTCGGATGCTGCATCCAGCCATTGGCGATCAGAATCCACAGCGCCGACAAATTGGTCCCCAACGCCACAAAGAACGTCACCATCAGGTGCGCCGGCTTGGACAGCTTTTCCCAGCCAAAGAACATCAGGCCGACAAAGGTCGCCTCGAGAAAGAAAGCCATCAGCCCTTCGATCGCCAGCGGCGCGCCGAAGATGTCGCCGACATAGTGCGAATAGTACGACCAGTTCATGCCGAACTCGAACTCCATGGTCAGGCCGGTCGCCACCCCGAGCACAAAATTGATGCCGAACAGCATCCCCCAAAAGCGCGTGATCGTCCGCCACACCTCCTGGCGCGTCAAGACATAAACGCTCTCCATGATGACCAGCATGAAGCTCAGTCCCAGGGTCAGCGGCACGAATAGAAAATGATAAAGCGCGGTCAATGCGAACTGCAGCCGCGATAGCTCGACGACACCGAGGTCCATAAGGGCCCTCCTTAAAAAAGACTCCCCTGACGGGCGAACAAGACACCCTATAGTCGTGCACCGCAAGCATTCATGTCCTGCGACAATTGGCGTGCGGTCACCGGGATGAATCTCGACTAGAGCGATGTGCGAAAAAGTGTCAGCGGTTTTTCGCTAAACATCGCGACCAAACAAAAACTTAGATCGTTATGGTGTTTCCACCAAATATCATAACGGTCTAGGATGCCGCGACTCGATATACCCATGAAAACTTTAGGGCTAAACGTCCGCCGCCACAACACGCCAAATGTCGCACCCCCACCACGCCCATGCATCCCAAACCCACGCCCGCTGAAATACGCACGCAGCTCAATAACTGGGCGCAGCCGCAGTCCCGCCAACTTCGTCTGGCCAGTGCGCTGGGGCTTTGCGATCTTTTCTGCATCACTGGGTTTGCCTGGGGGCTGAGCCACCTGGTGACGTCGCTGTGGGACCGGCCGCACGCCTTGAACCTCATCGTCTGGCCGATGATCGCTACCTTGTGCAGCCTCACAGCACGAGGCGGTTTAACCATTATAAATCAGAAACTTAACCTCAATATCTCACGCAATATTATCCGCCGGATCCGCCTCGATATCGTCGCCAAGGCCCTGGCCGGCCGCCTGCAAGCCACCGCCAATCAAGTCCCGCTCAATGCTCTGTTCGAGGACACCGAAGCCCTGGAAGGCTATTACGCCCGCTTTCGCCAGGCCGGCGTCCAGGCCGCGACGATCCCGCTGCTGATCGTCGCCCTTGTCGCGTCCCAAAGCCCGGTCAGCGCCGCGCTCCTCGCCCTCACCCTGCTACCGTTTGTCGCATTGATGGCGCTTCTGGGCCTCTCTAGCGCCGAGGAATCGAAGCGGCAGCTCGATGCCCTGTCGCGGCTGTCGAACCTGTTCATCGACCGGATAAAAGCCCTGCCGCTCATCCTGGCCTTTGAAAACGGCCCGCGCCAAGTGAAAGCCGTCCGCGTCGCCGCGCATGATGTCGCTGAGCGGACCTTGCGCGTACTGAAGATCGCTTTCCTGACCTCGGCCGTGCTCGAATTCTTCAGTGCGCTCAGCGTCGCGCTGATCGCCGTCTATTGCGGCTTCTACCTGCTCGGACAATTGCCGTTCAAGGTGCCCGAGCACCTGACCCTGGAAACGGCGTTTTTCGTTCTGGCCCTGGCGCCGGAAGTCTATGCCCCCATGCGCCGCCTAAGCGCCGCCTATCACGACCGGCAATCGGCCATGGCCGCCGCTCAACGATTGATGGCGCTAAAAATCGAGACCCTGCCGCCGCCTGCCGCCGCGCTTTCGGCCGCCCCTACCATCCGCTACGACTCGGTTGCCTGCGGCTTTGCCGACGATCCCGACTTCCGCATCGGCCCCGTCAGCTTTACGGCAGCTCCCGGGACAGTCACCGCGATCACGGGACCGACGGGCGCCGGCAAGACAACGCTTCTGCGCCTGCTGCTTGGCCAGGGGCACCTGATATCGGGAAAAATCAATATTGATGGCCGCGATATGCACGACGATTTGAGCAACAGCATCGGCTGGGTCTCGCAATCGCCGCCAATCCTGGCCGGCAGCCTGCGCGACAACCTTGTCCTCGCCAATCGCTCGGCCAGCGACGCGCAGATCGCGCAAGCGATTGACGCCGTGGGTCTTCGAGAAATGGTCGACGCCCGCGACGGCGGCCTTGACCATCTCGTGAACGAGCGTGGCTCAGGCCTTTCCGGCGGCGAGCGCAAACGCATCGGTCTGGCGCGCGCCCTGCTGAAGAACGCGCCGATCCTTTTACTCGATGAGCCGACAGCCGACCTGGACGCCGAAGCCGAGGCGGCGCTGGTCGCGCGCCTGCCTGGCATCTTCGCCGGACGGACCGTCATCCTGTCGAGCCACTCGGCAAGGGTCTGCGCGCTGGCCGGCATTTCCATCGCCTTGGGGCAGGTGAATCCGGCATGAGTTTCGACTCGTTTTACAAGGACTTGCGCAAATCCTTTCAGTCGCGGCTTTGGCTGACGTCGCTGATGGCGGCCGGCGTCAGCGCCTGCACGGTCGGCCTGCTCGGCCTGTCCGGCTGGTTCCTGACCGGAGCCGCCGTCGCCGGCGCAGGCGGACCGATCGCCGCGCAGGCGTTCAACTATCTCCTGCCCAGCGCCCTCATCCGCGCACTTGCCATCGCCCGCACGACTTTCCGCTACGCAGAGCGCTACCTCGGCCACAGCGCCGCTTTGCGCGCCATGGCAACGCTGCGCCCTGCCCTGTTTGCCCGCATCGTCCAATCGTCACCGGATGCGACCTTGCGCCTCAGCCGCGGCGAGGCTTCAAGCCGCTTTATCCAGGACGTCGCCACGCTTGAAAACGCCCTGGTGATGCAAAGCGCGCCGGCGTCGGCCATGGGCGGCATAATCATTACCCTGCTCTGCTGCGTCCTGGCCAATCCGCTCGCCGCCCTCATCGTGCTCGTCCTGATGGGTGCCGCGCTGCTCGCCGGCCAAGGCCTCATCCGCCTGCACAAGGACAACGGCGACGAACAGGCGGCGATCGGCGCCCTCAAGAGCCGGTTTCACGAAGTCATGTCGATAGTACCCGACGTGCGGGCATACGATCTGCACGGCCCGCTGATGGCCGAATTCGCCCGGCTGGAGGACGGCCTCAAGGCCGCAAAACTGGGCAATAGTCACACCGACGCCTTGGTCCAGGCCGCAATGCTCGTCTTTAGCGGCGTTGCCCTGTGTGCCGTCGCGAGCCTGACCCTGGCCGCCGGTCTGCCGGCAATGGCCCTGGCGCTTCTGGCCACCAGCGCCGGCTTTGAAAGCCTGGGCGGCTTGGTCCGCGCCCTTACCCAGGCGCCCGCCACAGCTGCAGCAACGGCCCGCGTCGCCGAGGTCTTCGATCTGCCAAAAAGCAACGCAATGCCCACCATGCCGACATTTGTTCATGACGGTCAGACTTTTCCTATCGATGGTCACTTGCGCCTGCGTATCGACGGCCCCTCCGGCAGCGGCAAGACCCGGATGATCGAAACCCTGCTCGGCTTGCGCGGCCAAAGTCGCGGGATGACCGGCGGCACAGCGATGTTCAGCCTGTGTCCTCAGGACGCCGGTCTGGTCACCGGAACGATCCGCGACAATCTTGCCATGGCAACGCCTGAAAAGATTGACGACGCGCAAGCGTGGGCCGCGCTCGAAGACGCCATGCTGTCCGATCGCGTTCGCGCCCTGCCCAAGAGCCTTGAGACCTGGATCGGCGACGGCGGCGTGACCTTGTCAGGCGGCGAGCGCAAGCGCCTGGCGCTGGCGCGCGCCTACTTGCGTCCGGCGCTTGCGCTGGTTCTCGATGAGCCGACGGAAGGTCTGGATCTGAAAACGGAAGAGGTTGTCGTCGATCGCCTGATAAAGCGTCTGAAACGCGAAGGTCAGGGCCTGATCCTGATCAGTCACCGCGAGGGTCCGCGCCGGCTGGCAAGCAATGTCCTGAAACTCACTGCGCCTTGAGACATTGCGACGAAAACTGCCGATAGGTCTGGCCGTCCGTCGCGCCCGCTGCCTTCTTTTCGCGCCATTGCGCCGCGCACAGGCTCATGCGGTTGGGCTTTTTGATCCTGGCGCTCAGCTTGACCGGTGGCGCCCGCTTGACGGCAGACGTCCTGGCCTTATGCACCTTGGCCACAGGGCCACCACTCGCTACGGCCGTCTTGCCGGCCAGGCATTCGCGGATAAACGTCTTATAGACCGGCGGATGCCCCTCCGCCTTCAGGTCCAGCCATTGCGCCGTACAGGCCTGCATTCTTCCCTGCGGCTTACCGGCAGCCTTCGCCAGGCCAGGCGCAAAGGTCATGACGGCCAGCACGATAATGGCCGCCGCCAGGGCCGTCACCAGCACAACAATGGCCATCAATCCGCGCATCAATCCTTCGCCACACCATAGGCCGAGAAAAAGACGTGCATGGCAGCGTCGACCTCGACATCGATATCTTCGTCGCTGGGCACGGCCAGGTAGTTGAGCAGGCGCGCCTTGATCATGCGGCCATGGATCAGCGACGTAAACTGGTGCGCCGCCTGCAAGGGGTCGCTGATATGCAGTTCGCCGCGATCGACGGCCTTTTGCAGGAACTCCGCCACCAGCTTGGCGCCGCGCAGAGGGCCGCTTTCATAGAACATGCGGCCGATTTCCGGCGACTTGGCGCTTTCCGCCGAGATGACGCGCCAGTTCTGCAGCGTCTTCTCAGACGTGAAGACGCGCAGGTAACGCTTGGCGAAGGCCGTCAGCACGGGACGCGCCTCGCCTTCCTCATTGAGCAGGTCGCCGATCTGGCCGCGATGGAACTCGCAGTGGCGCTGCACATAGGCCACGAACAGCTCTTCCTTGCTCTTGAAATAGTTATAAAGCGTGCCCTTCGATCCGCCCAGCTTGGCGGCGATCGACGACATCGACGTAGCGGCATAGCCCTCAACGATAAAGACTTCGCTGGCGACGTCGAGGATCAGCTCGCGCCTGTCGCCCCTGCTTTTGACAGAATCGGGCCCTTTTCCTTCCGGGATCGTACGCTCGTCATTGGCTACTGCTACCTGCACCGCTTGTCCTCTTTGCATTTGCGAAAAATTCATCAACCGTACTGTACGGTCATATTGACAGATACATCCTATCGGCCTATATGTCCAGCCAATATGACCATACTGTACGGTTATTTCAAGAAGATCCTCCCCGATGACGCATTCGACTCCCCTATACCACCGCACTGCCCTTGCCGCCACGGCCATGCTTGCCGTCCTCACCTTGGGCGCCTGCACCACGGTGCCGCAATCCGCGCCCTTCGCCGCCGAGAACAGCTCGGCGAAGAAGGCGAATCCCATTGAATCCGTTGCAGAGCAGGCCTGGTGGCAGGACTTCGGCGACGCGCAACTGTCGTCCCTGATGCGCGAAGCCTTCAGCAATTCGCCGACCCTGGCCATGGCCGAGGCCCGCCTGAACGAGGCGCAGGCCGTCACCGGCCAGTACCGCAGCCTGGCGGCGCCGACGGTCGGCGTGAATGCCAAGGCCGACGAATTCAAGCAAAGCTATAACTACCTCTTCCCCAAGGCCTTCCTGCCCAACGGCTACACCGATGAAGCGCAGGTCGGTTTGAGCTTCAACTGGGAGCTCGATTTCTGGGGTAAAAATCGCGCCGCGATCGCCGCCGCGACGACCAATGCCAGCGCCGCTTCGGCCGATGCCGCCCAGGCGCGCCTGGTCCTGTCGTCGGCGATCGCCAGCGCCTATGTCGAGCTCGACCGGCTTTATCAATCGCACGACCTCGCCGACCGCGCCGTCGAGATCCGCCGGGACAGCGCCAAGCTGGTCAAGCAGAAGCTCGACAATGGCGTCAGCAACCAGGCCGAATACGACCAGGCCATGGCCGGAGTCTATGCCGCCCAGGCCGACGCCGCCGAACTCGACGAGCACATTGCCATCACCAAACACCTGATCGCCGCTCTCGCCGGCGCAGCCCCCGACCGGGCCGATGCTCTGGCGCGACCGTCGCTCAACCTGAATGACAAGGCCTTTGCCGGCGCTCCGCAGCAGGTCAATCTCGACCTGATCGGCCGCCGCCCCGACGTCATCGCCGCCCGTTGGCGCGCCGAGGCCGCTTCGGCCAATATCAAGGTCGCCCACGCCGCCTTCTATCCCAATATCAACCTGGCGGCCGCTGTCGGTTTCCAGGCGCTTGGTACCGGCAACCTGTTCAAGGGCGGCTCGGACTTCGGCAATGTCGGCCCGGCCCTGTCTTTACCGATCTTCGACGGCGGGCGCCTCAACGCCAATCTGAAGTCGGCCGAGGCCGAACACGCCCTGGCCATAGCCAGCTACAACCAGGATATCCTGACGGCCATGCAACAGGTCGCCGACGCCCTGTCGAGCCAGCGCGCCCTAAGCGCCCGGCTGAGCGCTTCGCAAAAGTCGCTCGACGCCTACGAGGAAGCCTACAAGCTGACCAAGATGCGTTATGACGGCGGCCTGTCCAACTACACAGCCCTACTGGTCGCCGAACAAAGCCTGCTGACCCAGCGCCGCGTCGTCGCCGACCTGAAAAGCCGCGCCCTCACCTTAGACATCGCCCTCATCAAGGCCCTCGGCGGCCAATATACCGCCTGATTGCCAATACCGCCCCACAGTCAAATATAGCCCAACAGCCAAATACTGCCCAACAGCTTGCACGAACCGAAATAACATCATGCCCGATACTGCCGCTCCCGCTTCCAAGGACGCCTATGTCCCCCCCGTCGACGCCCCGCGCGCGCCAGCCGTTAATCCTCAGGCCGCCGGCAATGCCAAGCGCAAACGCCTGCTGACCTATGTCGGCGGCGCGGTTGCCGTCGGCATCATCGCCTGGGGTGCCTATTACGGCCTCGTTGCCTCGCATTATGTCTCAACCGACAACGCCTACGTCGGCACCGATACCGCCCAGGTCAACGCCCTGGTCGCCGGCCCGGTCGCCAAGGTGCTGGTCAGCGAAACGCAAAACGTGAAAGCCGGTGACGTCCTTTTGGTCATCGACGACTCCGATGCCCGCATCAATGTCGCCCAGGCCCAGGCCGCGCTCGCGCTCGCGCAACGCCACGTCGAAGGCTACTACGCCAGCGACCAGGCGCTCGCCGGTCAGCTGGGCGCCCGCCAGGCCGATGTCGAACGCGCCTCCGCCCAGATCGCCTCGGCGCAATCGGGTCTCGATAACGCCAGGACCGAGCTGACGCGCCGACAGAACCTGGCCGCCACCGGAGCTGTCTCGCAGGAAGAATTGACCACCGCGCAAAACGCCTTCACCCAGGCTCAAGCCGCGCTCAGCACCGCGCTCGCCAACCGCGACGGCGCCATCGCGGCTGTCAGCGCTGCCGGTGGCCAGCGCGCCACCAACGCGACGCAGTTTGCCGGCGTCACAGCCGGCGAAAACCCCGAAGTCCTGGCCGCCCAGGCAAAGCTCGACGCCGCCGAACTGGCGCTAAGCCGCACAGTCGTGCGCGCCCCGACCGACGGCATCGTCGCCAAGAAGGCTGTCCAGGTCGGCCAGCAGGTCGCGCTCGGCACGCCTCTGATGACAGTCGTTCCGACGTCGCGCGCCTATGTCGATGCCAACTTCAAGGAAGTCCAGCTCAAGAAGGTCGTTCCCGGCCAGAAGGTCGAACTGCATTCCGACCTCTACGGCGACAGCGTCACCTATCACGGCACGGTGCGCGGCATTTCCGGCGGCACGGGCTCGGCCTTCTCGCTGATCCCGGCCCAGAACGCGTCGGGCAACTGGATCAAGGTCGTGCAGCGCCTGCCCGTCCGCATCGATCTCGACCCGAAGGAAGTGGCCGCCCACCCTTTACGCGTCGGCCTGTCGATGACGGCCAAGATCAACACCTCGAAATAACTCCCCTCCCTGAGTGTCCTCTTTACGACACTCAGGGCCTTTTTCTTCTGATAACGGGGCGATCCATGTCCACTTCTTCTGCCACGTCCGCGCCTTCCCCGGCGCAAAACCCGGGCATGCCCGCGCCGTTGACCGGCACGGTCCTGGCCATTACGGCGCTCGCCCTGGCGCTCGGCACCTTCATGCAGGTGCTCGACGGCACCATCGCCAACGTATCGGTGCCGACCATCGCCGGCGACCTCGGCGTCTCGACGTCTCAGGGCACCTGGGTCATCACCTCGTTCGCCGTCTCGAACGGCATTTCGGTGCCGCTGACCGGTTGGCTGATGGGCCGATATGGGGTGGTCAAGGTCTTCGTCGCCTCGGTCCTCATGTTCACGGTTGCGTCGTTCCTGTGCGGCATCGCCTGGAACCTCGACTCGCTGATCCTGTTCCGTGTCCTGCAAGGCGCGGTCTCCGGCCCGATGATCCCCGGATCGCAAGCCCTGCTGATGATGGTTTTTCCGCCCAACAAACGCGGAACGGCCCTGGCCATCTGGTCGATGACGACCCTGGTCGCGCCGATCTGCGGCCCGATTCTCGGCGGCTACATCTCCGACAATTTCACCTGGCCGTGGATCTTCTACATCAACATCCCCGTCGGAGCGATCTGCGCCTTCTTCTGCTGGCGCTACATGTCCGACCGCGAAACTCCGACCTTTCAAAGACCGATCGACCGCACCGGCTTTGCCCTGCTGGTCATCTGGGTCGGCGCCCTTCAGGTCATGCTCGACACCGGCAAGGAAGCCGACTGGTTCAATTCGCCGGTCATCGTCGCCGAAACCATCATCGCCATCATCGGCTTTATCGTCTGGGTCATCTGGGAACTGAACGACAAGAACCCGATGGTCGACCTGTCGCTGTTCAAGACGCGGAATTTTGCCTTCGGCGTCGCCGTCCTGTGCGTGGCCTACGCCATCTTCTTCGGCAACAACCTGCTGATGCCGTTATGGCTGCAAACCAATATGGGCTACGTCGCCACCTGGGCCGGACTTGTCGCGGCCCCATCCGGGGTGATCGCCGTCCTTATCACGCCCTTTGCCGCGCGCATGCTCAATCGCTACGACGCCCGCATCCTCGGCACCGCGTCGCTGGTCCTGTTCGCCATCTCCTTCTATATGCGCTCACTGTTCACCACTGACGCCAGCTTCTTCGTGCTGATGGCGCCGATGCTGGTCATGGGCGCGGCCATGAGCTTCTTCTTCATCTCGATGATCAGCATCAGCCTCAACGGCGTCCCGGCGCATCAGGTGCCGGCAGCGTCCGGCCTGTCGAACTTCGCCCGTATCGTGGCCGGCAGCTTCGCCGCGTCCCTGGCGACGACCCTGTGGGAACGCAGTGAAAGCGTCCACCAGACGCGCCTCGCCGAAGTCATGGGCGCAACCGATCCGGCGATTCAAAATGCCCTGCACCAGGCGGCCGACTTCGGCCTGAGTGCCGCACAAGGCACCGGCATAGTCATGCGCCAGGTGGCCTCGCAAGCCTACCTGCTGGCCTCGGTCGACTTCTTCCGCGTGTCATCGATCATCGTCATTGCCCTGGTGCCGTTCATCTGGCTGGCCCGTAAAACCCTGGTCCAGGGCCCGGTGCAGCACGGCGGAGATTAAGTAAGGGAGGAAATCTGCGGTTTCCTTCCCTTGCATCTGCGCATGCCATACGCCATAGGTTTCAAACGAAACCACCACGAGTCCAAGACATGATCGCCCTCGCCCTGCACGGTGGCGCCGGAGCCAAGGCCGGCCGCGACTATTCCGTCGAAATCGCCAACATGCGCGAAGTCGCCACAAAGGCGCGCCAACAACTGCGTGCGGGCGCCAAGGCACTCGATGTCGTCACTCAAGCGGTCCAGGCGCTGGAAGATTCCGGTCTCTACGTCGCCGGCAAGGGCGCCTCACCCAACGCCGCCGGTTTCTATGAACTCGACGCCAGCCTGATGGACGGCGCCACAAAAATGGCCGGGGCCGTCGCTGCGCTACAAGGTTTCGCCAATCCTGTGCTCATAGCCCGCGCCGTCATGGAAAAAACGCCGCACGTCATGCTGGCCGGCGATGGCGCTGCGCTGTTTGCCAATGAAGAAGGCTTTACGCCGCTCGCCGACGAAGCCGAATACTTCACCCGCGCCGGACGCTTTGAGTCCAACCACCCGCCGGGCACCCTGGCCCACGGTACGGTCGGTTGCGTCTGCCTCGACAGCCATGGTCATCTTGCCGCCGCCACGTCGACCGCCGGCGTCTTCGGCAAGCTGGCAGGCCGTGTCGGCGACACGCCGCTGATCGGCGCCGGCACCTGGGCCGACGACACGGCGGCCATTTCCTGCACCGGTCAGGGCGAATACTTCATCCGCGTCAACGCGGCGGCCCAGGCCGCCTTCCGCCACGCCGGCGGTCAATCGTTAGATGCCAGCACATCCGCCGTCTTGGCACAGATCGTCGACATGAACGGCGAAGGCGGCCTGATCGCCGTCAATAAAAACGGCGAGGTCGCCGTCCCGTTCCGTTCCCAAGGCATGAAACGCGCCTGGTTCTCAGGCGATAGCGCAATCGTCTCCGAAGCCTTTTAACCCATCGCCTCCCTTGCAAGCGTAGCAGAGTTTGAAGCCGGCAGAGGCACTCCCTTCAGCAACCTTAGAGCATGCTGCAAAAAAGTGGAAACCGGTTTTTTGCATAAAGCGTGCGACCACCAAGGAATCTAGAGTGTGCCGCGTTTCTATCAAAACGCAGCACACTCTAGGTGAGATGAAGTCTATTTTCTCCTCCCCATTTTATGGGGAGGTGGCGCGGCGAAGTCCGCGACGGAGGGGTATAGCCGACCGAAGTTACTCCTCCTGCAGGGCAATTTTAGAGCGATACGCGGGAAAATGTCAGCAATTTTTCTATAAAAATTATTATAAAACAAATATTTATACAGAAATGACGATTCTACTTAAGATCATTCCGATCTGGAGCAATGTGCCGTAACGCATGACCTCCGCCCTTACATGCCATGCCTTTGATCCGGCAACGAAATCAATCTTCCTGAGGGCAGACAGGCGGATTTGCATTTTTTTACATTTGTGTGCATTTCCGAAAATCAGGAAATATATATTATGCTATTGAATTTTCTTGATTTATATCGATCCAAAAAGAGGTCTTTGGGCGTGCATTTTTGCCCGGCGCACCCCCCGCCGCGGCGCACATCTCATCAAAAAGTTTTTTGCCAGTCACGCGTCGGATTTACCGTCCCCGATACGTGCAAAATGAAACGGTCGTGGGCAGGAACACATAATGGTGCAAGATCAGGGATTTGACACGGCGCTAGCCCTGTCGCGGTTCGGCCTCGGCAGCGGCGTCGATGGCGTGGCTGCCATTACAGGCGACGTCCGTGAACGGCTTCTTGCCGAAATCAAGGACGGCGCCCTTCAACCACCGGGCCTGAAAGCCACGCCCGAACTGCTCAGCGAAATCTACGCCTA
>FSVF01000067.1_pt1 | contig 14051 bp, 9 predicted proteins | sample 1637601 | NCBI WGS metagenome assembly FSVF01 (sample SAMEA3914814, study PRJEB12502) | metagenome | biome: forest; material: soil | place: USA | collected 2011-09-16 | depth 0.1 m
GCGTGACGGTGTCGACGGACCCCGAAAACAAAAACTTCTCGTCCGGTGGCGTCTCGGCCAACCAGGTCAACGTCTTTATCGACGGCCAAAGCCAGAAAAACCAGGTCTTGCAGGGCGGTTCTCTGGGCCAGGATTCGTCCCACGGCAATCCGTTCCCGCAGCTGGCTGTTCAGGAATTCAAGGTTTCGACCCAGAACTTCAAGGCTGAGTACGAACAGGCCGGCTCCGCCATCATTTCGGCTGTCACCAAGACCGGCGGCAATGAATTTCATGGCTCCGCTTTCGCCACCTATCAGTCGAAGGACATGATCGGTCAGCCCTTTTATCAGCGCAATGCGCCGAAGGGCGATTATGAAAACAAGGAATACGGTTTCGACATCGGCGGCCCGATCGTAAAGGACGTGCTGCATTTCTACGTCGCTTACGAAGGCCGTGAGGATAAGCGTCCGCCGGATGCGGTACTGATGCCGAACGCCACCACGCTCGGCGGTAATGCGGCGCTTGCCTCGGCATTGGTGGCTGAGAATGGTCTATTCCCAAAGGATTTCAAGGAAGACCTTGTCTTCGGGAAATTGACGTGGACGCCTGACGCCGACAATACGGTCGACCTCAGCTATACGGACCGCAAGGAAAGCGATCTGCGTAATTTTGGTGGTATTACCGCCCATTCGCACGGATCGAATCTCAATCAGTACGTGCGCGAAGGCTCTCTCTCCTGGAAATACCGGGGTGACAACTATCTCAACGAAGCGAGCATCGAATATCAGTCGTATCACTGGCTTCAGTCCTCGTTGACAACGACACCGGGCATAAATCTCGTCACCGGTGGCAATACTACGCAGGCCTTGTTGGGTGGTGCGACGTACAACCAGGAAAAGGCGCAGGAAAATGTGACGCTCAAGGACAGCGTGACTTTTACCGGCCTGGACTGGCATGGCCATCATGTGGTCAAGGCCGGGATCAAGCTGGCCAGCTACAAGTACATCGCCGACCAGGATGACCACTTCAGCAATCCGGAATTTTTCTATGACGCGGCGACCTATGTCTACGGATCGACGACAAACGTCCCGTTGCGCGCCACTATTGCTGACAGCGATCCGCTTCAAACCGGCAAGAACAATCAGATTGGCCTGTTCATTCAGGACGACTGGACCGTCGATGAGCACCTGAGCCTGAACCTCGGCATTCGTTGGGACTATGAATCCAATATGCTGAACAACAAGTATGTCACGCCGGCTTCGGTCGCGGCGGCGTTGCGCAGCTATCCAAACATGGCGCTCGGCGGGCTGAATCCGGAAGATTACATAAGCGATGGCCATAACCGGCATGCCTTTACCGGTGCCTTCCAGCCGCGCCTGGGCTTCTCCTATGACCTGCATGGCGATCGCCAGACGGTCTTCTTCGGCGGGTATGGCCGTTATTACGACCGCACCATCTATGATGATGCGCAATTGGAAGCGCTCAAGAGCAATAATCACGTCATGACTATGACCTTCGACAATACCGTCGCTCAAGGACACACGCCGTGGGTTCCCGGCTATTTCACTGACGCCGCTCCTCTTGTCGCTATTGCCAATGCCCAGGGTGTGAAAGGCGAGCTCTATGCGCTCAACAATCACGTCAAGGTACCGCATTCCGATCAGTTCGATATCGGTGTCCGCCAGCAGTTTGGCGCGATTGCGACTTCGGTCACCCTGTCGGATATCCAGAGCCGCGATATGTTCAGCTTTGTGCTGGGTCAGCGCGCTCCGGACGGATCGTGGTCGGATGGCGGCGGCTGCAACTTCGGACCGCAATATGCCTGCCAGCCGTGGGCCTTCCACGTTCCGGGCTATAACGACAACTTCGTGATCTCGACGAACGATCAGCGTGCCCACTATCAGGCGCTCTATTTCACCGTCGATAAACCCTATACCAAGGCCGCTCACTATGGTTACGGCGGTACCCTGACACTGACCAATGCCAAGGCGACCGGTCATAACGACCGCTTCATCTTCGATTACGCCATGCCGCACGATTCCGGCTGGCACGCAGCCGAAGGCACCGACAAGTTGCGCTTCGTCGGCACCGGCATCATGGATGGTCCGTGGGATACGCGCCTGTCCACCCAGGTCACCCTGGCCTCCGGACAGCCGTTCGATTCCATCGACGTGACCGGCCCCGCGCTGCGGATCATCCCTGGCGGCATCTTCCCGAAGAACAAGTTGGCCTTCCAGCAGGTCGATCTGCGGATCGCCAAGGACTTCGTCTTGCCGAGCGGCCAGACCATCACGCTTGACGGTCAGGTCTACAACCTGTTCGATACGGTCAACAAGACCTACTCGGGCTGGACCGGCGGCTTTAACGGCGGAGGCGGCGCAAGCGGCGCCGGCGACACCAATACACAAGGCCCGGCGCGCAGCTTCCAGGTCGGCCTGACGTATAAGTGGTAACCAGGTAGATCCCGGGCTTCGGCCCGGGCCGGAACGGGGGAGGGCGCCGCCGCGCTTTCTCCCGTTTCACTCTTTTTGGGCTGGGCAGGGGAAGGCGTGGCGGCGTTCGTATCCCGCCGGTGATTTCCTTTGCCGCGAGGATACGGTACGACACAATGATCAGGACCGTTTTTCAGCCACGACGCGCTGGCCGGTCCGCACAATTCTACCGACACCGACGACCGACAAGGGTGCGTACTGATGACTTCCCCCCCACCGTCCGCAACGCCCTCTTCGCGGCGGGCTCTCCTGATTTCAATGGGCGCGGTTTCAACCCTGGCCCTGCCGGCTGAGGCACGGCACCGCCGTCGCGACCCTGATCGCGCGCAGGCCTTCGATCCTGTGCTGGCCGATCTGCATCGCCGCACCTTCGACTATTTCTGGGACACCACAAACGCGCAAAACGGCCTGGCGCCGGACAACTGGCCCAATCCCGATTTCTGCTCGATCGCGGCGACAGGCTTTGCCCTGACGGCCTACTGCATCGGCGTGAAAAGTGGCTATGTCAGTCGCGCCGCCGCAGTTGAGCGCACTCTGGCGACCTTGCGCACCTTCTGGAACGGTCCGCAGGGATCCGACATCAGCGGGACGAACGGGTATAAGGGATTCTTCTACCATTTCCTGCACCTGGACAGCGGACTGCGTTACAAAAACGTCGAGCTGTCGAGCATAGATACGGCGTTGTTCCTGTGCGGCGCGTTGACGGCCGCCGCCTTTTTTGACCGGGATACCGACGCCGAGGCGGAAATTCGCAAACTCGGTCTGGCGCTTTATGAGCGCGTCGACTGGAACTTCATGGAGCGCGCTGACGGCCTTATCAGCATGGGGTGGCATCCGGAAGCCGGCCTGGAAGGCGACGAAGCGTCCGGGCTGATCGAGCGTCATTGGGAACGTTATAATGAAGGCATGATGGTCTATCATCTGGCCATGGCATCAAAGACCCATCCGCTCACGCCGAAGGCCTGGCCGACATGGGCAGCGACCGTTGCCGGCACTTGGGGCCCTAACTATTCGAAGCCGCACCTGGCCTTTTCGCCGCACTTCGGCCACCAGTACAGCCACATCTGGTTCGATTATCGCGGTATTGCCGACGACTTCATGCGCGCCCGCAACAGCGACTATTTCCTCAATTCGCAGCGGGCGACGCAAAGCCAGCGGGCCTACGCCATAAGTAATCCGGCCGGTTTCAACGACTATGGCGCCGATATCTGGGGCCTGACGGCCTGTCGCGGTCCAGGCTATGTCACGGGCATGGTCAATGGGCGCGAGGTCCAGTTCCAGGAGTACGGCGCGCGTGGTCTGTCCGGTGTCGACACTGAATCGTTTGACGATGGTACAATCGCCCCGACAGCAGCGGCGGGCTCGATCGCCTTCGCTCCGGACATCGTCATTCCAGCAATCCATGCCCTGCGCAACAGGTATGGCGACGATATCTACGGCAAGTACGGTTTCCTTGACGCCTTCAATCCGAGTTTCCCGAAGGGTGCCCCTACGCATACCGGACCCATGACCAAGCGGGCGGGGTGGGTGGCCAAGGAATATCTTGGCATCGATCAGGGCCCCATCCTGGCCATGCTCGAAAACCATCGTTCCGGCCTTGTCTGGGACCTGTTCAACCGCAGCGCCATTACCGGCCCGATCGCTCGCCGTGCCTTCAAACTGGCTGGTTTCCAGCCGGTCGAATCTTCCGGGGGCTGGCTGACAGCATGACGACCGACCGGCGCAGGTTTGGACTGGCGCTTGCGGCATTGGCTGCGAGCCCGGCAGCCTGCGGGCGCAAGCGTAGTCCTCTGAGCGTCTGGGCCATGGGCGTCGAGGGTGAGGCGCTGAGCCGGTTCGCCATGGACTACGAATCGGCCCATCCGGATACGCCGATACGCGTGCAGATCCTGCCCTGGGGCGCGGCGCATGAAAAGCTGTTGACGGCCTTTGCTGCCGACGACTTTCCCGACGTCATTGCGCTCGGCAATACCTGGGTGGCGGAATTCGCGGCCCTCGGTGCGCTTGAGCCGCTCAACGCCCGGCTGGCCGAAAGCCCTCTGAAGCTCGGCAACATGTTCCCCGGCGCCCGCCAGTCGGTGACGGTCGGCAGCCAGGTCCTCGGCATTCCATGGTACGTCGATACGCGCCTGCTGTTCTATCGCCGCGATCTTCTCGCGGATGCCGGGTTCGAAGGCGTTGCGACAGACTGGAGCGATTGGGACAAGCAGCTGGCGGCGCTTTCGGGCGCCCACCGGCCCGGCAAGTACGGCTTGCTGATGCCGTTCAACGAGTATGAACCTTTGGTCGCCTTCTGCCTTCAGGCCGATGAGCCGATTCTGGTGGACGGGGGCACGCGGGGCGGGTTCCAGCAGAAAAGCGTGCGCGATTCCTTTGCCTATGCCGCTTCGCTGTACCAACGCGGATTTGCAGCGCCCTTGACGCACACCGAAGTTACGGATCCCTATTCGGCCTTTGCGCGCGGCGACTATGCTTTCATCATTACCGGGCCGTGGAATCTGGTCGAGTTCGCCAGACGTCTGCCAAAGGACATGCAGGACAAATGGGCGACCGCTCTCCTGCCTGGCCCGAAAGGTGTCGGCGCGTCATCGGCCGGCGGCGTGTCGATGTGCATCCCACGCATGTCGCGTCGTAAGGACGACGCCTTCCGCTTTATCGAACATATGGGCGCCGGCAAGCAGCAGGCGGATTTTTATGCCGCCACCGGCGACCTGCCGTCCGATCCCGCCGCCTGGCCGTTGGCCGGGTTACTGCAGGACGGGCGCTCGAAGGTCTTTTATGAGCAGCTCAACCTGACCCGGCCGGTGCCGCAGGTGCCGGAGTGGGAGCGTATCGCCAACGAGATGGTTGCGGCCCTGGAACGCGTTGTGCGCGGCCTGGTGACGCTCGACGGTGCGCTCAAGGGCCTCGACGAATTCACCTGGATGACCCTGGCCAAGCGCCGCGCCATGCTGCAGCAAAGGCAGAGCGCATGAACTTGGTGCCTCGCTTTTTCAGATCGCTCGCCCCCGGCCACGTTTTTGTCGCCCCGGCGATGCTGGCGCTTGGCGTCTTCTTCCTGATGCCGGTGCTGGGCGCCTTTGCGATGAGCTTCACCGATTTCGATATCTATGCCCTGGCCGACCTGAAAAACCTGCGTTTCATCGGTATCGGCAACTATCTCGACCTGCTGACGACGCCGCTGTTCTGGAAGGCGTTTGGCAATACCTGTTATTTTGCTCTCGTCGGGGCGCCTCTGTCGATTGCGGTATCGTTGTGCATGGCCATGTTGCTCAATGTTCCCGGCATCGGCCTGAAGGCACTTTACCGCACGGCCTTGTTCGCACCGTTCGTGGCGACGCTGGTGGCGGCCGCGGTCATTTGGCGTTACCTGCTCGACTATCGCTTTGGCTGGGTCAATCAGGCGCTGATCGTGGCCGGCCTAAGGCCGCTCGACTGGCTCGGCGATCCGCATCTCAGCATGCCGGCGATCATCCTGTTTTCGGTGTGGAAGAACTTCGGCTACAATATGCTGATCCTCTTGGCTGCCCTGCAGAATATCCCCGACGATCTTTACGAAGCTGCGCGCGTCGATGGCGCGGGGCCGTGGTCGCGCTTTGTGCACGTCACCTTGCCGGGCGTGGCGCCGGTATTGTGGATGGTTGCCCTTCTGACCGTCGCCGGTTATTTCCAGCTGTTTGCGGAGCCCTATGTGATGACGCAGGGCGGGCCGGCGCAATCGACGGTGTCCTTGCTCTATTTCATGTACCAGGACGGCTTCAAGTGGTGGAACCTGGGTCATGCTTCGGCAACGGCCTTTATCCTGTTCGTCATCCTGATCGGTATCAGCTTTATCCGCGACCGTTCGCAGGAGGCTTTCGCATGAAGCTTTCTGGGCAGAAAATTACCGTCAACCTGTTGCTGATCGCGGCGTCACTGCTGGCGGCCTTTCCATTGTTATGGATGTTGTCGATGTCGTTCATGCCCGAAGCCGAGGCCAATGCCTTTCCAGCGCGCCTGTTCCCGCATCATCCGACGCTCGACAACTACACTGAACTGTTCGCGCACCAGCGCATGGGCCGCTACGTGGTCAACAGCCTGCTGGTGGCGACGCTTGCAACCGTCCTGTCCCTGGCTTTCAACGTTACGGCCGGCTACGCCTTTGCCAAGCTGAAGTTCAAGGGCCGTGAGAAACTGTTCCAGACCCTGTTGGCGGCGCTGGTCATCCCCGGCCAATTGACCATGTTGCCTTTGTTCTTTCTGTTGAAGACCATGGGTCTGCTTAATACCTATCTCGGCGTGGTGGTGCCGTTCATGGCGTCGCTGTTCGGTATTTTTCTTGTCCGGCAGTTTGCCATGGGTCTGCCAGATGAAATGCTGCAGGCCGCGCGCGTCGATGGCGCCAATGAATGGCAGGTCTTCCGCCGCATCGTCCTGCCGAACCTGCGGCCGATCATGGTGACGCTCGGCGTGTTCACCTTCCTGAGCGCCTGGAACGATTTCCTGTGGCCTTTGATCGTGCTGTCGGATGATCACAACTACACCCTGCCGTTGGCTATTGCCTCGCTGTCGCAGGAGCACATCCAGGATTCTGGCATGGTCATGGCCTGCGCCACGGTGACCATCGCGCCGGTCATCCTGCTTTTCCTGGCCCTGCAACGCCAATATGTGCGCGGCCTTCTGTCGGGGAGTCTCAAGGGATGAAACGCCTTCTTTCTCAATTGCTGTGTCTGGTCGTGTTTGCCGGGCTGTCTGCCTGTACCACCCTGCCGAACAAACCTGCGGGCGCGCACGCAGTCCCGGGTGCCGTTGACATGCCGGACGGATCTAAAGTCCAATACATGACCTACTACCCGGCGCACTTCGACGGCCACGCCATGCCGGTCCTGATCTTCCTGCACGGGTCGGGCGAGGCGGGCAGCGACGTCACACGCGTCATGGGGCCGGGTCCATGGCAATACGCCAATACCCACCCGGATTTTCCCTTCATCATCATTGCCCCGCAGCAGCCGGCCGATATCGAATGGGATCCGCAACGGCTCAAAACCTGGCTCGACGCCGTTGAAATGCGCATTCCTGCCGACCGTCACCGTATCTACCTGACCGGCCTGTCGCTGGGCGGGGGAGGGGCATGGGATTTCGCCATGGCCTATCCGCACCGTTTCGCCGCCGTGGCGCCGGTGTCGGGCTATTCCAACCTGAAAAAGCCCTGTGCGCTGAAGGGCAACCATATCTGGGCCTTCCACGGCGGTGACGACGACGTCGTGCCCCTGAAGGACGAACAGTCGATCGTCGAGGCGGCACAGGCCTGCGGCGTCGACGTCAAATATACCATTTACCCTGGCGGCAATCACAACGCCTGGGATGCAACCTACGCGAACCCGGAGCTGTATGCCTGGTTCCTTTCCCATAAAAATCAGTAAAACAGGAGTTACGCTCATGACCGCATTCAACCCTTCCCGCCGCTTCCTGCTCAAGGGTGTCTCCGCCGCTGCGATGGTCTGCGTGGCCGCACCTGCCATTGCCAGAGTCAAGGTGGCCGCCGATCCGTTCATCGAAAATCTCATCGCGAAAATGAGCATCGAGGAGAAGGCAGGACAGCTCAGCATCTTCGGCGACTCGGTGCGCTTCGACGGGCCGCCGATCAATCCGACGGCGCAGCAGAACCAGAACAAGCAGCAGGTCTATGACAATATTGCCAAGGGCCGCCTGACGGGTGTGTTCAACGGCATCGGTGTCGCGACCGGCCGTGAAATGCAGAAGATCGCCATCGAGCAGTCGCCCTCAAAGATTCCGCTGATTTTTGCCGCCGATGTCATCCATGGCCTGAAGACGATCATGCCGATCCCGCTAGCGGAAGCGTCGAGCTTCGACACCGACCTGGCCATGCGGTCGTCGCGCGCGGCAGCGCTTGAGGCCACGGCCAAGGGCATCCACTGGACGTTCGCGCCGATGGTCGATGTGGCGCGCGACCAGCGCTGGGGCCGCGTCGCCGAAAGCGCCGGCGAGGACACCTATCTCGACGTCGAGATCGCCAAGGCGCGCGTCAAGGGCTTCCAGGGCGACAACCTGAAAGCCGCCGATTCGATGATGGCCTGTCCCAAGCACTTCGCCGCCTATGGCGCGGTCCAGGGCGGCATGGAATATAACACTGCCGACATCCCTGAAACGACCCTACGCGAAGTCCATCTGCCGCCGTTCAAAGCCGCTTTTGACGCCGGGGCGTTATCGACCATGTCGAGCTTCAACGACATCGCCGGCGTGCCTTCGACCGGCAACCATTATCTGTTGACCGACATCCTGCGCACTGAGTGGGGCTTCAAGGGCCTGGTCGTTTCGGACTATACCTCCGAAGAAGAGCTGATCCTGCACGGCTTTGCCGCCGACGGGCCCGATGCCGTCGTCAAGGCCCTGACAGCCGGTTGCGATATCTCGATGCAGAGCGGGCTCTACAACAAATACCTCCCGCAGCTGGTCAAGTCCGGCAAGATCCCGATGTCGGTCGTCGACACGGCTGTGCGCCGCGTTCTCAGCGTCAAGAAGGCGCTCGGCCTGTTCGAAAACCCCTACCGTTCGCTCGACCTGGCGCGCGAAGCCGCCGATATCCGTACGCCCGAGACCGTTGCCCTGGCCCGTGAATCGGGCCGCAAGTCGATGGTGCTCCTCAAGAATGACGGCAACCTGCTGCCGCTGGCGAAGACCAAGTCGATCGCGTTGATCGGACCGTGTGTCTCGGACAAGCGCGACATGCCGGGAGCGTGGTCGGTCTTCCCGGACTACGATAACTGCGTGACGATCGAGCAGGGCTTCCGCAATGCCCTGGGCGCGGGCGCGGGCGCGGGCGCCAAGCTCAGCGTCACGCGCGGCTCGGATTACGAGGCGCCTCTGGCCGGTGGCATAGACGCGGCTGTCGCCGCGGCTAGAGCCGCTGATGTCGTCGTGCTCGTCGTCGGCGAATCCGCCGGTATGTCGGGTGAGGCGCAGTCGCGCGTCGATATCGTCGTACCGGCGCCGCAAATGGCCCTGGCCGAGGCTGTTGCTGCCACCGGTAAGCCCGTCGTCGTGCTGTTGCGTCACGGGCGTGCGCTGGCGCTGGAGGGGGCGGTCAAGAACGCGCCTGCCATCCTGGCGACCTGGTTTCTGGGTTCGGAAACGGGTAATTCGATTGCCGATATCGTTTTTGGCGATTACGCGCCGCAGGGTCGCCTGCCTGCCAGTTTCCCACAGGCGTCAGGGCAGGAACCGTTCTACTACAACCATCGCCGCTCGGGCCGTCCGCAGTTGACCGACGACAAGAATTTCAAGGCGCGCTACCGCGAAGTCACCAATGACCCGCTCTATGCCTTCGGCCACGGCCTCGGCTATTCGACCGTGTCCTACGGTGCGACCTCGGTCAGCGTGGCGGAAATGGCGTGGGACGGCAAAATCACGGTCAAGGCGACGATCACCAATACGGGCCTGCGCAAGATCCACGAAGTCGCCCAGCTGTATATTCATGACAAGGTGGCTTCCATGACCCAGCCGGTGCGGGCCCTGAAAGGCTTCAAGCATCTGGATCTCGATCCAGGCCAGAGCGCGACCGTAGAATTCGTCGTGTCGCGCGCCGATCTTGCTTTTGTCCACCCGAACCTGAAGACCACAGCTGAAGGCGGTGACTTCGACGTCTGGGTGGCGCCGTCGGCCATTGCCGGGACCCCCGCCGGCTTTGTCCTCAAGGCCTGAAGTCCTCCCGGGCAGAGTCTACCGTTATGAATAGGTATTCACGTTGACAGGGCGGCAAAACCGTAGCTGAAACGTCTGCAACGAAATGCCGTCCAGCGGCTGCGGATTGGGAGTGAAGACATGCTCAGGCTCGGCAACCGGATAACAACCGGCGTTCTGCTCATCATGGGTATTTGGCTGGCGGCTGGCGCGGCGATGGCGGGCAGCGTCGACCGCTACGTCGTCGACCGCGCCGGCATCCGAATGGAAATCAGCGCCCCGCGTGCCGATATCATTCGCGTCCGCGCCGGTAAGGATGTCTTACCGGAAGACGCTTCCTGGGCGGTAACTTCTGACCTGCGCGCCAAGGTCACACAGTTCGATATGTCCGAGAGTGGAGGCCTGGTCGAGCTACGCACTGCAGCTCTTGTCGTCCGCGTCGATCCGCAGACCCTGGCCGTGACCATTACCGACAAGGACGGCCGCATCGTTCTCGCCGACGCCAAGGGAGCAGCCCTCAGTTTTGAAAATGGCGGTTTCCGGTTACGCAAACAGATGCCTGACGACGCCCACTATTTCGGGCTCGGTGACAAGACTGGGCCACTCGATCGTCGTGAACAGGCCTTCACCCTGTGGAACACCGATCAGTATGGCTTCGGCACCGGGACCGACCCGCTCTACAAGGCCCTGCCATTCGTGCTTGGCGCCACCGAGGACGGCCATGCCTTCGGCCTGTTCATGGACAATACCTGGCGCAGCTTCTTCGATTTCGGCAAGAGCGAACGCACCTCGCTGGTCTTCGGCGCCGAGGGCGGCCCGGTCGATTATTACGTCATGGCGGGGCCCGATCCGAAGGCCGTCGTCGCCCAATATATCTACCTGACCGGCAAAGCGCCTTTGGCGCCGCAATGGGCGCTCGGCTTCCAGCAATCGAAATACAGCTACATGAGCGACGCCGAGGTGAGGGGCATAGCCGCGAAACTGCGCGCGGATCGCCTGCCGTCCGATGTCATCTATCTCGATATCGACTACCAGGACCGCAACCGGCCGTTCACTGTCAACACGCAGTCGTTTCCGGATCTCGGCAAGCTCGCCGCCGATCTGCGCCGGCAAAACCTGCGTCTCGTCGTCATTACCGACATGCATGTCGCCAGCGCGCCCGACCAAGGCTATGCGCCCTATGACAGCGGCATGAAGGCCGGTATCTTCGTCAAAAATCCCGACGGCACGCCCTATGTCGGTACCGTCTGGCCAGGCCCTGCTGTCTTTCCGGATTTCAGCCGGCCCAGGGCGCGTGACTGGTGGGGCGAGCAATATGCCGGCTTTGTCACGGACGGCATCAGTGGATTCTGGAACGACATGGACGAGCCGGCGATTTTCAATGTGCGCTCCAAGACGATGCCGCTTGATACCGTTCATCGCATCGAAGAGCCGGGTTTTGCCCCGCGTAATGCAAGCCAGGCCGAGATGCATAATGTCTACGGCCTGCTCAATTCGCGCGCCACCTATGACGGCCTGCGCAAGCTGCGGCCTGACGAGCGGCCCTTCGTCCTAACGCGCGCCTCTTACGCCGGCGGCCAGCGTTACGCCGCCACCTGGACCGGCGACAATACGTCCAGCTGGGCACATCTGCGTCTGAGCACGTCGCAACTGGTCAATCTCGGTTTGAGCGGCTTTGCCTATTCCGGCGACGATATCGGCGGCTTTACCGGTGAACCGCCATCGGCCGACCTGTTGACGCGCTGGATCGAAATCGGCGCTTTCAACCCGATTTTCCGCGATCACTTCGGCAAGGGCAAGGCATCGCAGGAACCGTGGGTGCACGGCGAAGAGCACCTGAATATCCGCCGCCGCTATATCGAGGAGCGCTATCACCTGATGCCCTATCTCTATGGGCTGGCCGAAGAGAACAGCCGCACCGGCATGCCGATCATGCGGCCGGTGTTCCTCAATTTCCCCCAGGTTTTGAAAAACGGCGTCGGTGACACACAAGATGAGTTCATGCTCGGCGACGACCTGTTGATTGCGCCGGCCCCCCTGGGTGAGTCGCCGGCGCCTTACGGCGTAAGCCTGCCAGGACCTGGTTGGTATGACTACTGGACTGGCGCGCAGCTGACCGAGGCGGGATCGATCGAAACGCCGCGGATCGACCGCCTGCCTGTTTTCGTGCGGCCGGGCGCCATCATCGCCAAGCAACCTCTGGTGCAGAGTACGGAGGAAACGCCGAACGGCCGGCTGGAATTGCATGTCTATCCCGGTGCCGATTGCCGCGGCGAGATCTATCTCGATGACGGTGTTTCGTACGGTTATCAGCGTGGAGATTATCTGCGCCAGGCGGTGCAATGCAACAGCGCTGGTCAGAACCTGACCGTTCGTTTCGATGCCCGTCAGGGAGCATACAAACCTTGGTGGACGGGCTACTCCGTCGTCATCCACGGCATGATGGCGGACAGTGTAGGAACGCTCGATCGCAAGGCTGTCAAGGGCCGCTATGACTCAACGGCGCACACCTTGACCTTCGAGCTGCCGGACACGCCACGCGCGGCGGCATTGTCGCTCAACCGATAAAGCATTCGTTAATCGGTAAGCGCGGGGAGGGCTGTGAGTCTGCCGGCGGCATATACCCCCTCCGCCGTTTTTGCGTCAGGACGCGTTGCGCCATGTCAAAGGCCTCGGCCTCGCTGGCGAACCAGAATTCCTTCGACTGGCCGAGCGCGCCGATACGGCCCCAATGCCGGCTGACGGAGACGTCACCGAACAGACCCGGCTGCACGGATAATTCGTAGCGGCGAGCCATGTTACGGCTCTGATCGACGCGATGAAGAATATTGAGGCTCATTGTGAAAACCCGTGTGAATCCATAAGGATAGTAGCACGGAATATTTATTTCCCATAATCTATATTATACGCGATATATGTGTAGCCGCCATTTAGTAATGTCGCCCCTGACCCAGTTAGGAATATCGCTCCCCTGCGGATCATGGCACTGTTGTGGTGACAATCACCTTGGCCCTGTTTCATGACTTCGATTTCCCCTCCTGCGGTTATTCTGGCCGGCGGCGCCGGCAGGCGGCTGGGTGGCAATAAGCCGTTTCACACATATGACGGCCGGACGCTGATTTCAGCGGTTATCGCCAGGCTGAAACCGCAGACCGATCAGTTGTTTATCAATTCGGGTCCCTTTGACCGGTTGCACAATGCGCTTGCCGGCGTGGGGATCGAACTGTGCTTCGACGATCCGCGCTATTGCGACCTGGGGCCCCTCACCGGTGTGCACGCCGCACTGATAAAAATATCCGAATTGGGTGGAAGTGCCGTTGTAACGGCACCATGCGACATGCCGAATTTACCGACGGATATGATCGCACGCGTGGTTGAGGGTCATGCCGACGGCGACGACATCACCTATTTCCAGGGCGCGCGCGACTATCCTTTGTGCGCTTTGTGGTCGGTGCGCCTTTTGCCGCATATTGAACATGCGCTCGAGGGCGCACGCGGCGCCGGCGGGCTGGCGGTTATGGCATATCTGAAGACGTGCAAGGTCGGCACGATCGCCGTGACGGATGATGTGGCATTTATGAATATCAATCGCCCCAGTCCTCCTCCGGCCTAAGTCTGCGCTGGCCTTTCACGATTCCCCTCGTTATGTAGATCATCTACATAACGAAACGGAGTGTGAGCAGATCTCATGAAAACGCTTTTCATTGCTCTTGGCGCATTGGTCGCCGCTACACTGCCTGCAGGGGCATTCGCCGGCGACGTCACGGTGGCCGTCGCTGCCAATTTCACCGAACCAGCCAAGGAAATCGCGGTTGCCTTCGAGGCGAAAACCGGCAACCACGTCGTCATGAGTTTCGGGCCATCGGGCGCTTTCTTCAGCCAGATCGAGCAGTCCGCGCC
>FSVF01000085.1_pt1 | contig 13932 bp, 12 predicted proteins | sample 1637601 | NCBI WGS metagenome assembly FSVF01 (sample SAMEA3914814, study PRJEB12502) | metagenome | biome: forest; material: soil | place: USA | collected 2011-09-16 | depth 0.1 m
GTTACCTTCAGGCCTTCATGTTTTTCAAGGGCTTTCTGTCGCTGCAGATTTACCGCGTGGCGCACCGCATCTGGCAGGAAGGCCGCCACACCATGGCGCATTTTCTGCAAAGCCGCGTGTCAGAGCTCTTCCAGATCGATATCAATCCGGCAGCGCGTATCGGCAAGGGCGTCTTCCTCGACCACGGCACCGGCATCGTTATCGGTGAAACGGCAGTTGTCGGCGACGACTGCTCGATCCTGCAAGGCGTGACGCTGGGCGGCACCGGTGCCGAACGCGGCGACCGTCACCCCAAGATCGGCAAAGGTGTTTTATTGGGGGCCGGCGCCAACGTGCTCGGCAATATCGAGATCGGTGATTATGCCAAGATCGCTTCCGGCTCTGTGGTGCTGCGGCCTGTGCCGGCGCGTTGCACGGCGGCGGGCGTTCCGGCCAAGCTGGTCAATTGCAAGACGTGCGAAGACCCGGCGCGCGCCATGGACCACACCATGCCGGAAATCGACAGCGATTACGTGATTTGACTTTGAGCGCCGCCGAGCCTGCTCCGAACGTCTCCAAAGCGTTTTAGCGCTTTGCCAAGCGTGACTGCGCGCCCGAGCCGTTGCGAGGTAAGCTCATGGTTCTTCAAGCAAGAATGGCGGCGCTTGAGCTCTAATAATGTGGATAAAGCGGCTTACGGTTTGCCCCGACGGCGCCTTATGCGATAAGCCACACACAAAGTTTATCCCTGTCCGCGGCGAAGTATGCTTTCATATCCCCAGAGGGGGCGCGAGCATGCACTTACGCCCGGAATAGCTATCTTTGCGAGGCCTGCCATGACTCCCGCCGAAATTACCAAGGTTCAGGACTATCTTTTCAAGACCTTCAACACCAAAGGCCTGGAAGTGAAGGCGCGCAAGCAGAAGGACTCGGCCGAAGTGTTCGTCGGCGAGGAATTTGTCGGTGTTGTCTATGTCGATGAAGACGAAGAAGGCTCCTACATCTTCGAAATGGCCATCCTCAAGGAAGATCTCTAACCCGATAACCCTAGCTGTCGACGCAGGCGATATCCGCACTGCCTCTCTTGACTCCACGATAAGAGATGTCATTCTCTCATCATGGAATCCGAAAGCCTTCTCCTCAACCTGATTGGTCAGCGTATCGCCGGACGTCGCGCGATGCTTAAACTCACGCTCGATGAGATGGCGACGCGCAGCGACGTCAGCCGTGCGATGATTTCGCGCATAGAGCGCGGCGAGGTTCATGCCAGCGCGGTCGTGCTCGATAAACTCTGTTCCGGTTTGGGCTTGAGCTTGTCGGCCCTGTTCGCTCGCGACACGGCATCGCCCCTGTTGCGCCGTGCCGACCAGCCGGTTTGGCAGGACCCGGTGAGCGGCTATATCCGGCGCGAAGTCGCGCCTGCCGGCACGGGCTCGCCGGTCAAGATCGTCGAGGTCGATTTCCCGGCCGGAGCAGAAGTCGTTTTCGACAAGGGCCGCCACGATGTCCTCGCCCAGCACGTCTGGGTGCTGGAAGGCGAGATGGAACTGACGGTCGCAGATGTGGCCTATGTGCTGTCCGCCGGTGATTGCCTCTATATGCGCCTGTCCGAAGGCAACAGCTTCCACAACAGAAGCAGTAAATCGGCGCGTTACGCCGTTATTCTTATGCAGGTTGGTGCGCTATGATCCGTCTGTTGACCCCGCCGGAAGCACAGGTTCGGCGCAACGCTTTGGTTGATCTGCTGATCGACGCGGTCGAACATGGCGCTTCGGTCAATTTCGTCTGGCCTATGACAGGCGCCAAGGCTGAAACCTGGTGGGATGACGCACTTCTCAGCCACGCGCGTGGCGAGCGTCTGATTCTCGCTGCTGAAACGGATGGCCGCCTTGACGGCACGGTGCAACTGGTGCCCTCGACTCAGGAAAATCAATACTTTCGCGCTGACGTCGCCAAGATGCTGGTCCATAGCCGCGCACGTCGGCAAGGACTGGGGACGGCGCTGTTGCAGGCTGTGGAAGAAGAAGCCCTTCGCGTCGGGCGGACGCTTTTGACGCTCGACACCGAAAAGGACAGCGCCGGTGAACATCTCTATGCGCGCCTGGGCTGGATCAAGTTCGGCGAGGTCCCGGGGTATGCGACATTTGCCGACAACAGCGGTCGCAGTCCCGCGAGCTTTTTTTATAAGCAGCTTTAATAGTCAGCGACCTTTTTGCCGCGGCGCCTGGTCGGTTCGACATCAGGTGGCGGCCGAGGCGCGCCACTGCGTTCGTCTTCCTCGGCCTTGCGTGCCTTGTCTTCAGCGCGGCGGGCATTGCGGCGGTCGAGCTCGTCGCCGAAAGCCGATACAAGCTCGGCAAACATCGACAGGAATTGCGGGAAGCGCGACGCCAGGAAGCCGCCGGCGGCGGCAACGACGGCTGCCAGAAGCGGTGAGTGGGTCGCCATCGTTTCGATCATGCGCGAGATGCTGCCGACCGAGGAACTGGCAAAGGCGGCATCGAACATGCGCTGCTGCTTTGACCGCTTGTCCTTATTGGTCAAAAGCTTGAACAGGCCGTAGATCAGGATCGGCAGGAACAAGAGCCCGCCCAGCAGGATCGGTCCCCATACCAGTCCCAGTTTCGCGACGAAGAAGCTGTAGATGCCGATGCTGATCCAGATCAGGCCGAGGACGGTGCAGGCAAGCACCAGAACGACGCCGATCAGCGACGACTTGAACGATTCGATCTTGTCCGAAACATTAAACATGGAAGAGCCCCGGTAGGTTCGTGCAGAGAACTGTGACGCAAGGTGTTTGATTCCGCGTCCATAGCGTTGTCTTAAACGGCATAAGCCAATAAAGGAACAATATGATTAAAACCGCCGCCTTTTTCCCAACGGAGTCAAGCCGATGATCTTCCTCAACGGGGTTTGGCATGGGCTCAAGGTCGTCTGCATCGCGCTCTACTGGCTGCTGTCGTTCTGTCTGGTCTGGGCCGGCTTTGCGTTGATGGGGACGGCGCCGCGCTGGGGTTGGGCCGATTTCGCCGTGGTCCTGGTGTTGTTTGCGGCGCGCGGATTCAGCCGGCGGTACGTGTCACCGGGCGTCGATTACGTCGTTTCGGTCGGACTGATCTTTGTCTATTTTGCCGTCGCTGCGGCTCTGACGGGCTATACCGGCGTTTAGGCCGTCTCCCGCAGAGCCGAACGAATGGTCTCGACAATCTGGTCGATATGCGCCTTTTCGATAATCAGGGGCGGCGACAGGGCGATGATGTCACCCGTGACGCGGATCAAGACACCCTTGTCGTAACAGCGATCGAACACTTCGAGCGCGCGTGCGGTCGCTGCGCCCGGTCGCGATTCCAGCTCTATTCCGCCAATCAAGCCGAGATTGCGGATATCGATGACGTGGCGAGCGTCGCGCAAGGAATGGATCGCCTCCTGCCAATAGGCCGCCAGGTCGCGGGCGCGCTCGAACAGGCCTTCTTCCTGGTAGACGTCCAGCGTGGCGATGCCGGCGGCGCAGGCCAGCGGATGGCCGGAATAGGTGTAGCCGTGGAACAGCTCGATCGGGGTCTCGCTGGTCTGCATGAAGGTGTCGTAGATGCGCGTCGAGCAGGCGACAGCGCCCATGGGCACGGTGGCATTGGTGATGCCCTTGGCCATGCACAGGATGTCCGGCCGCACGCCGAACCAATCGGCGGCAAAGGCAGCGCCGACACGACCGAAACCGGTGATGACCTCATCGAAGATCAGCAGGATATCGTGCTTGGCGCATAGCGCGCGTAGGCGTTGCAGGTAACCCTTCGGCGGCACCAGCACGCCTGTTGATCCGGCGACCGGCTCGACGATGACGGCGGCGATCGTCGAGGCATCGTGCAAGGCGACGATGCGCTCTAAGGTATCGGCCAGGTCGGCGCCGTTGTCCGGCTCACCCTTGGCAAACAGATTGCCGGCGACACCATGGGTGTGCGGCAGATGATCGACGCCGGTCAACAGGGTGCCGAAATACATGCGGTTGCGCACAATGCCGCCGACCGAGATGCCGCCGAAGCCGACGCCGTGATAGGCGCGCTCGCGGCCGATCAGCCGCGTCTTGGCGGCGTGGCCGCGCGTGCGTTGGTAGGCGAGCGCGATCTTCAGCGCCGTATCGGCCGATTCCGAGCCAGAATTGGTCATGAAGATGCGTTTGAGGTCATACGGCATGATGCCGGCCAGCTTATCGGCAAACTCGAACGCCAATGGATGCGCCATGTTGAAGGTCGGCGCGAAGTCCATGATCGCCGCCTGTTTCTGGATCGCTTCGGTGATCTTTTGCCGTCCGTGTCCGGCGTTGCAGCACCACAGGCCGGCCGTGCCATCGAGGATCTGGCGACCATCGTGCGTGGTGTAGTGCATGTCCTTAGCCGCCGCGAGCAACTTCGGCTTGGCCTTAAAGGCCCGGTTGGGTGTGAACGGCATCCAGAAGCTGTTGAGTGCGTCGGTTGAGAGGGCGTTCATGGTGGCTCTTTTTGGACAAGAATCGGGACGTTTTTTGCTGTGGCGGGGTGGAACTATGCTAAACTCCGCCAACGGATCAATGCGTATTGTGATCACAATGTGCGGCGATAAGCAAGGGCAGGACGAGAGTAACCGGTTATGAAAGTTGTCACTCTGGAGCCGTCGGCCAATGACTCGCGCGCCCATGCGCAGGTCTATGAAGCCCTGAGCGAAGATCTGATCCAGGGACAGATTCCGCCACTGAAATCGGTGTCGCTAAGGTCGCTGGCGCAACGTTATGGCGTGTCACCCATGCCGGTGCGCGAGGCGGTGCGCCGCTTGATTGCGGAAAAAGCGCTGGAGCTGCAACCGTCGAACAAACGTTTGCGTGTGCCGGACCTAACGGAACACCGCGTCGAGCAGTTGATGTTGGCGCGTCAGTGGGTCGAGCCGGAGCTGGCGTACCGGGCGACGAAGAATATCACTCGCGACGTCATCAAACGCCTGAAGGACGACGACGCCACCCTGATGCAGGCGCTGCAAAAGGGCGACGTGACGGTCTATATGCAGGCCAATCACGACTTCCACTTCAGCATCTATAAACTGGCCGATGCAGATCTGTTCTACGACATGGCGCGGACGCTGTGGCTGCAGGCCGGACCGTTCATGCGCGTTGTGTTCGGCCGTTTGGGCACGGTGCACCTGCCCAAGGACCACCACCAGGATATGATCAAGGCCCTGGAATCCGGTGATGCCGAAGCGGTCAAGGCGTCAATGTCTGAAGACGTGCACGAGGGCATGGCCCTGATGCTGGAGGCCATTCGTTCGCACGCGGAGCCGGATCAGAAGCGCCGCCGCGCCGCGAAGTGATCGTCAAGAAGGCAGATTAAAGCCGTACATGAGCTTGTTGATCACACCATCGGATGATTTCATGCCAACCGCATCCATGATGTCTTCAAGATAGCTGCAAAAGCGCTCTCGATCCTCGGTATCGCTATATCGGAAGAACTCGAAACTACTTTTGAACTCGTTAAGCACTAACGATTTTCTTGGGTTGGTTTTTACGATTGCCATGACACGGTCGATAAGGGAATTTAGCGCGGCCTCGGCCGCAGGTCGTTCTTCGGGCGGAAGGTAGCCGACATAGCCGAGCGGCCTTTCCGCCGAGATATCTTCCGGTCCAAACTTTGGTTCCGCTCGAAATTTAGCGAGTCGTGCAAGAGCGTCGTCCGGCAGGGCAAGTCGGTCATTTTTCGACGGGTTCGAGTCCGCGAAGCTACAACCTGCGACTAAGGCAGACGTCGCGAACATGGCGAAAAATGTACGGCGCTTCATGACTACCTCTTTGCGTCTATAAGCGTTAACTTGCATGTGGCCGCGACGAGAGTCCAGCGTCGTCGGCCCCATAAACTCCGCGTGACTGGCTCTTGACTTGGCGCGGGCGGCCAGTGTCTAATTGTGATCACATTTCAAGGTGTATCCCATCATGCCCATCTCTCCGCCGCGAAGCCCTGCCGATTCGCTCGAAGGCGTGCTGGCGTCGGTCAAGGCGCTGGTCTTGCCGAACCGGGCGATCGTCGATGGTCAGGAAATCGGCGCGCGTTCGGGGCGGACCTTCGATAATTTCTCGTCGCGCGGTGGCACCAAGATCAATGCCCTTCCGGCTTTTGACGCCACCGACGTTGATGCAGCGGTAAAGTCGGCGCGGGCGGCATTTGAGGATGGACGCTGGCGCAATCTGGCCCCCAAGACCAAGAAGAAAATCCTGCATGCCCTGGCCGACCTGATGACGGTACATGCCGAAAACCTGGCCCTGCTGGAAAGTCTCGACACAGGCAAGCCGATCAGCGACGCGCGCAATGTCGATATCCCGCTGGCGATCCAGTCGACGCGCTACTACGCCGAAGCGCTCGATAAGATCTATGGCGAGGTGGCGCCGACACCGGAAGACCGGCTGTCCTACGTCGTACACGAACCGCTGGGTGTTATCGGCGCGATCGTGCCGTGGAACTTCCCATTGCATATGGCGATGTGGAAAGTCGGCCCGGCGCTGGCCATGGGCAATTCAATCGTCCTCAAGCCCGCCGAGCTGTCGTCGATGTCGGCGCTCTATACGGCGCAACTGGCTTTGGAGGCCGGCATTCCGGCCGGCGTATTCAACGTCGTGACGGGCCTGGGCACCGAGGCCGGTGATGCCCTGGCACGCCACATGGACGTCGACATGGTTGCCTTTACCGGTTCGGGGCCTGTCGGGCGCGCGTTGATGCGGGCATCGGCGGATTCCAATCTCAAGCGTGTGTCGCTGGAGCTCGGCGGCAAGTCGCCGCAAATCGTCTTTGCCGACAGCGACGACCTCGAGGGTGCCGCCGCCAACGCGGCCTGGGGAGTCTTTTATAATCAAGGGCAGGTGTGCACGGCGGCTTCGCGTCTGCTGGTCGAGGAGTCGATCAAAGACGCTTTCGTCGCCAAGGTCGCAGCCGTGGCCAGGACGATCAAGGTCGGCGACCCCTTCGACCCGAAGACCCAGTTCGGCGCCATGATCTCCGAGCGTCAGATGAACACGGCGCTCGATTATATCGAAAAAGGCCAGGCCGAGGGCGGCAAGCTGATCATGGGCGGGCAACGCGTCCGCACGGAGAGTGGCGGCTATTATGTCGAACCGTCACTGCTCGATGGCATCACGCCCGACAACATCCTGGCGCAGGAAGAAGTGTTCGGGCCGGTCTTGTCGGTCCTGACCTTCAGGGACGAGCAGGAAGCCTATAAAATCGCCAACGACACCATCTATGGTCTGGCGTCGGGCGTGTGGACATCCAATATAAATAAGGCAATGCGCGCAGCCAAGGCACTGAAAGCCGGGTTGGTGTGGGTCAATGGCTGGGATGCCTGCGACATCACTTCGCCGTTCGGCGGCGTCAAGCAGTCGGGGTTCGGCCGCGACCGTTCACTGCACGCATTGTACAAATATGCCGACCTCAAGGCGGTCTCCATCAGTTTTAAGGCCTGATCCGATGAAACTCACTCCCGCGCACGTCGCCCTGCTCGGCGATACGATTTCACTCGAACCCAAACCAGGTTGGTTTGCCGTCAGGAATCCCGCCGACGGTGATGTGCTGGCCTATGTCAGGGACTGCACGGCCGAAGACGTGAAAGCCGCGGTCGGCGCAGCAGACGCGGCCTTTGCCGCCTGGTCCGGCCTGACCGCCAAGGCGCGCTCTATCATTCTGAAAAAATGGAATGACCTGGTCCTGGCTCACGCCGAGGATATGGCGATGCTGGTCACCCTGGAGCAGGGCCGGCCGATAAAGGAAACGCGTGGCGAAGTCGCTTACGGCGCCTCGTTCATCGAGTGGTTCGCAGAAGAGGCCAAGCGCGCTTATGGCCGCACCATCCCGGCGACCATGCCCGGCAAACATCTGCAGACGATCAAGCAGCCCGTCGGGGTCTGTGCCGCGATCACACCGTGGAACTTCCCGATTTCGATGATTACCCGCAAGGTGGCTCCGGCCTTGGCGGCTGGCTGCACAGTCGTCATCAAACCATCGGAAGAGACGCCTCTGTCGGCATTGGCGCTTTATGTGCTGGCGCGGCAGGCAGGCCTGCCCGAAGGCGTCGTCACCATCGTCAATTCGACCAGGGCGGCCGAGATCGGCGGCGTCATGACGTCCGACCCGCGCGTCAAGAAGGTATCGTTCACCGGCTCGACACCGGTCGGCAAGCTGCTCTATGCGCAGTGCGCGCCGACAATGAAAAAAATCTCGATGGAGCTCGGCGGCAATGCCCCGTTTATCGTCTTTGACGACGCCAATATCGATGACGCGGTCGAGGGCGCCCTGGCGTCGAAATATCGCAATACGGGTCAGACCTGCGTGTGCGCCAATCGCCTGCTGGTACAGGCAGGCGTCTACGATAGTTTTGCGGCGCGCCTGACCGAGAAGGTCAAGGCGTTGAAGCTCGAACCGGGCTGGATGGAAGACGCAGGCCTTGGGCCGTTGATCAATCAAAAGGCCGTCGACAAGGTCCAGGGCCTGGTCGATGATGCGGTCAAGAAGGGCGCTCATGTCGAGGTCGGCGGCCACGCCAGGGACCTGTTCTATGAAGGCACGGTCCTGACCGGTGTCACCCACGACATGGAGATATTCTCGACGGAAATCTTCGGACCCGTGGCGCCGCTATTCAAGTTCGAGACCGAGGAAGAGGGTATCAAGCTTGCCAACGACACGCCGTTTGGCTTGGCCGCCTACGCCTACACACGCGATATCGGCCGCGCCATGCGCGTGGCGGCCAAGTTGCAATACGGCATGGTCGGCATGAATGACGGCGTGATCTCGACCGAAGTGACCCCCTTCGGCGGCGTCAAGGAGTCAGGGATAGGCCGCGAAGGCGCCATCGAGGGCATGGAGGAGTATTTGAACATCAAATACATCTCCTACGGCGGGTTGGGCGCGATTTGAGCCGCCTTCACGCTTTCGTTTCCGAACAACGCGAACTGTTTTCCACAGCCAACCCGACCTCGAAAGCCCTTTCCGAAAAGGCCTCAGCGTGGCGAGGTGGCGTACCCATGCATTGGATGTGCGACTGGGCCTCGCCATTTCCGATATATGTGAAGAATGCAAAGGCAGCAATTCTGACCGATGTCGATGGTCACGTGTACGACGACTTTTGTCTCGGCGACACGCCGTCGATGTTCGGTCACGCCCGGCCGGAATTACAAGCAGCTATCGCACGCCAGGCCGGTGAGGGCGTCGGCTTCATGCTGCCCACCGAGCTCGCCAACGACGTTGGCGCCCTTCTGCAAAATCGCTTCGGTTTGCCGCAGTGGCAGGTGGCGACGACGGCTTCGGATGCCAATCGTGCCGTTATCCGCTGGGCCCGCGCCATTACCCGGCGCGACAAGGTCCTGGTCTTTGACGGCTGCTATCACGGCATGGTCGATGACTGTTTTGTTGCCCTCTACGACGGCAAGCCGGCGAACAAGAAGGGGCTGATCGGCCAGGTACGTGATCAGACCGAGACGACGACGGTCATTCCCTTCAATGACGTCTCTGCGCTTGAGGCCGCGCTGAGTCAGGGTGATATTGCAGCCGTCCTGGCCGAGCCCGTCATGACCAACTGCGGCATGATTCAGCCGGCACCGCACTTCCACAAGGCTTTGCGCGAGCTGACGTCAAAACACGGTACCCTGTTGATCCTCGACGAAACCCATACCCTGTCGTCAGGGCCGGCGGGTTATGTTGGAGAGCATGGCCTGAAGCCCGACATGCTGACCATCGGCAAGGCCATAGCCGGCGGCCTCCCTGCCGCTGTCTGGGGCGTGACGGCCGAAGTCGCCGCGCGCATGGATGCCGCCCAGGCGGAAATCGGACCTGGTTCCTCGGGTATCGGCACGACCTTGTCGGGCAATGCGCTGGTCATGGCTGCGATCAAGACCATGTTGACCGAGATTATGACAACCGAAGCCTTCGATCACATGCTGCGTGGTGCTGAAAGACTGGTGGCCGGCTTGCGCGAAGTCATCGACCGCCACGGCTTGCCGTGGTGCGTCGTCCACGTCGGCGCGCGCGCCGAACTGATCTTCGCGCTGACGCCACCGCACGATGCGGCAGGCATGCGCGCAAATCTCGATCACGACCTGCTGGAGGCCTTCCATCTGTTCCTTATCAATGAAGGCGTCCTGATTGCGCCGTTTCATAATATGATGCTTATTTCGCCGCAGACCGAGTCGGACGCCATCGGCCGGCTGGTCGCGGCTGTTGAAGCCTTTGCCGGGCACTACAGGGACTTTTGATGAGCGTCTCCGCCGATCCTCAAAGCGTCATGCAGGATGCCCTTGCTCTGCAAAGCGTGGGACGCTTCCAGGCGGCCATTGCCGGTTTCGATCGTGTCCTGGCGGTTCAGCCCGCCCATGTCGAAGCCTGGCTGTGCCGTGGCAATGTCCTGATGGACATGGATCAACTCGCCGCGGCGCTCGACAGTTACGACCGCGTCCTCGCCATCGAACCCAGCCATATCGAAGCCCTTATCAATCGCAGCGATGTCCTGATGAACCAGGGCCGGCCGGCCGATGCGGTGGTGGGCTACGATCGGGTTTTGCTGGCCAGTCCGGATTTTGCCTATGCCTGGTCCAATCGCGGTCAGGCCCTGTCCGCGCTCAAACGCTATCCCGAAGCGCTTGACAGCTACGACCGCGCCTTGCGCCTCGATGCGCAAATGGTTGACGTCCACAGTCGCCGTGGCGACGCCCTGGAAAATCTCGGCCGCCACGAGGAGGCGATCGAAAGCTGCGACCGTGCCCTCAAGCTTCACGCGGATTTTGCCGAAGCGCTGAATATCCGTGGTAATGCGCAATCTTCCCTGCGCCGCTTCGACGATGCGCTCCTGAGTTACGACCGCGCGCTGGTCTTGCGTCCGGATTACCCTGAAGCGCTTAGCAATCGCGGCGGCGCCTTGCTCAATCTGGGGCGTCACGCCGAAGCCCTGATCAGTTGTGACAGGGCCCTGGCCATACTGCCCGGCGTTGCCGAGGCGCACAACAATCGCGGCAGTTCGCTTTTGGGGTTGCGGCGCTTCGAAGAAGCCCTTGCCGAGTTCGACAAGGCCCTAAAGCTAAAGCCCGATTCCGCCGAGATGCACAGTAATCGCGGCAACGCGCTCCAGGGGCTGAGCCGCTTTGGCGAGGCTGTCAAAAGCTATAATGAGGCCCTCGGCTACGACAGTTCCTTTGCCGATGCCCATAACCGTCGCGGCACGGCCCTGCAGTGTCTCGATCTGATGGAAGAGGCCTGCGCCAGCTATTATCGCGTGCTCGAACTGAAGCCCGATACGCCGTGGGTACCCGGGCACGCTCTGCACAGCCAGATGCAGCTGTCCGACTGGACGGACTTCGGTCCGCGTCTTGATCGCGTCATGGCGCGTCTGCGTGAAGACGGCCGGGCGGGGACGCCCTTTCTCATGCAGGCCCTGATCGATGCCCCGGATCAGCTTCGTGTCGCGGCCGAGACCTACGCCGCCGAAAGCTGGGCGGAGCATCACCTGTTGCCGCCGCTGGTGCCGCCGCCTGAGCACGATCGACTGCGCATTGCCTATGTCTCCGCCGATCTTGGCGAGCACCCGGTGGCCTATCTGCTGGCGGGGATGCTGGAGCGCCACGACCGCTCCAGGTTCGAGGTCTATGCGATTTCCCTGCGTGAAGCCTCGGGGCAATGGCGTGAGCGCATCATCAGCGGCGTCGATCATTTTATCGAAGTTGTCGACAAATCGGATATCGAGGTAACGACCCTGCTGCGCGACCTAGAGATAGACATTGCCGTCGATCTCAACGGCTTCACACAAGCCTGCCGGACAGCGATCTTTTCCGAGCGCGCCGCCCCCGTTCAGGTCAGCTATATCGGCTTCCTCGGCACGATGGGAGCGCCCTATATCGACTACCTGATCGCGGATGAGACCATTATCCCGCAGGAGGCGCAGCCACACTACGTCGAGAAGATCGCCTATCTGCCCACGTTCCAGATGAACGACGACCGTCAGGAGGCCTCCGGTAAGACCTTTACGCGTCAGGCGCTGGGGTTGCCGGAAGAAGGCTTCGTCTTCTGTTGCTTTAATCTCAACTATAAAATCACCCCGGATGTGTTCGATTCGTGGATGCGCATCCTGGGGCGCGTGCCCGGCAGCGTCCTGTGGCTCTACGTCAAGTCGCCCGCCGCGATCCGCAACCTTAAGGCCGAAGTGGAAAAGCGCGGCGTCGATGCCGATCGGCTGATATTTGCGCCGCGCATGCCGCTTGAAGATCATCTGGCGCGCCAGGCCGTTGCCGGCCTGTTTCTCGACACCCACCCCTATAATGCCGGGGCGACCGCCAGCAATGCCTTGCGGTCGGGGCTTCCGGTTCTGACGCGCATGGGCAAGTCATTTGCTGCCCGCATGGGGGGCAGCCTTCTGAAAGCCGCCGGCCTGCCGGAACTGATTACGCACACCCCGCAGGATTACGAAGACCTGGCTGTGCAGCTGGCGCACGACCCTGAACGGCTGGCGGAAATCCGGCAAAAGCTCGCTGCCAATCTGGCGAAGTGCACGCTGTTCGACACGCAAGGCTCGACGCGCAGTATCGAAGCGGCGTATGTCGCCATGCATGAACGCTTCCGCGCCGGTCAGGCGCCTGACCATATTTATGTGAAAGACAGTCAATGAGCCTTCCGCCGCACCCCATGGTCGCCACCGTTGACGAGGCCAAGGCCTTTCTCGATACCCACCCGCATATCGTCTATTTCGAGATCCTGTTCACCTCGATGACCGGCGTGCCGCGCGGCAAACGCCTGCGCCGGCACGAGCTGTTGCCGATCTATGAATATGGCCGCTTCCTGCCGGGCTCGATCCTGGTCGTCGACACGCTCGGCGCCGATTGCGAGGATACCGGTCTGGTGTGGGAAGACGGCGATGCCGACCGCGTGGCACGGCCGGTTCCGGGCACGCTTGTCCCGGCACCGTGGCTGGGCGACGATGTCGGTCAGGTCATGCTGTCGCTCTATGAACTCGACGGCACGCCGAACGATCTCGATCCGCGCCACGTGTTGCAACGCGTCCTCGAACGCTACAAGGCCGACGGCTTGACGCCGGTCGTGGCGTGCGAGCTTGAATATTACCTCGTCGATATCGAACGCGGGCAGGGTGGAGCGCTGCTGCCGGCGACCTCATTCAACACCGATGAAACGCCCAGAGGTATCCAGGTCTACGGCCTGCCGGAAATCGAGGCCCACGGCGCCTTCTTCCGCCAGTTGTGGGAAACCGCGGATGCGCAGGATATCCCGCTCGAAGGCGCCATTTCGGAATTTGCCCCGGGACAGGTCGAACTGACCCTGAAGCACAAGCCAGACGCCCTGCGCGCCGCCGACGACGCCGTGATGTACAAGCGCCTGGCCAAGGGCGTTGCCCTGTCGCTTGGCATCGAAGCCACCTTCATGGCCAAACCCTGGGCCGACCGCGCGGGATCGGGCTTCCACGTCCATATCTCGGTCGCCGACAAGGACGGCAAGAACCTGTGCGCCTCGGAAGACCCGCAGGGCTCGAAGTTATTGCACACCATGATCGGCGGTATGAAGGATCATCTGGCAGACTGTATGGGCATTCTGGCGCCCGGCGCCAACAGCTATAAGCGTTTCAAGGCCAACAGTTACGCACCCGTTGGCCTGACCTGGGGCGTCAATAACCGCACGGTTTCCCTGCGTGTCACTGCCGGTCCGGCCCACACGCGCCATGTCGAACACCGAGTTGCCGGTGCCGACGGCAATCCGTATCTTGTCCTCGCGGCGATCCTTGCCTGCGCGCACCACGGCATCAGCCACAAGACAGATCCCGGCGCGGCGGTTGTCGGCAACGGGTACGCGGCGGCAGCCGAATCTGGCGCCATCCTGCCGACCAATTGGTACGCAGCGATCGACTATCTCGACAAATCGGCGACCTTGCGCGATTATCTCGGCGATCGCTTCGTCGATA
>FSVF01000156.1_pt1 | contig 13842 bp, 12 predicted proteins | sample 1637601 | NCBI WGS metagenome assembly FSVF01 (sample SAMEA3914814, study PRJEB12502) | metagenome | biome: forest; material: soil | place: USA | collected 2011-09-16 | depth 0.1 m
CCGCCTCAATCTGTCGCAGGCCTTCAACTCGCTGGGCGCTTTCCTGGGCGGTAAGTTCGGTTCGGCCTTCATCTTCACCGGCCCGCTCTACGACCCAGGCGCTGTCATCACCGACGCCCTCAAGGCGGATGGCTTGAACAATATCGTCAATGTCTATCTCGGCATCGCGGCGATCCTGGCCGTCTTCACGCTCCTGGTTTTCCTGGTGCGCAACACCATCGCAACCCACTCGCCGCAAACCGTGGCCAACGCCGAATCGCCCCTCAAGGCTTTCGGCTCGAAATGGGCGGTCCTGGGCTCGCTCGGTATCTTCGTCTATGTCGGTGCCGAAGTCTGCGTTATCTCCAACCTGATACCGTTCTTTGAACAGCCGCAAATCCTGAATACCAGCATCCGCACCGCCGGGCAGATCATGCCCTACTTCATGCTGTTCGCCATGATCGGCCGTTTCGGCGGCAGCGTCGTCCTGCGTTACATCAAGGCAACGACCCTGTTGGGCGTGTTCGCCTTCTGCGCAAGCGTACTCTGCCTCGTCGTGATCGGTTTCAAGGACGCCCACTCCACCTTGCTCGGCGGAACGTTTAACCTGGAAACCATCTCCGTTCCCATCAGCACGGGCTTCATTCCGGCCATCGCCGCCCTGCTGCTCGGTCTGTTCAACTCGATCATGTTCCCGACCATCTTCACGCTGACGCTTGAGCGCTCATCCGCGCCGGCCTCAGCGACGTCGGGCCTGATGTGCATGGCCATCTTCGGCGGTGGCGTCATCTCGATCCTGTATGGTCACGTCGCCGACTTCCTCAACCAGCAAGACGCTTTTAGCGCCCGTTCGCTGGCCTTTATCGTGCCGCTGGCCTGCTACCTCTACGTCTTGTGGTTCGCCATGGCGGCCAAGAAGGCCCCGACCCACGTCATCGAAGAAGGCGTGAGCGGCGGTCACTAGTCTGATCCAAATCGGCCTCCGGCGATGCGCATACTGGCATAACCGGAGGCCGAACCTTATTTTGAAACTGCCCGGGAAAAGGGCGGAACAAAAACACTAAAAAACCAAGTTGGGACCCTGTTGAATGCTCTATGTCGGTGTTGATTTTGGCGGCACGAAGATCGAAGCCGCTGCTCTGTCGCAGGACGGTCAGTTCCTGTCGCGGCAACGAGAGCCCAATCCCGGCAATTACCACGACGCCGTCCGCACGGTCTGCGACCTGATCGTCCGCGTCGAAACCGAAGCCCGCGCCAAGGACCCGAACCTGGTCCACCGTATCGGCACGATCGGTGTCGGCGCCCCCGGCTCGGTCAGCCCACGCACGGGCGTCATGCGCAACGCCAATTCGACCTGGCTCAACGGCAAGACATTCCGCGAAGACCTCGAAGCCGCCTTGCAGCGCCCGATCCGCCTTGCCAACGATGCTAACTGCCTCGCCCTCAGCGAGGCCATCGACGGTGCCGCCAAGGGACTGAAATCGGTATTTGCCATCATCGTCGGCACCGGCTGCGGCGGTGGTGTGGTCGTCGACGGCCATCTCGTCGAAGGCGCCAACGGCGTCGCCGGCGAGTGGGGCCATATTCCGCTGCCGTGGCCGAAACCCGAAGAATATCCCGGCCCGACGTGCTGGTGCGGCCAGCAAAGCTGCCTCGAGACCTGGGTGTCGGGCAGCGGCTTTGCCCGCGATTTCACCCACGTCACCGGCCGGACGCTGAAGGGCGAGGAAATCATCAACGCCATGCGCGCCGGCAATCGCGACGCCGAAGCCGCCTTCGATCGCCTGATCGACCGGCTGGGCCGCGGCATGGCCTTGATTGTCAATACCATCGACCCGGATGCCTTCGTCTTCGGCGGTGGCCTGTCGAACGTGCCGGAAATGTACGAACGCCTGCCCGGCAAGATTCGCCCCTATGTCTTCAGCGACACCTGGGAAGCCACCCTGGCCCCCGCCAAATGGGGAGATTCGTCTGGCGTGCGCGGTGCCGCGCAGCTGTGGCAGCAGGGGCGCTGATCATCTGCAGGTGAAATGGGCGTCTGCCTGTTGTATGGACTCTTCCATAAGGATTCGTCGCAGGGGTGAAGCGCGCATGGCATGGATGGTGACGAAGCGCTTGATACTTGCCTGCGCGGCTCTAAGTCTTGTGGCGACGGGAAGCCTGGCGCAAAGTAAGCGCTACCGCATGACGTTTTCCGGCCATCGTCGCGCATCTGCGACCCAGCCCATGCCGGTCGAGCCGGTTAAAAGCGATGACCAGCCCACAACCGTCCAGGCCGCGCCACCGCCACCGCCATCTCCGCCGGTTTCGCCGCCGGAACCTGCTGTCCCGAACGGTCCTCAGCCTGACGCCAAGGTTACCGTCACCGGTGGCGTGATCGGCGGACAGGAACTCCCGGATGGCACCCTTGTTTTCAAAGGCATTCCCTTTGCTCGTGCGCCTGTCGGTGACCTGCGCTGGCGCCGTCCGCTGCCGCCGGCACCGTGGCAAGGCGTCCGCTACAAGACCGAGAGCGCCCCGGCCTGTTTGCAAGTCTCCTACGGCTGGCAGACCGAAATGGCGGCCAAAAGCTCGGAAGACTGCCTCTACCTCGAAGTCCGCACGCCCAGCCTGGAAGCCGAGGCTAAGATGCCGGTCATGGTCTTTATCCACGGCGGCGCCAATCGCGCCGGCGGCGGGGCAGGGACCGTCATGTCGCCCCTGGTCGAAAAGGACGTGGTGCTGATTTCGATCCAGTATCGCCTGGGCGTGTTCGGCTTTATGTCGCACCCCGCCTTAAGCAATGAAACCGGTGGCGCATCAGGCAACTACGCCCTGATGGACCAGATCGCCGCCCTGCAGTGGGTGCGCGACAACGCCGCCAGATTCGGCGGCGACCCGGAAAATATCACACTCTTCGGCCACAGCGCCGGTGCCCAGGACGTGGGTCTCCTGATGGCCTCGCCGCTGGCAAGGGGTTTGTTCCACAAGGCCATCGAAGAGAGCGGGCCGCCGCAGTTCGGCTTGCCGGCGCGCACCCTGGCTGAAAACGAAGCCATGGGCGTCGAGCTGGCGCGGGAATTCGATGTCGACGACGCAGCCCCCGACAGCGCCCAGGCCTTGCAGACCTTGCGGCGCGCACCGGCCGTGGTCCTGCAAACCATGGCCGACAAGCTCAAGGTTCCGGTCGACGACGCCAGCTTCATCTGGCTGCAGGCCGTGGTCGACGGCTATGTCCTGCCGAAGTCGCCGCGGGATGTCTTTCGCGCCGGCGAACAGGCGCAGGTACCGCTGATCATCGGCACGTCGGCGCGCGAACTGGGTCTTTATGGCGGCGAGGGCGCCGTCTATTCGACCATCCAGCGTGAGTTCGGCGACAAGCGTCTCAAGGTCCTGGGCTTCTATGGCCTCGATGTGAAAACAACGACCAAGGACGACCCGGTGCTCGGCGCCACCGCCATGCAATTGTCAACCGATCTGATGATGCGTTGTCCGTCGGATTGGACGGCATGGCACGTCAACGCCGCCGGGCAGCCGGCGTGGGTCTATCAGCTCGATATCGACTCCGCTGACGTCCCGGTGCATCACGGCTCGGAACTGGCCTTCGTCTTTAATACGCGGCCAGCGAACAAGACGCCTGTGGAATGGCCGCCCCTGCTTGACTACTGGGCGCAGTTCGCCTGGACCGGTCATCCCAACACGCATGACCTTCCCATCTGGCCCAGCTACGGCCACGAAGGCTATTACATCGAATTCACCGCCAAGGGTCCGGTAGCGCATAACGCCATGCGGCTGCCGGTCTGCGAGTTGCGCGATACGCCATGACCGATATCCCCGCTCAATCGCTTTCCGGCCGCATTGTCGACGGTGAACATCATCTGCTTGTGCGCATCTATTATGAGGACACCGACTTTTCCGGCGTCGTCTATTATGCCAACTACATGAAGTTTTTCGAGCGCGGCCGGTCGGATTTTCTGCGCCTGCTCGGCGTCCATCATCTCGAGCTGGCGGCGTTGGACGTCCCATTGGCCTTTGCCGTCGCGCATATCGATATCCGCTACCGGTCGCCGGCGCGCATCGACGATATTGTCACCGTCAAGTCGCGCTCCGCCGGCACGAAGGGCGCCCAGTTCTTCCTCGACCAGCGTATCGAGCGCGACGGCGTCCTTTTGTGCGAGGCGAAGTTCACCGCCGTCTGTATCGACTTCAATAATCGTCCGCGGCGCCTGCCGAAAATCCTGGCCGATCGTATCACCGGTCATCATTCGGAAACCGATCAAGGTTAAAAACCCGGCCTGAGTGTCCCGTAAGCCATAGAAATGTCGTCAATTCTGGTGCAAGGTGGGATCGCTAATTAGGATTAACCGTTTGGGGAGTGCGTCATGGGCGCCGGTTCTGCCGCAGGCTTAAACTTTGTTCAGATGTTCCTGAACGCCGACTGGGTCGTCAAGGCGGTCATGGTCACCCTCGTCCTCGGCTCTCTGTGGTCGTGGGCGGTGATCGTGCAAAAGGTCATGGTGCTGGGCAAGGTCAACAAGGAAGCCGATGGTTTCGAGGCCCAACTCGGGTCCGGCCGCGCCCTTGACGATATTGCCGCCAATCTCGGCACGCACCCCAAGGAGCCGTTCCAAAAGCTGCTGGTCATCGTCACCAAGCTGTGGCGCGACAACAAGGGCCGTAACTTAAGCGGCTCACAGGGGGATATCCTCATCAACCAGGCGGACCGCGAGTTGAACCATGTCATCTCCACCGAGGCCGACTCGATCGAACAGGGCCTCAGCCTGCTGGCCGTCATCGCCACGGCCTCGCCGTTTATCGGCCTTCTCGGCACGGTATGGGGCATCATGAACGCCTTCTCGGCCATCGGCACCCAGGGCGATACCAGCCTGGCGACCGTCGCCCCGGCCATTTCCGAAGCCCTGGTCGCGACGGCCATGGGTCTCGGCGCCGCCATTCCGGCCTATATTGCCTTCAACCTGTTCAACGCCAAGGTGGCGCGCTTTGTCTCCCGCATGGAAGGTTTTGCCGACGAACTGATGGTATCCCTGACCCGCCGTATCGGCGACAAGATCGCAAGCTAAGGGGGCGCTGTCATGGCAATGGGAAACAGCGGGTCCGGTTCCGGTGGCCGTCGTCGGTCCAATCGGCGCGGCAAACGCGCCGCCCTGTCCGAAATCAATGTGACGCCGATGGTCGATGTCATGCTGGTGCTGCTCATTATCTTCATCGTCTCAGCGCCGCTGCTGCAGTCGGGCATCAAGATCCACCTGCCCAAGACGGAGGCCGCCGCGCTCAGCGACGAAGGCGATCCGGTGACGGTGTCGGTCGACGAAAAGGGCAATATCTATGTGATGGACGACAAGGCGAGCTTCGACCAGCTGGCGCCGCGTCTTTTGGCCATCACCAATGGCGATACCTCCAAGCCGATCTATGTGCGCGGCGCCGGCGCCGCCACCTGGGAAACGGTCGCCAAGGTCATGGGCCGCCTGTCGAAATCCGGCTTCGTCAAGATCAACCTGCTGACCGAAACCATGAGCCAGCCCACGACGGCTGCCTCCACGTCCGCCGCTTCAACACAGTAAGGCCTGGCCCAGCAAACCATGAACCGGTTCAGTACCGCCTTTGTGATTTCTGTCCTGCTTCATGTGGGGCTGTTCCTGCTGATTGTCTTCAGCTGGACAAGCGCGCCCAAGCCTCTGCCGGTCGCCAGCGTGCCCGTGGAACTGGTCTCGAACGTGCCGACGCGCGAGCAGGCCGAAGCCCCGGTCGACAAGCTGGCCGTCAAGACGCCCGAGCCTGAGCCCGCGCCGGAAGAGCCGGTAAAGGTCGAGCCGAAGCCGGAACCCGCGCCGAAACTGCCCGTGCCCGTGCCGCAGAAGGCTATTGTCAAGCCTGAGCCCAAGGCGGACAAGAAACCCGATCCGAAGCTGGCCGCCAAGGCACCGCCCGACAAGGACGGCGCCAAGAAACCCGCGCCGCCGAAAGATACCAAGCCGGCGCTCGATCTTAATGCGTTGTCGCAGCTGGGCGCGACGCCGTCCAAGTCCAAGACGCGCAATCCGGCACAGGCCAATACACGCAAGACCGACGGCATGTCCAATCGCGGAACCTCGCCGGCGGATTCCGGCCTGCAATCCGAGCTCACGGCCTTGACAAAGCGATTGCAGCCCCTGTGGAATCCGAACTGCGATGTGCCTGGCGCAAATCTGGTCAAGCCGAGAATCGGCTTTACGATTTCGCCCAACGGCCGTGTCATCAAGGGACCGGAGTGGGTCAACCGCCGCAACGATGCGGTGTGGGAAGCGGCGGCGTCGCGGGCGATGAGCGCCGTCAAGCGCGGGGAATTGTACGATGACCTGCCAAAGGATTTGTATAACCGGCCGCTCGAAATCGATTTTGACGGCGCCAGCGCCTGCGGGGGCTAATTTCGCCACAATATTTCGCTACGGGGGGATGATGATCAAAGCGCTTTTGTTGACCGCCGTAATGCTTGGCGCCCCGCTTGCCGCGGAAGCGCAAAACACCAGGGGAACCGCCCCGGCTGATGCAGGTGCTCGGACGGATATCGGCACTATTGTCAGGGGGATTTCGCAGCGTTGGACTCCCAATTGCGGCCTGCCCGGCAGCGACCAGGTTGTTGTCGATATCAGGTTCATGATCGCCGCCGACGGACGTATCAGCAAAGGGCCGGAATGGCTTAACCCGCGCAATGATCCGCTCTGGGAAGCGTCGGCTTCGCGCGCAATCGGCGCCGTAAAGGCCGGCGAGCCCTATACAAACCTGCCGGCCGCGATCTACAACAGGCCGATTGAAATCACGTTCGACGCCGCGCGCGCTTGCGGAAAATAACATAGGACACGACGAATGCCTTCAAAAGCAACAGGAACCCCCAGACTTCTGATGACGAAGCGCAGCCTGCTGGCGTCCGCTCTCGGCACGGCTGCCATCGTGGCGGCAGGTGGTGCCTTGGCGCAGGACGTTTTGCGCGGCACCGTCGATCAGGGCAATATCCAGCCCTTGCCGATCGCCATCGATATGACCTCCCCGGACACGCAGGGCGCCAATCTCGGTGCGCAGATTTCCAAGGTGATTTCGGCCGACCTCGAACGTTCGGGCTATTTCAAACCGATCGATCCGAATGCCTTTATCGCCCATGAAACGGACGTTAACGTACAGCCGAATTTTGACAACTGGCGGACGATCAACGCGCAGTATTTGTGCAATGGCCGTGCCGGGACCGATGCCGATGGCCGACTCACGGTCGATTTCCGTTTGTGGGACGTCTTTGGCGGTGCTGAACTGCTGGGGGAACCCAACAAGCCGGGTGGCAAGTCGATGACGGCCACGCCGGAAAACTGGCGCCGCGTGGCCCACCAGATCGCCGACATCATCTACGAGCGCCTGACCGGCCAGGAAGGCTATTTCGATACGCGCATCGTCTTTGTCGCCGAAAGCGGCAAGCGCGGCGCGCGCGTCAAGCGCCTGGCCATCATGGACCAGGATGGTTTCAATCCGTCCTACCTGACCGACGGGTCGGCCAAGGTCATGACGCCGCGCTTCTCGGCCGACAGTCAGGAAATCGCCTACATGGCCCTGACCGTCGATACGGCGCGGATCTACATCTTCAACATCGAAACCGGCCGTCAGGAATCGGTCGGTGAAATCCGCGGCATGGCGTTCGCCCCGCGCTTCTCACCGGACGGCTCGAAGCTGGCCTTCTGCGTCGAACAGGCGGGCAATTCAGACGTTTACGTCATGGATCTCGGATCGCGCCACCTGACGCGACTGACCCGCGACGCGTCGATCGATACGTCGCCGTCCTTCTCACCGGACGGCTCGACCATTGCATTTACGTCCGATCGCGGCGGCTCACCGCAGATCTATCTCATGAACGCCGACGGCTCCAATGTGCGCCGCCTGACGTTTGGCGGCGGCATCTATTCGACGCCGGTCTTCAGCCCAAAGGGCGACATGATCGCCTTTACCAAGCAGTCTGGCGGCCGGTTCTCGATCGGCGTCATGAAGCCCGATGGGTCCGGTGAAAAACTGCTGACCTCGTCCTATCTGGAGGAGGGGCCGACTTGGGCGCCGAACGGCCGCTATATCATGTTCTTCCGCGAACCACCGGGGGGACTGCCGTCGCTGTGGACGGTTGAAGCGTCCGGCCGCATCGAGCGTCCCGTGCCCTATCAGGGCGGGGCGTCGGACCCGGCGTGGTCGCCGAGGTTGAAATAGGCGGGCAGGCTTCGTCTGTCCGTTGAGGCTATACACGCGTCATACACGTCTCAGGCGAAAACACGAGTACATTCAAAAAAATAGCCTGCCGCATTAACACTTGTGTTTGACAAATGTAACAAGGCATATGAAGGTGAAAGTTAACGCCGTTTGTGCATAATAAAGTCACAAAACTATGCAAGAACCGGGCAAGGTTCTGATTTTGGTGAAGGATGCGATATGTCGATTAAGACCAAAACCGTTGTAAAAACGGCCCTTGTGGCCTTCATCCTGACGTCCGTTGCGGCCTGCTCCGAAAAGCCTAAGCCGGTTGTCGAAACCGCGCCGCCGCCGGTGGCGCAGCGCCAAACGCCGCCGCCGCCCGCCAAGGTGACACCGCCGCCGGTCGCGCCGGGCATCGTTCCGGGCTCACAGCAGGATTTCGTCGTCAATGTCGGCGACCGCGTCTATTTCGACACCGACCAGTCGAGCCTGCGCTCTGATGCGCAAGGCATCCTGGCCTCGCAAGCCTCGTGGCTTGTCCGTTATCCAGCCGTCAAGGTGCGCATCGAAGGCAATGCCGACGAACGCGGCACGCGTGAATACAATTTCGCCCTGGGTGCACGCCGCGCCCAGTCGGTTTCGGACTTCCTGGTCAGCAAGGGTGTAAACCCGGCGCGCATCGCGACCATTTCCTACGGCAAGGAAAACCCCATCAACACTGGTACGGATGAAGACGCCTGGGCGCAAAACCGCAACGCCCACACCGCCATCACGTCCGGCGCCAAGTAAGGGAGCGCCGAGTAAGGCGCGGACCCATCGTTTTTTGAGTTGCAGTTCAGGCCCCTCGCAGTTACGCTGAGGGGCCTGATTTCGTTTGTATAGGTGCCGTCCCCTGATGCGGGCTTATTGCCGCTGTGGGCGCGACTGATATTTTCCGTAATTTAATACCGCGTATTTGCATCAAGTGTATCGAGTGCATCGAGACATGTAAGCGGCGGCATTCCGTCACGCGCAGGGTCTCATCATCAAGATTATTTTGGGGAGGCTATGCATGACTCAATTGAAATGTCGCGGACATATTCTGGTGGTGGGTTCAGCGCTCGCTGCCCTTCTGATGGTTTCCGCCGGCGGAGCCTATGCCGAAGCCAAGGCCAGCAGTGTCCAGCAGCAGCAGGACAAGATGGTCGCGGAGATTCCGCACTGCTCGAAAAAACTCGGGACCATAAGCATAGTTGACGGCGATGATGCTTCAGGCTGGACGCAGAGCCGCCTGGCGCCGCCGCAGAAGCTGCTCAAGGTCATCGTGCAGAAATCCGGCTGTTTCAGCCTCGTTGACCGTGGCGCCGGCATGGACGCCGCAGCGCGTGAGCGCGATCTCAACAATTCCATGGGACTGCAGCACGGCTCGAACGTCGGCAAGGGCCAGATCAAGGCGGCGGATTTTGTTCTGGTCGCCGAAGTCGGCAGCGCAGACTCCAATACCGGTGGCGGTGGCGCGGCCGGAATTCTCGGCGGTATCGTCGGCGGCAAGGCCGGCGCGGTCATCGGCGGCTTCCGCACCAAGAAATTAGAAGCTGATGTCGTGCTGTCGCTGACGGACGTGCGCACATCGGAATCCAACGCCTTTGAAGGCCATATGGCCAAGAATGACCTGACCTGGGGGGCGGGCGGCGGTTTCGGATTTGCCGGCGCCGTCGGCGGCGGCTACGAAGATACCGACGTCGGCCGGATCGTGACCCAGGCCTTCATCGTCGCCTATGCCGACATGGTCAATAATCTCGGTGGCACGGACGTCGGCGGCAAGGATGCGGCACCCGCGCGCAGCTTCACTGTCCAGACACCGACGACCCTGCGCAAAACCCCGGATTCCAAAGGCGCCGTCGTCCGCGCCCTGCCGTCAGGGTTGGTGCTCTATCCGACGGGCGAAAAGAACGGCATCTGGTGGCAGGTCGCCGACGACAACGACAACGTCGGCTGGGTGATGAACGACAAGCTGGCGGCAACTCAGTAAGCCCCAGTCTCCTTAAGCAGGCCTGTCTTTCTTAAGCAGAGAATGGGCCTGCGCATAAACCTGCGCGGCGGTCGCTCGCTCTTGCCGAAGCGTAATGCGCTTAGAGCATGCTGCAAAAAAGTGGAAACCGGTTTTTTGCATAGAGCGTGCGACCACCAAGGAATTTAGAGTGTGCTGCGTTTCTATCAAAACGCAGCACACTCTAGGAGATGGATGCCTCCCTTTATACCTCCCTGCGAGTACCTCTTCAGGGGCCGCACATTCAGTCACTCGCGGGGAGGGGAACCGCACGAAGCGCGCCGCGCGGAATGTGCGGTCAAGACGAAGATGTGCCTGCCACGCGAGATGTGGTGGTGGGGGCGGGTTCGCAAGATATCCACTGTACCGCATGACTCCAGCCGTCCATGCTATGCATTTGATCTGAAGAGCTTATTCCGACTTTCTGCCGGCGAAATCGCAGATTTGCAATTTTTCTACATTTGTGTGCATTCCCGTAAAACGGGCATTCATCGCTAACCCTTGAATAAACACACCTTATCGTCAAAATAACTGCACTCAAAAGGGCCATTCGGGCGTGAGATTTTCGCTCCAACTCTCCAGCACCCCATAACGCGAGCCGCCGATTTTGCTGCTGGATTCCCCACAGGGGATTTACGTCTTAATTCAGCCCGACTATGTTGCTAGCCTTCTCATCACGTTGTGCTTGACGCCGGGCGGCGTGAGCGCTTTTGTAGAGTATAGGTAAAGGGCGGGGAAAAGGGTCTTATGACAGAGCATCGGGTTATGACGAAGCGGGTCCTGAGGTACAGCGTGCGCGCCAAGGCCGCCCTTGGTTTGTCGGGGCTTGCCATGATCCTTGCGCTCGGCGCAGGGACGGCTGTGACCTTTGCCCCGGTAACTGCCCATGCGCAGCTCTTCAGCGACGATGACGACAAGGACGATCCCAACCAGAAGCCGACCGACAGTACGGTCTGGGACGCCAAGCGGCTGCAGAAGATGGATCGCAATATCCGCAAGCTTGAGCGCACCATCGCGCGCATGGAAAACAAGCCCAATCCCCCAATCCTGATCGAGCCCGACCCCGAAGTCGTCGCCCTGCAGGCAACCGTCGATACCTTGTCGCGCAAGGTTGATGAGCACAGCGTAACAGTAACCCGAATGACGGGACAACTGGAAGACGCTCAGCACCAGAACCAGGTCCTGCAGTCGCAGGTCGATGCCCTTCTGGCCCGCGTCGATACGCTGACGCGCCGGGTCGATCTGCACGATGCCCACATCAAGGACATCGACGCCATGCTGGCACCACCGCCACCGCCACCGCCTTCGACCGGTGACGCGCAAAGCGACTTCGAGCGCGCCTTTAATATGATGACTTCGGGTCAGATCGACGATGCCGCCCGCGCTTTCGAGGCCTTCACCACCACCTGGCCGGAAGCCTCGCAACTGCCCGAAGCCTGGTTCCGTCTCGGCCAGATCCGCGCCATGAAGCAGGATACGCAAGGCGCCATCGCTGCTTACGCCACCGCGCTCAAAGGCTGGCCGAAGGCATCCTGGGCGCCGGAAGCGACGGTAAAGCTGGCCGGCGCGCTGGTCGACTCCAACCGTCCGACCGAAGCCTGCGCCGCACTCGGCCAGTTCGACAAGGTCTACGCCAAGATGGCGACGACGGACTCGAAGGCCCTTGCCAAGAGCCTCAAGGTTCGGGCGAAGTGTCCGGCCTGACGCTGACGCAAGTCGATGCGGATGCCCTGAACCTATTCCGGACTTTCGACACCTGTCTCGACGGACCCGCCGACCAACCGGTCGGCGTTGCCGTGTCCGGGGGAGGCGATTCTGTCGCCTTGCTGTATGCATTGGCGCGGTGGGGACGGCGTCCGCTCCACGTCTTTTGCGTCGATCACGGTATTCATCCGGCCAGTGCCGGCTGGACCGACGGCGTTGCCCGCCACGCGCGTGCAGCCGGAGCCAAATTCACGCCGTTACGTTGGGAAGGGGACAAGCCCCGTACCGGCGTGTCAGCGAAGGCACGGGATGCGCGTCATGCCCTGGTCGCCGAAGAGGCGAGGCAAAACGGCGTTCGGGTCCTGTGTCTGGCGCATACGGCGGACGATTTGGCCGAGGTCGAAATCATGCGCAGCGAAGGCTCGAACGTCGGTCGTCCGCAGGTCTGGAGTCCAGCACCCGTCTGGCCTCAGGGACGCGGCGTCTTCCTGTTCCGGCCGTTTCTCAACCAGCGCCGCGCCGCCTTGCGTGAGGACCTCCGCGCTCAAGGCATTCATTGGATCGACGATCCCGCCAATGAGGACAGGGCGTCGTTACGCGTCCGCGCGCGCCATGCCCTGGCAGGACAGGTCCCGGTACTCTCGCCCTTGGAGCCGCCGCAAAAGACGGATATCTCCGCGCTTTTGCGCGATGAAGACACGCTTGGCGCCTTAGGCATGCTCGTTTTCGACAGCGAGGCGTTTCAAGCCTTGCCCGGCGACGTGGCCTTGCGAAGACTGGCAACGGCCGTGGTTTGCGCCGGCGGCGGCAATCGTCTGCCGCGCCGCGAAAGTCTTGATCGTCTGCGCGCCGGCCTGTTCTCGGGCAATGCCCATACCCTGAGCGGCGCGCGCATCCACGGCGACGACCGCCGGATTGAAATCGTCCGTGAAGCCGGTGAATTGGACCGTCACGCGCTGCCTCCCATGCCATTGGCGGCAGGCAGCGAAAAAGTCTGGGACGGCCGCTTCGCCATCCACGCTGACAGGGCATCGACGGTGCATCCCTCCGGTGAGGTTCGCTCTGGTCTTTCCGATACCGATCGCGCCGCATTGCGCGCCCTGCCGGCAGCCCTGCGCGCAATCCTGCCGGTGGTCGAAAACGGCAATCAAAAGAAACTCTTGGCCGCAAACGCACCCTTAACGGAAAAGGGGTATATGGGCTATGACTGCGTCAATTGGGTCCTGTACCGTTTCCTGGCCGCGTCGGGGGCATTCGCGTGCGAAAGCGACCTTTGTGCGGCCATGGAAAAAGCCCAATAGCAAACCAGTAGCAAAATCGGGCGATGCTCCCTATATGCTTCTGACGAAATGAACCAACCGGAGCGGCTTTATGCGAGCGCTCCCGCTTTGAGGATAGAAGCTGGCATGAATATGCGTTCCGTCGCGATCATTGGCGTCGTTCTGGCCCTGTTGATCGGGGTTTATGTGCTGATGACGAACACCAAGATGGCTGCGCCGCTCGGCGGAGCCGCGCCGGCGGAGCTGGTCTATTCCGATCTGATGACCAAGGTCAAAGACAACCAGATCAAGGATATTTCGATTCATAACGAAGATGCCACGGGCACGCTCACCGACGGCAAGACGAAATTCAAGTCGACCATCCCATTCGAACACGTAGCTCTCGACAATGCCCTCGATGCCAAGGGCATCAAGACGACCTATCAGTCGAGCCGTGCCTCGCTGCTGATGAGCATCATCTCCACGCTGCTGCCGGTCGTGCTGATCATCGGCATCTGGATCTTCTTCATGCGCCAGATGCAGGGCGGCGGCCGCGGCGCTATGGGTTTCGGCAAATCGAAGGCCCGCCTGCTGACCGAGCACAAGAACCGCGTCATGTTCACCGACGTCGCCGGCGTCGACGAGGCCAAGGAAGAACTGCAGGAGGTCGTCGAC
>FSVF01000109.1_pt1 | contig 13684 bp, 11 predicted proteins | sample 1637601 | NCBI WGS metagenome assembly FSVF01 (sample SAMEA3914814, study PRJEB12502) | metagenome | biome: forest; material: soil | place: USA | collected 2011-09-16 | depth 0.1 m
AAATGGCCGCCGGAAACCCACCGCGAATGGGGCGAAAAGCTCTATATGGAGCAGGACATCGTCGATCGCGTCTCGGAAAAATGGGCCGAGATGGGCCTCCCCGGCTCCGGCAAACCGATCTGGAAAGCCTAGACCGGGCGGGGCGCAAGCCTGATGGGGTGTCTTGCGTCCTTCAGCCGTACCACATGAACCGGCCTCTACACGTCATGTCTTTAATGCAACGTGACTCAGGAGGCTTCCCGGCTGGAAGACAAGGACTTGCATTTTTTTTACATTTGTGTGCATTTCCCCAAAACAGGGAAAATTCCATATGTTATTGAATTTAATAGCCTTATGACTCAAAAATCCGCCTCAAAAAAGGCCATTCGGGCGTGCATTTTTGATGCTCACCAAAAAAGGAGAGGCCCTGGATCGGAATGGCTTTAACGGGAATCGTCATTCCGGTCTAAGTTATTGTTTTGTCGCGATGTTTAGCAAAACACAGCACACTCTAAATCCCTTCCCCCATACCGAGGAAGTCGGCCGTCGTCAGGCGGGGCGGTGCCGCGGAGGCCGTCAGTTGCGCCACCAGACGGTCGATCTGCAGGTTGATTTCCGGCACAGCGGTAATTTCCCACCAGGCGGGACGCGTGATCGGCCCAAGAGCGAACAGCCAGGACGACGGTTTACCCGTTGCATCGATGACGGCGCAGTCTCGCGTGTCGAAACCGACGCCAAGGGCGTCCGGCACGGCCAGCTTGCGTTCGCGCAGATCGGCAATCAACGGTATGGCGATCTTGTCGAAATCGGCGCCCGGTCCGGTGCAATTGATGATGTGGCCGGCCTTGAACCTACGCTCACCGCCGCCACGGACCTTCACCGTAACCTCGGCCAGCGTACCGTCTTCGCGGTAGCCGTCCAGCCGCCCCGCAACGATTTCGAGCTGGCTGGAGGCAAATAACCGCTCAAGCCCCTCGCCTATGCGCGGTGAAATGCGATGGCGATGGATATCCCAGCGCACACGCAGGTGCCGCAGGAACTGACGGCGGCTCTTGTCATCCCAGGTGTTCCAGATACTGGCCACAGCCGGGCGCGCCGCGTCGAAGACGCGTTGCCACGGCACACCCTCGGCCTCGGCACGGGCAATTTCGGATCGGACGAGCCTCAGCAGGGTCAGGGGCGAAGCCGGAATCTTGTCGTGCAGGAATTCCGCCCACGCGCCGCCGCCCTTGTGCCATTTGGGTTTCAGCCCGCGCCGCGACACCGCGACGATCGAGCCGCGATGGCCTTCGGACGTCAGACGCAGCGCCACATCGACCATGGTCAGGCCGGCGCCGATCAGCAGCAGAGGCTCGTTGACGTCGATATCGCTGAAGGCGTCGACGGCCCACGGATCGGGGACGAAAAAACCGGTGTCGTAAAGCCAGCGATCCGGTCCACCCGGTGGCCGCGGCGGCAGGTTGCCCATGGCCAGAACCACCGTATCGGCCTTGATCTCGCGGCCGTCCGTCAACAGCACGCCTCGCCCATTTTCGAGCAGGCGCACGGCCTCACCGCGCACCGCCATCAGGCCGGTCCGGGCCTTGGGCTGAAGCGCCTCATTGACGCGTTCTTCCATATAGTCGCCGAACAGGCGTCGCGGCACGTAGGCAGCGTTAAGGTCGAGCTGGCTTTCCACCAGGGCCTCAGCGATGCCGCTGCGGCGAGGTTCCAACCATTGTCCAAACCCAGGCGTCAGGCCGATTTCCATACGCCTGACCGGTACGTTTAACAGGTGTTGTGGCCCGCACGCCCCGTAGGCGATACCGCGCCCCAGCTTCTTTTTCGGCTCGACGACGACGATGCGCCAGTCGGGTCGCGCCCGGTGAAGCTTCAGGCCAAACAGGGCGCCGCTGAAGCCGCCGCCCACAATCACAACGTCCATCAGGGCTCCGATCCGGCGGTTAGGGGCAGGTCGCCGTCGCGCCAGGCCTTGACGCCGCCGTCGAGCGCCACGGCATGGGTAAATCCTAGTTCACGCAAGGTCGCCGCGGCCAGGGTCGAGATATGGCCGAATTCACAGACGACGAGGATACGCGCCGTCGGATCAAGAAGTTCGTTGTTGACCCGCAGCTCAAGCTGGCCGCGCGGCAGATGCCGGGCACCGGGGATGTGCCCCGCCTGGTAGGCATCCTTTTCCCGCACATCGAGCAGGGTCAGGCCAAGCTCACCGCTGGCGACGCGCGCCTGAAGATCCGCCATGCCGATAAACGAAATCTGCGATGCCGCCTGGCTCAGCAGTTGTGCCACGGTCTTGCCGCCGCTCATATTGGTGCGCAGCGCCTCGGTCAGGTGCGTCGGGGCGGCCAGGTTCAGGTCCTTCATCATGGCGATGAATTCGGCGCGATCGCGCTTTTGCAGGCGCGGATTGGAGGCAATCTCCTCGCCTATGGTCGAGTGGCTGCGGCCTTTGTAGTCGTGGGCTGGAAAGACCAGGGTCTCGGGCGGCAGCCTCAGAACGATATTGAACAGGCTGTCGTAAAGCGCTTCCGGGTCGCCGGTCGGCAGGTCGGTGCGTCCGGTCCCCCCGATCAGCAGGGTGTCGCCGCTAAAGACGCGGTCCTCGACCACCAGGCACATCGAATCGCGCGTATGGCCGGGCGTATGCAGGGCCTGGAAGCGCAGATTGCCGACGCGCAGGATCTCGGCATGGGTCAGGCGGAAATCGGCATGCGGGGCCGGGCTGAGGCGATGCATGACCACCGGCGCGCGCAACCTCTCGCCGAGTTCTCGGCTGGCTGAGAAGTGGTCGGCGTGGGTGTGGGTGTCGATGACATAGTGAATACGCAGACCTTCGCGCGCCGCCACACCGATATAATGATCAATCTGCGCCAGGGCCGGGTCGATGATGACTCCGGCGTGGGTGTCGCTGCAACCGACAATGTAGGACTGACAGCCGCCTGTGACTATTTGCTCGAAAATCATCGCCGCCCCTGCTCACGGCACATACCGCCGGTCGTTTCACGGCGAACCTGTTCCGATTGCCAAAAGCTGTCAAGTATTTGGCAAGTAAGAGGCAAGCAGATGTCAGCACGCGGTCTTGCGGATTTCCTGACGGGCCTGCGTCCGCTCGCCTTCGCGCACAAGATAGGGCATGACGTCATCGGCGGCCATCGGACGGGCAAACAGATAGCCCTGGATGTAACGCGCCTTGACCTGGCTCAGCTTGGCCATCTCGGCCTCGGTTTCAACGCCTTCGATGACGCAGTCGAGATTCAGATTGCGGCACAGGTCGATGATCGTCTTGATGATCTTCAACGCCGAGCCATGCTTGACCAGTTGCACGACGAAGCTGCGATCGATCTTGATCTTGTCGATCGGCAGACGGTGGATGTAGCTGAACGACGAATAACCCGAGCCGAAGTCGTCGACGGCGATACGGCAGCCAAGAGCCTTCAGTTTTGACAGCGCCTCGCAGGCTTGCTCGAAGTCGGTGAGCATAGCCGTTTCGGTGATCTCGAACTCGATACGGTGCGGATCGATGCCGCTGGCGTGCACGGCCTTACTGATATTGCTGATCGAAATGCCCGAACGCAAATCGCGCGCCGACAGGTTGAACGACACGCGCGTATCCAGCGGCCATTTCGCCACCTCGACCAGAGCCTTTTCAAGCAGCAGCAGGGTGATGCGTGTGATCAGTCCCGAGCGTTCGGCGGCCTTGATGAAGATATCCGGGCGTACGGCGCCCAGGCGGGCGCTGTCCCAGCGCGCGAGGGCCTCGAAGCTGACGGTGCGGTTCTCCAGAACGTCGATCTGCGGCTGGAAAACGATCGACAGTTCCCGGTCCAGATCGCTCGACCGCAAGGTCTGATCGACGACGCTGAAATCGCGCATCTCGGTTTCGTGCTTGTCATTAAAGATCACCGGCGCGCCGCGCAGGTTCTGCTTGGCGAAATAGAGCGCATAGTCGGCCCTCTCCAGCAGTTGCGATGAGGTTTGTCCGCCAGACAGGCAGCGGACAAAACCGACCGAGCCGGAAATAATGGCTGACACGCTACCCAGGACATAGGGATCGCGCAAGGCTTCGCACAGCACATTACCGAAGGCCTGCAGTGCGATTTCAGATCGCCTGCCCGGCAGGATGATGGCGAATTCGTCTCCGCCCATACGTGCCGGAAAACCGTCGCTGCCGCAGGTTTCACGCAGACGCGCGGCAACTTCAATCAGCAGCGCATCACCGACACTATGGCCGTAGATATCGTTGATGGGCTTGAAGCCGTCGAGGTCGATCAAAGCCAGATCGAAGGGTTCGTCCGCCTCGGCGCTCGCCAGGTGAATATCCATCTGCTGGAAGAAGCTGCGGCGGTTCGGCAGGCTCGTCAGGGCATCGCAGTCGGCCAGGACCTGCGCTTCACCGCGCATTTTCTCGGCGTGGACCTTCGCCCGGACGGCACTCAAAAGCGCATGACGTACGGAATTGGAGACGATTGCGACCGTCGGCACGATGACCAGGATCATCATCGCATTTTCCGGCTGGACGTGGGGGCTGAAGGCATTCGCAATCCAGGCCAGGGCGCCGATGCACAGCAAGGCGCTGGGCACCAGCACTGTCATGCTTGGCGCCGTCGCCGCGAAGATCATGGCAAGGAAGACAAAATAGACCAGGCGCTGCTGATTGAAATGCAGGCACTGGTAGACGATCGGGCTGATGAGCAGAAGGGCATTGACCGTGCCGCTGGCGATATCGAGCCGGCGGCGGGTAACGTCACCGCGCAGGTAACCCCAATAGAAGGCGAAACACATGATGGGTGTCGCGATCGCCAGTCCAGCCAGAATAAGCAGATCGATTCCGCGCTCGCTGTAGAGACGGTCCAGAAGGACGATACCGTGATAGATGCCGATAATCAGGCAAAAATTGCGAACAATCGGCAAGAGCGATTTGACCTCTTCCGTCTCCGTCAAACTTCCGCGAGCGGCACTCTTGTGGCGCACGACAAATCTGGAAAGGACGAATTCAGCTATGCTGGTCAATGGTCGGCTCCGGTAACGATCTAAACCTACGCCAAGCGGATAAAGATTTCGCTAAATGGCCTCAAAATATTACCGTAACACCGTTAGGTTCACCGGGGTTGCGTAGCGCGATGATCCGGCGGCTCTACGCCCCTATCCGCTGCAAGGGCGGACGAGCCGACGCCAGGTTGGCCTCGCGCGCCAGGTATGGAGCTACAGCTTCCGCCGCCATCGGCCGCGCGAACAGATAACCCTGGACGCAACGCACGTTGACTTCGCGCAGCAAGCGCAATTCCTCGTCGGTTTCGACGCCTTCGATGACGTGATCGAGGTTCAGGTTGGCGCACAGGTCGACGATGGTCTTGATGATCTTGCGAGCCTGGACACTCTTGAGCAGTTGGGTGACGAAGGAGCGGTCGATCTTGATCTTGTCGACCGGCAGGCGGTGAATATAGCTGAAACTCGAATACCCCGAACCGAAGTCGTCGAGCGCGATGCGCACGCCCAGAGCCTTGAGCGCCGACAGGCCTTCGAGCGCCTGGTCGAAATCTTTCAGCATGGCCGTCTCGGTGATTTCGAACTCAATACGTTCGGGCGCGACGCCGCTGCCGCGCACGATCTGACAGATGCGGGCAATGGCGCGCGCCGAATGCAGGTCGCGGACCGACAGGTTGAACGAGATGCGCATAGCTTCCGGCCACGTCATGGCGGCCTGAAGTGCCTTCTTCAGCAGGCTTACCGTGATGTCGCTGATGAGACCCGAGCGCTCGGCGGCCGGTATGAAAAGGTCCGGGCTGACAGCGCCCAAACACGGGCTGTTCCAGCGCGCCAAGGCCTCGAAACCGACCGTACGGCCCTCGATAAGATCGACCTGAGGCTGGAAGACGACCGAGAGTTCTGTCTCGATATCTGCGGCGCGCAAGGCTTGATCGATACGGCTGAAATCGCGCATGTCGCTTTCGTGGCGGCATTCAAAGATCACCGGCGCGCCGCGTTGATTCTGCTTGGCGTCATAGAGCGCGTAGTCAGCACGCTCCAGCAATTGCGAACTGCTCAAAGCTGCGGAATGTGTCCCGGCGCCGCAGCGAATAAAGCCGACAGAGCCGGAGATACTGGCGTTGACCACGCCAAGGTGGAAGGGCTGGCGCAGGGCTTCACAAATCTCTTCACCCAGGGCACGCAGGCGTTCCTCCGAGACGCGGCCGCGCAGGACGGCGGCGAATTCGTCGCCCCCGAGGCGCGCCACAAGGCTCTCGGGACCACAGATCGCCGTAACGCGACGGCCGGCCTCGATGAGCAATGCGTCCCCGACCGCGTGACCATAGACATCGTTGACCGGTTTGAAGCCGTCGAGGTCGATCAGACCGAGATCGAAGCGGTCGGCGCCTTGCAGGGTCTCCTCCAGCACACTGAAGAAATGACGCCGGTTAGGCAGGCCGGTCAGGGCATCGAAATGAGCAAGCGCATGTGCCTGATCACGGTGGCGGTCGGCAGTGAGACGCGCGCGCATGGCCCGGTCGAGGGTGGCGCGCATGACAGCGCTCATGCCGAGTGCGATCGTCAAACCGGTAAAAGCCAGCCAGATATAGTCGACCGCCTGGTCCGGCGCGTGATGAAAGGCAATGATGCACAAGGTCGCCGCGCAAATGGCGGCACTCGGCAAGACAACGCGCAGGCTGGCGCCGGATATGGCGAATATCGGCATCAGCAGGGCAAAATAGGCGAGCTTGACCGCCTTATATTCCAGCGAAATGTCGAGCATTGTGTTGGCGAACAACAAGGCATTCGTCAGGTGGCAGGCGATTTCCAGCCGCCCCATATCCGCGGTCCCACGGGTATAACGATAGAGCGCCGCCGCGGCCAGAACGGTAACCACCGACAGGCCCGCGACATAGCCGGGGTCGCCGGGAATGCTGTAGAGCAGCCCATTGACGATGTAGTAGCCGATGACGACGATGAGATAACCGCGTACGACGGGGCGAATGCTGGCGGCCGCCTCGCGACGCAGCATGGCGCGGTCGGCTGCCGCCACCTGGGCTCCGCGCAGCCGCGCGGCCGTTTGCGAAATCCGCCGCGACAGAGCCGAAATAACGCTACGCAAGGAAGTGCCCGCAAGGGGCGACGCCGGTACCATGATAATACTGAACTCTTTTTACTGCATGACAGGATAGCAAAGAGGTCTCAACACGTCCCTAACCGGATTGGTTAAGGACGCTGCCTTCAGGTGCGGACCGCTGGTGCGTGATTCGCAAAAAACGGACGCCCGACGGCTCCTTGCGGCACGGTCAGAAGAAGGCTCGTAGTCCCATGGCCGGCGAAGGTCATGCCTTCGCCGGCGCCACACCTCAACAAGTTGGGGAGCTACGGGAAGCGGGCCTTTATCGAAGAGTCACAGGCCGTTTGTGCACGGATCAATTTCAAAGGGCTTTTGCGCTTTGACATGCGCGACTGCGCCCGAGCTCATGCAAGGAGCCCAACCTCGCTTAAGGCCCGACCTCGCTTAAGAAAGGGTGGCGGCGCTTGAGTTTTTAACAAAGTCACAAACGAGACTTGCCTAAGGTGGCGAGGCGGGCCTATAGGTTTTCATCATGCTGCAAACGCGAAACAAGCCCGCCGCCGTCGCGCCTTTCGAGCGCCTTAATGACCTGATCAAGGCTGCCAAGGCCGAAGGCGCAGATGCCGCTGAAGCGGTTTTCGCCGAGAGCCGCAGTTTGAGTGTTGGCGTACGCAAAGGCGAACTGGAGGCCGTCGAACGCGATGAAACCGCGGATCTGGGCCTGCGCGTTTTTGTCGGCCGCAGGCAGGCCGTCGTGTCGGTGTCGGAATTTTCCCCGCAGACGCTGAAGCGTCTGGTTGAGCGCGCCGTTGCCATGGCCACACTGGCCCCGGAAGATCCCTATGCCAGTCTGGCCGACCCTGCCCTCACCTACCGCGCCGATCCGTCTGAGGCCGGCTTGCAAATCTATGACGATGCCCAGATGGCGGCGGCCGAGTTGCAGGAACGCGCCCTGGCGATCGAAGCGGCGGGCTTGAGCGTTGACCAACGCCTGCAAAGCGATGCCGCCAGTGCAGGTTACGCACAAAATTGCTGGCATATGCTGACGTCGGATGGGTTCAAGGGGATACATAACACCAGTCTGTTCTTTCAGTCGGGCCGTTTCATCGCCACCGATGCCGATGGCAATATGGAACGCGACGGCGAAGGGCGCTCGGTGCGCTTTGCCGGTGACTTGCCGACTGTCCAGGATACCGGCACGACTGCCGGTGAACGCGCGGTCGCCGCGTTGGGTGCACGCAAGATCGAGACTCAGAGGGCCCCGGTCCTGTTCGACCGCCGCATTGCCAAGTCCCTGATCGGCCAGTTGATGGGGGCGATTTCCGGAACCAGCATCGCCCGCGGCTCCAGTTTCCTGAAAGACAAACTTGGTCAGCAGCTGTTCGATTCATCGGTGCAGATTGTGGACGACCCCTTGCGCGTGCGTGGTCTCGGTTCGTGCCTGTTCGACGACGAGGGCGTTGCCGTTAAACGCACGGCATTGATCGACAACGGTGTGCTGACAACGTGGCTGCTCAACACGGCTTCGGCCCGGCAACTGGGCCTGACCTCGACCGGACACGCCTCGCGCGGCCTCGCCAGCCCGCCAGGCGTCGGTTCGCACAACATTACACTGTCGGCGGGCGCGCAAAGCGTCGAAGACCTGCTGGGGGCCGCAGGCAAGGGTATCGTCGTCACCTCGATGTTCGGACCGTCGGTCAATTCGGATACAGGCGACTGGTCGGCCGGCGCGTCGGGCTTCTGGTTCGAAAACGGCGTGATCGCCTATCCGGTCAATGAAATCACCGTCGCCGGCAACCTGATCGATATGTACCGTCGCCTGGTTGCGGCCAGCGATCTCGAAATCCGCGGCACCATGGACACCCCCAGCCTGTTCATCGACGGCATGAGCGTGGGGGGTAAGTAATGGCAAGCGCCATGCAGGTCACCGACCTGGATCTGATCATCGATAAGGTGCGCCGTGCCGGAGCCCTGGCCCAGCACCTGAAGGCACACGGCCTGATCACCAGCTTCAAATCCGATGGGTCGATCGTCACCAATGCCGATACGGAAGTGAACCTGTGGCTGAAGGAAGCCCTGCTCGACGCCCGGCCCAACTATGGCTGGCAGAGCGAGGAATCGCCCGACAATGCCGAGCGTCTCGACGCCAAGCGGACCTTCGTGCTCGATCCGATCGACGGCACCATGGGCCTGTCGAAAGGCAGCCCCTACTGGACGATTGCGCTGGCGATCGTTGAAGCCAAAAAACCCATCGCTGCCATCGTCTACGCGCCGGATGCCAGCGAACTGTTCAGTGCGGCCGCCGGTCAGGGTGCCCGTCTGAACGACGCGCTGATCTATGTCAGCAACCGTGCGCGGCTGGAAGATGCCGAAGTCGTCGGCGATTCACGCCTGTTCGGCCGCGACATCTGGCCGGAGCCGTGGCCGCATCTCAACGTCCATTCCAGGCCGTCCGTGGCTTATCGCATGTGTTCGGTAGCCGCCGGCCGCGCCGATTTCACCATGGCATTGACGCCCAAACGCGACTGGGACGTGGCCGCCGCCACCTTGATCGCACAGGAAGCCGGCGCCGTCGTTTCCGATCATTTAGGCAATTCTTATGGTTTCAATGCCAGAGATAGCCTCAAACCCAGCCTGATCTGTTCAGGGCCCGTGCTGTTTCCGGAAATTATCCGGCGCTGCGCCCACCTGCTGACCCTGGAAAACCCGTAACTTCTTTTCGAGTAGCGACTATGAGCGACAAACAACTTCTGCATCTCGTCATCGGCGGCGAATTGATGGACCTCGGCGGCACGACCTTCAAGGACCTGAAAAAAGTCGAATTCGTTGGCGCCTATCCCAACAATGCCGAGGCGGTGAAGGCGTGGCGGTCCAAGGCACAATCAACCGTTGATAATGCCCTGATGCGGTACTTCGTCATCCATGCCCACAAGCTGATCGACCCGGACCACGACGATCATAGACATTAAGTCTGCTCAGGCCGCAAGGCTCCTCGCATAAGCTCGGGCGGGCAGTCGCCATCTCCGAAGGCGAATGCCTTCGGAGATGAGAGGTAATAACAAAAATTGCGCAATTTTTGTTATTGGAATAAAATCCATTCCTGCGGAGGTATTATCATGAACGTGTCTGTTGGTGAGCGCTGGGAAAATTTCGTCGAGAGTGTCGTCAAGGAAGGGCGATACGGCTCGGTCAGCGAAGTGGTGCGCGAAGGTTTGCGCCTGGTTGAAGAGCGCGAAGTCAAACTGAAAGCCCTGCGCGATACCATCAATACCGCGATTACAGAGGGCGGCAGTCTGACGGACGAAGAGGTCGAGGCCAATGTCGAGGCCAGCCTGGATAGTTGGGAAAGCGAACAGAAATCGGCTTCGTGAAAAAAGCGCGCTTTAGCCACACCGCACAATCTGACCTCATTGCCATCGCACGATATATTGCCGATACGAGCGGCAGCCGCAGCACGGCAAGTGCGTTCGCCACTGCCTTAAGACAAAAGTGCCATAAACTTGCCAATGCCCATGCTGTTCTGGGACGCGCACGGGATGAACTTGTGCCAAACCTGCGCAGTCTGGCCTTCAAAAGCTACGTGATTTTCTTCCGCTATGACGCAGACCAGGTAGACGTCGTCACCATCCTGCATGGCATGCGCGATATCGACGCGCACTTCGACAGCGAATAGTCAGCCCTCGGCTGCCTCCGGTTCGCAGACTGCGCGACGCATCTTTGAGGCATAGTCCGGATCTGCCAGCTTCTTGTTGGTAAAGCGATTGTCGTCGGCTCCCACGGCATAGACGATATGATTGCAGACTACGTCCGGGATACCGTCAGGGGCCGCCTGCCCCTCCGGCATCTCGACCTCGGCCTGGACGAAGTAGACCGCGCCTGCCGCGTCGCGCAGAAAGTCGACGACCCACTCGCACTCCCCGGCCATCTTCACGTAACGCGTCTTTTGCAGACGCTCGACGCACAGCGGCCATAGCAGGTCGAAATCGCTACCGGGGATCAAGGTTTCGATCTCGACCAGGACCTTCGCGGCCGGCACCCATTTCTTGTAGGTAAACAGATAGTCGTCGTCGCGTTGCCGGATGCGCGGGCCTTCGTCGAGATAGCCCTGGCGGATGTCATGCCGTTGCCAGCCGGCAAGGCTGGCCTCGCTGAACCCCAGGGGAAGAACGTATTTCAGCTCGTTTTCGATCGGCATTGGCTTGTCCCCAGGCGGTTCTCCGCCTATTCGCGCTTGAACAGCTTCTCGGTGAGCAGGTTGCCCCACCAGGTGGCGTGGAATTCCGACTTGATCTTGACGGGATCGTAATCGGGGCCCTGCACCCAGTCAAGAAAGCTGATGCCCCTTGGCTCGACATCGCGCAGGTAAACTTCGAACAGATAGTCGAGAACGCCCGTCGCGCCCGCCTTCATGTGCAAATATTTAAAACTCAACTGTTGACGCGCCTGCTCGATCGGCTGCCCCAGGTGCAGATGGCAATAGAGGACGCTCATGATACCGGCGCGGTCGGCGCCCGATTTGCAATGGACCAGGGCGGGATACTCAATGCGGTCGAACAGCTCTTTGGCGGCCAGGATTTCTTCGCGCGTCGGCAGGCTGCGAGAGGTCAGGCCGAAGTTTTCCATCTTCAGTCCGAGCTTTTCGCACGCGTATTTTTCCAGGTAGTAGAAAGATCCAAAACCGCCGCGCAGGTTGATGATCGTCTTGACGCCCTTACGCTTCCATTGCGCCAATTGGAACGGCCACGGCTGATTGGTCCGCAACAGCTTGTCGTCGACCCAGAAGGCGTTGGTAAACCCCAGGCGCAGATAGGCGTGGTCTCCCCACAGAAAATGCAGCGTCGTCTTGAAGCGGTCCCACGCCGTTTCCGTTGGAAAAGGTTTGTTATGGAATTTCTTGGGAAACAGCTTCAACCTAGCCTCTTTATTGTTCGCTCAAACGCCGCGGGGCTTCCCTCGCAACGGCTCGGACGGGCGGTCGCCCCTGCCACAAGCCGAGGGGGCTGTGGCATTTGCGCCATCCGTAGACTGCCCCTGGGGTGCATTGCAACACTTCGAGGCCAAACAGCCGCGCCATTAACACATAAATGCGCGACAGGCTTACGGAAATGACGCATAAGCCTATATAAACGCTGACAATCCTTTTGCCAGACCGATAAACTGCCGTATGCCGTTGACAGAGACCGTCCCCGCCAAGACAGAGATGAGCGCCCGAACGCTCATGGCGCGTGTGTGGGCGCAATATCTGGCGCCGCAAAAAGGCTTGTTGGGGCTGGCCGCGGGCTGCGCTGCCATCGTCGCGCTGACGACCACAGTTCTTCTCGCCTGGTTGAAGCCCGCGACCGAGCTACTGTTTCATCAGCCCCCGGCCGACGATTTCACGCGGATTTTGCCACATGTGTTCCTGAGCCAGCCGATGCTGCTGGTGCCTGCGGTATTTGTCGCCGCCACACTGGCGCGCTTTGCCGCTCAACGCGGTCTGACTCTGTTACTCAATCACATCGGCAATACGCTGGTCGGGCGTATTCAGAACCAACTGTTTTCGAACCTAATTCACGCCGATCTTGGCCGCCTGCAACAGGCCCATTCCGGCCAGTACCTGTCGTCGGTGCTGTATGACGCTGATCTGGTGCGCGAAGCTGCGTCGGTTGGCCTCGTCCAGTACCTGCAAGGCGCGCTGCAAATCATCGGTCCGATCGTCGTCATGGTCTACATGGATTGGTCGATGACCCTTGCCGTTCTGATTGCGGGGCCGATCATAGCCCTGGTCATGAGCCGCTACCTAAAACTCACGCGCAAGGCGGCGCAAGGCGCCATGGCCGAGACCTCAAGTCTGTCGACAGCGGTCATGGAAAGCCTTGACGGCGTGAAAATTGTAAAGATCAGCAACCAGGAAGCCGCCGAAGAACAACGTGTCGGCGAGGTTATTGACCGGCGCCAGAAGCATCTCATCAAGGGCGCAAACGCCCGGTCCATGGCCGCGCCGGCGACGGAAGCGCTGACCGGTTTTCTGGTGACCGGTCTTATCACCTACGCCGGCTGGCGCGCCGGCGGCGGTCACCTGACGCTGAACGGGCTCCTGGCCTTTATCGCTGCCCTGACGACGGCTAGCCAGAACCTGCGGCAGCTCGCCGGATTGCACGGCACCTTCAGCCAAGGCATGACGGCGGCACGGCGGTTGTTTTCCGCGCTCGATATCGAACCGGAAATCATCAGCGCAGCGGGGGCCAAATCGCTGCCGCGAGATTTCACCACGATCACGTTCGATCGCGCCGGCTTCAGCTATACTACGGCGGGGCCCCTGTTGAACGATGTCAGCTTTACCGCCACCGCCGGACAGAGCATCGCCCTGGTCGGTCCTTCCGGATCGGGCAAATCCACCCTGCTTAATCTCATTCCGCGTTTCTTCGACCTGTCGTCCGGAGATATCCGGTTTGATACCTTGAGCCATCGTGACATCAGCCTGAAATCCCTGCGCGACTCAATTGCCCTGGTGACGCAGGATCCGTTCCTGTTCGACGATACCATCCGCGCCAACATCGCCTATGGCAAGCCCGGCGCAACCATGGCCCAGATCGCGCAAGCCGCGAAAGATGCCGCTGCCGACGAATTTATTGCCACCCTGCCGCAAGGCTATGACACGCGCGTCGGTGAGGCCGGTTC
>FSVF01000038.1_pt1 | contig 13611 bp, 9 predicted proteins | sample 1637601 | NCBI WGS metagenome assembly FSVF01 (sample SAMEA3914814, study PRJEB12502) | metagenome | biome: forest; material: soil | place: USA | collected 2011-09-16 | depth 0.1 m
ATCTTGACGATGGTCGGCGCCGATTGGTTGGCGTTGACCGTTTGGCCTTCCTTGGTGACGATGGCCAGGATCGTCCCGTCGATCGGAGCGGTGATGCGGGTATAGCCCAGCGTCACGCTGCCCGTCTGCACGGCTATCTGCGCCTGGCGGATCTGGGCATCGAGAGAACCGACGTTCGATTGCGCGCTTTTCAGCGCGGCCACAGCGGCGTCGTAATCGGCCTTGGCGCCGGCATCGGCTTCATAAAGCGTCTTTTGCCGTTGAAACGTGCTCTGGGCATTGGCGAGATTGGCTTGTGCCGCCAGTTGCTGGCTGCGCGAATCCGCCAGCTTTGCCTCGGCGGTGGCCAGATTGTTGCGCTGGGTTTGGGAGTCGATTTCGGCGATCAGCTGGCCTTTGCGCACAACGTCACCAACATCCACCTTTAGCGACGTCACCTGGCCGGAGGCCTGGGCACCAACACTGACAAGCTTGTAAGGCTCCAGCTGACCACTGGCCAACACGGATTTCTCAACGTCGCCATAGGTCACGACACTGGTGATTTGGCCGGCATTTTTCGGCTTCGCAAAAAAGCACGCCTTGATACCGAAGAGCACCACGCCCAGAGCGATGATGATGCCGACAATGGTGAGCAGGCCTCTGTTTTTATACCACATGGTTCGCGCTTGAGATTGCCGGAAGCTTTAGGTGTTACACGCAAGTATGCCCGAGGTTTTCGATCTGGGCGCAATTGGCGTGCAGCGATTGCAGGACTATGGCTTTCCCGGCCGCGGCGCGTGCCACCGCGCCTGTTACGGTTATAGGCAGGCAAAAATAGGAATCCGGTGCGCATCTGGTGAGAAAAAAATAAAACATCGAACGGTCGACCCGATTCCCTTCGCTGTCCTTGATGAGATAACGAAGTATGGCGGGTTCCGGAGCGCAAAAGCGGCTCGATTTGGAGGCGCATATCGCGTTCCTCATCATTTTCGCCAAGTCATATTGAAAAATTATCCGGGTTTCGCGCAAAAGCGTGACCCTATTTCCGTGCAGATCGCGCCTTACTGCATGACAGCGCGCTTACGGTGCGCCGCTTTGCGAGGAGCGAGAATGCCTAACCATTCAGACGGCGAGACACCCGCGGACTCCGAGCCCCCACCCGAAGCGGTGGAGGCGGCGCACGATGCCATGCTGAAATTGAACGCCAACCTTGTGCCACCGGACGCGGTTGCCGAGGCGCCGCCGCCAGAGCAGTCCTCAGAACAACCCAGTGATCACGGCTACGATCAGTACGATAGCTGATTAATGCTTCTTTTTGACGGGCGTCACGACGCGTGCCGGGTGGTCCAATCCATCCAGTGTCGCCGCGATATAGGTCTTGAAGCCGTTAAGATCGCGCACGCCGCTGGCGTCCTGAACCCAGGTGGCGGCGAAGGCGTAATGCACTTTCGTCGCGTCCTTGAAGGTAACGAACAGGGTCTGGCCGTCGTCATTGAAGCGCGTTGCCACGGCGTCCTCGGGGAAGAACAGGACAATGCCGAGGTCGTCACCGGCCAGGCTCTGCTGGCCCCACGAAGCGATATAACCCCAGTTCCCCGTGACCTTATCCGAATTGAAGACGATCATGTCCTTGTGATGGACGAGGCCGGCGGCGATCGGTCCGCTGTTGCCGGTTGCCTTGGCGTCGACAAAGGTCACGGCCGAACCGGAGTGGATGCGATATGTCGTGGTCAGATTGGCCTTGCCGTCGTCGAAGCCCAGGTTCTCGACCGTAGCACTGGCGCTGATCGGGCCTTCATCGGCAACGTGACCGATCACCCTGGCCTTGCCGACCTGACGCGCCTTGCCGTCTCTGACCTCGCCCACGCCGCCGATGCCGAGGCTCTGATCGACCTGGAAGATATCCTGGCCCCAGTCGGCCATCGAATGGTAGTCGCCGACATTCTGGCCGATCGATTGCAGAATCGGCTTCGGCAGCTTTTTGCCGTAGATGTCGGTGACGCTGCGTTCGTCGAGATAAAGGCGGTAGGCGACCTTGTCCGATTCCCAGCCTAGGCCCTCGAATGCGATCAGGCCGTCGTGGATGAAGTGATCGGCGGGAATCTCAAAACTCTGGCGCAGATGGAAGGTCCCGCCGGTGATCAGCTTGCCGTCGAGCTTGCCGCCGTCCTGCACATTGAGGATGGCCTGGGTGCGAAGCGGCAGGGGCGCCAACTGGGGCACGATCCTGATCGTGCTTTTGGCATGGGCCTTAAGAGGCAGGACCGTGGTCAACTCGCCGGCATTGTACTGCGCGGCGTAAGTACGGCCGTCCATCTCGACCGACCAGTTGCCGTCGGAACCGCCGGGCAGGCTCACCAGGGCGGCGGGCTGATCATAGGCGGACGGATTTTCGACCGTCACGGTCGAGTTGACCGTTGCCGTCGTCAGTTTGAGGTCGGCTATGGTGGTCGCCGCCAGCAGGAAGGCACCGACGCCGTAAAGCTGCGTGTCGTCGTATTCAACGGCGTCCGGACGGTCGCTGACCGGCTGAACGTAGCCGAGCTTGCCGTCGGCGTGGACCGAACGGACCAGGGCGGCCCAGCCCTTGCGGACGACGGGCTCATAGGTAGCGCGATCGAGAATGCCTGCCTTCAGCCCCCACGCGAAGCCGTAGGTATTGAAACCGGTGCCGCTGGATTCCGGCAGGGCGGTTTGCGCATCGCCGAGCAGCGACGGCGACCAATAGCCATCTGGTTTCTGGACGGCCTTCAGCTTGACGGCCATGTCCTTGTATATCGCGATCATCTTCGGCCGGTCCGGATCGTTTTCCGGCAGCAAGGGGATCATCCGCGCCAGGCCGGCGAAGACCCAGCCGTCGCCGCGCGACCAGAAGAGCTTCTTGCCGTTGATGTCCTTGCGATCGAAGAAGCGGCTGTCGCGATAATAGAGGTGCTCGTCCTTGTCGTAGAGATAGCCGGTCGTCGCCCAGAATTCCGACTTGGCGAATTCGCGATATTTGGCGTCGCCGGTGACGTTGGACATTTCCAGCCACACCGCCGGCGCCATGAACAAGGCGTCGCACCAGCACCAGCGATCGAGACAGGGAATGCTGGTATCCGCGTTCTGAACGAAGGTCAGGTCGACCTTCGATGGATTGGCCAGCACGGCGTCTAGACTGGCGCGCATACTGACGAGCGCCGCGTCCCCGGCACCGTTGCGGGCGTCCCAGAAATAGCTGGCGCCGATGGCGAAGTCGTCGGCGTGATAGGGGCGCTTGCCCAGTTCCCAGGTGTTGGCTTCGCCGCGCGCCAGGATGGCCTGTTTGAACTGCGGCGCAGGGCTGTGGTCAGCCAAGGCCATCAGGCCGACGAACAGGGCGCCTTGCTCCCAGCCCTTCGGGTCGGGATAGCCTTCGCGGGTCTTGTTGGGGCGCAGGCCGGCGGCCATGGTCGCCAATTGCCAGTCGCCGACCTTTTCGGCCAGGGTGATGATTTCGGCGGGTTTCCACGGCACCGCGTCACCTGTGGCAACCGATGCCGCGGGCGCCGGCGGTACAGAAGGTTGCGCGGCGACAGCGAGCGCCGGAAGCAGGGCCGACAGGCTCAAGGTCGTGGCCAACAGGGCTTTGAACGTCATGGTTTCCTCCTGTATTCTTCTGTTTTGACAGTCTTAGCGGATATCGGTGATATCGACAGCTGCCATGTCTCCATAATCAAGGTTTTCGCCGCCCATGGCCCAGATAAAGGCATAACGCGACACGCCGACGCCCATGTGCAGCGACCATGGCGGGCAAATGACGGCTTCTTCGTTCTTGACGACGATATGGCGGGTCTCATTGGGCAAGCCGAGGAAGTGAAACAGGCGCTCGTCGTCTTTCATGTCGAAATAGAAATAGATTTCCGAGCGCCGTTCATGCAGGTGCGGCGGCAGGGTGTTCCATACGCTGCCGGGTTTCAAAATCGTCAGCCCCATCAGCAATTGCGCCGATGGGCAGGTATCCGGCGTGATGAACTGATAGATGGCGCGATCATTGCCGTTTTCGGCCTCACCGCGCAGCAACGGCGCAATGGCGTCGCGCGACAGATGACGGGTGCCAAAGCGGCTGTGGGCTGGTGCGCTGGCAAGGTAGAAGCGCGCGCCGGCGCCGCTGAAGACGACGTCGCGCGCGCCTTGGCCGACATAGAGCGCATCCATTGGATCGAGTTCGTGAACTGTGCCGTCGACGGTCACCGCGCCGGCGCTGCCGATATTGACTATGCCCAGTTCGCGGCGATCGAGAAAGGGCTGGCCATCCTTATGATCGGGAAGCCGCAACGGCGCGGTCAAGGGGATCACGCCGCCGACGACCATGCGTTCCTGGTGGACGTAGTTGAGCGTCACAGCCCCGGGATCGAAGAGGTTTGAGACAAGATAATGCCTGCGCAGGTCCGCGGTACTGGCTCCATCGAGCGCCGATGGCGGCGTGGCGTAGTAGGTCTCTTTGTACATTATTCGAGGGTCATTTGTACTTCGGGGCCACGGCGTCGAGCGCTTCACGCGCGCAGGCATCGGCGGCTTCGTGCGGTACGTCGGCGACGGCGAGCCCGCCGATCACCTTGCCGTTTTCATGCAGCGGAAGGGAGCCAGCGTGGGGATTATACATATCCTTGTGCGCATCGATCTGGGCGGCAAAGGCCGGGTCCGTTTTGGTGCGCGGTTCCATTTCCGAGCCCGGCGCATCGAAGGCGGCGGCGGTGGCGGCCTTGAGCGGGGCGGCAACGGGCGGCTTCGGTGCCCCGTCGGCGCGCAACGTAACCTTGACCAGGCCCGCGCTGTCGACCACGCTGGCGCTGGCAGAAAAGCCGCGCGCCTGGCAGGCGGAAATTGCGGCCTGCGCGAGCTTCAAGGAGACGTCGAGAGACGGTCCGGGAGCAAGAGCGTAGGCAGGCGTTGCCGGCTTATCATCGGCATTGGCAGCCGTCGCTAAACCGAGCAAGGCCAGGCAGATTATGCGGACCGTCATCATAACATCCTCCCATCGCCGCACGTTTGCGGGCACGCAGAGTCGGTAACATATATCGGAATGCCGTTCAATATATCGATACGACGCGCGTGGTATTTATTGCAATGGCGAATTTTCTCCAAACAGCGGGAAAATCAAGGAGGGATCGTCCCTATATTCGGGACGATCAGCCTTTGAAGCCGAAGTCCTTGCTGATCGCCAGCGCGGTATCCTTGACGTATTCGCGCAACGAGTTGATGCGGTTGTCGTCCATATATTGCTGGGCGCTCGATACGCTGATGGCAGCGATGATCTTGCCGTTGATGTCGCGGATCGGCGCGGCAACGCAACGGATGCGGTCTTCGTTTTCATCCATGTCGAGCGCGTAGCCCTCAGCCTTGTACCCCTTCATGACATCGAGCCAGGATTTCAGGTCGTAGCGGTAGTGCGGCTGATCGCGCGCTTCGCGCAGGAAGACTTCGCGCCAGGCCTCCTCATCGGCATCGATCAGCAGCGCCTTGCCAAGCCCAGTCGGGCGCAGGGGTTGGCGTTCGCCGATGATGCAACGGACTTCGATGCGGCGCGTGCCCGGAATTTTATCGACGTAATGGACCTGATGATGGTCGAGAATCCCGAGATTGACTGTATCCCCCGTGTCGGCGGACAATTTCAGCAGATGCGGGTGGGCGACGCGGGTAATCGTGATCTGCTGCGACGCCATGAAGCCCAGCTCGAGCAGCTTGGTACCCAGGCTGTAGCCGTCGCGTGGTGACAGAATGAGGTACTTGCCCTCGACCAGCGTCGTCGCCAGCCGGTGCACGGTGCTCTTGTTCAGGCCCAGGGAGCGGGAAATTTTCGCCAGCGTATTATCGCCCTTTGCCACCCGGTCGAGCACCTCCAGACCGCGCATTAAGGTCAGGGCGCCGTTGATCGCCTTGGCTTCGATATCCGGTTCGGCGACCAGGGTGTCGTATTCATTCGTGATGTTGTTCATATAGCGAAACTACCCCTCGCACGCGATCCGTTCAAGAGCCAAACCACAACGCTTTCCGGGCGATAGCTGGGCCCGGTGATCGTCTCGTAAATCGTTTTTTTTATATGCACAAATGACATGGCTATTCATACCTCAAACGCCAACTCAAGGTGAGAGGGTGCATCAGGGCGATTGCGCCGGTGGTGCATTTCACCCGGGAGACAAACGGACCTGACGGCGTCTGGTATGCCCGGTCATCGACGGCATCGAGGGTGCAGGTCGCAAAGCCCGAAACGGCGAAGCTTTTCGCTGCACCTTCTGCATAGGTGGCCGTCCAGTTCGCGCCTTCGTGAACCAGTTTCAAGCCGGGCGAGTAGCTGGCGAACTCAATATCGATACTGCGCAGGTCGAGTGCCTGCGTCGCAGTCAGGACATCGGTGCGGGTGACAAGGTGCGGCGCGAACCGGTAGGTCGTTTCCACCTTCAGCCGCGGATCGGGCAGGGGCTTCGCCTGGCCCAACCGGTCGCTTTCGTCCTGATGGTACATGACGGTGGTGATGCCCTGGTCCGTCGTCACCTCGATATGCTTGAAATAGGCCAGCGGCGCCAGTGTCGCGCCGTCGCTGAACGTGACCTGCGGCAGGAGTTGCGGCAGGCTGGAATCGGCGACGCCCGCGACCAGTCCCGGCGAAAACGGGATCGGATAGTAGGGTGAGTTCATATGCTGGCCATCGCCTCCATTGATCAGGGGCAGGCCGATCAGCCGGTCGCCGTCGCGCAGCGTCACCAGGGCGCGATCGTAGACTCCGCGCGAAAACCATGTCGTGGTCAATTCCGGCCGGGTGCGCCGCCAGGCGATGAGATCGGCCAATGGCGCGCGGCCGGCGTACCCCATCTCGTTCCACAAGGCATTGGTATATTCGTACTGCTGAGCGAGGCTGAGGTTTTCACCGAGGATACGGTGCTTGCCGCGATAGGCGTCGGTACGCCGCCCCTTGTCCCACAGATTGACCGAACCGGTATCGGCATCGACCCAAAAGCGTAGATATTTGTTGGCGGCGACAGAGGCGTAGGTATAGGCGGCCGCCTTCTCCTGCGGCGTCAGGACATCGAGATAGGCGGCGATCGTCACCAATTCGACCAGTGCCGTATCGCCATAGGCGCCGATGCTGCGGCCGTATTCAAAGCCATCACCCTGGGCATTCAGCCGGTTAAGCGCCAGTTGCGCCGACGCGCGCAGCCACGCCTTGACCTCGGGCGGCGGCGGCAGGCCGATCTCGACATAATGGTGGGCGATTTCACCGATCAGCAGGACGCTGTAGCGGTCGAAGCGGCCATCGCCCTCCGTCTCGTCGGCAAACCCCGATTCCGAAAACGTGCGATAATGACCGAGCACCTTGGTGACCAGGGTATTCATGCCGCTGTCGTCTTCCCAGCCGAGCTTGTGGCGCATGCCGGAGATGGCGAAGGCTACGCCGTAATAGTTATTCGGCAGATCGATCAGGCTGAGATCCGGCCGCACGAAGGTCCGCCAGTCCAGCTTGGTCTTCAGGGCGGCAAGCGTCTCGGCATCGACGCATTGCTCGAGCAGGCCGGCGCGCTGCAGTTGATCGAGCGCCGCCATGTAATAGAAGATGCCCCAGGTATCGAGATGATCGTCGAGCGTGAGACGAGACAGCTCTCGAAAACCGGAAACGTAGCGCGCAAAACGCGGATCGTCGCGCGGTGTGGCCAGGATCAGATAGGCCATGCTGTCGGCGATCTTGCCACCCAGAAACTTGTCGCCCCAGGACTCGCCGGAAGTGGCGAAGACGCGCTGGCCGTCGATGACGAGGTCGCGCTTCTCAGCCATCAGCTTGACCAGCAAGGCCTCGGTCTGCGGCACCAGGCGCGCCTGTACGGTCTGGTTCATAGCGGGAACTTGGGCGGGAACTTGGGCCGGAACTGGGGCCGAAACTGCAGCCGGAGCAGGGACTGGCGACGATGCGGCGGTCGCCAGGACGGCAATCAGGGCAAGCATGTCACTTGGCTTTCAGAAGGGGCGTGATCAGGTTGATCCGCGCCCTGGCGTAGGTCTGGCTGTAGAGGGCGGCCTTGTCGCGCAAGGCGAGGTCACGATAGCCACGCGATGCCCTGAGCAGCGCATCGTAAAGATCCTGCGTGTTCATGCTGATTTCCTGCCATTTCCAGTCTTTTTCGCGCCCGGCATAAGCGGCGAGGAAGACGGTCGCCGGCTTCAGCCCGCGACCGTCGGCGGTCTGATAGGACCACAGGTCAACGCCGACGCATTCGCCAAGGGTCGCGACATCGTAGGTCGCCTGCATGACCCAGGCCGAGTAATGGAACGACCGCGTCCGCGCCAATTCCTTGGGCAGGCTGCCATCGACGGCGAATTGCGGGACGATCCGTGCGTCGGGAAAGGCGGAAATGACGGACCTGGCCAGATCGGTCTTGCCGGCGAACAGGGCGAACTCGCTCAGTTCCAGGTCGTACCAGATGCTGTGGTTATTCGCGGCGGCGCGTTCTTCCTTGCCGTTCGCGCTGGTCGTCATCCACGTGGTGAGATCGCCGAACCAGCCGCGCAGGGATGTCAGGTCACCGTCGGACAGGCTGTGTGAGGGCTCGATCAGGCCGATTGCCTCGACCACGGGCAGCAGTTCCGCCGAGTCGATAATGCCGAAGGAGCGGCCGGGTGTGCTGCCCGGTACACCTTGAGCGAAATTCAGGTTGGGGTTCATGCGTGTCGCCGGATCGACGAACCAGGTGCGCAGGATCAGCGCGGCGCGATCGGCATAGCGTTTGTCGCCGGTATAGTAATAGGCCAGCCCCAAGGTTTGCACGGCCGACGCCATGTCGCCCAGGCGCGTGCGGTCGAAGGCTTCGGTGGCGCGTTCCGGGTTTACCTGGCCGTCGCGGTTGATATAGGGCATGCCGTCCGGCTTGGCCGGGTCGGGCCACCAATAGGGGCCCATACTCATATAGTCGTGTTTGTCGCCGCTGGGCGGCATGCGTGTCTTATCCGTGACGCTCCACAGGCCCCGGGTAAGGGCTGTATCGGCGTCTTTGAGGAGTTCGGCATAGGCGGGGACGCTTGCGGGATCTGCGGCGATTTGCGTCTTGACCTGCTCGAGGGCGTCGGCGCGCCACAGGAAGGTGTGGCGGCCGCCGAAACCGGCGGAATAGCCCGCGGCGCCATCACATGTGGACGCGGCCATGACCGGCTGGGCAGCCAGGATGGCCAGGACGACGGGAAGGATCAGGGACGACGATCGCATGGATGTCTCCTTTACGCTGGATCCGGCGGATCTTGCCGGGAAGAAAAAAATAGCGGAGCCGCCAAAATCCAGGCTGGCTCCGCCAAGTCGGGGAGTCATTCTTAGATAGGGTTAGAAGTTGGCCCTCAGGGTGAACTGATAGGTCTTGCCGTCGTAGTCGATGCGGCGCGGCAGCGACGGATCGTTTTCATACTCGGAGCGCGTCGCATCGGTCAGGTTAAAGGCGTCGATCGAGACGGCGATGCGATTGTTGATGTTGTACGAAGCCGAGGCGTCGAGCTGGCTGCGCGCCTTGACGGTACGCGCGTCGCCGACGAAGGTGTTGCCGGCGGCGAGATCATATTTGCCGCGATAGTTGTAGACGAGGCGAATACCGAACGTCTTGGTTTCATAGTAGCCGATCAGGTTGAGATTGTCCTGTGCGACGCTCGGCAGGGTAATCTTTTTGCCGCTCGCATCCTTGCCGTCGACAGTGGTGTAGCCATAGTTGAACGAGCCACCGAAGTTCTTCCAGAAGCCCGGCAGGAAGTCGAGGTTCTGCTGCGCAATAAGCTCGATACCGCTGACGGTCATTGGCAACAGATTGGTCTGGCCACTGATGCTGACGATGCCGTTCTGCGTGCCGGCCGTTGTATTGAAGGTGTTGGAGCTGACGCATTTGCCGGAATTAGGTCCGCTGGTGGCGATGGAGAGTGTGCCCAGGCCGTAATCGACGCCATTGATCAGGCCGTTCGCCGGGCAAAGCAGGGCGGGATCGGTTATCGGCCCGATATAGCCCTTGATCTTCTTCTGGAAGAAGTCGATGGCGAACAGACCGCCCGGGCGATTGTACCACTCCACCGACAGGTCCATCGAGTCGGAGGTATAGGGCTTCAGGTTGGTGGCGCCGGCCGTAACGGTATAGGTCGGGTTGGCGGCGTAGACGGCGGGAATGGCCGCACTGTTGGGTTCCGGCACCAGGACGGAACTGATCGGCACGGTATCGCGCGGTTGCGGGCGGACGTAGGTCGAATAGGCGGCAAAGCGCGCAACCAGTTTATCGGTGATGTCGGCGGCAACGATGAAGGAAGGCAGCAGGTAGTCGTAGTGCTGCGAATAGGTGCGCGTCGTCAGGCTATGGTTGGGGACGGGGAATGCCGCCGTCGCCAGGGTGCTGGCGCAGTTGTTACAATCGAGCGCCGTGATGGTGTTTTTCGTGTCCTCGTAACGCAGGCCGAGATTGCCGCGCACCGGAATGCTGAACAGTTCGGTCTTGAATTTGGCCATGGCATAGACCGACGATATGTCGCTCTTGTTGGTGAAGTTGTTATTCCAGTAGTTCGGATCCCAGTAATTGTTGACCAGGCCGTAAGGCGTGATGAAAACGCCGGCGGCGGTATTGAGCGTGAACTGAGGCGGCAGGGCTGCCGGATTGATCGGCGTGATCGCGGCCAGGATCTGCTTGATATTGGCCTGGTACCAGTTGGTGTTCATGCCCGGCGCCTGACCGCCGAAGAAGTCATTATTGGCGGGTTCCGGGCTGACCATGCTGGAGGTGATGTTCGAGGTCAAGGCGCCAAGCGAGGTGTTGCGCGAGCCCGTCGAGACGTATTTGTCCTTTTCCAAGCGGGCGCCGAACTGCACGCTGGACAGGAAGTGGTCGCCGAAGAAGCGTTCGCCATCGAACTGCGCGGCGTTGAGGAAGTTGTCGGCATGGCCGTTGGTGCCGGTCGCGCCGAACTTGTTGATGTTCGCGGCATCGCCGGCTTGGGTCGCCTGGCTGGCTGCCGAGGCGGTCGGATAGCCGCCCGGGGCGACGTGCGAGGTATTTGGCGTCACGGACGTGAAGACCGCGTTGGATAGGTCGTCACCGCCGGTAAAGATGTTGGTCGTATTGCCATTGGTCGCGCCAAGAACGCCGGCGACGCCGTTTTTGGCCGCGTTCTGGATGACGTCGAGCTCGATCTGGTTGGCCAGGACTTCGGCGCGCGAAACGGTCAGGGTGCCGCTGAGACGCCAGTCATCGTTCTTGAATTCGACGCTGGGATTGACGGACCAAGTCGACTGTTTGGCCGGTTCCGAGCGCGTCGAATCGTAGGTGGTGTTGTTGTCCGCCGTGAACGAATTGATATAGGCCTTCGGGCCAAGGGGCGTATTGACGATATAGGGCGTACCGATATTGGTGATGTGGACCACCTGCGACGTTGCCGTCAGCGCCGTATTGACGCCCTGACCGCTGTCCGTCTGGATATATTGCAGGTCGTTCGTGCCTTCGTCGAGGAAGCGCTCGGTATAGAAGGCGGTGGTGCCGATTTTCAGGTTGTCGTTCGGCTTCCACTCAAAGCCGGTCGCTCCCGACAGAAGATGTCCGGCGTTGTAGCGGCTGAAATGGCGTACTTGGCTGGGGTAGAAGACGCCGCCGGGGTTCGCCGCGATCAGGGCGTCATAGACTGGGTTCTGGCCGGGGACCTTCTGGTTGCCGACCTGGATCGAGCCGAGCTTGTTCGCCCAGGTCTGGACGGTGATCGAGTCGCGGCGGAACTTTTCTTCCTTCATGGCCACGGTGCCGAAGACGGCGAAGTCGTGCGACAGGTGTTTGTTGAAGCCGAAGCTCACCAGCGGACTGCTCAGCTTGCCCAGTGTGTCGTACTCTTCGGAAAATTTGATGAAATTGCCGTCCTTGCGCGACAGGGCGGGAGCGATGCGCAAGTCGATATTGCCGGACAGGCCGCCGGCGAGATCGGAGGCGCCGGGGGATTTGAGGACAGTGATCGAGGTGAAAATATCCGAGTTGAACGAACCCAGCGGCGTCGAGGCCGTGTTGCTGGCGCTCGACAGGATCGGGTCGGCGAAGGCGCCGCCGTTGAAGGTCGTGCGGGCGAAGGTGCCGGGGAGGCCGCGCAGGGAGATGGTGGCGTTGCGCGAATCGGCTTCGCGGTTGAGCTGGACGCCCGGGATACGCTGGATGGCTTCGCCGACGTTCAGGTCGGGAAACCGGCCGAGGCCGTCGGACGAAATCGAATCGGTGATTTGCAGCGTGTCACGCTTGGTCTTGACGGCGTCGGTATAGGCCTTCTTGAAGCCGGTAACGACGACAACCTGATTGTCGACGGCGGGGGCGGAAGTCGTGGGCGCGGCGTTCTGGGCAATGGCGGGCAGGCTGATGGCGGCGCAGGCGACGGCCAGCAGACTCGCCGAGGACATAATGAGGCGGCGCTGGGTCTTGGCCGTGGAATATCTGGTCATGGTGTTTCCCTGTCTTTCGTTTTTTGGCGATGCCCGCGGTGCTTCTGAAGAGCCTGGGCGAACATCATCTGCCACTGGCCTATCGCGAAATGTGACGATGGTCCATATAGAGGGATGATATTTTGCCAATTTCGACCAAATTGGTCAGATATCTGTACCCAATTAGTCACAATTTTGAAATTTGCGTATCTATAATAGGGATGATTTGTATGTTTTTATCAAAAATTGCCGTAAAGTCAGATTTGGAAGCATTTCTGGCGGCGGTCTTTCACGTGGGGTGGTCAGGCCGAAAGCGCTGCGTTTGCGCTGATGCATTCCGATAATAGGGACGGCATACTGAAGAGCGCCTCTCCTATCTATTCCCCGGCCTTGAGGGGGCACGGTCAGCCATTAATTGTACCCCCTAAACTGCGTTTCGTATAGTGTCTGGATGAAAATGATGCCCGTGAAAGTGGCTGATACCGCATACGTCATGTCTATAAATGGTACGAGTGTTTTGTTTTTGAAACGCTCTCGGTTGACGTATCCGCAGAATTGCGACAATTATCACCGGACCCGCCAAGAAGTGGTCGGGCCAATTTATGTTTGCCGGGGCCTATAACCCCCGCGGTCTATTATCAGGGACGAGTCCATGCCTGCCTCTGCCGACAACAATCTTATGGTGCAGACCATGCGCTGGTTCGGGCCGTCCGACCCCGTCAGCCTCGCGGATCTGCGCCAAGCCGGCTGCGAAGGCGTGGTAACCGCCCTGCACCATGTCCCGAACGGAGCCGTATGGACGGTTGCCGATATCGCCGCGCGCAAGGCCGAGATCGAGGCCAACGGCATGGTGTGGAGTGTGGTCGAGAGCCTGCCGGTCCACGAGTCGATCAAGACGCACGCCGAAGGGTTTGAGCGCTGCATCGAGGCCTATAAAGACTCATTGCGTAATCTGGCGGCCTGCGGCGTTCATACGGTCACCTACAATTTCATGCCACTGCTCGACTGGACGCGCACCGATCTCGACTATGTCATGCCGGACGGCGCCCATGCATTGCGCTACGAGGCTATAGCTGTGGCAGCATTTGACATCTGCCACGTGCAGCGTCGGAACGCCGAAGCCGATTACACGCCGGACATGGTCGCGCGGGCAAAGGGGCGGTACGCGTCTATGAGCGCCGCCGATCGCCTGCGGTTGGAACGCACCATCATCAAGG
>FSVF01000423.1_pt1 | contig 13512 bp, 9 predicted proteins | sample 1637601 | NCBI WGS metagenome assembly FSVF01 (sample SAMEA3914814, study PRJEB12502) | metagenome | biome: forest; material: soil | place: USA | collected 2011-09-16 | depth 0.1 m
GCAAGCCAAAAGACCCGGTATTTTCAAAGAAAACCTGTGCAGGCGCGCCAGAATCGGCGTTGGTTGCGGGGCGGATAATCCGGATAGAGACATTGCCTTTGATGACCGGCAACAAAACCCACTGGCGCGATATCGGCGCGGCGCTGAAAAAGCCGGTGTCGTGGTTGTTGCTGGGTTTGGGGTTTTCGTCGGCCCTGCCCTTTCTGCTGGTCGGCGGCACGCTCGGCTTTTGGCTACGCAAGGAAGGCGTGACGCTGACCCTGATCGGCTATCTGTCGTCGGTCAGCCTTCTTTACGGGCTGAAAGTCCTGTGGGCGCCGTGGATGGACAAGACGCGCCTGCCCCTGCTCTACGCGTGGCTGGGGCAAAGACGTTCGTACATGCTGTTGTCGCAAATCTGCATAGCGGTGGGGCTGGTGCTGATGGCGGTGATGGGGCCGAAGGCGCATCTTGGCCTGTTCATGGCGTCTGCGGTGTTCGTCGCCTTCGCGGCTGCGTCGCAGGAAATCGCCGTCGATGCCTGGCGCGTCGAAGAGACAAAAAGCGAATCGGATCAGGCACTTAACCCGAGTTTCTACAATCTTGGATACAGGACCGGCCTGCTGGTCACCAACTCGCTGGTCTTGTTCCTGTCGGACGCCATCGGCTGGTCGCCGTCCTACATGGTCCTGGCCGCCTGCCTCGGCATCGGTGTCGTAGCGACGCTGGCGGCGCCGCGTACCGAAAACGAGATGACGCATCAGGCCCGCACCAAATCGATGCGCGAGCTCTTCATCGTGCCGCTTGTCAGCTTTTTCGAAACGCATGCCGGCAAGGCGGGACTGTTCCTGCTGCTGATCGCGCTTTACCGGCTGCCGGATTACGTTATCGGCCCGGTCGCCGGACCGATGTATCAAGACACCGGCATTTCGGCGACGGCGATTGCGGCGCTGCGCGGCTCGATCGGGCTGATTGCGTCCTATATCGGCATCGGGCTGGGCGGCGCCTGCATCCTGTGGCTCGGGATCGAGCGCGCCTTGTGGCTGGGCGCCGTCACGTGTCCGCTGACCAAGCTTGGCTTCGTCTGGATGTCGCTGGCCCATGGGGATCTGCATGTCTTTGCGACGGTTCTGGTTGCCGACGACCTGTCGAACGGCATCGCCGAGACGGCGATCATTGCGCTGATGACGAGGCTTACCGGCAAGGACCATACGCTTACGCACTATGCCATGATGTACAGCGTGATGGCGTTTACCGGTAAGGTGCTGAAAACGTTTTCGGGGCAGATCGTCGACGCCCTGACGCCTTATGGCGGGCTTTTCCACGCCTATGCGGTCTTCTTTGCCGGCACGGCGGCAATCGGCGTGCCTTGCCTGATCTTACTCTGGATTATTCACCGAAAAGGCGTATTTTCGACGCCTTGAGTCTGTGCTTTCGTATCGTATTTTTACGGCGGGCGGCGTTAATTATAGAACAGCCGGCGCCGGCGTTTCTGAACAAAAGCAATCGTTTGAGACGGGGAAGTCCTCGTGAGGATCACGGATACATTCATCACTATCGCCGATGACAGCCCCGCCACCATGGGGACGGTTCCGCCTGCGCGCGACGGCGACCGCACCATCGCCCGGCTGCATTACGACTTGCTCAGCGAACATCCCTACGAATTCGATCTCGATAGCTTCAATTTCGAGGTCTATTGCCTGAAGAACCGGATTGCGGCCGAACATCGCGACGCTCACCGGACGCAGTTCTTTTCGAAGGGCCATCCCTGCATGCGCGCGTCGCCGCTAACCAAGAGTTATGGCTTTGGCGCGCACTATAACGGATCTGGCAAGATTGCCATATATCCCGTTGATTCTATTGCCTATAAGAAATTCCTGAGTGACCGAGACGTTAGGGTCGAGAAGGCCATGCGTGCGAAACGGCAGGCCAACCTGCAGGCCCCCAAGTCACCCGAGACGGCAGGCGCGCACCCAGGCCGTGGGCCATAAGGCGTCAAGCCGGCGGCCCAGGGCTGTTGCGGCGGCATCGGTGGCGCATAGGGCAAAGCAGGTGCCACCCGAGCCGGACATGCGGGCCATCAGGGTTTCGGGCTGGGCCGCAAGGCTTGTCACCACCTCGCCGATGACCGGTTGGAGGCAAACGGCGGGGCTTTGGAGGTCATTGCGCGTCGTCGCTAGCGCTTCGATCAATTGATCAATATTGATGATATTATGGAACCCTTGTCGTGCCTCGATTTCAGCGCCTTGCCCAAGGTCATCGAAAGCCTCATAGACTGCCGGTGTCGGGCATTCGACGAGTGGATTGATCAAGACGGCCGGCACCGATGGCAGGGATATCGGCGTCAATCGCTCGCCATAGCCTTCGGCGAATGACGCCTTGGCCCACAGGCACATGACACCGTCGGCGCCGATGCCGCCGGCGATCTCCGTCAAGGTCTCATCAGGCATTGCCGGCGCATAGGCTTCACGCAGCAGGCGCAGGGCCGCGCCGGCATCCGCGCTGCCGCCGCCTATTCCCGAAGCGATCGGCAGGTTTTTCGTCAGGGCGATGTCGTGGCGGTCGATGACGACGCCCGCTGCCCGCTCGAAACGGCGGACGGCTTTCAGGATAAGGTTGTCTTCTCCGGTGCTCAGGTCGGCCGAGAATGGCCCGTCGATTGTTAGAAATGGCGTCAGGTTTTGGCCGAAACCATCTGATTTTACCGGAACAAGACGAATTTCGTCGCCGATATCGGCGAAGACGACAAGGCTCTGCAAAGGATGATAGCCGCGCGCGTCTGGCGCCGCGACATGGAGATAGAGATTGACCTTGGCCGGCGCCAGACGACGCAAGTCCGTCACTCGCTCGACTTCTTGCCGCTTTGCGTCTTGTCATTGAAGGCCGTCGCTTGCGGCTTTCCCACGGCAATCGGCTTGCCAATCCCGACCGCCGTGCCCGTTGCCACGGTCTGCGCATCAAGCTTGGCTTTCACTGACGCCGTTTCCTTTTCCGACGCATTGAGCGTCAGGACGCGTTGCCATTCGTAGCGGGCTTCGGTGTCGCGGCCCACGGCCTTGTAGACGTCGCCCATATGCTCGTTGATCTCGGCGTCGGCGGGGTCCATCTGCACCGCTTGCTCGACATAGGTCAGGGCCTGGCCGTAGTCACCGAGTTTGTAATAGCCCCAGCCGAGTGTGTCGACGATGGCGGCCGAGCGCGGCGACACGGCCATGGCCTGACGGGCGAGATCCATGCCTTCCTTGACGTGCAGACCGCGCGCGATCCAGCCATAGCCGAGGAAGTTGAGAATTTCCGGACGGTCGCCGCCGACGGCGCGTCCCTTGGTGATCGCCGCCTCGGCGTCATCCCAGCGGTCAATGGCGTCATAGGCCATGGCCTGCAGGAAATAGGCCTGCCAGGTGAAATCGGCCTCACCCTTGCGGGCGACGCGATCGCTCAGAACCTTCAGCGCGTCGAGATCCTTGCCCTGATCGTGCAGGATGTCGGCTTTTTCAACGACAAAGGCGATGTCGTCCGGCCTCTGCGTCAGGGCGGTTTCGACCAGGGCCAGGGCCTGATCGGTCTCGCCACGGCCGCGCAACGACCAGATGCGGCGCAAGGACGCCTCGGGGCCATAGGGCGAGGTCGGCAATACGCTTGCCCACGCCGCCTCGGCGCCGTCCGTGTCCTTCAGTTCCTGGTCGATCTGACCGAGGAAGATGCGGGCCTTGTCGGACGAGCCGTCGAGATAGAGCGACAGGCGCAAATTGGCCAGCGACATTTCCGAGTCGTGGTCGCTGGAATAGATCGTTGCCGATAGAAGCAGGGCCTGGGCGGCGCTGGACGTCAGCGTCGGCAAGGGCGTCGGCGCATAGCCTGGGCTGTCGAGGCGCGCCAGGGACAGGCGTGCGACCGGATCGGCAGCCGAATCGGCAATGCCTTTCCAGACGGTACGCGCTTCGTCCTTACGGCCCTGACGTTCGAGGAAGGCTGCGTAGTCGGGGCCAAAAACGAAGCTGGCGGCGCCCGGCTGATAGAGTGAGGTGTAGAGGGCTTCGGCGTCGGCCTTGCGGCCCTTGATTTCATACAGACGCGCACGCTCGGCCTTGATCAGATAAACCAGCAGACGGCCGGGATCGGTGGCGTTCATCGCCGTGTCGCCGGAGTCGTCGAAGGCCGCTTTCCAGTCGCCGGACAGGGCCTGCGCATAGGGCTTCAGAAGGGCAGCGCTGCGCTCGGCACCGTCGGTGGCAAGGACGCTGTCGACGGCCTTGACTGCGGCAGCCCCCTTGCCGGCCTTGATCGAGGTTGTGGCGATGACCAGTCCGTTCATCAGCTTGCCGGTGTCGGAAAGCGAGTCGGCCGGGCCGATCAGGCGCGACGCCTGGTCGATATCGCCATTGAGAATATTGACGAGGAAGGCCTTTTCACGCAGCGTCGGGTCGGACGGATCACTGGTCGCGGCGACTCCAAGGGCGCGCGAAGCCGTATCGACGTCGCCCATGGTCATGGCGTAGCGCCCGACCAGGAAGCTGGCATAGGGGCTGCGGCCAACGACGACGCGACCACCGGTAACCGGCGATGCGGCGGCCGGAAGGGTGGCTGAAAGTCCGATTACGGCGGCCAATACCGCCAAACTCACCATACGCTTGTTCACTAAAGCACCTGCCTAAGAAATGACGCCCGCATCACCCAACAGGAAAACCTATAACGCATCGTTACATGTTTGGATAGTTGGGACCGCCGCCGCCCTCCGGGCACGTCCAAACGATGTTGCTGGTCGGGTCCTTGATGTCGCAGGTCTTGCAATGGACGCAGTTCTGGGCGTTGATTTGCAAGCGGGGCTCACGGGTTTCCAGGCCGACGATCTCGTAAACGCCTGCCGGGCAATAGCGCTGCGCCGGCTCTGCGTATTTGGCGAGATTGATGTCGATCGGGATGTGCGGGTCCTTCAATTTCAGGTGAACAGGCTGGTCTTCTTCGTGGTTGGTCGACGAAATGAACACCGAGGACAGTTTGTCGAAAGTCAGGACGCCGTCGTATTTCGGATAGGCGATCGGCTTGCACTCGGCGGCCGGCTTGATCGAATGGGCGTCGGACTTGCCGTGCTTCAGCGATCCCATGCCCGAGAAGAGACTGAAGCCGCCGAGGAGGTTGGTCACCGTCATCTCGATGCCGCCGATCAGCGTGCCAAGGCCCGTGCCGAAGCGGCTGAGGATCGGTTTGACGTTACGGACGAGCTTCAACTCCTTTTTGACGTCGGAATGGTCGTAGGCCGTCTGATAGCCCTCGAGCACGCGCGGCGCTGAGCCGGAATGGATCGCCTTGAAGGCGGCGTCGGCGGCCATGATGCCGGTCTTGATGGCGTTGTGGCTGCCCTTAATGCGCGGCAGGTTGACGAAACCGGCCGAACAGCCGATGAGCGCCCCGCCTGGAAAGACCAGCTTCGGCACCGACTGATAGCCACCTTCGTTGATGGCTCGGGCACCATAGGCGACGCGTTGTCCGCCTTCGAGCTGCTCGGCGATCACCGGATGCAGCTTGAAACGCTGGAACTCGTCGTAGGGCGACAGATACGGGTTCTGGTAGTTCAGGTGGACGACAAAGCCGATGGCGACGTAGTGGTCACCGAAGTGGTAGACGAACGAGCCGCCGCCGGTCTTGTCGTCGAGAGGCCAGCCGAGCGTGTGCTGCACGAGGCCCGGCCTGAACCTGGCCGGCGGCACCTTCCACAGCTCCTTGATGCCGAGGCCGTATTTTTGCACGTCGCATTTGGCGTCGAGTTCGAATTTGCGGATAAGTTGCTGCGACAGCGAGCCGCGCGCGCCTTCGGCGAAGAAGGTGTATTTGGCAAGCAGGTCCATGCCGGGGATATAGTCGGGCTTGTGATGGCCGTCCTTGCCGATGCCGGCGACGCCGGCGACGACACCGCGCACACCGCCGTCTTCGTCATAGAGGATTTCCGAGCAGGCCATGCCGGGATAGATCTCGACGCCCAACCCCTCAGCCTGTTCGGCCAGCCAGCGGGCGAGGTTGCCGAGCGAGGCGATATAGCAGCCGTGATTGCTCATATAGCCAGGTTTCGGCAGGATTGAGATATCGAGGGCACCTTGAGGACCTAGGTAGATGAACTTGTCATCGGTCACCGGCGTTTCCAGCGGTGCGCCGAGCGCTTTCCAGTTCGGAAACAGTTTGGTCAGGCCGGACGGATCGATGACGGCGCCGGACAGGATATGGGCGCCGATTTCCGAGCCTTTTTCCAGCACGGCGACGCTGAGTTCAGCACCGGCCTTCGCTGCCTGCTGCTTCAGACGGATGGCCGCCGACAGGCCCGCCGGTCCGCCGCCGACGATAACAACGTCGTATTCCATCGCGTCGCGTTGAACGTCTTGGGTGTCCGCCATAAACTGCTCTCCGTGACCGGGATTGTCTTCCCAGTTTCTGGGCCCGGTTTCTTTTTCTGTCGAGGCACGTCGGTGCCTCTTTTGCTTTGAACTTTGCCGCGGGAGTGTCTATCAAGTCACCGTCAGTCACACCCTCGTTCCGGACCGCCTTTCCCGCCCATGGTATTACCCGACGATCTCCTGAAAGAGATGGAAAGCTATCTGGGCTTTCTGGCGGATCACGACCTGGAAGAGCTGTACGAGACTGAGCCTCTTAATCGGACTCTCTCGGAAAATAAACCGCCATTTCCGCGTGCCGCAGCGGCAGTCACGCAAATCCACGCCTCCCCTGTGGCTTCCGCGTCGCAGGCCGGGCCAGGCCCGCACGCGTTTCGGCCGCAAAGCCTTGCCAATCTTGACCTCGCGACAGTCGTCCATGAGGCAAAACAGCGCGCCGCGGCCGCCAGATCGCTCGACGAACTTTACGCGGAGCTGGAGGCCTTCCAGCACATGCCGATGCGCCATGAGGGCGGCAAGTCCCTGGTGCGCTATCGCGGCACGCCGACGCCGGACCTGTTGGTCGTCGGTGAAATCCCCGACGCCGAGGAAGATGCTTCGGGCATAGCGTTTGCCGGTAAGCCCGGGGCCCTGTGCGACGCGGCGCTCAATGCCGCGGGTGTCGCCGACAAGTCCTTGCTGACGCCTTGTGTCTTCTGGCGCCCCGCCGGCGGCAGGCCGCTGACGGCGGAGGATCTCAGCCTCAATGCCCCGTTCATGCATGCCTTTATTCGCCTCAGTGCGCCCAAGGCGATATTGCTGCTGGGCGCATCGGCGGCGATGAGCGTACTCAACCTCGACCAGAGCCTGACCAAGCTGCGCGGGCGCATCGTCAGTTACACCGAAGGCGGCGCATCCCTGCCGGTTATGGCCAGCTACCCCACGGCCTTCGTCATCCGCCAACCGGCCTGCAAGGGCTTGCTGTGGCGCGATCTGCTGCAACTGGTCGTCAAGGCCGGGATTGCCTGATTGGCCGGCGTGGTAAAGTCTTCATAAAAACATTGTGATACAACCCTCAGGCCTTTTGAGTTGCCCCCGCGGCATAAGCCTGCGTAAGTTTTCCATACGGTTTTCGTGGTTATGCAATCCTTACGGCATTGCCTCGGTGTTAATCTTTGATAAAGTCTATGTGCTAGGTTTGGTTTTTGATTGGCCCTGGAGGGGTGACGTTTTGACTACAGGCCACCCCCTCCTGAAGGTTCCGGGCGCCGCCCGACAGGGCAAGCGATCGATCCTGTCCCTGCTTGGTGTCAGCCTGGTGGCTTTGGCGCTGGCCGCCAGTCCCGTCGGGGCCATTGCCAGCAAGGCGGCAAAAGGCGAGACGTCCGCCAAGGCCGACAAGACCTCTGACAGCAAGACGACGGGCAAGTCAGAGACGTCCACTAAAAAAACGCCGAAGAAGACTGAGACCGCCAGCGCCGGGGACGGCGAAGGCAAGACAGTCAGCAAAGCCGCCGGCAAGACCAAGCTGGCCGACGCCGACGACGGCAAATCCGAAAAATCCAAATCCGCGGTCGCGGCCAAGACCGAAAAATCGGCTGACACAGCGAGCGCCAAAGGCAAGAATAGCAAGCTTGCCGCCGCGGATGACGCAAAAGCCGGCAAGGCCGGCAAGGCGAAAACCGTCCTCGCCGATGCCGACGACGACGCGCCCGCAAAAGCATCCACGAGAAGCAGCAAGCGCGCGGCCGGCGATGCCAAGGGCAAGTCCAGTGTCAAGTCTGGCGGCGTCAAGTCTGGCGCAGTCAAGTCTGGCAGGATGAAGACTGAACTGGCATTGGCTGACGACGAGACCAAGGCTGCCAAGGGGTCAAAGGCGAAGTCATCAAAAGACAAGGCCGAATTGGCTGACGCCGATGACGACAAGAGCGTCGGCAAAGGCAGTAAGTCTTCTGAAGTCAAGACCGGCCAAAGTAAGGCTGAAAAGTCTGGCGCTGAAAAGTCTGGCGCTGAAAAGTCTGGTGCTGAAAAGTTTGGGGCCAGGAAAACCGAACTCGCCGACAAGGATGACGACGACGGCATCAAGGCGATCAGAAACGCCAAGGTCCGCGTCGTCAAAACCAAACTTGAAAAATCGGCCGACGCCAATTGCAAACCGGCAAAATCGTCCAGGAAGTCCAAGTCTTCACACCGCAAGAAGGCGATGGTCTGCAAGATCAGCAAGGAAGACCTGCAACTGGCCAATGCCTTGACCAAGGCCAACGCCACCTTGTCGAACGCCGCCTCGCACGCACGCTTCCTGCCGCAGCCGGACGTGCCTGCGGCGCCGGCGGATCAGCAGACCACCGCGCTGAACGCCGGCCCTGTCCCTTATTCGCGCACAACGACTCCCGGTGTCCTCAGCGATCAGGACGCCCAGCTCTATCGGACAGCCTTCAGCCAGATCGACGGCGGTGATTTCGACGACGCAGAGGCCAGTCTGGCCCTCGTGACCGACCGCAGCCTGGTCGGCTACGCCGAATACCACATCCTGATGAGCACCCGGTACGACGCCAGCTACGACGAGCTGGTGGCGTGGCTGGGGCAATATGGCGATCAGCCGATGGCCATGAAGGTATGGACCATGGCCAAGCGCAGAAAGCCGCAGGGCGCGCCCGACCCGGCCTTCCCTTCGCTCAACGGCGCGCAACCCTTGCCCACGCAGCCTCAGACCCTGGCAAATGCCGGCAATGCGGTGCAGCTTTCCGCCACCGGCAGTCTGACACAACAAGACATGCAGGCCGATTTCAATCCGGGAGCGCCTCAAGTCGACCGCGTCGATTCCGACCTGACGCCGAAATCGGCGCGTTCGGCCTATAACAATGGCCAGCTTGAACAGGCGGTCACCCTGGCCAACAAGATTGGCGACCACTGGGTGGGCGGCCTCGCCAACTGGCGGCTGAAGCGTTACGATCAGGCGCTCACCGAATTCAAGTTCGTCAGCACGGATCCGAGCCGCAACGCCTGGAGCCAGTCCAGTGGCGCCTACTGGGCTGCCCGCAGCGCCCTGAAACTGGGCGACGAGGCTCAGGCCGACACCTATTTCAAGATCGCCGCCTCCTTCCCCTTCACCTTCTACGGCCTGCTGGCCGAGGCGCGCCTGGGCGTGACGCCCGCCGTTGCCCTGGCCAAGAAAGGCCTGCCGCCGACCTATCAAGGCAGCATGCGCAATGCCCTGGCCGCCAGTCTCGACAACGACAGCGCGTGGGCGCAAACCAATGTGCAGGCACGCCGCATGAGCGCCCTGGTCCAGCTCGGCCGTATGTCGGATGCGCAAACCGAAGCGCAGAAGGCCATGCAGACGGCGTCCGACGGTGGCGAACGCGACCGCTGGCTGGCCCTGGCTGCCGCCAATCGCGTTCGCGTCGGCCAGTTGATGACCACGGACAAGCTGTTCGACGCTTCGCTTTATCCCATTCCGGAATATACGCTGAAGAGTGGCGACACCGGCGTCGACCGCGCCCTCGTCTTTGCCTTCGCACGCAAGGAAAGCAAGTTCAACGCCTCGGCCAAGAGCTTCGCCGGTGCCTATGGCCTGATGCAGCTGATGCCGGGCACGGCGGCGTTGGTCGAAAACGACTCGAGCTTCAACAGCCAGCCATCGAAGCTGCTGAAGCCGGCCACCAATCTGCGTGTCGGCCAAAAATATATCCAGCGTCTGATGAATTCCAAGCCGGTCGGCGGTGACCTGCTGCGCACGATTGCCGCCTATAACGCCGGTCCGCGGCCGGTTCAGGACGCCATGAATTCGGTTGGCGGTGAAGCCGATGCCCTGCTGGTCATGGAATCGATCCCCGTCGCCGAGACCCGGCAATATGTCGAGGAAGTCGCCGCCAACTACTGGATCTATCGCCAGCTGATGGGGAAAGCCACGCCGAGCCTGAGCCAGGCGGCTGCCGATGCGCGCGTCATCGATGCGACGACGGATGCCTCAAAGGATTCGGCAATGGATACGTCCAAGGGCCGGGAGACCACCAAGGACAGGGATCCGGTGAAGGAAACCGCGTCGAAAGACGTCAGGACGAAAGACCTTGCGAAAGACTCTGGGAAAGACCTTGGGCCCTCGGCGGTCGCCATGGTCGACGATCAGTAAGTCTTGCCCGGTCAGGCCATGCGCTTGACGGGCGGCTTGGGTGGAATGCCAAGCAGGTAGAGCCCGAACCGCAAACCTCTTCCAACGACACCGAACGCCCAGCCACGCGCCTTGAAACGCGAGGCGCTCGTGGTCAATGATGCCGCCATAGGCCTCAGGCGGGCGCGACCGAGCGCCAGGGCAAGCGCCACGTCCTCGAAGGCGGCCTGATCCTTGTAGCCGCCGACGCAGTCATAGAGGGCACGCGACAGTAGCATGCCGTGATCGCCGCTCGGCAAGGCCAGCCAGCGCGCGCGCAAAGCGACAACTTCGCCCCACATCTTGGCTAGCCACGACGGATCGTCGAAACACAGATGGAAGTAACCGGCCTGCGTCGGATAGTTGCGGATATGCGCCTGCACCTGGTCCATCCACCCCTCGCCCAATTGCGAGTCGGGATGCAGGACAAGTATCCATTCTCCGCGTGTCGCCCGGCACCCCTGCCACAGCTGCAGGCCGCGGGAAACATCGGCGTGAATGACCTGACACCCAGTCGAGTCGGCAATCTCCAGCGTAGAGTCGGTCGAGCCACCGTCGACGACGATGACTTCCTTGATCAGCCCTTCGACCACTCCGGGCACCAGTGAGGTCAGGGTACGCGCCAGATGGTCTTCGGCATTGAGAGTGGGCACGACAACGGAAATCAAGGGTTACTTTCTCTTTTTGTAGCTCAAACGCCGCATGGCTTACGCGCAAACGTGCGCGGCGCCCGTCGGGCTTGCCAAAGTACAGGATGCACTTTGGAGATTTGTTACTGGCTCAAGCGCCGCATGGCTCGCCGCGTTAGGCGGTGGCCATGAAACAGTGGTGGTGAAATCCGCACGCCGACTGTGGCATCCCCTCGCCGTTAACGCGAAAAAATGCCGACCAGTTCGACGTGACTGGACCACAAGAACTGATCTATCGGCGTCACTCTGTCCAGCGAAAATCCGGCGTTCACAAGGATTTTAGCGTCGCGAATGAAGGTCGTGGGATTGCAGCTCACGGCAACGACGCGCCCGACTTGCGAACGGGCGATTTCCTGGCTTTGCGCCTCCGCACCGGCGCGCGGCGGATCGAAGACGACGGCTTCCAGCGTCTTCATTTCTTCGGCCAGCAGCGGCCGGCGGAACAGGTCGCGGGTTTCCGTCGTGATGCTCTTCAGCCCGGGCGCCGTCGCCATGGCCGACTTTAAAGCGGCAACCGCCGGCGCGGCGCCGTCGGCGGCGTAGACGACCGCCGTCTCCGCCAGCGGAAAGGTAAAGGTGCCGGCGCCGCAGAACAGGTCGGCGACCGATTTGGCTTCGCCTATCCCCTCTTTTACCAGCCGCGCCATGTCGGCTTCGGACCTGGCGCTGGCCTGCAGGAAGGAACCGGCCGGCAAGGCAACCTGCGCTTTCCCGAACATCACACGCGGCTTGCGTGCCTCATAGAGAATGTCGTCGCCCATAGTGACGCGGGCGAAGTCCGCCTCGCCTGCCGCCATGGCGATCTGCATGCGCGCATCCGCCGACAGGCCGCCGCTCTTTGTGCGCTCGACGCCGGAAATATCGATATCGAGGCCGGTCAACGAAGCGGTGATATGCAGGATCGGCGCCGATTTCGGATGCGCAAACAACCCCACCGCCAGGGCCTTCAACTGCGGCAGGGCCCGGACGATGGCGGGGTCGGCGATGACGCATTCGGAAATGGCGACCAGCGACCACGACCTGCGTTCCTTGAAACCCAGCTCGATCGTCTTGCCGGCCTTGCGGGCGTGCAGGCCGACGCGGCGGCGGCTGGCCGGGGGCGTCGTCAGGATGGGCATGACCTCGGTGACAAGGCCGGCGCGGGCCAGCTGGATTTCAACGACTTCGCGTTTCCAGGCTCCGTAGGCGGCCATGTCCCAGTGTTGCAGGGCGCAGCCGCCGCAGGCGGAGAAATGGCGGCACGGCGCGGCGACGCGGTCGGGGCTTGCGTCGATGACCTCAACCAGTTCCAGCCTGTCCTTACCGTGGCGGACACGGACGCGTTCGCCAGGCAGGGTCAAGGGCACGACGAGGCCGCCGGCAGTGAGCCCGTCGCCCTGAAAGCCGACCTTGTCGATATACGCTTCGAACTCGCTCAATATGCGTCCTTGGGGGTTGGGCGTAAGGCATGGGCCGTGAAATTGCGGAGACGCCCGCTTAAAGCCTGCAGGCGGAAATGCAACCTATTTCCGCCCAAATCCGCTTATAATTGTAACCGAAGGCGTACGATTCGATGGGGCAACCCGGCGGCCTTGCGCCCGATCAACCTTTTGCGTTCAGGGGAACGATATGTCGACGAAATCCGTATTCCACAAACTCATGGCAGCTGTTCTGGTCACCGGTCTGATCGCCGGCGCCGGCGTGCCTGCCGCCGCCTTCGCCAAGCATAAGACTGCCGCCCAGATTCGCGCCGACGCCGATGCCCGCGCCAAACGCGATGCCGAAGACCGTGCCGCTTGCGAGGCCGAGAAGAAGAAGGCCAAGAACAAGGGCATGATCATTGGTGCCGTCGCCGGTGCCGTCGGCGGCAATGTCATCGCCGGCAAGAAGCAAAAGGGCCTGGGTACCGTTGCCGGCGCTGTCGCCGGTGGCGTTGTCGGCGCCAAACTGGCCAAGGACAAGGTTAAGTGCGACGACTAAGCCCGACATAACGGGGACGGAACCTGAACAGCGGGTCTCTCGTTGTTTCAGGTTCTGTTCATGTGGAGACGCGCATTGTCGGCGTGCTGAAACGGCAATTTCCATCCGGAGGGGGAAAATGATCCGAAGTCTTGTCGCCCTGACTGCCTCGGTCCTGATTGTCACAATGCCCGGCGCCGCCTTTGCCAACCCGTCTTTAAGGTCTGCCGGCGCCAGTGCGGGAGCCGCGTCGGTCGAGCACGGCGTCATGGTGGTACGCGCTGCGCCGCACGCATGGCAAACCGAGCCCGTTTCTGTTAAGACTGTATCGACCAGATGCAAAACCATTCGCGTCGCACGCGTTATGCGCGCCGACTATCTGGCCGTCGATACC
>FSVF01000070.1_pt1 | contig 13507 bp, 8 predicted proteins | sample 1637601 | NCBI WGS metagenome assembly FSVF01 (sample SAMEA3914814, study PRJEB12502) | metagenome | biome: forest; material: soil | place: USA | collected 2011-09-16 | depth 0.1 m
AGCAGGTTGTCCGTTCCGCCTGAACCAAACAGCCAGTCATTGCCGTCATTGCCCGACACCGTATTGTTGCCGGCATCGCCGCCGAGGATATCGGCAAAGCTGCTGCCCGCCACGTTTTCCACGGCTGTATAGGTATCGCCGGCCGCCTCACCGGTATTCAGCTGCGGGCCGCCCAGAAAGACCGTCAGTCCGCCCGCCGACAGCGAGTAGTCGGCCGTGTCGCTGCCCGCGCCGCCGTCGAGATGATCGCCCCCGACACCACCGTTCAGCACATCGTCACCACCGCCGCCGCTTAAGGCATTGGCGACCGCGTTCCCGATCAGCGTGTCGGCATAACTGCTGCCGATAGCGTTCTCGATTACCACGCCCTGGTCGATGGTGATGCCGTTCTGCAGGTACTGGAGATAGGACACCGCTCCGCCGCTGGTGTCGCCGCTGTAGAACATGCTAGCGGCGCGCAGGTCGATGACCACGGTGCCGGGCGTGACGGTAATCGTCTCGGCCGAGATCGTGTCGGTGCCGCCGGTATCCCAGATGCTCTGAAAGCCGACGTTCGTCGGCGGGAACAGGTAGTAGGTGTCGTCGCCGTTGTGATAGCCGGGATTTGCGCCGTATTTTGCCTGCAGCGCAGCGACGTCGATCGCCATCGGCGTTTCATCGTAGCCATGGCGATAGTCGATCAGCTGTGACGTATGGCCGCCCGGCCAGCCGTCGTTGTAGCTCATGACGGTATAAACCGCCTGGTTCTGGTAGCCGTAATCGGCATAGTCATAAATGTCGGTGACCCCCATCATCAGGGTCGAGGTCCCGCCGTTGTCGAAGGGGTGCGCCAGGCCCAGTCCGTGGCCGAATTCGTGGATCAGGGTCGAGAAGCCGACGCCGCCGGGCTCGAGGACGCCACCGGCCGTCCGCGACCAGCCCACCGTACTGGTGGCAAAGACACCGACGCCGGCATTGGCCTCGCCCGGCGGGTTCATGAAGCCCAGGGTCTCGCCTTCGTCGTCGAAACTCGAGAGGCTGGCGACCGTCACCAGTTTGAAATCGGCTGAGGCCGCTGAATAGGTGCGTACGAAGGTCAGGTTGAGGACGTTGGCATAGGTCTGCAGGGCCGCCATGGCCTGGCCGGCTTCATAGGCGTTCCAGCCGATGGAGGTTTCGCCGTCGTAGGTCTCGCCCGTGTTGGCGAAATAGACATTGACCACGCCGCCCGTGACATTGAGCTTCGTGCCCCAGTCGATCGAGTCGGTCAGCAGCGGCCGCGCACTGTTGGCGGCGGTGACCGTGAAGTCTCCGTACGGTTTCTCCCCCGGCGCCCCGCTGACCTCTACGTAGTAGGTGCCTGAGGTGGCGGGCTCGAAGGGCATATGCAAGACGCCCGTGCCGCTGTCGTCGATGGCAAGCCGCTTGCCTGTGGCATCAAAGACCGCCAGATCGAGCGTGACGCCGTTCACACCGGCCGCACTCAGATCGTAGCCGGAGTTCGCCGTCAGGTTCACCGCAAACCAGTCGCGATCGCCCGGGGTGTCGAGGCGCCCGGCCAGGGTCTGGCCCAGTGTTACGCTGGCCGCCGTGGCGGCGTCCTCGCCAACTGTGTCAACCGTCGGGGTCTCGGCGATCCCCATGGACAGGGTATAGGTGCCGATATTGGTCGATGGCGAGGCGTTCTGGAACGACTCCGCCGAAACGTAAAACGTGCCGGAAGCCGTGGCCAGGTAGGTCATATGGGCGCCGAGCCCGGGGCCACTGTCGTCGTCGTGCCAGACCTGAGTTCCGGTCGCGTTGAGCAGTTCGAGATAGGGATCCTCAAGTGCCGCGCCGCCCGTGCCGGTGAGGTCGAAGGTGTAGATCTGGCCCGCCGTCACCGTCACCGCGAACCAGTCCTGGTCGCTGACGAAGTCGATGTTCGAATTGATCGTCTGGCCTTGCGACAGATGGCCCGTCGTCGAAACCTTGTCGCCGTAAAGATCGTTCGAGACGGCGAGCGACAGAGCGTATTCGCCGTGGTCCTGGCCCACATGCTTGCCGCCTGAATTGACGACACCGGCCGAGATATAATAGGTGCCGGTCGTCGTCGGGGTGAAGTGCAGCAGCGAATTGTAGGTGCCGGAAAACGCGTCGTCATTGGACGCGACCAAGGCCGCGGCGCTATCGTAGACGCGCAACATTGCATCGTTGATCGGCTGCGAGCCAAAACCGCTCTCGGTAATGTCGTAGACGACGCCGGCGGTCAAGGTGACGGCGTAGTAATCCTGGTCGGGCCCGCTCTCGGTAATCCCATGGACCGTCTGGCCGACCGACATGGCGCCGACGGGAAAATAGAGCGGGTTTTCCAGCACCTGGTCGACCGGCTGGATGCTGTACTGGCCCATCGACGTGCCGGCAGCCGACGCGGCGATGAAGACGTCCTGCGAAACGGTCGGCGTATAGGTGATGGTGGCCCGCGGCGTCGCGACGGTTTCCGTGGCCGAAACGATGACGTTCGCACCGGTGGCGTCATACAGCGTAAGGATACCCTGGGCCAGGTTCGGGCCATTCATGACGAAGGAATAGGTGACGCCCGCGTCCATATGCAGCCGATACCAGTCCTGGTCGCCGGGCGTATTGATATAGGCGAAGACGTCCGACGAGGAGAACCTGAAATCGACCGTCGTCGCCGCACTGCCGGGCACCAGGTCGAGCGCCGGGTTGTTTTCCTGATCGGCAAACAGCAGATGGGGCGGCAAGACCCTGGCTGTCTCGGAGGCACCGGTGCCGAGCCCAAATCGCTCCTCGGCCGTTCCCGCCGTGCTATCGATGCCTGCCGTGCCCATTGTCTTCCCCCGAATGGCCGTTCCGCCAGCTGACCTTGCCCGCCCCACAGCTCCGGCGCGCGGGACCGGTCCAATAGTACAGCACTCGAACGCAAAACGCACCCGCCTTTGCGCTAAAAAATGACTCCAAAGGACAGATCCGCAGCGGATCGCCATGGCAGTTGTTTTCATATGCAAAAGTCTGATTTTACTTGAAAAATGACCCTCTCTATGTTAGCGCGGTGACAAAAGGCAAGCCCGGCGACGGAGCCAAAGGGCCAAATAAAAGGTAACGGACCATGACACGTTTTCACCGGGCCTGCCTGGCCGCACTGCTGTCCCTCGGCGTGACCCTGGCAGGGTCTGCTACGGCCCAGACTTCCCGTCGCGTCGATATCGACGTGGCCCGTGCCACCCAGCCGCTCGACCGCTTTTACGACCTGTCGGTTGGGTCCGATTATCCCGGCACGCTGATCCGCGACGACAGCCAGGCGCAACTGAAGACGGCGGCCGATGAGCTTGGCTTCCGCTACATCCGCTTCCACGCCATCTTCCACGACGTGCTGGGCACCGTCCGCATCGAGAACGGCAAGACCGTCTACGACTGGACGAAGATCGACCAGCTTTACGACGATCTGCTGGCGCGGCACATCCGGCCGTTCGTCGAGCTCGGCTTTACGCCGCAAGCCCTGGCCACCTCGCAGAACAAGATCTTCTACTGGCAGGGCAATACCTCGCACCCGATCCCGGCCGCCTGGAAGGCCTTGATCGACGCCTATGTCCGCCACATCGAGGCCCGCTATGGCAAGGACGAGGTGCGCAGCTGGTATTTCGAGGTGTGGAATGAGCCCAACCTGTCCGGTTTCTGGGAAGGCGCCGACCAAAAAGCCTATTTCGAGCTCTATGACCTGACGGCGAACACGATCAAGGCGATCGACCCGGCCCTGCGCGTCGGCGGTCCGTCGACGGCGGGCGCGGCGTGGGTGCCGGAATTTCTCGACCACGTGTCCAAAAGCGGCGCCGCCGTCGATTTCGTTACCACCCATACCTACGGCGTCCAAGGTGGCTTCCTTGACGAAAACGGCAAACAGGACACCAAGCTCGACCCGTCACCCGACGCTATCCTTGGCGACGTGCGCCGTGTCCACCAGGAGATCTCGGCGTCGAAATATCCGAACCTGCCGCTCTATTTCACCGAATGGAGCACGAGCTATACGCCGCGCGACCTGGTCCACGATTCCTATATCAGCGCCCCCTATATCCTGACCAAGCTGAAGGGTGCCAAGGGTCTGCTGCAAGGCATGAGTTACTGGGTCTACAGCGACCTGTTCGAGGAACCCGGCCCGCAGGCCAGGCCGTTCGAAGGCGGCTTCGGGCTGATGACCCCGCAAGGCGTCCGCAAGCCCGCCTGGTTTGCCTACAAATACCTCAATGCGCTGCATGGCAACGAAGTGCCGGTAAGCGATCCGCAAACCTGGGCTTCGGCTGACGGGAACACCGTTTCAGCGGTCATCTGGGACTTCGACCAGCCTAATCAGAGCGTCAGCAACCACCCCTTCTACCGCCACATCGTGCCGGCGTCGGAAAAGGCGCCTGTCCTGATTGCCGTCTCGCACCTTAAACCCGGCAGCTATCGCCTCAAGATCCAGCGCACCGGCTTTCACGCCAACGACGCCTATTCGGCCTATATCGAGATGGGGGCCCCGGCTTCGCTGACGCCGGCGCAGGTGCAGAACCTGAACGACATGACGCGCGATGTGCCGGAAACGTCCGGAAACGTCACCGTCGGCCAGGACGGGACCTTCACCTTGCCGGTGCCGATGCGCAGCAACGATATCGTCCTGGTGACGCTCGAAGCCATCACGAAGTAGCCCCTCCGGCGCGATTGCCGCCGATGCCAGGGGCGTGCCACGAAAGGAATATCCGCCGGAACGGCCCTCAGACCGGCGCGTTCAGCCAGTTCAGCGCGGTGTGCAGTTCGTCGAAGCTGCGCACCGTATTGTTCGGGAACAGATGGGCAAAGCCGGCGGCCCTGACAGGGGTCAGCGCGTCGAAGGTCAAAATGGCGACCTTGGCGGTATACACCTGCCCGGCAACGCGCTCGGCCCAGTTCTGCGCCAGGCGCTCGACGTCGCTGTAATCGAGAAGTCCGCTGAACTGGCGATAATCGAGCAGCCGGTTATAGAGCCAGGGTTTGTCGATGCCGTCATAGGCGCTCAGCAGCAGCTCGGTATAGACCGCGCTGGCCTCAGCGCCTTTGAGACGCAAGGTGATAAGCCGCATGGACTCGTCAATGGTTACTTTCAGGTACGCTTGCACTTTTGCCTCCGCAGGCTCAAGTTGCACCGACAGTTTGAAGATTTCGTAAGCGCGCCTCCGGGCCCGTGGAGGCGTTCCTACAGTGAGCGGATAATATCCGGCGCGGATCTCAGCCGCGACAGGTCAAGTTCCAGCTCGACTTCGGGCTCGGCCAACCATACCCCGACGGTAAAGCCGCCCCACGCCGCGACGGTGAGCACGGCGACCCCGTCCTTCATGTCCTCGACGATCTGATTGGGCCTGAAGCTGTCGTGCAGGCAAAATTCCACCGGCCCGGATCGCACCTTTTCCGCTGCCGATGCCTGGACACGCAGATGAATGTACAGCCAGCCTTCGCCGCCCGGCTCGAACGTGGCGCCGACGCGAAAGCCGCCGGCGCTCGGCTTGCCGCCGAATCTGCCCTTTTGCGGGTCGTCCGGATGCGTGACGGAGCGCAACAGGCCCGGTGGCGGCGGGCGTTTTTTCGGCGCCCGCGCCTTTGCCTGATCCGGAGCCATGCTGGCGTCGAGCTCGCGCAGGGTCTGGGTCAGACGATCCTGCAGAAGCTGTGACGGAATACTCAACTTTTCGACAAGGCCCTTGACCATGGCCGTGGAGCCTATGCTGTCGAGCGTATCCATGACGTACTGCGCGCCCGTATTGGTACTCGTCACAGTCCCTGGGGACGGATCAGGGGATGCACTGTCCCCTCCGAAGCTTTTGGTTTCAAGGGTGGACGTCGCCCGCCCAAACGTGTCGGCAACGGCCTGGTAGCTTGAATTGGCGATGGCCTGGGCGACCGGCGACAGGGCTTTGAATTTCTGCACGTAGCCCGACGCAGACTGCTCGGCCACCATCCGGGCGACAGTGTTGGCGACGCTGCCGATGGCGCCGACCATGTCGAACGCCGCCGTTTCCGGAACCGGGACGGCACTGCCGATGGCGGCGGCCGGGCGCCACACCAGCCAGGGCGCGTTGCCCCCGGCGTCGCGGGCAATCACCCGAAAGACGCCTTCGGCAGGCACTGCCGCCGGGACCGTCACACTATGCCTGACCGCCCAGCCCCACGCGCATTCCAGCATCGGCGCCCCCGGCAGGACCTGACCTGCGATGGTTTCGGGGACGGTTTCGGGGACGGGCTCGGGAACTATCTCGGGGACAGCGACGCCACGGTGATGCAATTCCCACAGAACAGCGACCGCGTCGGGCGACTGCCACGCGGCAGCGGCGGCCGCCCAGCGGACGGCCATCTGCTGCCACCTGTCGATGAATGCCGCGGCATCCTCCGCCGGCCAGGTGTCGTCGAGTGCCGGCGATGCCTTCGCTTCGAGACGCATCAGGATAACGGCTGCCGCATAGAGACGCAGGAGAGGGTCGGCGGCGTCGGCGTCAAGCTGGACGCAAAATCCCGCACTGAGCGACCCGGATCCGGCAGCGAGGTTATCCAGGAGGATGCGTGCCAGCCGCAGGTTTTCCTCGGCCAGCGACGACACGGCGGCTTCATCGGCAATCTTCGGCACGGAAGCCATCACGGTTTCGCGCGTTTCGATGCCCTGGCGTTCCTCGGGCCTGAAGGCGTCACCGACCGCCGACAGTTTCATGGCGGTCTTGCCGCTGAGGCAGACGATCGTGCGCCGCCCCGTTATCGCCGGGACGGTCTGCTCGACGGATTCGCCGGCAAGCGAGACGAACCTCAGGCGGTAATTGCCCGGCGGAACACGATAGAACCGCAAGACCTGCCGGCCGGAGGGAGTACGCACCGCCATGCGCGCCGCCGTATCGCCGCGCATGGCGACGTCGGTGCCGGAAATCAGCCGCAGGGTCTTGACGAAATGTCTGCGCTCCTCCGGTGACGCGGCTTGAATATGCACGACGATTTCAGCGCCATGGTCCGTGGTCGCGGGCTGGTTCGGTGCCGCCTCGTCGTCATTGTCGTCCGTGGCTGTGTCCGGCGCGTCGGCCACGGCGGCACCGGCAAACCGCTTCGGCGGTTCGACCACCAGGGGCTGCGCGATCGGCAGCAGGCGGACAAGTTGCGCGTCGGTCTCGGTGCCCGCCGTCCAGCGGACACGGTAAATGCCTTCGGGCAGGACGGCTTCCAGTGTCTCGGTCCCCCTGGCCCAGACGTGCGACTCCGCGTCCGCGATCTCGATCTCGACCCCGACGCCGCCACTGGTTCTCAGCGTCGCCGTGGCGCGTCCGTCACTGTTCGAGTACGACACGTGAGTCCTCCGGACCTTTGTGGTCGACGATCTTGGAATAGGTCGCGGGCGCGCCGTCTATCGAGACGTCAATACCGTAGACCGCCAGCGTCGCCGCCGACACGACCAGCGGCGGTGCGTCCAGCGCGAACGGGCCGTCGCACGGCCGGCCCAGATGATCGACCAGCGTGGCGGCGGCGTTCGCACCGAAAGCCGCCGCATCGAAATCGATCACGATCTTCGCCGCCGGGCCGTCGGTCTTCGCCCGAGGCGGCGAATCGACGACCACCATGGTGCCGTCGTCCGGATCGCTGGTGATGCTGGGCCTTTGATCCTCGGTCGTGTAGCTGGCGACGTTGTCTTTTACGTACTGGCGCAGGCCGTCGATTGTCAGGGTGGTCGCGCCGCCGTCGCGATGCGTTCTGAGACCATTGAGAAGAACACGGGAAAATACGCCGCGATAGGGAACATAGGTGGTTTCAAACGCCGCCTTGTTCTTTTGCGCCGCCACGCCCAGCCCCCATTTCGGTTCCGCCGGCGCCATGATATTTTTTGAGCCCAGCGCCGGGATCGCCCGGTCATAGGCATTGTCTCCAAGACGGCAGCAGTCGAGGAACATGGCGACCTCGCCGAAGCCGTTATTGAGCAGGGCCTGCTTGAGGTCATCGCAGGGGATCAGGCCCATGACGGTCATGGCGTTCGGACGGAAGTCGCGCGTAACGAAGCAGGTCTGGATACGCGCGGCGTCGCCGTAGGTCGTCGTCTGGACACCATGACCGGCGAAAAAGATGTAGCCGCGCGTGGCTTCGCCCGTCAGCGCATGGTGCATGGCCGCGTCATTGGCGGCCTTCAGCGCCGTGTTGGTAATCACCTCCATCGGTGGAGGCTTGGTGAAATCGGCGGCAATCGGGCCATCCGCATCGGGATCGTACCAGGGCAAGGGCGTCTTCAGGTAGGCCTGCACGGCCTCGGTCGGGCTGTCGGGTTTCGGGTAGGTCCAGAAGGCCAGCCGCTCGGGCGCGACATTGCCGCCGTCCACGTCCAGCGCCCAATCGGCAAAATCGCAGGCGTCGGCGACAGCGCCCTTGAGCGGATTCGTAAACCCCGTCTGGGCCGGATAGCGGTTCAGGCCGACGACGAGCGCCCAAGTCTTCATGGCACGGCCTGCCGGATGAAAGCGGCGACGCTGGCCAGCGTCAGGGGCTCGGTATCAAAGCCGCCGTGAGAATCCGCAGTTGTCTGGCCCGGCGACGGCGAATAGACGATGCTGCGGCCGGCCGCCTGGAAGAAGGTCGAGAGGGCCATGGAGGCGTTGGTATCCACCGCGTCCTTCAACCACGGCGCGCCCATGAATCTCTGCATGCCGGCGAGCGGCGCGTCGACCAGGGCCTCCGCGGCGCGTTCCTCGAACAGGCCCGAAACAAGATACAGCAGCGAACTGGGATAAATATAGCCCTTGTCGTGCCCGAGGACGGCATCCACGCGTTCCAGATCGTCAGTCATCGTGAACATGCGGCAGCGGCCGATGGTGCCGCTGGCCGTGGTCAGCGCCTTGGCGAACAGGTCGCAGCGCACGGCCGGGGCCAGCAGCACGAGATCGACCTTGGCAGCCTTGCCGCGCGCCTGCAACGCCAGAAGAAGCTGGGCGGCCAGGATCGCGCCGGCACTGTGCGCGGTCACCACTATGGTGACGGGATTGTCGTCGGGAATCTGATCGATCAGGGTCTGGCCGAAGCCGCCCGGCGTGAAATGATCGCCGGCGTCCTTGACCATCATGCCCCAGATCGTGGCGCCGATCAGGTCGCCGTACATCTCGCGCGCCAGTTCCTCGACCACGGTCGCGTGCAGCCCATGATCGCGCTGATTGCGAAAGCGCAGGAAGCAGCGCAGTGCGATCTTGCCGGCGTGGGTAATCAGGAAGCCGGCGATGGCCACGGCGCCCCGCCTGCCTTCGACGGCTACCGGCTGAGCTGCGCGGATCGGCGTCTTGACCGAGCCAGACAACCGCTCGAAGGCGGACTTGCCGCGCTCAGCCATGCCGGTGGGCACGGGTCCCCGCCCCTCGGCGCCGGCGTTGACATAGGCGTCGATGTCGGCGACGGCGGTGCGGAAGTCTTCGTCGCGCGCCAGCTCGGTCTGGAACTCGAGCATGGCCGCCGCTTCGTTGACGGCCGGCCTGGTAAGTGAGCGGGCGCCGCTGGCGGGATCAACCGCCGGCTGGTCGTAGATGGCGAAGGGCGCGCGTTTGTCGCCGTCGCCGGCAAGGGCACGCTTTATCGCGCTTTCGTCGACCTGCACGACGCCGGGCGCGCGGCCGCTGATCACCGGGACGCCGATCTTGCGCGCGACGAAGGCGATGAGCTTTTTCAGGACCGCGTTGTAGAGCCTGTCGTTCGCCGCCAGCTCGGTCCAGTTGTTGCCGATCGTTTCCAGGACGCCGGTGTGCCAGACGAAATAGGCCTGCGTCCACGAGTCGTCCAGCGCCCACTGCTTGGTCAGGTACGCCGCCTTGTCACGCGCGTCCTGATCCTTGACCAGCCCGCCGTGCAGATGGATGAGGAGCTTCGCTCCCGGCTTTTTCAGCGCTTCACCGAGCGCATCGACCTCGGCGGCCTGACCCGCGTCGAGACGGCCGTTATTCGTTGAAAAGATCATGAGGGTCCCCTTGACCGGGCCGGCGCACATCGCGCGGACGTGGCTTGCCGGCTCCTTGCCGAAAATGCGCAAATACAAAACCCGGAGCCGGTTTTCGATTCGGCGTGAACGAAATCGGCTCTGAAGGGCAAGACAATGCCGGCATATGGACGCCGCCGGTACGCAACTGCGCGAACGGACTCAACTCACCAGGGATACAAAGGCCGCAATGGATTTGGCCCAGGATTCGCGCCCGGCGGCCACACAGCCGCCCTGCCCCGACAGGTTAGATGTGACGCGAATTTTTCCAGACGTCAACTCTCAGCTGTCGCCGGCGTGCAGGTAAATGCCGCCACCGCCCCATCGCCGGTCGGCCTCAGACCAGGACCGCCCGGTCCTCGGCCGCCTCGACGGCAATTCCGTCAAGGCCCGCCAGCAGATCGGCGAGAATATCCTCGGGCTCTTCCAGCCCAACCGACAAGCGCACCAGCCCGTCCGAAATCCCGTTCAAGGCGCGCTCTTCGGCCGTATAGGGCGCGTGCGTCATGCTGGCCGGATGCTGGATCAGCGATTCCGCGTCGCCAAGGCTGACCGCCACACGGATCATGTTCAACGCGTTCATCAGGGTCCGCCCGGCAACCAGCCCGCCCTTCAGTTCAAACGCGATCATGCCGCCGAAACCGCGCATCTGACGGCGGGCAACGCGGTGCCCCTCAAAGCTCTCCAGCCCCGGATAATAGACCTTGGCGACGCGCGGATCGGCTTCCAGCACCTGCGCGACACGGTAAGCCGTCGAACAGTGCCGATCCATGCGCAGGGCCAATGTCTTCAACCCGCGCAGGATCAGATTGGCGTCCTGCGCCGACAATACCGCGCCAGTCATGTCCTTCAGACCCGTCAGCCGGATCAGGTCGATCATAGCGCGCGAACCGACCACCGCACCGGCGGTCAAATCACCGTGGCCGCCGAGGTACTTGGTTGCCGAGTGCACGACAATATCGGCCCCAAGCGCCAGGGGCTGCTGCAGATAGGGCGTGCAATAGGTGTTGTCGACGATGACGATCAGGCCGTGGCGATGGGCGATTTCCGCGACGGCGTTGATGTCAACCATGCGCATATTGGGATTGGCAGGGGTCTCGAAATAAACGATCTTCGAGCGCGGTGTGATGGCAGCCTCAAGCGTCTCCGGCCGCGTCAGATCAACGGCCTTCACATCGACGCCGAAGCGGCTCAGACCGTGCGAAAAGAAGGCGTGCGTGCAGCCGTAAAGCGTCCCGTCGGTGAGGACCTCATCGCCCGATCGCAGCAGGCTCCAGAAGGTCGAGGTGATCGCGCCCATGCCCGACGCGGTGACCAGGCCGGCTTCGGCGCCCTCAAGACTGGCCAGGCGGTCTTCCAGCAGGGCCAGGGTCGGATTGGCGATGCGGCTGTAGAAATAGCCCGCTTCCTCGCCGGCAAAACGCCGCCCGCCCTGCTCGGCGCTCTCGAACGCGAAGGTCGAGCTCATATAGACCGGCGGATTGAGCGCGCCGTGATAGTCGAGCGGATCATAACCGTGATGGATGGCGCGCGTGGCGAAACCCGGTTGAAACTGCAAATGTTTGCTCATTTCGATACGCTCCAAGCAACTGTACTGGAGCAAGTGCCGATCTGAGTGGATCGGCACTTGCTCAATTTATTTGTTTGACACGCATCAAATCCGAAAACTGGTTCACACTTTTCGGGACGCGCTCCCGATGAGCAGCATGCGCTCAAACCTGCGCTATTTTCTTGCTATTTTAACTCCAATCACATCTATTTGTGGCATATTATACCAATCCGGGGAGCATTGTCATGGACGAGAAAGACCGCCAGATCATCCGTGAACTGCAGCGCGACGGCCGCCTGACCAACCAGGAGCTGGCCGAAAAGGTCAACCTGTCGGCCAGCCCTTGCCTGCGCCGTGTCCGTCTGCTCGAGGAAAGCGGCGTCATCCAGGGCTACACCGCCCTGATCGACCAGAAGGCCTATGGCCTGCCGATCACGGTCTTTATCCGCATCCGGCTCGACCGCCACAATTCGGAAAGCGTGCGCGCCTTCGAGGACAAGGTCCGCCGCAGTGAGGACATCCTCGACTGCTTCCTGATGACGGGCGATTGCGACTACCTGCTGCGCGTGATCGTCGAAAGCCTCGAGGCTTATGAAAGCTTCATCCGCCGCGAAATCCACAATATGCCGGGCATAGCCTCAATCGACACCAGCTTCGCCTATGGCACCGTCAAACACAGTAAGCTCTATCCGCATATGTGAGACTTTCCTTCCCCATGCGGGCCATGCCTCGCTCAGCCAACAGATGAGACCTTCATGTCAAAAACAGTGATTTCTACCGCGAACGCTCCCAAAACACCGGCGACCCACAGCCAGGCCGTGCGCTGCGCCGGCCTCGTTTTTGTTTCGGGTACCTTTCCCATGGACCCCGGGACAGGCGCCATCGTCGGGGAGACCATCCAGGAGCAAACCGCCCAAGCCTTACGCAATATATCCGAGATCCTGCTTGCGGCCGGCACATCGCTCGACAAGGCCGTGTCGGCAACGGTGATCATGGCCGACGACGCTGACTTTGCCGGCCTCAACGAAGAATGGCTGAAGTGGTTCCCGCAAAACCCGCCGGCGCGCCAGGGGGCAAAAATGCCGATCCGCATCCCGGGCATGCTGGTATCCATCGCCCTAATCGCAGAGGCTTGAGGACTGCGGCCGTCAGCGGTTGTTTAATTTGGGACGGCATCAGGAAGGTTTTTGACCACGGAAGTCACGGAAAAAGCACGGAAAGCACGGACTTCATACTGAACCCGCAGCGCGTAGCGCAATTCATTCCGCCTTCGGAAAATTGGCTACGCCCCTTCCCTCAGCGATAGAGGCGCTTTCTCAAAATTAGTGCTCTTCTTGGCCAGAATTCTTGCGGCAGCCAGCCGTAGGTCGAGCGCCTGCTAACAAAATAGAACAATCCCCGAAGTGCTGAGTCCGGACATAAATTGTTTGGGTTTCCACTACCAAGATCGACAATTAGATCTGCCACCAACCATTGATATAAATTAACACCTCCAGTTGCGCCTGAAATCTGATTATGTAGTTGCAAAGAAGCAGGCATACGGGGACGGTTCCAATGGAAGTTACACCAAGACGTGATGGATTTAACAAAGCTATTCGGTTTTTCAGAGTTCACTGGAACACGGTGCTAGCTTGCCTATCCACTACCCTCTTTTTCATATCACCGCTAATTCCAACTATAGACAATAAAGGTCGATGGATTATCGCTTTTTGCGGAATCGCCGCGGTGATCTCGATGCTTGTAGAATTCAAGTGGGGCCTCGAGTCTGGCCGCTGGCCGAAAAGTACCCTCGTGTATCGCGATTTGCGCGCCGCTCGTGCGAAGATAATTGAATTAATAGTGCAACAATTGGAGCGTGGAAAAGATGACATCGTAATTTCCGGAACAAGATTTCGGACAATTGTTGATATTCTCAGGGAAGTACGAAGTAGATTGGAAAAGGCAAAAGTAACAACCGTTTCTAACATTTATATTTTTGCGATGCGCCCAGAATATAC
>FSVF01000360.1_pt1 | contig 13439 bp, 13 predicted proteins | sample 1637601 | NCBI WGS metagenome assembly FSVF01 (sample SAMEA3914814, study PRJEB12502) | metagenome | biome: forest; material: soil | place: USA | collected 2011-09-16 | depth 0.1 m
GCACGCACCCGATCCCGAGCATGCTGCAACTGGGGCTGAAGGCGACGATCAATTCCGACGACCCGGCCTATTTCGGCGGCTATGTGAACGACAATTTCAAGGCCCTGACGCGGATAGGCCTGATCAGCCGCGACGACTGCCTGACCCTGGCGCGCAACAGCGTCACGGGGTCGTTCGCCTCGAATGCGCGCAAGGCGGACTTAATGGCTGAGATCGAAGCGTACGCGGCCACGCACTGACTGCTGCTTGCGGGCCTGGGCTTTGCGTGCCATTTCGGCAAAAGACTTGCCGCCACTGAGGCGAAAATCGATCCACTTGCCGAACAGGGCGGCGATCACCACAACCACTGTACCGCCTGCCAGCAGGGCGCCGGCCATATAAACCGATTGCAAATCGAGGACATCGCGCGATCGCCATGCCAGCACGCCTGCGCTCACCCAAAAGGCCAGGACGGCGTTGCGCACGTAGCCGCGGTCACCCGCCAGGCAGGCGAAGATCGACGTGAACAGATAGAAGCTCCAGAAATAGAAATGGATGCCGATCACGTAGGCGGCGGCCTCGTACGTGCGCAGTGCATAGTCGGCATAGGAGCCGTTCATAAAGGCGCGAGTCATGTAGCTGGCTTCATCGAGCGAGGAGAACCATTGTTCCCGCGCGCCGGACATGAAGGCCGGCAGGCTCTCGAAATTGCGAACACCGGTCGGCAGCACGAACTTCACCACGATGAGCGCGATGACGAACAACTGCAACTCGAACAGCTTTTCAACAATCCAGGCGAGGAAACGCCGGAAGGTCATGAATGCCCTCTCCTGCTATTCGTATCACACGACATAACGATAATGCCCCGTCATCTCCCAGGTCAACAGATCATCATCAAGCCGGGCGCCCCAGCCGATGTTTTGATAGACCATCCGGCGGCCCGACAGGGGGGAGACGACGTCGCTGACGATAGCGATGTGCGCATGCCCACCTGGTAAGTTGGTGATAAGGTCGCCGGGTTTAAAGGCCGTGGGGTCGCTGCTGACCGGCAAAACGGTGCCAAAGCGCGCCAGGAACACCCGTAGATTGGGGACGCGACGGTGATCGATACTGGGATCCGGTGCCGGCAGCCCCCAGGTCCTGGGGTAGAGGCCGAAATGCGCCGCCATGTCATCGTGCACCAGTTTTTGCAGATCGATCCCGATGGCACGATAGGCGCGGATGATGACGTCGGGACAGACGCCACGCGACAAGGGCACGTCGCCATTGGGATAGGCAATCTTGGTATAGTTGGGGTCGTAGGCCAGGGTCTGGCCTATCTGACCGCGCGCGGCAGCCAGCAGGCGTGTGAGCTTGTCGTCCGGGTGGCTCTGGTTCCTTGCACCGTTCGCCACGACAAGCGCCGGCACCGCCGCCAGGAATGTCCGCCGATCCATCCCGCCTCCCTGTCCGCCGTATCTGCCGGCTCAGCAGATGTGACTCCGGTCGGTGGCGAATTTACGGCGCTTGGTTTGTGGCGCATCTTGATCCGAAAACCGCTTCACACTTTTCGGGATGCGCCCTAAAGCGCGTAGCGGTAGTGGCCGATCAGGGGGTAGCTGAGCAGGTGATCGTTCTGCTGGACGCCACCGCCGATATTCTCGATGACCCAGAGCCGGTCGGAGCCGGAGCGCTTCTGGTCGCTGACAAGCGCGATATGCGTGCCGAACGGGTGTGTGGCCAGGATGTCGCCAGGCTGATAGTCGGCGGGGCTTTGCGACATCGGCAGGACCTGGCCGAAACGCGAGAAGAACACCATCAGGTTGGGCACGCGGCGATGATCGATATTGGCATCCGGCGCCTTCAGTCCCCAGGTCTTGGGGTAGAGGTCGAAATGCGCGACCATGTCCTCGTGGACGAGCTTTTGCAGGTCGATGCCCAGCACCCGATAGGCGCGGATCAACACGTCCGAGCACGCGCCCTTGTCCGCAGGCAGGTCGCCTCCAGGATAGGCAATGCGTTGATAATTGGGTTCGTAGTGCACCATGGCGCGCGATTGAGAATGAGCCGCGCTCAGCAATTGCGCCGCCTTGCCCGTTGTCGGCATGGTGACAAACGTACTCGCGGGTGCAGACGGCGGACGCGAGCATCCGGCCAGCGCCGCCGCAGCCATCGATGTCAGAAGGGCCCGGCGATGCACGGCCCTACTTGGTCGCCTTTTCCACACCCTTGCCGACGGCAGTGATGTCCTTGCCGACACCCTGGATGGTGTTGCAGGAGGCCAGAAGGGGGACAAGGGCGATCAGGGATATGACCACAAGACGTTTCATGAAATTCGTTCTCCTCTCACTGAGAACGCACTCCATAACACGCATTTTCGGTCTTGCCGAGACCGCCCCCGTAAGCATGGAGATTTGCCGGCGAAGAGACTATTTCGTGGCGTCTTCCATGCCCTTGCCGACGGCAGTGACGTCCTTGCCTGCGCCCTGGATCGTGTGGCAGGCGGAAATGGCGGGCATCAGGACGAGCAGGGTGATAAGAACAATGCGCTTCATGGGAATATCCTTTATGTGCCTAAAACAGACCACACGAATATCCGCCTTAACGGCGTAGCTTTTCGATGAGGAACAGGGCTGATATTATCAAGATCGCCAAAGCGCCTACCCCAATCCCTGAACAAAAATATTGCACGTCAGGCGGCCGATCGCCGGCTCGGGCGAAAACGCGAAGTCGTCCGGGATGTCCCCCGAATGCAGCAGTGAGCCACGATAGATCAGCAGCCGGTTATATTTGGCTTCGAAATGAGCGATGCGCTCGAATTCGTCGGTTGAAGCGCCGAAATAGGTCATGGGCGGCTCGGCGCTCTCCCGCGCGCGTTGCAGGCCGTAGGCTGCCACCCGATCCGGGCTGATCCGCTCAAAACCTGTGGCGCGGTGGCGGTAAAAATTGGTCCCGCCCTGCGTTTTCGGACTGAGGAAATGCAGAAGGGCGTAGAAATTGGGATCGACGTGATCATAATGTGGCAGGCGCTGCAGCGGACCCAGTTCCTCGGGACGCTTGGTGACGAGGCAAAAGCTGGCTTCGGTCGGACGAAAGGTTCTTACGCCGAAGGCCTGCGCCATCAGTGTCGCCAGGGCCTCAAGCGACTCACGGACGTGCAGGTCGGTCAGGGTATCGGCTTCGGTGATCATCCGCCGCAAACCGGGATAGTATCTGGCGCCCTCCGCAGGAAAGGGCGCCATGGCGCTGGCCTGTTCGATCAGCAGATGCGGCTCGTCCATGAAATCGTCTACGACGAGCACGCGGTTCTTCTCAAGGCCGATTTCGTGAAGGCTGACCGCCATGGCAATGCTCCTGTGCGGCGTCAGCGGTAACCGCATCAGCTTACGGAATCAAGTTGGCGCTTTTTGACGGTGCGGCTATGACGAGCGCATGTCTGATATCTCCCTCCCTTCCGTGACAATCATCGGCGCCGGACCGGCCGGCCTCATGGCCGCCGAAGTGCTGGCTGTGGCCGGTGCCAGGGTTGCCGTCTATGACCGCATGCCGTCGGCGGCACGCAAGTTCCTGATGGCCGGACGCGGCGGGCTCAATCTGACGCATTCCGAGCCGATGGAGCGTTTCCTGACGCGCTATGGCAAGCGCGCGCAGACGTTACGGCCTGTGCTTGAGGCGTTTTCGGCCAGGGACCTGCGCGCCTGGGCCGACGGCTTGGGCGCCGAGACCTTTGTCGGCAGCAGCGGGCGCGTGTTTCCCAAGGCGATGAAGGCGTCGCCCTTGTTGCGGGCATGGCTGAAGCGGCTGGAAGGGTTGGGCGTCGTCATTCATACGAAACACGATTGGCACGGCTGGGATGGTGAGGGGCTTGTGTTTGAAGGCCCCGCGGGTCCGGTTCGCATCAAGACGGATGCGACAATCCTCGCTCTCGGTGGCGCCAGCTGGCCGCGTTTGGGGGGCGATGGCGGCTGGGCGGCGGTGCTGGCGGCAAAGGGCGTTGAAGTCGCGCCGTTCCAGCCGGCCAATGTCGGCTTCGGCGTCGACTGGAGCCCGGTCATGGTCGAGAAATTCGCCGGCACACCGTTGAAGACCGTGGCCTTGACGTTCGGCGGCAAGACCGTCCGCGGCGAAGTCATGCTGACGAAATACGGCATCGAAGGCGGCGCCATCTATGCCCTGTCCAGTGCTTTGCGCGATGCCATTACGCGCGACGGACATGCCGATTTGCTGATCGACCTGACGCCGGATCTCAATGCCGGTCAGGTCATCTCGAAACTTGGCCGGGCGTCGCCTAAAGACTCGCAGAGCAATCGCCTGCGCAAGGCGCTCAACCTGTCGCCGGCGGCGATTGCTCTTGTGTTCGAGGCCAGGGCCAGTGACGTTAAGGCAGTGCCGGTGCGGCTGACCAGGGCGCAGGGGCTGGAGCGTGCCATTTCGTCGGCGGGCGGCGTCCGATTCGACGCCGTGACCGACGCGTTCGAGCTCAAGGCCCTGCCCGGCGTCTATGCCGTCGGCGAAATGCTCGACTGGGAAGCGCCAACCGGCGGCTATCTGCTGCAGGCCTGTTTCTCGACGGCGGTTTACGCCTCGCGATCTATCCTAAGAACTGGCTATTGTCCGGTCATTATAACTTCTCGCTTGAAGTCGTAGCGTTCGTCCTGCGTCATTCCCCAGGTTTGCGCGGCGCGATGGCCGCTGTAGACGGCGGCGGCAACCGTGCCGGGCGCCAGGCAATCGCCTACGCGGCTCACCGATTGAATGCCGGCGGCTTTGAGGGCTTCCGGGCTGTTCATCAGGTCCTGATAGAGCGCGTCATTGGGCACGCGCGACGTCACCGGCACGAGGGTATGACCTGCAATCCACTGCGACGGTCCACCGTAGGTCGGGCGCAGTTCGAAGCCATCTGTGGTTGCCTGGGCCAGGTACATGTTGCAGCGGATATCGACGCCAAGCTCGATCAAGCGCGACTGAATACGTCCCTGTTCCAGCGTGTTTTCCGTCCAGTTTGATATCACCGGTGCCGGGGTCGCCAATGTCACCTTGCAGCCGGTCTTGATCAGAAGTTCGGCGAGAACCCCGCCCATATAGTAGTGGTCGTCGTCGTAGATGAGCACATCGCCTGTCGGCAGGTCGCCGCGCAGAATGGCATCTGGTGAGACCGACGCGCTTTGCGCCACGCCGGGAATGGGCACGCGCGACTTGCGGCCCATGCCGTCGGTGCGCCAGGTTGAGCCTGTGGCGACGACGACGTGCGCAATGCCGAGCTCCAGGACGCTTTCGGCCGACATCGCGCTGTCGAAATAGAAGTCGACATTGGCCATCTGGCGCAGCTGCTGCAGGCGATAGTCGGCGACGCGTTTGTAGGTCGAGAGGCCCGGCAGCTTTGATTCCAGCCGCACACGCCCGCCGGGTTCAAGTTCGGATTCGGCGATGGTGACACTCATACCGCGATGCGCCAATGCCCGTGCACATTCGAGGCCGGAAGGACCGGAGCCGATGATCAATACGCTTTCCGGCTTGTTGATCGGCGCTATGCGTTCCGGATGCCAGCCGCGCCGCCATTCTTCGCCCATCGTCGGGTTTTGCGTGCAGCGGATCGGCGTGATCGTCATGTCGCCCGAGACGCAGATATTGCAACCGATGCATTCGCGAATATCGTCGATCTGGCCGGCGCGGACCTTGTTGGGCAGGAACGGATCGGCGATCGACGGCCGGGCGGCGCCGATCAGGTCGAGCACGCCGCGGCGGATCTGGCTGACCATGGCGTCGGGGGAGGTAAAGCGGCCCACGCCGACGACAGGCTTGGTCGTGACGGTCTTGACGAAGCTTGTGTAAGCTTCCTGCGCACCCTCGTCGGCAAAGCGCGCCGTGACGCTGTCGTTCGACCAGTCCGCAAGATTGACGTCCCACAGGTCGGGCAATTCGGCCAGCCGTTCGACGACCTCGCGCCCCTCTCCCGCCGAGGTCAGGCCGCGATCACCTAGCAGCTGCTCGACCGCGAGGCGGCAGGCGATGGCACAGGTGTCGCCGGCGGCGTCCTTGGCATCCTCGATCAGTTCGCGCAGGAACCGTGCACGGTTTTCCAAGGATCCGCCGTATTCATCTGTACGCGTGTTCATCTCGCGTGACAAAAAGTGCATGGCGATCGACAGGTTGTGGCCGGCATAGCAGTAAATGATATCAAAGCCCGCCTGCTTGGCGCGCCGAACCGCCGCCTTGTGCCAGCGCCGCACGTCGCGGATATCGCTGAGGTCCATGGCGCGGGTGTGGATCGGGCTCTGGCACTTGACCGGCCCGCCAGACGGCGACACCGGAATTTCGCGGCTGTAAAGATTGGGATTGGCAAAGCCGTTATAGGCCAGTTCGATGCCGGCCAAAGCGCCATGGCGATGCACACCCTCGACCATCAGGGCCATGGCCGGAATATCCTGGTCGTCCCACAAGCGGCCTTCGATATAGGGGGCGAATTCCGACGTCGGGTGGATCTCGACCTCTTCGGTGCAGACCACGCCCCAGCCACCCTCGGCCTTGGTTTCGCGCATCTTCGCCAGGGCGCGCGGATGCTTCCAGCCCATGCCGTTGCAATGCGGCACTTGGTAGAAGCGGTTGGGCGCGGTCACCGGGCCGATTGTCACCGGCTCGAACAGGATGTCGTAACGTGGATCGCGCATGGCCTGGCCGCCCCTTTTTTGGTTATACATCAACGCACACCCTAGCCTCCCGGCGGTCCCTCTTCAACATGCCGTGACAGGGTGGCGCAAGCGTTCGCGACGTGCCAGAAATGACGCCGAATTTCCCCACAAGAGGCCTATCTTTTGCACGGCCCCAGTAGTATCAAACGCAACGAAAAAGGGAGACCATAAAATGCCGGATTCCGCCACAGTAAACCTTGACTCGCATGGCCGCAGTTTCGTCCTCGACTGGGACGCTCTCGACGCCAACAAGTATATGACGGACGCCGACATTTGTGCCGCCCTGCTAAAGGCCAACCCGCTAGATGACCAGACGCGCGCCGTGGTGCGGGCAGAGGCCGAGTCATTGGTGCGTGCGACGCGCAAGGCCGCCCAGCGACAGGGTGTGGTCGAGAGCTTCCTCAAGGAATTTTCGCTCGGCACGCGCGAAGGCCTGGCCCTGATGTGTCTGGCTGAAGCCTTGCTGCGTACGCCGGATGAGGCAACGCGCGACCAGCTGATTGCCGAAAAGATCGCCCCGGCCGATTGGGCCTCGCACCTCGGCCATTCCGACAACTGGTTCGTCAATGCCTCGACCTGGGGGCTGATGCTGACCGGCAAGATCATCGATGTCGACGATACCGCCAAGACAGACTTGAAGGGTTATCTCGCCGGCCTGACGCAACGCGTCGGCGAGCCGGTCATCCGTGCTGCCGTGGCGCAGGCCATCCGCATCATGGGCGAGCAGTTCGTGCTCGGCCGCACCATCGAGGACGCGCTCAAGCGCTCGAAGAAGGAAGGCTATCTCTGCTCGTTCGACATGCTCGGCGAAGGCGCGCGCACCGAAGCCGACGCCGTCCGTTACGCCAAGGCTTATGCCGACGCCATAACAGCGCTTGCCAAGGTCACCAAGAACGGCCCTGAGGCAGATCACGGTATTTCTGTCAAGCTGTCGGCGCTCTATTCGCGCTACGAAGCCGGCAAGACCGCCGATGTGTTCGCGCACCTCTATCCGCGCGTCAAGGCCCTGGCCATCCAGGCGTCGAAAGCCAATATCAACTTCACGCTCGACGCCGAGGAAACCGACCGCCTGGCGCTGTCTTTGAAGATCCTCGACAAGCTGTCGCACGAGGCGGAGCTGGGTGAATGGAAGGGCCTCGGCCTCGCCGTCCAGGCCTATCAGAAGCGCTGCCCCGAAGTCATTGCAGCGCTCAAAGCCCTTGCCGAAAAGTCCGGCCGGCGCCTGATGGTCCGCCTGGTCAAGGGCGCCTATTGGGACACCGAAATCAAGCGCGCCCAAGTCATGGGCCGGGACGACTATCCCGTCCACACGACCAAGGCGGCGACTGACCTTTCCTATCTCGTCTGCGCCAAGGCGCTGATCGACGCAGCGCCCTATATCTACGCGCAGTTTGCCACGCACAATGCTCACTCTCTTGCCGCCGTGCGCCGCATGGCCAATGCCAAGGGCGTCACCGTCGAGTTCCAGCGCCTGCATGGCATGGGTGAGCAACTCTACGCCCAAGCGGCCGAGCAGTTCGAAGCCTTCCCTCTGCGCGCCTATGCCCCGGTCGGCGGCCACGAAGACCTGCTGCCCTACTTGGTGCGCCGCCTGCTGGAAAACGGCGCCAACTCGTCCTTTGTCAACGCCCTGCTCGATGAAACCATCCAGCCCAAGGACGTTATCTCCGATCCGGTCGAAAAGGTCATGGCGCACCCGGCGCGTCACGCCAAGCTGCCCTTGCCGCGCGACATGTACGGCGATCGGCTGAACAGCATGGGCCCCGACGTGTCGATTGCCGCCGTGCGCGAGCGTCTCGGCAAGGCCGTCGAAGCGCTCGACAAACACCCGCGTGATGCCTCGACCCTGATCGGCGGCAAGCCGCATTCGACCTATGCCGCCCATATCTATGCCCCGGCCGACCTGACCAAGATCGCCGGCGAAGCCCACGACGCCGATCCGGCCATGATCCAGGAAGCCTTTGATCGCGCCAGGGCCGCTCAACCGGCGTGGAACCACCTGGGTGGTGACGGCCGCGCCAAGATCCTTGAGGCCATGGGTGCGGCGTTGGAAGAGCGCCACGACAAGCTGTGCGCCGTCCTCGTGCGCGAAGCCGGCAAGACGTGGAGCGACGCCATCGCCGAGGTGCGCGAAGCCGCCGACTTCTGCCGCTATTACGCCAAGCTGGCGCGCGAGCAGTTCGGCGCGCCGACAGTCCTGACCGGCCCGGTCGGTGAGCGCAATTCGCACACCCTGCACGGCCGTGGCGTCTTTGTCTGCATCAGCCCGTGGAATTTCCCGCTGGCCATCTTTACCGGCCAGATCGCTGCAGCGCTGGCTGCCGGCAATGCGGTGCTTGCGAAACCCGCCGAGCAGACGCCGCTGATCGCCTATAAGGCCGTCAAGCTGTTCTATGGTGCTGGTTTGCACCCCGACTTGCTGGCGCTTTTGCCAGGCCTCGGCCAGACCATCGGTGCGGCGCTGGTGGCGCATCCGGGCATTGCCGGTGTGGCCTTTACCGGCGGCACAGACACGGCGCGCATGATCAACCAGACGCTGGCGGCTAAGGATGGCCCGATCGTGCCGTTTATCGCCGAGACCGGCGGGCTCAATGGCATGTTCGTTGACACCACGGCGCTCAAGGAACAGGTCGTCGACGACGTTATCGTTTCGGCGTTCGGGTCCGCCGGTCAGCGCTGCTCGGCTCTGCGCCTGCTGTTCGTACCCAACGAGGTCGCCGACAGCTATATCGAGACGCTGAAGGGCGCCATGGATCAGCTGGTCATCGGCGATCCGGCCAATTTCGACGTCGATACCGGCCCGGTGATCGACCAGGACGCGCAAGGCCTGCTCGAAGCCCATCTCGACAAGCTGCAAAGCCAAAGCAAGGTGCTGCACCGCACGCCCATGCCGGCAAACCTGAACGGCCATTTCTTTGCGCCGACGCTGGCTGAGATCAGCGATCCGGCGGAACTGGAACGCGAAGTGTTCGGTCCGATCCTGCACGTCGTGCGCTACGACTCGCAAAATCCCGAGGCTATTACGAAGTCACTGGCTGAACGTGGCTATGGCCTGACCCTGGGTGTGCACTCACGCCTGGAAGCCTTTGCCGAGGCGATCATGGACGCAGTCCCGGCCGGAAACGTCTACGTCAACCGCACGGTCACCGGCGCGGTCGTCGGCGTGCAACCGTTCGGCGGCGAAGGCCTGTCGGGCACCGGACCGAAAGCCGGCGGTCCACTGGCCCTGACGCGCTTTGCCTCGGAGCGCGCCGTGTCGGTCAATATCACGGCCCAGGGCGGCGATCCGGCCTTGTTAAATCTGTAATGGGTGACGTTCGCCTGCATCCGATCGCGCTGGAACACCTCGATGCGGAGGATGTTTCCGGCGCGGCCCTGGCTGCGCTTTTGAACCTGCCGGCGCCGCCGGAGTGGCCGCCGGAGCACAATGACGCGGCGACACGGCAATGGGTCCGCGAGGCCTATTTGGCGCAGGGCTGGCAACCGCACTGGGCCGGGCGCTATGTGGTGGCCGGTGGGGACCTGGTCGGCATTGCCGGCTATTTCGGCCCGCCCGGCGAAGACGGCACCGTCGAGATCGGCTATGCGATTATCCCCTCGGCGCAGCGGCGCGGATATGCCAGCGAAGCCGTACGCCAGCTTGTAGCGCATGCTTTTGATGATGCGGAAGTTGTCCGCGTGCGCGCCACGACCCTGGCCGATGGCGCGGCGTCCCAAGGCGTGCTGACCAAGTGTGGCTTTGTCAAAACGGGCGAAGCTGTCGATCCCGGCGAAGGTCCGGTATGGACGTTTGCTTTGGGGCGACCTTAAGGTAATGCAACGTCTTCTCTTCATATGTTCGGCCAATCGCCTGCGATCGCCCACGGCCGAGCAGGTCTTTTCGCAATATCCCGATGTCGAGGCCACTTCGGCTGGGCTTAGCCACGACGCCGTCGACCCGCTGACGCCCGAGCATCTCGAAGATATCGACCTCATCTTTGTCATGGAGAAGGCGCATCGCAACAAGCTCAGCCGCCATTTCAAGGCGCATATCAAAACCGCCCGCGTCATTTGCCTCAACATTCCCGACGACTTTGAATTTATGCAACCCGAGCTTATCCGCCTATTGAAGACGCGCGTCACGCCGCATCTCAGATAACAGGACTGTCACGCTATTGGGATAGTCGTACTGATGCGAACGCCAACAATTTCTGATATGACAAGCGCCAAATCCTGCGATATACGGCATACTACACCGGTTTAGTTTGCTTTGTGGACTACTGCCTTCGGGCCACGCAGGGGGCGGCAAATCCGGTTTCTCTTATTCGCTCGCGTTTCAACTCGTCAGGCCAGTCATGACCTCACCCGCTTCTTCCGCGCGCACCGCGGTGCCAGAAGGGTTCAAGCCCCCCGCGCCCAGCCTGCACACGCGGGTCCTGCCGGGGTTCAAGTCGTCGCTGACCCTGACGCTCACCTATCTGTCGCTGATCGTGCTGATCCCGCTGGCTGCCCTGGTGGCACGGCCTTGGGAACATGGCATAGACGGCTTTATCTTTACGTTGACCGACCCGCGCGTGATCGCCTCTTTGCGCCTCAGCTTCTCGATGGCCGCAGCGGCAGCCCTGCTGAACCTGTTCGTCGGCCTGATCATCGCCTGGGTGCTGACGCGTTACACCTTTCCCGGCCGGCGGCTGCTGGATGCCTTTGTCGACTTGCCCTTCGCCTTGCCGACCGCGGTTGCCGGCATTGCTCTGTGCAGCCTCTATGCGCCCAACGGCTGGATCGGCGCCCTGTTCGCGCCCTTCGGCATCAAAATCGCCTATACCCCGCTGGGGATTTTCACGGCCCTGGTCTTTGTCGGCCTGCCGTTTGTGGTGCGGTCGGTACAGCCGGTCCTGGCCGAATTTGATGCCGAGGTCGAGGAGGCCGCACTGACGCTTGGCGCATCCCCCATTCAGACAGCCATCCGCGTCATCCTGCCAAGCCTTGGCCCCGCCCTGTTGTCGGGCTTTTCGCTTGCCCTGGCGCGGGCCGTCGGTGAATACGGCTCTGTCATCTTCATCGCCGGCAACATGCCCTATATCTCCGAAATCACGCCCCTGCTGATCATCATCAAGCTGCAGGAATTCGACTATGCCGGCGCGGCCAGTGTCGCGCTGATCATGCTGCTGCTGTCGTTCGGCGTGCTGATCGTCATGAACGGCCTGCAACTGTGGCTGTCGGGCCGCGGCCAGGGAGCCGCGAAATGACCGCCCGCGCCCCGCAAGCCCCGAAGTCCATCCAGGCCTTTGGCCTCACCGTCACGGCCGTCGGCTGGATGGCCCTGATCATCGTCCTGCCGCTCCTTGTCGTCATTACCGGGGCGCTTGATGGCGGCATTGCCCCTTATCTGGCCGCGCTTGACGACCCGGACACGATCAGCGCCATCAAGCTGACCTTGCTGGTTGCCGCCATAGCCGTGCCGCTCAATGCCGTGTTCGGCATAGCGGCCGCCTGGTGCATCACGCGCTTCGAGTTCAAGGGCAAGGGCCTGCTGCTGACCATTCTGGATCTGCCGTTCACAATCTCGCCGGTCATTTCCGGCCTGGTGTGGATTCTGCTGTTCGGCGCCAACGGCTGGTTCGGCAGCCTGTTGCGCGACCACGATATCAAGATCGTCTTCGCCCTGCCCGGCCTCGTACTGGCCACCGTCCTCGTCACCTTGCCGTTCGTGGCGCGCGAACTGATCCCGTTGATGACCGACCAGGGCACCGACGAAGAGGTCGCCGCTGTCACCCTGGGCGCGCGTGGCTGGGACGTGTTCTTTCGCGTCACCCTGCCCAATATCAAGTGGGCCCTGCTTTACGGCGTGCTGCTATGCACGGCCCGCGCCATGGGTGAATTCGGCGCCGTTTCGGTCGTGTCCGGCCATATCCGCGGCCTGACCAACACCCTGCCGCTGCAAATCGAGATCCTCTACAACCAGTACGAATCGACCGCCGCCTTTGCCTGCGCCTCGATCCTGGCCGGTCTGGCCATCATTACCCTTGTTCTCAAAACCCTGCTGGAATGGCGTTTCGCCGGTGAGCTTGCGGCGCATAGAAGGCACTGAAGACATCCATGTCCCTGATCGTAAACAACATCTCCAAAAGCTTCACCAACTTCGCCGCCCTGCATGAGGTGTCGTTCGAAGCCAAGCCGCGCGAGTTCATCGCCCTGCTTGGGCCGTCGGGTTCCGGCAAAACGACCCTGCTGCGTCTGCTGGCCGGGCTCGACCAGCCCAATTCCGGCACGATCACGTTTGAGGGCGAAGACTTCCTCAAGCTTAATGCGAGAGACCGCCGCATCGGCATGGTGTTCCAGTCCTACGCCCTGTTTCGTCACATGACCGTGGCGCAGAATATCGCCTTCGGGCTCAATGTCCGCCCGGCCGATCAGCGGCCGTCGAAGTCCGAGATCAAGGCCAAGGTGCAGAGCCTGCTGACCCTGATCCAGATGGAAGAGTACGGCAAACGCTTCCCCAGCCAACTGTCGGGCGGCCAGAGGCAACGCGTGGCGCTCGCCCGCGCACTGGCGATTTCGCCGCGCCTGCTGCTGCTCGATGAACCCTTTGGAGCACTCGATGCCCTGGTGCGCAAGGATCTGCGCCGCTGGTTGCGCCGCATTCACGACGAGACCGGCGTCACCACGGTCTTCGTTACGCACGACCAGGAAGAAGCGCTCGACCTCGCCGACCGGGTGGTGGTGTTGAAGGAAGGCGAAATCGAGCAGATCGGCGAACCGCTTGAACTTTACCGCCAGCCCAAGACGGCGTTCGTGTTCGACTTCCTCGGC
>FSVF01000135.1_pt1 | contig 13333 bp, 14 predicted proteins | sample 1637601 | NCBI WGS metagenome assembly FSVF01 (sample SAMEA3914814, study PRJEB12502) | metagenome | biome: forest; material: soil | place: USA | collected 2011-09-16 | depth 0.1 m
GTCCACGCCGGCATCAACTATTCCGGTATCATCAATCCAGGCGACGCCGGCACCGCCGCAGCCACGCGCTTCCCGGTCCAGATCCGCGACCGTCCGGAACTGCGCGTCGACGGCACACGTTTGATCGACACCGGCGCCATCAATGCCGACTCGGCCTCGGCCACCGGCGTCGAACTCGGCTGGCAATCGGGCCCCGTGTTCGCTCAGGGTGAAGCCTTCGATTACAAGATAAAGCGCCTGCCCGGCGCCGGCCTGACCGATCCGGACTTCTCCGGCTGGTACCTTGAGGGCGGCTGGTCGCTGACGGGTGAAAGCCGCAAGTACAACACGGCAACCGCCGCGTTTGACGGCATTGTCCCGGCGCACAACTTCGATCCGAAGGCCGGCACCTGGGGCGCCTTTGAGCTGGTGGCGCGCTATTCGACGCTCGATCTCGACTACCACGCCAATGACCTCGTGGCGGCGGAACGCGTCCGCGGCGGCAAGCAGGATATCGCGGCCCTCGGTCTCGGCTGGCAGGTCAATCCAGCCGTGCGCTTCGTCTTCCAGGGCCAAAGCGTCAAGATCGAACGCATGAACGCCGCCGGCGGCCTGATGGACCAGAAGTACTCGACCTTTGCCATCCGCAGCCAGTTCGGCTTCTAAAACCGTCAGCTTTGATAACAAGAACGCGCTCCGGTCCCCCCGGAGCGCGTTTTAGTTTGTCTCCGCCGTAACGCATGAACGCGCCCTGATCTGTCAATCGACAGACTTCGAAGGCTCCCGACGCGAAGACAGGCGGATTGTACATTTGTGTGCATTTTTCAAAACAGGGAAAAACCCTATACTATTGAATTACATGAAAAATATATCTAAAAAAAACAGCCATCGGGTGTGCATTTTTACTGCCGTATCCGGCGTTTTCTTTTGTCAAATGGCCTGGACCAGATAAGCTCGCAGCCTTACCCCGGAGAACAGCATGATCGATCACGTCGGCATCAAGGTCGCGGACCTTCCGCGCAGCAAGGCCTTTTATGAACCGGTCTTGGCCACGCTCGGCTACAGGCTGATCATGGAAGGCCTGTCGGGCGCAGGCTTCGGCAAGGCCAGCATCCCCTTCTGGATCAAGCAAGGCACGCCGACACCGGGCGTCCACATCGCCTTTCAATCGCCCGACCGCGCCGGCGTCGACGCCTTCCACGCCGCTGCCCTCAAAGCCGGCGCCAGGGACAACGGCGCACCAGGCCTGCGCCCCCATTACCATGGCAACTATTACGGCGCCTTCGTCCTCGATCCCGACGGCTACAACATCGAGGCCGTCTGCCACCTGGCGGAAAGTTAGGAGCGAACGGCCCCATTCGCATTATTGCGCTGAACCTATGAGGCGCTCATAGGGAGGGGGATCGCACGCAGTGCGCCGCACGACATGCGTTTGTAAAATAAAACTTTTTCAGTCGCGCCAGATGCGGTGGTGGGGGCGGGTTCGCACCAAACCCTGGCTACTCCTTCACCACCCGCCAGACCTTCCCGGCCGCATCGTCACTGATATACAAGGCCCCGTCCGGCCCAACGGCAATCCCGACAGGCCTCCCCGCCACCGTATGATCGTCGATCACCAGCCCGGTCAGGAAATCCTCATACTCACCCGTCGGCTTGCCGGCCTTCATCAGGACACGCACCACCTTCGAGCCGGTGCGGCGATCGCGGTTCCACGAGCCATGCAAAGCCACAAACGCATCGCCCTGATACGCCGCCGGAAACGCCCCGGCCGCCCCCGCAGGCGCTGCATAGAACGCGAACCCCAAAGGCGCCGAGTGCGATTGGAACAAAACGTCCGGCAGGGTCACATGGCCCTTCAGATCGCCGCGTTTGCCGTCATGGCGCGGGTCCTGGTGATCGCCGAGATAGAACCACGGCCAGCCATAATAGGCCCCGTCCTGCACCCTCGTGAAATAGTCCGGCACCAGATCGTCACCCAGGCCGTCGCGCTCATTGACGGCACAGTAGAGATCGTTGCTGCCCGGCCGGAACGCCAGGCCGACGCAGTTGCGGATACCGGTGGCGACGACGTGGCGGTTCTTGCCGTCGATGTCAAAGCGCAGCACCATGGCGCGCCCGGCCTCATTGCCCCAGGCTTCGCCCAGGGCATGGCTGGCGACCCAGCCCGACGGCTCCCCGCCCATGCCCTCGGCTATATTGCTGCCCGAACCGACGGCGACATAGAGATACCGGCCATCGGGCGATATGGCGATATCGCGCGACGAATGACCCCCGCCGGTGCTCAGATTGGCAACGACAACTTGCGCCGCGCCACCGCTGTATGGCATGCGCGACACTGATGTCGGGCTGGAAATATAGACAAACTGCGTCGCGCCCGATGCCGGATAAAAGCTGACGCCGAAGGGATCATTCAAATCACTGGCGAAGACTTCCGGCGTGGAAATCAGGCGCCCGCCATTATTCCGATAGACGAGGATTCGGCCCGCGCCGGCAACGGTGACGAACAGGTCGCCATTGGGCGCCGTACGGATCTGGCGCGGCCGCTGAAGATTATCGGCAAACACCGACACGGCAAAGCCTTGCGGCACCTTTGGGGCACCCGTTCCTGACACACCCGGGCTGTTGAAGGCCGAAGACGTAGCGTAGGGCGCAGGCAAGTCGGCCACTGTGACATGATGACGGACGCCCGGCGCATCCTGACGCCAGTCGGGCGATGACGCGGTCGCCGCCTTAACCTCGGTCTTTGCCGAGGCCTCGCCATTAAGGCTTTTCAAATAGGCAATCACGACCTTGCGCTCGCCGGCGTTTGCCACGCTGACAGGCATGGCTGAGCCGGGAACGGCCTTCTGTGGGCTGGCGAGGTAGGCATCGAGTGTCTTTTCGTCCCAGACCATGCCCTTGGCGCCGGCCCGTTTCAGCGCTTCGGAATAGCCAAAACCGGCCACAGACCCGGCCTTGCGGCCGACGACGCCGAACAGGGGCGGCCCCTGCAATTTGTTCTGATCGCGGCTGTCGTCGTGGCACAGAGCGCACTGGTCGCTGAACACTTGCTGGCCTTCCTGGCGCGCATCGGCGCAGGCCGACAAAGGCACGGCGAGCAGGAAAAGGGCGAAAACGAAACGTAAAGGGTCGAGCATCACCGCTTCTCCATGTCACTTTGGATGGCAGTATAGAACCGCCCGTCGTCAGCTGTCACGCAATTCCAAGCCAGCATGCCGGGTCGGGACAGATGCGTTTCCAGCGCTCGCGTTCGCTCTTGCGGAAGACGCCGGGAAAATCGCCCCTGGCCTCACCGATATCGAGGATCAGCTGGAAATGCAGGTGCGGCAACCAGCCGCCATTGACGTCACGATCACCCAGAGTAGCGATCTGCTGGCCCTTGACTACGCCCTGCCCATCCGCCAACCCCGCAAGGCTTTCGCGGCTCAAATGCCCGAACAAACTCCACACCGTGACATCGCCGAGGTCGTGCTCGAGCACGATCGCCGGGCCGTAATCAAGCGGCGCATTATTGTCCTGAAAGCTGTGCACCCGACCCTGCCACGGCGCAAATACAGGTGTGCCGGCGGGCGCGAAAATATCGATGCCAAGATGGATGGTACGCGCCTCGACGCCTTCGACCCCAGCCCCGAAAGCGGCATTGTCATAGATGGCACGGTCTTCGTCATAACCGCCGGCAGCCAGCCGATCCGTCGGCACAGCATCCATGCCGCCCTCATCCATGCGCACGACCTCAAAGCCCGCCTGAATGCCGGCAATAACCTCGGCGGGCCGTTCGCTTCGGTTGTCCAGCCAGGCAATGTAACGATCAAATGCGTCCACGGCGCTCCCCGTCAACATTTCTGAATGACGGCAAAAGGTTTATCCGCCAAGGTTTCGCACGACAAGATACCGCTCTTGCTCGATTTTTTCAGCGTCCGTATAGTGGTGATTAAGCACGCCTTCCACAGGTTGGAAATATCCATATCCCAGATGCTCATGACATAAGTGCACGGCTTCAAACCAAGAAGACGCATAAAGGCTGAATGTCAGCCGCGCATTTGGTGTAATGGATGCCCTGATGCGGTCGGCATGCTCTGTGACAGGGGCAAAGTCAGCATCTCCTTCATCATTTTCCCAATTTTCATGCAACAGGCTGGCCATCTGGCTCTGGTACCATACCCAGCATAGGCTTCCAACGATTTGGCGATATCCAGGAGCTATTTGTCAGCTGGACCTAGTCGAACCTTCTCCTTTTCGCTATTGGGCAGCCGACCAAGGAGTACACGATGGCGTTGACGAAAATCTATGATGGCCCGGAGCCGGTGCGCGTCAATAAATGGCTCGCCCAGAGCGGCGTCTGTTCCCGCCGTGAAGCCGACGCCCTGATCGAACAGGGTGTGGTCCGCATCGACGGTGAAAAGTTCACCGACGCCGGCCGCAAGATCCTGCCTGGGCAAACCCTGACGCTGGACCAGGGCGGCGTGGCCGAGCTCGACGCGCGCATGACCATCATCTACCACAAGCCGCTCGGCATCGTCTCAGGCCAGCCGGAACCCGGCGAAACCCCGGCCGTGCGCATGATCCGCCGCGCCAATGTTTATGGCCCCGCCGATATCTTCCCTGACAATTCGTCGAAACTGGCGCCGGTCGGGCGGCTCGACAAGGATTCGCGCGGCCTGCTGATCCTGTCGGAAGACGGCGTCCTGGCCAAGGCGATCATCGGACCGGAAAGCGACCTCGAAAAGGAATATCAGGTGCGCGTCCGCGGGCCGGTCTTTGAGGAGAAACTGAAATGGCTGCGCCACGGATTGGAACTGGACGGCCGCCAGCTCAAACCCGCCAAGATCATCCAGACAGGCGAACAGTCCCTGACCTTTATCCTCAAAGAAGGCCGCAACCGCCAGATCCGCCGCATGTGTGAAATGTGCGAGCTGCGCGTGATCGATCTCTACCGCGACCGCATCGGCCCGATCCGCATCGGTGACCTGCCGGAAGGCCAGTGGCGGTTTATGACACCGGACGAACGGACAAACCTCCTGAAAGCATGAGGTCTAAACGCCCCCACCACCGCATCTAGCGCTCACGCGCGTCGTGCGGTCCCCCGCCCCACTCGCATCATTGCGCTGAACCTATGAGGCGCTCATGAGGCGGTATTAGGATAGGCGAGCTCTCGTTTCTCTATATACCGCCCCATGAGCGCCTCTGCCAATTCAACATACGCGGCGCGAGTGGGGCGGGGGACCGCACGACAGCGAGCTTGCTCGCTTAGATGTGGTGGTGGGGGCCTACCTGCCGCCCTCCCCCGCCACAAACCGGAACGTCACCGACAGCCGCGGCGACCGCTCCATCACCAGTCCGCCCACGCGATCGGTCTTGCGCCCGACAATGCCATGCGTCCACTGATCGCGCGCCTCGCCGCTGATCACAATCAGGCTGCGCCTTTGCAGATAATGACACCGCGTCGCCTGCCCCAATCGCGCAAAATCCATCACAATCCCCGAGCCCAGCGAAACGATCGCCACCGCCTTGATGCGCATCGAGTCGCGGTCCTTGTGGGCGCCGATCCCCTGCCCTGGAAAATATTCGTTGATCAGCACCCGGTCGGCCATTCCGCCCAGATAACCATCCCGCCACAATCGCTCCGCCAATGGCTTCAGCCATTCCGGCATGGGTTGCGGCTGATAGGCGCTGTCGTCGAGCGGACTGTCGCCATAGGCCCAGCCATACCACTGCTGGCGGCGCAGCAGTTCATTCGACCACGGCTGCCGGTCGATCGCCTCAATCAGACGCGCCTCCTCAATCGCATCTATATAGTCGGCGCGATAGGCAATGCCCGGGATCGGTGCCGGATCGAACAGGGATCCAGTCTCGATCATCGGCAAGCGGGGGCTAATGACAGTTCGGCGCATGAAAATCACAAAAGAACAAATCAAGAACATATGCATGCAAATTTGGCAAGCGCTCATCGCGACTTATCCCTGCCCGGCCGCTATAGTCGCCACAGGTTTTTGAGTCGCAGCCGAGAGACAGAATGGACAGCCTTTGGGCCGAACGCCGCAGCGGAAACAGTGCACCCCGCGATACCGCCGACGCCCGCGATCCGTTCGACATCGACTATGCCCGCATCATCCATTCGTCGTCGTTCCGGCGCCTGCAGGGCAAGACGCAGATTCTCAATATCGGTGACGGCGACTTTTACCGCACGCGCCTGACGCATTCGCTCGAGGTCGGCCAGATCGCCGGCGGCCTGGTCAAGCACCTGAATGCCTTTGCCAATGACCATCCCGGCACAGCCCATTTACCGCCGGTGCAACTGGTGCAGACGCTGGGGTTTGCCCACGACCTCGGCCACCCGCCGTTCGGCCACGGCGGCGAAGTGGCGCTGAACTACTGCATGCGCGGCCACGGCGGTTTTGAGGGCAATGGCCAGACCCTGCGCCTGGTATCACGGCTGGAAAACTTCTCGCGCGAGCACGGCTCGAACCTGACGCGCCGCACGCTTCTGGGCCTACTCAAATACCCGGTCGCCTTTGCAAGCGTGAATAACCCTGAACTGGTGCCTGCCCTCGATGACCGCCCGACCACCTTGCGCGTCATCGACCGCAACCGCTCCAAGCCGCCGAAATGCTATCTCGACAGCGAGGCCGACGTCGTCGACTGGGTGCTTGGGCCGTTGTCGCCTGCAGATCGCCAACGCTTCCAAAGCACGGATGCCAAGGCTAGCAAGCCTGATAAACCTGGCAAGCATGGCAAGTCGAAGCACAAATCGCTCGACTGCAGCCTGATGGACATCGCCGACGACATCGCCTATGGCGTCCACGATTTCGAAGACGCCCTGTCCCTGGGCCTGATCCGTGAGGCCGATTTCCGCGAAGCCCTGCCTGAGGTGGCGTGCGCGGCCTTTCTCGACTATCGCCTGAAGCATTACGCCGACAAGGTCGGCAACGACGTCTATGGCGACCTTGTCGGCAACCTGTTCGGCCCCAGCCAGCGCCGCAAGATGATCTTCAACATCATCGTCAGCCACCTGATCGGCTCGGTCACACTGGTCGAAGACACAGGCTTTACCGAGCCCCTGCTGCGTTTCAATGCCGCCATGCAACCCGGCCCGGCGCGCTTCCTGGCCGCGTTGAAGGACCTCGTCTGGGACAAGGTCATCCGCTGCCCGCAGGTCCAGCAGATGGAATTCAAAGGGCAAACCATGGTGGTGGCGGTGTTCGAGGCCTTCGCCACCGACCCGAAAGCCTACCTGCCGGCGGACGCCTATGCGCGCTTTGCGGCAGCGGGCGAGGACATGCGGATTTTGTGCGACTACATAGCAGGCATGACTGACGGCCATCTGATGAAGACCTATGAGCGCCTGTTCAGCCCGCGCATGGGCTCGGTGTTCGACAAACTGTGACGACCTTCGTTGCCCTTCTCTACAGCATCGTCTTGCCGAACGGCCGGCTGATCATGGCCGATCTGAAGGATGTCGCCGCGTCTCTGCATCTCGAAAATCCCCGCACCCTGCTGGCGACCGGCAACCTGATCTTCGAGGCCGACGCCTCGGTTTCTGATCTCGAAAGCCGGCTCGAAAAGGCCTTTGCCGCGCGCTTCGGTAAACATATCGATTTTATCATCCGCACACGGGTCGATTGGCAAAAGCTGGTGACGGCCAATCCATTCCGCGAGGACGCTCCTGAACGCATCATGGTCCGCGTCCAGCGCGAGCCGTTGCCAGACGGCACCTTGCAAATGCTGGAACGCTACCGTCCCGAAGGCGACGAAATACGCCTCGTCAATGGCGATCTGTGGGCGAAGTTCGCCGGCAAGCCGAGCGATTCACGACTGTTGAGCGCCCTAACGCCGAAGAAACTGGGTGTGGGCACGTCGCGCATCTGGAACACGGTTCGGCGGATTGGTGAAGCGTTGACGTAGGGGCGAATTCGCACCTACCCCTTAAAATACAACAGCCCCAGGGCTACCACCGCCGGCAAGGCCTGCAGGAGAATGATCGATTTCTTCGCCGTCAGCCCGCCGAAGATTCCGGCCACGACGACGCAAGCTAAAAAGAACGTCTTGATCTCCAGACCTGAGGTCGTCGCCATCAATCCCCACACCAGTCCGGCCGCCAGGAACCCGTTATAGAGCCCCTGATTGGCCGCCAGCGACGCCGATCGCGCCGCGAACGCTTCGTCCATCGCAAATGTCTTGCGGCCGAACGGCGTCTTCCACAAAAACATTTCCAGAATTAGAAAACCCACATGCAGGGCAGCAACGACGGCAACGGCAATATTGGCGGCGGTCATCTTAAATCCCCTCCCGGGACATTTATCGTTCCGCGATTTTTGCCACGTGTCTCGAAAAAAGTACAAGCATTTGCCGGGGTTTTTGCTAGCCTGCGCATCACCATGCGACAAAGGACGCCTTCATGACCGACATCTACGCCATTCCGCTTCGCAGCATCGACGGTCAGCTCACGTCCCTGGCGCCCTTTCGCGGCAAGGTTTTGCTGGTCGTCAATGTGGCTTCGAAGTGCGGACTGACGCCGCAATATGAAGGCATAGAGGCCCTTTATCGCGCCAAGAAATCCGAAGGCCTGGAGATTCTCGGTTTTCCGGCCAACAACTTCCTCGGCCAGGAGCCCGGCACCGAAGCCGAAATCGCCGATTTCTGCACGCTGACCTACGACGTCACCTTCCCGATGTTCAGCAAGATCAGCGTCGCCGGCGCCGTCAAACACGCACTTTATGACGTGCTGACCGAAGCCCAACCCGACGCCGTCAGTGCCGGGCCGATGCGCGAGCGCCTGGAAAAATTCGGCATTCCCGTCAACCCGCCGGGCGAAGTCCTGTGGAACTTCGAAAAGTTCCTGGTCGGGCGCAACGGCGAGGTCGTTGAACGTTTCGCACCGGACGTGACGGCCGACGATGCCCGCCTGCTCGCCTCGATCCAGCGCGAATTGGACAAGCCCGTAAATTAGGCTGCGTCCGCGAGGCGGCTTTCCAGGTCGGCAAAGTCATTGGCCGACAGGGACGGCCGCGCCGCCATCTCCAACAGACCGATAAAGGCCTCCTTCGGCGCATTGGCCTTGACGCCGCCCAGCAGGGCCGCGCGCTCGGCCGGATTGATCGCCGGCAGCATCAGGCGCATGAAGATGATCGACTTTTCCGGCGGGATCGAGCCGACAATGGCGCCTTCGATGGCGCGCAGCTCGCCGTCCTCGAACAGGCTCCACAGCAGCGCATTGTGCTCGGTCTCTTCCTCGACCATGTGGGCGAAATCGTGGGCGACAAACAGGCTGTAGGACAGATAAAGCTGGCGGCCGATCGCCAGTCTCTCATGTGCCTGGGCGTGTTCCAGGCGATCGATGATCTCTTCCAGCTGGCGAAAGGCCTGGCGGTGACTGTCGTGCTGCTCCTGCAGGACCTTGGCGCCCTTGGGTGCGCGCAGCTCAAGCGCCGTATGGACGTGGACCTCTTCGTGGGCGATGTGCGAGCTGCCGATCATCAGCAGCAGGCGCAGGTCGGCGATCAGGTCGGTCAGACCACTTTGGGCAAAGTCGGTATTGCCGAGACGGACCAGCATGTCGCACTGAGCCTTGCGCAAGGCCTTGTGGACATTGCTGTACATGTCGTAACGGCCATTGGTGTCGGCAATCGCCGGAATGGAATGATGATGGGGCACTGTGAAGTCTCCTTGATGTTGTGATCACAGTTCGTACAGCTTGCCTTGAATCGACGCTTCCTAAATGCTTGCTATTGCCGCCGCCCTATTCCTAAAAGCCTCCTAAGTGGCTAAAACCAACTGACTCGTGTGACGAAAAGGCCTGCCGTTGAGCGAAGACTCACTGATTGCCCCCTTCCTGGCCGACTTCATTTCCGCACCGGTGATGATGGTCGTCTCGACGCGCGACAGCCGGTTCCGCGCCACGATCGGCCGCGGCAGCGGCGCCGTCTATGACGCGCCGACGGGTCTGATCGACTTCTTCGTCTCAAAAGCGCAATGGCCGGAAGTGTGCGAATTTGCGGTACCCGGCGGTATGATCGCCACCACTTATGTGCGGCCGACCGACTATCTTTGCTATCAGATCAAGGGCGTCATCGCTGATATGGGCCCGGCAACCGACACCGAACTTGCGCGCGCCAAACTCTACGTCGAGCGCGTCATGGCCGTCATGGAAACGATCAACGTCAAGCCGGCGCAACTGACCCATTCCCTTTGTGTCGCTGATCTTGTGCGCGTCGGCTTTCACCCCAGCGAGGTCTTTACCCAGACGCCGGGGCCGGGGGCCGGGGCCCGCATTTCCCCTGGAACGGGTGTCGCATGAGCCTGGCCCTTAGCGACCTGCGCAATGCTTTCGAAGGCATCATTCCGGCTGTGATCGCCACGGTGGATGATGCAGGCATGCCCAATATTTCGTACCTGTCGCACGTTTACTTCGTCGACGACAGTCACGTCGCCGTCTCCAACCAGTTCTTCTCCAAGACCACCGCCAATGTCCGGCGTAACGGCGCCGCCACCGTGGGCATCGTCGATCCGTGCACCGGCCTGCAATATTTGCTGGAACTGCAATTCGAGCGCGCCTTTGACGCCGGTGAGGTCTTCGACCGTATTTCGACGCACCTCGATATCATGAGCAGCCTGCGTGGCCTGACCGGCATCATGAAGCTGAAGACCGCCGACATCTATCGTGTCCTGACTGTCCGTGCGGTCCACAGCGGTTTGCCGGCCGAGCCCCCCGCCCCGCCGGCGTGCAATCGCCTTGGCCGCGCCGCGCGCGTCGTTGCCGCGATTGCGGCTGAGGAGGACAGCGATGCCATCCTCGACGCTGCGTTAGATGGTCTTTACGACGCGATGCAGTTTCGCCACGCCATGGTCCTGCTGCCCGACGAAGACTGCAAGGTGTTGAGCACGGTCGGCAGCCGTGGCTACAGCCCCTACGGCGTCGGCTCGGAAGTGACCATCGGCGACGGCCTGATCGGCATGGCGGCTGCAACAAAGCTGCCGGTGCGTATCGCCGACATGGGCAGCGCCCATCGCTACGTCGAGGCCGTCGATCAGGATGGCGCCGCGACGCAGATCCCCCTGCCGGGCCTCAGCCATCCGCATTGCCAGGTCTGCGTGCCGATGCTGGCGCGCGGCCAGCTGTGCGGCGCCATCTTTGTCGAATCCGAGGCACCGTTTGCCTATACGCATGAGGACGAAGACGCCCTGATGGTGATCGCTGGCCAGTTGGCGACTGCGCTTCTGGCGGCCGAACTGAAAGCCCAGGGTGCGATCGCCGCCGAGACCCCGCCGGTTGTAAAGCCTGCCAACTGCAACGAAGCTTTCCGTTTCAAATACTATGCCTTCGACGACAGCGTGTTTATCGACGACGACTACGTCATCAAGGGCGTTCCCGGGCGCCTGCTCTATCATTTCGTCAGTGCCTACGCTGAAACCGGCCGCCGCGACTTTTCCAACCGCCAAATCCGCCGCGAGGCCGCGCTGAAATTACCTGATTTCAAGGACAATCTGGAAACACGCCTGATCCTCCTGCGCCGCCGTCTCGATGAAAAAGGCGGGCCGATCCGCCTCACCCGTCCGGAGCGTGGCCTGATCAGGGTCGAGATCGATGCGTGCCCGAGTATCGAGGTTGTGAACGCGTAAGTCTTCCTCTCCCCGTAAACGGGGAGAGAAGAAATCAAATGCACATGGCCCACGGACGCGAATCCGGGCTATAGCGTCCCACCACAGATTTCGTCTCAGGGAGACAGCCATGCATACCTTAGCCGTTCTCGTCGGTTCCTTACGCCGCGACTCGATCAATCACAAATACGCCAAGGCGCTTGAAAAGCTGGCCGGCGGGCAGTTTGCCTTCGATTTCATCGATATGGACCTGCCGCTCTATAATGACGACCTGTGGCAGGACCCGCCCGCCAAGATCACGGCGTTGAAGGCGGCGATTGCCAGCGCCGACGGCATATTGATCGTTACGCCGGAATATAATCGCTCGCTCCCGGCCGTGACCAAGAACGCCGTCGACTGGGGGTCACGCCCGTACGGTCACAACGCCTGGAAGGGAAAGCCGTGCGCCATCACCGGCGCTTCGCCCGGCAGCCAGGGCACCGCAGTAGCGCAATCGCAGCTGCGCAGCACCATGGTCATCCTGGAAACCATCGTCATGGGTGGACCCGAGGTCTATATCAGTTTCAAGCCGGAACTGATCGACGGCGACTTCAACATCACCAACCCGGGCACCGCCGATTTCCTCAAGGGCTTCCTCGGTCATTTTGAGAAATGGATCGACGGCGCGCCGAAGGTTTAGCGGCTGCAACCTAGCGATTTCTGGGCCAGCAGCGGCCTTCGAACGACGATCCGGCCTCGATGGCGATCTGCTCAAAATTGAGATCGCCGCGCACGTGGCTGCCGTCGGCGACCGTAATGCTATCGGCTGTGATGTTGCCGGCGACCTTGCCGCGCACCTCGACCGTGACGGCCTTCAGATTGCCTTGGACATCGCCCGTGCCGGCGACGATCAGCGTGTCGACCTCGACATTGCCGATCACCTTACCCTCGACACAGAACGTGCCGGTTCCACGCACATTACCCGTAATAGTAAGAAAAGCGGTCGCGTTGGGGCTGTCTGGTGTCATAGCGTGTGTCATTCGGGAAAGGGGAGCGGAGGTGCAGACGATATCTGCAAGACGCAAGCCAACGATCGCCTACTTAAACCAGCTCAGCGGGATTGCCTCTCCCATGGCCTTGTCGCCGGCAGCCCCCGGATGCAGATGGTCGCCGGAATCGTAGGCAGCGCGCATGCTTCCGGGCGTGGCGGGGTCTTCCAGAGCCTTGTCGAAGTCAACGACACCGTCGAATACAGTAGTCCCGCGAATCCACGCGTTGACCGCCTGGCGCGCCAGGTCCTTGTCGGCGGAGTAGTAGTCCTTGATCGTGGTCTCCTTGAACGGCGTCAGCGTACCGACGTAGATCTTGATCGACTTTGCGTGCGCACGGACGGCCAATTGCGCCAGCCCGTCCTCGACGGCGCGCGGCGATACAAAGTCCTGCAACGCGCCGCCCTGCCCCACCTGGCCGATGTCGTTGATTCCCAGAAGTACGATCACCGCCCGCACATTGGACTGGGCCAGCACGTCGCTGTCGAAGCGCGCCAGCCCGGCGACGCCGAATGGCGCCCATGAGCCATTGTGCAGTAAGCGGTTGCCGGTGATGCCGGCATTGACGACGCTGATGTCCTTGCCCGCCGCCTTGAGGCGCGCCGTCAGGACATTCGGCCAGCCCGTATTGCCGTCGGCCGGCAGCTCAGCGCCGTCGGTAATCGAATCGCCAAAGGCAAAAATGGTCTGATGCGCAGGCGCGGCCGTCACCTCGACCTCGCTGAGCCACA
>FSVF01000064.1_pt1 | contig 13276 bp, 12 predicted proteins | sample 1637601 | NCBI WGS metagenome assembly FSVF01 (sample SAMEA3914814, study PRJEB12502) | metagenome | biome: forest; material: soil | place: USA | collected 2011-09-16 | depth 0.1 m
CAGCATGACGGCTCCAGCAAAAGTTCACTACGCGCCACGGTAACGGCGTGCCCGCGCAGCTTTACACGATCTCCGGCGAGTTCGCATTGCAGTTCGGCGCCGCGGCGTGGAAAGGCCTGATAAAATTCGAACTGTGTCTTGCCCGTGCGCGCGTGATAAAGCGGCGTAAGCATACAGTGCATCGAGCCCGTCGCCGGATCCTCATCGATCCCCATATCGGGCGCGAACAGGCGGCTGACGGCGTCAAACCCGCTGCCCGCATCGGCCGGCGCGGTCACGACGATATGGCGTTCATTATAGACGCCGCCCGAATAGTGCGGCAGGCGCGCAATATCGGGGGTCAGGTTGCGGACCTCCGCCTCGGTCGACAATCGCGCAATCAGGGCCGGACCGCCATAAAGCGCCACCGGCTTGACGCCCAGGATCGCTTCCAGCTCCGGCATGGGCGATATCTCCTGCGGCAGATAGGCGGGGAAATCGAGCTCGAGCTTTCCGCCCTCGCTACGCCGCGCCGTCAGCTCGCCGGACAGGGTGTCGAAGGTGAGACGTTCCGCCTTATGGTCCATCTCGTTGAACAACGCATGGGCGCTGGCGAGTGTGGCGTGCCCGCACAAAGGCGCCTCCATGGCGGGCGTGAACCAGCGCAGGCCGAACCGCGCCGGATCGCTTGTCTTCACCAGAAAGGCGGTCTCGGCCTGGTTGTTCTCCATGGCCAGCGCCTGCATGAAAGCGGCGTCCGGCCAGGCGTCGAGTGGCTCGACAACACAGGCAGGATTGCCCCTGAAGGGCCGGCTGGCAAAGGCATCGATCAGATATTGGCGCATCGGAGAAAGTGTCATCTCTTGCACCTCCCCAACGTGTTGGGGTTTGGTGCCAGCGAAGGCACGACCTTCGCAAACCAGGGGACCGCGACCATTCTTCATGGTCGTGGGGGTGGGGTATCTTACTTTATTTTCCCATGCCCGGGCACGGCATAGCGCTCTGAATGGAAGCGGTCCGGGGGACTTAACGCAAGCCTCCCACCGTCACCGGGCCGAAGACGCCCGCCCCTACGGCTTCTTCTTCATCTTCTCGGCAGCGGCCGCCAGGTTGACGCTCACACCGCCCGGCATTTGCAGGTCGCCGGCTTTCATTGTCGCCGGGCAGGCGCCCAGCCACTTGCCGTCCATGGTGACTTTCGATTTATCCCGCCCGCCAATGGCCGGGCTGAACGTGCTGTCGATCGTTTGATGGAAGGTACCGTCGCCGCTCGAGGCAACGTCGACATGGCTGGTCACCGTCGTCTTGCCCATCGTGCAGACCGAATCGATCATGGCGCCGTTCGGCATCGCCATGATGTCACGCTTGCTGCATTTGACGTCGCTCCCCATCTGCCCACCGGCCGTCGCCATCTTTTCACCCAGCGTGTCATCCATGCATATGGTGGTCTTCATCGCGCCGGTCTTCATGCCTTCGATGGTCGTGGTCAATTCCCACAGGCCGGGCTTGCCACGATAGGGATTGGCCAGCGCAACATTGGCAGGCGCGCCTGTGGCCATCGCCATGGCCGAGCTGCCGCTGTCCCCGCTCTTTGCCGGTGCCGCCGGCTTGTTGCAGGCGGCAAGACCTGAAATCGCCAGGCCCAACACAAACACGTTTGCACAAACGGTAAAACACGCTTTACGCATTACGGCCTCCCTGAATGATTGCACAATGCCGCGATCTGCCCACACGTACCGGGCGAAGTCAATCACCGGAACCGCAGCCAGGAAGCGCGCCTCAGAAATTGCCGGCGAGCGTCGTCGTGCCGGCCTTCATACCCGCCGGGCATTCCCCCAGCCGCGTGCCGTCGGCCGTGGTGTGCGTATCGGCGTGGCCCGCAAAGGCCGGGTCATAGATGGTTTCCGCCGTCTGATGGAATTCCGCGTCGGACGGCGAGCGGATCTGGATATGGCTGGTCAGGGTCGTGCCGTTGCGACTGCACACGGTCTCGACATGGACGGCATCGTCCTCAGTGGTGACTTCGCGTTTGCTGCAGGTCACCGGATCGGCACTGGCCGGCATTTCAGCCAGTTTGACAGCCAGCTTGGCATCGACACAAATACGCCGCGTTTCGGAAAAGCCCATCTCCTGGCGCTGATAGGTCACTGACCACAGGCCGGGTTTCAATACCGGCACAATGGCGGCCACGTCCTGCCGGGGGGTCGAATGCGCGGATTTGAGCGACAGGTTGAGCGCGCCTTCGGCGGAACTGGCTTCCTCCGCCGTCATCAGGGGGGCCGGGCTTTCGCCGGGCTCTGGCTGAGTCTGTTCGACCTTGCCATTCGAACGCGAGCAGCCGCCCAGGGCGGCAGCAATGGCGAAGGACAGGCACAAAATCTTACGCATCAATATAGTCTCCGAGATTCCCCCTCTTAGCCGCAAATGGCGTAAAGGGGAAATACGCGTTCAGTGTCATTGCCAATCTCAGGCGCCGGGCAGGCGCCAGTCGATCGGCGCATAGCCTTTTGCTTCGAGGAATTGGTTGGCCTTGGAAAACGGCCGGCTGCCGAAAAAGCCATTGTGCGCCGACAGCGGCGACGGGTGCGCCGACTTGATGACCAGGTGCCGGGAGGTATCGACAAAGGCTGCCTTTTTCTGCGCATAGGCGCCCCAAAGGATAAACGCAACGGGGTGCGGCTGGTCGTTGACGGCGCGAATGACCGCGTCGGTAAACAGTTCCCAGCCCTTGCCCTGGTGGGCAGCCGCCTGCCCCATCTCGACGGTCAGCACGGCGTTGAGCAGCAGGACCCCCTGTTTGGCCCAATGCTCCAAAAAACCGTGAGGCGCGGGGGAAATACCCAGGTCAGTGTTCAATTCCTTATAGATATTGATCAGTGACGGCGGAATACGCACGCCGGGCCTGACAGAAAACGACAGGCCGTGCGCCTGGCCTTCACCATGGTAAGGATCCTGCCCCAGGATCACGACGCGCACCTGATCGAGCGGCGTCAGGTCGAGCGCGCGGAAATATTCGCTGCCCTTGGGAAATACGCGCTGGCCCGACTCGCGGCGCTCTTTGAGGAAATCCCTGAGTTTGCCCATATAGGGCTTGTCGAATTCATCGCGCAGCGCGGCTTTCCAGCTGTCGGAGAGCTTAATATCGGGAAGGGTAGCTGCGTCGTCCATGGTTCTGTCCTCAGCGGGGAAGAAACCGATCTTCACCGCGACTCCCCGGCTGCGTCAACCCGAAGCAATGCGCCAAACACCGTTCGACGAAGTCAAAAAATGTCCACCGGCTTTGACCAGGCATTGCGACAAGACAATAACCAGTGTCGCCTATTGCCCTTTTCGATTCAAATGAAACATTGGTAATTTGTCACGCGGCCCAGCAGGTGTAAGGTGCCGCGCACCTTGTCTCAAATGGGGGATTCCTATGACCTTGCGTTCGCTTGCCCTGGCCACTGCCGCCGGCGGTTTTCTGCTTTCGGCCTTCACCCCGGCCATGGCTGCCGACAAGACCCCGAATACCGGCAAAGACGCCCCCGCAAAGGACGCCGCCAAGGATGCCCAGAAAGATAGCAAGAGCGACGAACCCGCCGCCCTGCCCGACGACAAGACCATCCATCAGTCGATCACGTTGAACGGCAAGGCGCTCAGCTACGACGCCACCGTCGGCAAGATCGCCGTGCATGACGCCAAGGGCAAGACCATCGCCGAGGTCGTCTATACCGCCTATACCCTCCCCGGCAACGATCCCAACCGTCCCGTGACATTCGCCTTCAACGGTGGTCCGGGGGCGGCTTCGGTCTATCTCAACATGGGCGCCATCGGCCCCAAGCGCGTCCAGTTCGGGGACGAAGGCGATGTGCCGTCCGACGCCGCCGTCACGCAGGACAACGCCAATACCTGGCTCGACATGAGCGACCTCGTCTTCATCGACCCGGTCGGCACCGGTTTCTCGCATTCGATGGAGGACGACGACGCCACCAAGAAGGACTTCTACGCCACCGAAGCCGACATCAAATATCTGTCGCGCGTCGTCTACGACTGGCTGGTCAAGAACGGCCGCCTGCGCTCACCGAAATTCGTCATGGGCGAAAGCTATGGCGGCTACCGCGCCCCGCGCATCGCCTACGCCCTGCAAACCCAGATGGGTGTCGGCGTCAAGGGCCTGGTCATGGTCTCACCCTATCTCGACCCCGCCGCCATCGGTGACGACGACGCCCTGTCACCCCTGCCGTGGATGATCAACCTGCCGTCGATGGCTGCCGGCCATCTCGAAAGCCAGAAGAAGCTGACGCCTGCGGCCATGGCCGAGGTCGAAAAATACGACCGCACCGAATATGTCACCGACCTGTTGGCCGGCCGCGCCGACCCGGCCGCCGTCGCGCGCCTGGTCCAGCACGTCTCGGACCTGACCGGCCTCGATCCGGCCCTGGTGGCGCGCCTGGATGGCCGTGTCGACGGCGACACCTTCCTGCGCGAAATCCACCGCGCCGACCACAAGATCGGCAGCGTCTACGACTCCAACGTCACCGCCTGGGACCCGTTCCCGGAATCGGCCGAACGCCGGTCGGGCGATCCCATCCTCAACGCCCTGATCGCGCCCACCACAAGCGCCATGGTCGATTTCGTCACCCGCGAAGTCGGCTGGAAGACCGAAGCCCACTACGAAGCCCTGTCCTATACCGTCAACGCGGCCTGGGGCCGCGACTCGCGCGACCGCCCGGTCAGCGACCTGCGCCAGGCCGTCGCCAACGATCCGAAGATGGGCGTACTGATCGTGCACGGCTATAATGACCTGGCCTGCCCCTATTTCGCCTCGCGCCTGATCGTCGATCAAATGCCGGCCTTCGGTGCACCGGGCCATATCCGTCTGTCGGTCTATCCCGGCGGCCACATGTTCTACAGCCGTAAAGACAGCGGCGCTGCCTTCAAGGCCGACGCCAGGGAACTGTATTCTCAAAAATAGGCACGTGCAGACGTAGCGGCATCGCGATCAGGTATCAGCAGCGCCAGATATCGACAAACCCGGTACTGACAGAACCGAGTGCGCACATTAGTCATACCCATCCTTTTCTCCGGAGGAAGCCACCATGAAAACCCGCGTATCCCTTGCCGCTCTGGCCGTCGCCGCCCTGGTGCCGCTCGCCCTGGCGTCTCCGGTCCTGGCCTTTGAAAAGCCCAAGCCCGCCGCCGCTGCGACACCGCAGGTGCCAGCGCCCCAAACTGTTACCCCAATGACCGTCGATACCGTCTCCGGCTATGAGAAGACGCGCCCCGAGGCCGATTTCGTCAAGCGTGTCGTCATGGTGCCGATGCGCGACGGCGTAAAGCTTTACACCGTCATCGTCATGAAAAAGGGCACCAAGGGCGGACCGATCCTGCTCAGCCGCACACCTTACGACGCCAAAAGCTCGGTGGCGCGCACCGCCAGCCAGTCGATCACCGAGATCCTGCCGGTCATGGACGCCGAATTCGTCGAAGACAACTATATCCGCGTCTATCAGGACATCCGTGGCCTGCACAATTCCGAGGGCGACTACGTCACCAACCGCCCGATCCGCGGTCCACTCAATTCCACCAATGTCGACGAAGCCACCGACGCCTATGACACCATCGACTGGCTGGTGAAGAACGTGCCCGAATCGAACGGCAAGGTCGGCATCGTCGGCTCTTCGTACCTGGGCTTCACCTCGCTGATGGCCGAAATCGACCCGCACCCGGCGCTAAAGGCCGCGGCTCCGCAAAGCCCGATGGTCGACGGCTGGATGGGCGACGACTGGTTCCACAACGGCGCCTTCCGCAACCCCAATGTCGGCTACAGTGTCGGCCAAGGCTCGGCCAAGGCCGAAGGCGGCGGCGCGGCCACGGGTGTCGGCGACGACTATACGACCTGGCTCGAGGCCGGCTCGACCGGCGACTACATCAAGAAGTGGGGCCTTGAAGGCTATCCCTTCCTGCAAAAGCTGATGCAGAACCCGGCCTATACGGATTTCTGGTCGAAACAGGCGGTCGACAAGTGGATGGCCGCCCGTCCGCTCACCGTGCCGACCATGCTGATTGTCGGCCAGTGGGACCAGGAAGATTCCTACGGGGCGCCGGCAGTCTACAAGGCCATCGAGCCCAAGGACAAGGACAACACCATGGTGTCCCTCGTCATCGGGCCATGGCGCCATTCCGGCGTCAACCACTACGGCTTCGACCTCGGCGCATTGACCTTTACCGGCGATACCGCGCGCGAATTTCGCGTCAAATATCTCAAGCCCTTCTTCGACCATTACCTGAAGGACGCGCCCGATCCGCACACCCCGCCGGTCCTGACCTACGCCACCGGTGAAAACCACTGGGACGTCTCGCCAAAGTGGCCGATGGGCACGGCGACGAAGATCTACCTGCAAGGCGATTCCGGCCTGTCGTTCACGGCGCCTGCAGCGGGCGGTCACGACGACTACGTCTCCGATCCGGCAAAGCCCGTGCCGTTCATTCCGCGTCCGATCAACATGGACGATGCCAACCAGTGGAAGCCCTGGCTGGTCCACGACCAGCGCTTCGTATCGGACCGCACGGACGTGCTGTCCTACCAGACGCAAGCGCTCGACAAGCCGGTCCATATCATGGGCCAGCCGATGGTCGATCTGTTCGCGGCCACCTCGGGCAGCGACGGCGATTTTGTCGTCAAGCTGATCGACGTCTATCCGAATGAATCGCCAGAGGGCGGGCAGGGCGTGGCAGAGATGGCCGGCTTTGAATTGCCCATCGGCATCGAAATTTTTCGCGGCCGCTACGTCCATGGCTTCGACAAACCGCAGGCCCTGACGCCAGGCAAGGTCGAGGAATACAAGTTCGGCCTGCCCAATGTCGACCACGTCTTCCTGCCCGGTCACAAGATCATGATCCAGGTCCAGTCAAGCCTCTTCCCATTGTATGACAGAAACCCGCAAACCTTTGTCGACAATATCTTTTTTGCCAAGCCGTTAAACTACCAAAAAGCGACGGTCAGCGTCTATCACGACCCGTCGGCAGCCTCCTCGATCGAGCTTCCGATCGTCAGCGCGGAATGAATCATTCCCCGCTGAGTTTCGTTTTGTCGCGATGCTTATGCTAAAAACCGCTTACACTTTTTCGCGCATCGCTTTAGTCAACAGTTGATAAATTCCCCACCCAGGGGAATTGTCAACTATTGATAAGCGGCTTTTTCCGCCTCTCTTTCGGCGCGCCACGCTTTCAAAAGCGCGGCGCGCCGTTTTGGATAGCGCTTATCCAGCGGCGTCCACGTCAGGACGCGGTCGGTGCGGAAATGGCGGAAGCCCTGACGCATTTCGCACCACACGATCAGCAGCCGGACGTGGTCGAAAAAGCCGAGCGCGATCGGCCATACCGTGCGGTTTGTGCTCACGCCCTTCAGGTCGACATATTCCATATCGACGCAGGTCTCGCGGCGGATGGCCTCGCGCATGTCGCCCAGGTCGATGACCGGCGCCTCTGCCGGCGGCCACGCCGGTGCGACGATCAGGCCGGTCGAATCGAGTTCGTCGCTCATGTCCTTGGGCAGGACGGCGGAAATCTTGGTCAGGGCATTTTGCGCCGCTTCGGCCAGGCGCGGATCGCCGCGGTCGGCCACCCAGCGCGTGCCCAGCACCAGCGCTTCAAGCTCTTCCTGCGACAACATCAGCGGCGGCAGCATGTAGCCCGGCCGCAGGACATAGCCGACACCGGGCTCGCCTTCGATATGCGCGCCCTGGGACTGCAGGGCGGCGATGTCGCGGTAAAGCGTGCGCAGGGAAATCTCGAGCTCGCGGGCCAGTTCCGCCCCGGCAACGGGATAGCGGTGACGGCGAAGCAGTTGCAGCAGGTCGAGGAGGCGGGTGGCGCGGGACATCAGCGTGCCTGGAATTAGGTTGAACCGGGTACGCTTACTTACGTTACGAACTATGCGCCACTTGGTGCCAATTTCTGGCAGCAGCGACCGTGTGATAGCAGAAAATAATGGCCCTTGACAGGTTTTCGTAAGAATACATACTGGTTGGTATGCAACTCTCCCATTCCTCCCCCTCCGCCCGCCGCAACCCCGCCATGACGCGCGATCGCCTTATGTCAGCGGCGTTTGCCGAAATGTATCACTGCGGCTTCCAGGGCAGCGATCTCAATAGCATCATCCTCAAGGCCGGCGTCACCAAGGGCGCGCTCTATCACCACTTCGCCAGCAAGGAGGCGCTCGGCCACGCCGTTATCGAACAGGCGATCGGCAAGGTGATGACCGAGAAATGGCTGGCGCCCCTCGACGATATCGACGATCCGATCCCGGCCCTGATCGGTATTATCGACAGCACCTCCCTGTCCGACCCCGACGTCGCCGGCGGCTGCCCGCTCAACAATCTGGCCCAGGAAATGTCGCCGCTCGACGAAGGCTTCCGCATGCGCCTGTCGGCGATTTTCCAGAGCTGGATCGGCGGCATCGCCGACGCCCTGCGTCTGGGGCAGGCCAACGGCAAGGTGCGGCCCGGCATCGATTGCCGCGACACGGCGACCTTCATCGTCGCTACCTACGAAGGTTACATCTCGCTCGCCAAGAACGCCCAGGACGCCACCATGCTGCGCGCCGGCGTCCGCAACATGACGCAGTACCTGTTGGGCTTGCGTCCCTGATCTTAAGGGTAAACCACGGATCGACACAGATACGCTGCCCAGGCGCAGCATCACACGGATATTTATCGCGCAACGACCACAGAACTCGGTCATCCGTGTAGGCGCGCAGGCGCGCCATCCGTGATCATCCGTGGTTTTATTTCCTGCCCCTCACGCCCCCCGCCGTATCCGCTCCATCATATACGAGAAATCCTGCCCGGCGTGGCCCTGCGCGCACAACGCATCATACAAGGCATGCGCCTTGGCCCCCAGCGGCGTATCCGCGTCCGCCATCTGCGCTGCCTGCATCGCCAGGGTCAGGTCCTTCAGCATCAATCCCGCCGCAAAGCCCGGCTGATAGTCGCGATTGGCAGGTGATCCCGGCACCGGCCCCGGCACCGGACAATAGCTCGTCATCGACCAGTTCTGCCCCGACGCTTTCGAGGCAATGTCAAAGAAGGTCTGGTCCTTCAAACCCAGCTTCTCAGCCAGGGCAAACGCTTCACACGTGCCAATCATGGTAATGGCCAGCAGCATGTTGTTACAGATCTTGGCCGCCTGCCCTGCCCCCGCTTCGCCGGCATGGATCACGGCCTTGCCCATCGTGGCCAACACCGCTTCAGCGCCCGCAAACGCCACCTCCGTGCCGCCGACCATAAAGGTGAGCGTCCCGCCCTGCGCCGCCGCGACACCGCCCGAAACCGGCGCATCGACCATGGCAAACCCAGCCTCGGCGGCCAGACGAATGGCCTCGCGCGCGCTGTCGACATCGATCGTCGAACAGTCGATCAGGATCGCCGACGTCGGCGCTGCCTGGCGCACATCGCCGTAAACCGCCAGCACGTGCTTGCCTGCGGGCAGCATGGTCACCACGGCCTCTGCGACCGAACAGGCGTCAACCAGCGATCCCGCCGCCACGGCTCCCGCCTCAACAGCCTGCGCCACAGCCGCTTCGCTGAGGTCGAACGCGTGGACCTCGTGCCCGGCCTTGACCAAATTGGCGGCCATGCCCGAGCCCATATTGCCGAGACCGATAAAGGCGATTTTCATGGCGTAATCTTTCAATTCGGCAGGTGCAGTTCGGCGGACCCAAGCCCGTCGAACATATGTTCAATCATTGACGATGTAACGGCTTCAATCGTTTCCGGCTGCCATTTCGGCGCGTTGTCCTTGTCCTCGATCACCGCGCGCACGCCTTCGGAAAAGTCGTTGGTACGGGTGATATGACAGGCGACGCGGTACTCCATGCGCATGACGTCTTCGAACGAAACCATCTGCCGACCCTGGCGCAATTGCTTCAAAGCGACCGACATGGACAGCGGCGACCGCTTGGCCAGTATCTCGGCTTGCCGGGTCGCCCACTCGCTGCCATCGGCACTCAGCGAAGTCAAAATCGCCACCATGCTGTCGCCGGCAAAGCAGCGGTTCATGACGCCGAGATGAGAGCCATAGGACGGCTCAGGCGCAGGCTGCGACCGCCGGGCAAGGATAGCATTGAGCGCCGCCGGATCGGCCAAAATCTCGATTTTCAACTCAGTGATCTGCTCGGACGGCACATAATGCGTGGCTATCCCGGCCGCCAGCACATCTGCCCCCCTCAACTGTGCGCCCGTAAGCGCCAGCCACGTGCCCAGCTCAGCTAATAACCGCGGCAAAAACCAGCCCCCGCCGACATCAGGAAACAGGCCGATGCCCGTTTCAGGCATGGCAAAGACCGTCTTGTCAGTGGCCACCCGATGCGACCCATGCACCGAAATGCCGACGCCGCCGCCCATGGTGATACCGTCCAGCATCGCAACAAACGGCTTTTCGAACCGCTTGATCTGCGTATTGAGCATATATTCGACACGGAAGAAATCATCGGCCTCGCGCCCGTCCGTACGGCCCGACTGCGCCACCATGCGGATATCCCCGCCAGCGCAAAACCCACGCGTCCCTTCGGCATGATCAAGCATAACCACCTGAACCGACGGGTCCTTTTCCCACGCCGTCAAGGCCTCGGCCATCGCCTCGCACATGCCGAGCGTCAGCGCATGCAGCGCCTTTGGACGATTGAGGGTGATGCGGCCAACGCCGTTTTCAACGCGAACCAGAATCTCTGAGGCAAGACCTTGGGGCTCCACTACCGCGCCTCCATCTGGCGAGCGATAATGACGCGCATGATCTCGTTGGTGCCTTCCAATATCTGATGGACGCGCAGATCGCGCACAATCCGCTCGACGCCGTAATCGTGCAGATAGCCATAGCCGCCGTGGATCTGCAGCGCGTCGTTGGCGACCTTCGACCCCGTATCGGTAACAAATCGCTTGGCCATGGCGCACCACTTGGTGGCGTCAACGGCCGATGCATCCAGTTGCCCGGCTGCCTCATACAAAAGCGTGCGCGCCGCCTGCAGCTCAGTCTCCATGTCGGCCAGCTTGAACTGCGTCGCCTGGAACTGGTTCAGATGTTTGCCGAACTGGCTGCGTTCGCCGGCATAGGCGACAGCGCGATCAAGCGCGTCCTGCGCCCCGCCCAGCGAACAGGCCGCGATATTCAACCGCCCGCCATCTAAGCCCTTCATGGCGAACTTGAAGCCTTCGCCCTCAGCACCCAAAAGGCTTTCCGCCGGCACGCGCAGATTATCGAATGTCACCATGCGAGTCGGCTGGGCGTTCCAGCCCATCTTCTTCTCGTTGGCGCCGAAGCTCAAACCCTCGGCCTCCCTGGGCACGATAAAGGTCGAGACGCCCTTGGCCGAATCCTCGCCCGTCTTCGCCATCACCACGTAGACATCCGACACGCCGGCGCCGGAAATGAACTGCTTCGAGCCATTCAAAATGTACGAATCGCCGTCCCTGACCGCGCGCGTCTTCATGGCGGCGGCGTCCGACCCCGACCCCGGTTCGGTCAGGCAATAGCTGGCGATCATGTCCATGCCGACCAGGTGCGGCACCCATTGGGCGCGTTGCGCAGGTGAGCCGAAACTGTCGATCATCCACGTGCACATATTGTGGATGGACAAGAACGCCGCCGTAGCGATGCAGCCGCGCGACAACTGCTCGAAGATCAGCACGGCATCAAGCCGCGACAGGCCAGACCCGCCGTGCTCTTCCTGCGTATAGATCGAGGCGAAACCCAACCCGGCGGCTTCACGCATGACGTCGACGGGAAAGTGCTTGCGTTCGTCCCAGTCGCCGGCAAACGGCCGCAATTTGTCATAGGCGAAGCGCTGCGCAGCTTCCTGGATCATCACTTGGTCGTCGTTGAGCGCCATTCTCGTCCCTGTTTTTACGTCACGTGGGTTTACCCCGCTTATCTGTCCTTGAACTGCGCGGGACGTTTTTCCGAAAACGCCGCCATGCCCTCTTTTTGATCGTCCGTAGCGAATAGCGACATGAACAGCCGGCGCTCGAAACGTACACCCTCCGTCGTCGGCAGCTCCATCGCCCGCGCCACCATTTCCTTGGCCGCCATGATCGACGGCAAACCAAAGCCGGCAATCGTTTCGGCTGCTTCCATGGCGACCGTCATCAGTTCGTCGTGCGGCACGACGCGCGAACACAGGCCCATGCGCTCGGCCTCCGTCCCGTCGATCATGCGCCCGGTTAGGATCAGATCCATCGCCTTGGCCTTGCCGACGGCCTTGGTCAACCGGATCGAACCGCCCATGCCCGGCGTGACGCCGAGCTTGATTTCCGGCTGGCCGAACTTGGCCTTCTCTGACGCAATGACGATATCGCACATCAGGGCCAGCTCACAGCCGCCACCCAATGCAAAGCCGTTGACGGCGGCGATGACCGGCTTGCGGCCATTGGCAAAACGGTCCCAGCCGGCGAAATAGTCATTGAGGTACATGTCCGACACCGACTTGTCGGCCATCTCCTTGATGTCGGCACCGGCGGCAAAGGCGCGCCCGGCACCGGTCAGCACCGTGACGGCAATGGCCGGATTGCGGTCGATCTCAGCGATCAAATCGCTCAACTCAGTCATGGTCTGCGCATTGAGCGCATTGAGAGCGTCGGGGCGGTTAAGGGTCACCACCGCCACGCGGCCTTTTTGTTCGAAAGTGATCGTCTGCATTAGTCCTCGCGCCTACGATAAATGAGCCTTGCCGGCATTGGCAGACTCTCTATTGCGTCTTGGCCTACAGTGAATTTGAATATGTAGCGCCCGGCCAACGACGGATCCATGGCTTCAAAATCCGACAAGGCCCCCATAAGCCATTCGACATCTTCGCTATCTTCCTGCGCAAGAACGAAGCCAATCACCCATTCTCCGGCCTCGGACGAGAGGGAAATGGCTCGCACATTAGCGGAAATGCTGCCGAGAAAAGCCTGCCCAAGATTGACGGTCGCGGCATTCCATTTTTCGACGCAAGGATGTGATGTCATTGGACGGGCTTGTCCCTTACCGCATCGTCGGGATGATAAACGCCTGGTCGCCCAGGTCACCATCGGGCCAGCGCTGCGTCACCGTCTTGACCTTGGTATAGAAGCGCACGCCGTCCTCGCCGTACTGGTTCATGTCGCCAAACGCCGAGCGCTTCCAGCCGCCGAAGCTGTGGTAAGCCACCGGCACCGGGATCGGCACATTGATGCCGACCATGCCGACATTGACCTTGGCAGCGAATTCGCGCGCCGCCAGCCCGTTGCGTGTAAAGATCGCCACGCCGTTGCCGTAAGGATGTGCGCTCGGCAGGGCCGCC
>FSVF01000318.1_pt1 | contig 13113 bp, 10 predicted proteins | sample 1637601 | NCBI WGS metagenome assembly FSVF01 (sample SAMEA3914814, study PRJEB12502) | metagenome | biome: forest; material: soil | place: USA | collected 2011-09-16 | depth 0.1 m
GGCGCGCTCGACTGGATTCAGGCGACGTTGCTGGGACGCGTAGCGACCACCGTTGCCGTCATTGCCGTTGCCGCCGTTGGCTTCATGATGCTGACCGGACGCATGAACTGGCGCTATGGCGCAACCGTGATCGTAGGCGTGTTCATCCTGTTCGGCGCGGCAACGATCGTCGGCGGCATCCAGGCGATGGCGCACTGACGAAAAATGACCGACCTCGTAAAGTCTCCCGTGTTCAAGGCGCTGACGCAACCGCAAATGTTCGCCGGCGTAACCTACAGCTACTTCATCATCAATGCAGTGGTCACCACCGAAGCGTTCCTGATCACGCGGTCGTTTTGGGCGTTCGCCGTGGCGCTGGTTGTGCACGTCGTCGGTTACCTCGCCTGCCTGCGCGAACCGCGCGTGTTCGACCTGTGGCTGACCAAGGTGTCGCGCTGCCCGCGCATCAAGAACTGGCGCTATTGGCGCTGCAATTCGTATCATCCTTGAGACCATAACCTATGCCGGATGAAGTCAAGGGTCTGGGCGGTTTCGCGGGCTGGTTCAAGCAAGAACAGCGCGTCGGCGACCGCTTGCCTTATGACCACTTTATCGACGACCGCACCATCGTCCTGCGCGACGGCTCGATGATGCAATCGCTGTACCTTGAGGGCTTTGCCTTCGAGACCGCCGATACCGAAGACGTCAACCATCGCCAGATGATCCGGGCTGCCGCCCTGCGCGCCATCGGCTCGTCGCGGTTCGTGCTTTACCACCATATCATTCGCCGTAAGGTCAGTGTCGGCCTGAACGCCACCTATGACGATCCGGTATGCGGGCTGATCCATGATAAATGGCAATCCCGCCTGTCGTCGCGCCAACTGTTCGTCAACGACCTGTTCATCACCATCGTCCGCCGCAATCCGAAGGGCAAGGTCGGGTTTGCCGAGCGCATCGCCGACGTCTTCGGCAAGGGCCTGGGCGACAACGCCCTGGCGGCGACGCAGGCGCGCGACCACAAGGAATTGCAGGCGGCGTCCGAAGCCCTGATGGCAGCCCTGCAGGCCTATGGGCCGCGGATTCTGTCATCTTACGAGACGCAAAACGGTCAGTGTTCCGAGCTTCTGGAACTGTTGTCCGCCCTCTACAATGGCGAAATGCGCCCGGTCCTGCGCACGCACGAGGACATCGGGCAGTATCTTCCCTATCGCCGTATCAGTTTTGGCTTAGAGGCCATGGAGCAGGCGTCTCTCGGCAACGGCAAGGACTATGCGTCGATCCTGTCGCTCAAAGATTATCCACCCAATGCGACGCCGGGCATGTGCGATGCCTTGCTGCGGCTGCCTTATGAAATGACCCTGACCGAGAGCTTCGGGTTTGTCGACCGCCAGATCGGCCTGGAGCGTATTAACCTCGCCCTGCGCCGGATGCGCGCGGCGGACGAAGAGGCCTTGAGTTTGCGCGCCGGCCTGATGTCGGCCAAGGACGATCTGTCGACGGGAAACCTCGGGCTGGGCGAACACCACCTCAGCCTTCTGGTGCGCACCAAATCGCTGGACTCGCTTGAACCGGCAACGGCGCAATGCCTGGCGGCCCTGGCCGATCTCGGTGCCGTAGCCGTGCGCGAAGACGTCAATCTCGAACCCGCGTTCTGGGCGCAGTTCCCCGGCAACGAGGGCTATATTGCCCGCAAGGCGCTGATTTCGACATCGGCCTATGCCAGTTTTGCCTCGCTGCACGGTTTTCCGATCGGGCAGCCCGACGGCAATCACTGGGGGCAGGCGGTGACCGTATTCGAGACGTCCTCGGCGACGCCTTACTATTTCAACTTCCACAAGGCTGACCTCGGCAACTTCACCGTCATCGGCCCGTCGGGGTCGGGTAAGACCGTAGTGCTGAACTTCCTTGCCGCCCAGGCGCAGAAGTTCAAACCGCGCACCATCCTGTTCGACAAGGATCGCGGCGCCGAAATCTTCATCCGCGCCATCGGTGGTCATTATGCCACCCTGCGGCCGGGCGAGCCGACCGGCTTCAACCCGCTGCAACTCAGTGACACGCCGGGCAATCGGGCTTTCCTGCGCAGCCTCATCGCGCAACTGCTGACGCGGCCGGACCTGCCGCTCAATTCGGAAGAAGAGGCGATTATTACCGAAGCGGTCGATGCCAACTTCGAGCAGGACCCTCGCTACCGCCGCCTGCGTTACTTCCGCGAACTTCTGGCGGGAGCCCGACGCCCGACGCACGGCGACCTGGCGGCGCGTCTCAGCCCGTGGACCGGCGACGGCGAGCATGCCTGGCTGTTCGACAATGAAACCGACGCGCTCGATATGAGCGCGCGTACACTGGGGTTCGATATGACCCTGCTGCTCAACGAGCCGACCCTGCGTACGCCGTGCATGATGTATCTCTTTCAGCGCGTCGAGGAACGGCTCGACGGCACCCCGACGATCATCATCATCGACGAGGGCTGGAAGGCGCTCGACGACGAGGTCTTTGCCGCCGCCATCCGCAACTGGATGAAGACGCTGCGCAAGCGCAATGCCATCCTCGGCTTCGGTACCCAAAGTGCGCGCGATGCGCTCGACTCACGCATATCCTCGGCGATCATCGAGCAGTCGGCGACGCAGATATTCATGCCGAATCCGCGAGCCCAGGCCGAGGACTATGTCGACGGTTTCGGCCTGACCCTGCATGAGCTCGACCTGATCCGTGCCATTCCGGCGTCATCGCGCGCCTTCTTGGTCAAACACGGCAATCACTCGGTGGTGGCGCGACTTGATCTGTCGTCCATGCCCGATGTCTTGACGGTCCTTTCGGGGCGTGAATCGACCGTGCGCCAGCTGGACGAGTTGCGCGCCCGGGTCGGCGACGAACCGGAGAACTGGTGGCTGCCCCTGGTCGGTGAACCCTTCCCGGACGCAACTCCGCGCCGCAAGACGCGCAAGGGAGGGGCGTGATGCAGGCCTGTTCACCCCTCTCACTTGTCGGCGAGACCAGCGTCTCCGGCTCATTGCAGGCCATGGACTGCCATATCACGGCAGCGGTCGAGACCGGTTATAACCGGCTGTTCGGGCCCGGCGGGGCTTTCGGCTATGCGCTGACCACCATGCTGATCATCTATGTGGCGCTGCTGGCCTATGGTTTCCTGACCGGTCGGACGCGTCTGACGGTGACCATGATGTCGCCACGTCTGATGACCATGGTTCTGGTCTTGACGTTTGTCTCCGTCTGGCCGGCCTACCATGCCATATTCTACGGCCTTCTGATGAACGGTCCCGATGAGGTCGCGGCGGCCCTACTCGGGCAAAAGGGCAGCGCCGTCATGAATTTCGCCCAGGGGCTCGACGGCCTTTTCGTCAAGTTTGCCGAGATCGCCCGCAGTCTCGATGCCAACAACCCCAATGCAACGGGTTCGGCGATGCTGGCGCCCAAACCGATGCCGGTTACGCTGTTCTGGCTGTCCGGCCTGTTCCTGCTGGGGTCTACGCTCGGCGTGCTCATACTGACGCGCATGGTGTTGTACCTGCTGCTTATTCTTGGGCCTGTCTTCATCGTGCTCGGCCTGTTTCCGCAGACACGCGGCCTGTTCAACGGCTGGCTGCGCACCAGTCTCGTATTCGCTTTGGCACCGCTGTTGACAGTGCTTGGCGGGACGGCGGCCCTGCTGTTGTTCGTGCCGCTGATCGACGCCATCGGCGACGACCCGGCTGCCGCGGTCCAGGCGGTGCAGCCGATGGTCATTCTGTTCATGGGCTCACTGATCTACTGCGCCTTCCTGTTTACCCTGATCTGGGTGTCGGCCAGCCTGGTACGCGATTGGCAGGCGGCGTTGCGCGACAAGCCTGCCAATGGTATCCCGCAGGGCGGCTCGGGCCCGTCTTTCTACGCACCGCAACCGTCGCCCGTCCTGCAAGGTCTCGCCAATACGTCGCGCGCGGCCGACGCTCTGGAGCGGACAGCTCCGCTGGTGACGGCGGTGACGCGCGACGCCGGTCTCGTCAGCACGCCGGCGGCGCGCGCTGAAGTTCTGGGTCTCTATGATCCCGAGGCACGCGGCGGCACAGTCACCGGCAGCGCCGATCGCTTCAAACGCGTCCAGGGGCTGGGCCAGCGCTTCCGCGCCGGCAGTATGACCGGGCCGGCGCGCCAATTTGCCTCCGCTGCCAAGGGCGTGGAAACGACATGACCATGAAAAGCGTACTTCTTCTTTTGTCCGTACTTGCCGCCGTACCCGCTTCGGCGCAGGTCAGCATGACGCCCATTTCGGACTCGGATGTGCGGTTGCGCATCGTCGATTATGATGAAGGCCAGGTCGTGCGGCTGCTGGGTTGCGTCGGCTTTCAGACGACTATCAGCCTGGCTTCCAGTGAGCATGTCGAAAATGTCGGTATCGGCGATTCCGCAGCCTGGCAGGTGGCCTCGAACAAGCGCGGCAACCTCGTCTTCGTCAAACCGATCAACGCGCACGCCTTTTCCAACATGACGGTCATCACCGACAAGCACAGCTATAATTTCGAGTTGAAGAGCGCCCCGGAAAGCGATTGCGCCCGTGGCCGCGTCACCTATGAGTTGCGTTTCCGTTACGCGGCCGACCAGCCCAAGGGCACGGTCACCAATCCGTCCAAGCCCGCGCCCGACCCCAACGCCTTTCTGCCGCCACAGGAAAAGCGCAACAACGCCTATTCGTTCAGTGGGTCGCCCGACCTGATACCGATGCGGGTATTCGACGACGGGATATCGACCTTTTTCAAATGGTCGGCCACCGCATCGACGCCCGCGGTTTACGCGCTCAATGCGGACAGCAGCGAAAGCATCGTCAACTACGCCTCGCGCGGCGACTATCTCGTCATCGAGCAGGTGGCCCCGGCCTATGTCCTGCGGCGCGGCAATCTGAAGTCGACGCTCTATAACGATGCCTACAGGGTCGAAGGACTCGATGCTCAGTCGCCGAAACCGCGTAAGCAAGGAGCGAAGTAATGGCCCTTCCTCCCGGCAATGACCCCCGCCTGAAAATGGAGTCCGAAGATCTCGATGCTGCCTCGAAGCGCGCCTTGCCGGCGGTGGCCCGGGCTTCCGGCGGTACCGACCTGACGGCGGTCGCGGGAATCGTCGGCGCCCTGGCGCTGGGCGGCATCGCCTTCTTCAGCCTGTCGCAACCCAGGCCGCAGCCCGTCCCGCCGCCGGCGCCGGTACAGCAAGCGCCGCAACCGTCCGTCTTGCCGCCGATCAATCCATCATACAACCCGCCGATCGAGCAACCGCAGACGCCATTTGTCCAACCCATTCCGCCACCCGCCCAGCCGGTGCCTCAGCCGGCGGCGGATCCCAATGCGGCGCGGGCGCCGGCCCTGGTCATCGACAACAGCACGCCGCAGGCCGCAGCGGCTGCCGCCGCCGCCGGAGGGGGAGGAACCGCAGGCAGCGTCGCGCTCACGGCCAATGACCAGTTCGCGGCAAGGGTCGGCGGCGACTATACGCAAAAAGCGCAGAAGATCGGCGATCCCTCCAAGGTCGTGCCGGCAGGAGCGGTGATTCCGGCCGTGCTGGAAACGGCCATCAATTCCGACCTTCCGGGCTATACGCGTGCCATTGTCTCGCGCGATATTCGCAGCTTTGACGGCACGGTCGTGCTCATCCCGCGCGGTTCGCGCCTTATCGGACAGTACAAGAGCGGCCTGGCCAGTGGCGAAACGCGGGCCTTTATCATCTGGAACCGCCTGATCCGGCCGGACGGCGTATCGGTGACCCTTGCCTCGCCATCGACAGACGATCTCGGCCAGGCGGGGATGGCGGGCAAGGTCGATACGCACTTCGCCAAACGGTTCGGCGCCTCGATCCTGCTGTCGGTGGTCAATGGCTTGGCCGGGTCGTTGAGCAAGAACACCAGCAATACGATCGTCATCGGCACTTCGACGGATGCCCAGAACGTCGCCATCGAAGCCTTGTCGAATGATGTCAAGATCCCGCCGACGATCAAGGTGCTGCCGGGCGCGCCGATCCAGGTTTTTGCCGTGCGCGACCTCGACTTCGCTGTGGGACAATAGTCATGACCCTTTCGCCCGACGACGGCCTGATCACGCTCGACGGCGTCTACCTGCGGACGTACCTCAAGCCGTTTCTGCCGTGGCTGGAGCGCGACGACGTCACCGAAATTCTCGTCAACAAGCCGTTCGAGGTGTGGATCGAGATTTCCGGTGAGCCGCATATGCGGCTGGTCGAGATGCCGGAGGTCGATGATATCCTGCTGTCGCGTCTTGCCGCGCAGATCGCCCGTGTGGCGCACCAGGGTATCAACCGCGAAAGCCCGCTGCTGGCGGCATCCCTGCCGACGGGCGAGCGCGTGCAGCTTGTCGGCCCACCGGCGTCAAAACACTGGGCGCTGGCCATCCGGCGTCACCGCATGGTCGATCTGTCGCTCGACGCCTATGACCGCGGCCCGATCCAAATGCCGCCCGGCAGTTCCGGCAAAGATGACCTGAAATACGCCCGTGCCGAGCCGGTACGGTTTTTGAAGGAAGCTGTACAGGCGCGCAAAACCATTCTGATTTCCGGCGGCACGTCGTCGGGTAAGACGACGTTCCTCAATGCGTTGCTCAAGACTGTTCCGGCCCACGAGCGCATCATCCTGGTCGAGGATACGCCGGAAATCGCCGACAACCACCAGAACAGCTTGCGCCTGATCGCCGTCAAGGGCGAGATGGGAGAGGCGCGGGTGACGATCAACGACCTGCTGCAGGCCTCACTGCGTCTTCGTCCCGATCGCATCATCGTCGGCGAAATCCGTGGCGAGGAAGCGACCACCTTCCTGCGCGCCATCAATACCGGCCACCCGGGATCGTTCACCACGGTGCACGCCAATACGCCGCGGGGCGCGCTCGAACAGATTGCGCTCATGGTCATGCAAAGCGGCACGCAGCTGACGCGCCTGGAAACGCTCGCCTATGCCACGTCGCTGATCGACGTGGTTGTTCAGCTGGCGCGCACCGGTGGTGAACGCATGATCACCGATATAGAATTGCCGAAGTAATTTACCCTGCAACAGACGTGTCGCTATTTGAATACGCTTACCTGCTCGACGCAGGGGCTGCGCTCGTCACTGCTGGTGCAGGCGCAGCCTTCTTTTTCAGCGGCTGACACAGGACCAGGGTCACGGGCACATTGCGCATTTCGCATTCGTCGCGGCTGAGGAAATAGTGATAGGTCAGTGGTGAGTAGAACAGGTAGCTTGCCGCGATCGCTACGCTTATGCTGCACAGGATCGCAAAGCGGTGCCTGGCGATGAACGCGACACGCCCGGCCAGGATCTTGAACACCAGCGGGACCAGCAGGAAACTGAGCGCGAGGCCGATGAAGTAGTGATAGATGTACATGACGCGCTGCGTACCCAGCCAGATGTGCACCCACCAGAAGATCATGTACATGGCGAACAGGACTTCGAGGAGGTCGAGATCCTTGTCTTCGCCTTCGCTGCGCTTTTGTGTGCGCCGGCGCAGGATCAGGACCGCGGCACTCACTATTCCGATGATCCCCAGTCCCCAGTTGACGGGATTGCCGACCATCTGGACGTAGGCGGTCTTTTGGCCATTGTGGTCCCAGCGGTAATTGATAGCCTTGGCCATGAAGGGCCAGAGAATGGGCTGCGAGCCGTTCGCTTCGGTCTTAATCTCGTAGACGAAGTCGTGCTTCATATAGCTGTAATAGCCTGCTGTTGCGTCGATAACGACGGCGGGCGACAAGGGCCGTTTATGGTGCAGCCAGTCCTTGTAGGTCTGGCCCATGACATTCAGGTCGCGTTTGCCTGAAGGCGTGTTCGGATCCGGGGCGATCGGATTGATGACGACGTGCAGGGTGAAGATGGCCGCGACGACGAAGGCAAAGGCGCCGGCGATCGATGTGCCGCGCGCCAGTACGCGCAACAGGTTTTGGCGCGTACGTTCAAACCACAGTTCGCGCAGCAGGCTGAAGCCGCCAAGAGTCAGCATGATCAGCGAATTGACCTTGACCATAAAACTGAGGCCGCACAGCAGCCCGAACAGGCCGTAGGTCAGCAGCGGGCGTTTGGGGTCTCGCCCGAACGTATGCAGCCAGACCAGGATCGAGCCCAGGGTAAAGGTTAACTGGTAGGCGTCGAGATGGGCGGCGCGGAAATGGACGATGTAGGCATTTTCAAAGACAAACAGTAGCGAAAAGACAAAGGCGTCAAAGGCCTCCGAGCTGAGACGCAGGACGATCAGATAAAACAGCAGGGCGCTGACGACGCTGAACAGGGCGGCCGGCAAGCGGATGCCGGTGAAGTCGTAACCCGCGGGCACGGTGCGCGAGTCGATCTTTTTGACTTCACCCAGCGCGTGGGTGTTGATTGCCTTGTTGCGCCCCGTCAGCTTGACGCCGAGGTCCATGAACATGAAGCCGAGCGGCGGGTGCGAGGCATATTGCGCCGTTTCCTCGCTATAACGCTGCGTCGTGGTCAGATAGTAGGACTCGTCCCAGAAGGCGTGGTTCGGGTTGTTGAGGTCGCGCAGGAAATTGAAGCAGGCCAGAACCACGACCAGAATGCCCAGAACCCATCTCAAGGTCTGGTCATCGGCATTCCACAGCTTGTCGGTGAAGGCCTTGAGCGCGCCCATGGCGCCGTTGGCGTTGAGGGTTGTCGGCTGTGACGTCGGCATCTGACCCCGCGTTAAATCGCAATCCGGAGCAATGTGCCAAACACCGTTCGACGTAGTCAAAAAGTATGCAGCGGTTTTTGGCAAAACATTGCGACCAAACAAGAACTCAGATCAGGATGACGATTCGGCTAAGAGTCATTCTGGTCTGGCTGGCTGTTATGCCCGATTTGCCGGCGCCTGCCTATAGGGTCTTAAGGCGGATATCAGACTTCCGCCTTCTTCTTTTTGCCGACGAGCGGCGGCGTCAGCGAACCGTTGGAGAATAAGGGTTGCGTGGCTGCCGTGGCGGCCTTAGCAGCCTTCGGCTTGCGGACTTCGCGACTGCTTTTCTTTTGACCTTTGGCCATACGGGTCTCTCCATTTCGGATATACGGTGTCCTTGCTATCTGCCCTTATCGAAGGATAAGCAATCCTATTCGATCTAAGTTTTGTTAGTCGCGATGTTTATGCGAAAACCGCTGACACTTTTCGCATATCGCTTTAGTACCCGCCACCCAACGCCCGATAGAGCGTTGCCTGGTTGATCAACTGATCGAGGCGATTGCCGTCGTAGCTGAGCTGTGCGCCGCGGCGGCTTTCCTGGGCATCCAGAAGGACACGCAGCGCCACCGCCCCGGCGCGATAGCGGACGCCGTAAAGACTTTCGGTCCGTTCGGCATCGGTCAATGTATCGCGCAGAGCGTCGCCCTGGAGTGCCAGTTGCGTGCGGTTCGACAAGGTGTTGTCGGTGTCGACCAGCGCCTGCAACAAGGTCTGTTTGTAGGTCAGGACCGCGATGTCATAGTCGCGCTCGGACAGGCGCTTGTTGAGGTGGTTGCGCGGAAAATCGAGGAAGGGCAGGCTGAGGGCCGCGCCCAGCGACGTTGAAGCATGGGCAAGGATCGTTCCCAGCTCCATCGACGATCCGCCGCCGCCGGCGGTCAGGGACAAGGCCGGGTAGAAACCGGCGCGCGTGGCGTCGGTAATGGCCAGCTGTTCGCGCAGGCGGGACTCGGCGGCCTGCAAATCGGGTCGGCGGCCGAGCAATTCGGCGGGCAGGCCGGGATCGACGTCGGGCAGGGGCATATCGGGCAAGGCCTGCGGCTCGGCGGCCTCACTCAGCGGCTCGCCGTTCATCAGCAGGGCCAGCGACGCGCGGTATTCGACAAGCTGTTGCTGAAGTTGCGTCAGCGAGGCGATTTGCGAATTGACCGATTGCTCGGCCTCGGAGACCTCGATACCGGAAACCGCGCCGGCGCGGTGTTGCACGCGGACGAGGTCAAGAAGCTTGCGGGCATAGGCCAGGCCGGCCTCGCCGGTCGTGATCTGCTGGTGGGTAAAGCCGATCCGCCAGTAAAGTTCGCAGGCCGTGCCGATCAGAGCCAATTGGGCGGCGTCGCGATCCTGCGCCGTGGCATGCAGCTCCCAGTCGGCGGCGCGGCCGAGGCTGTTCAGGCGGCCCCACAGGTCGACTTCATAGGCGATCGAAATGCGCGCGCTGTAGTTTGCCGGCGTATTGCCGTCCTTGTTCGTGCTTATGTTGCCTGAGGCGGAGGGGAGCTGGTCGAGATCGGCGATGCCGGAACGATATTGCGCCTGGCGGACGCGCAGGGCGGCAACGGCTAGGTCGTTGTTTCTGGCCACAACCCTGTCGATCAGGCTGTTCAGTTGCGGATCATTAAACGCCTGCCACCAGCGGTCGGTAATCTTCGGCGCGGTTGTCGGCGACGACGCGTGACCGAATTGTGCCGGCACATTGGCCTGCGGTCGCTGATACTTGGTTGCGCAGCCCACCAGGGTCATGAGAGCGGCGATACCGAGAAGCACGTGTCTCATCGTCAGTCCCTCGCAAGTGCTGTGACGGGGTCGAGGCGAGCGGCATTGCGCGCCGGCAGGAAGCCGAAAACGACGCCAATCAGAGTCGAACACAGGAAGGCCGCCAGAATTGAGACCGGTGAATAGACCAGGGTGAAGTCGCTCGAGAACAGGGAGAAGATCACCCCGAATGCCAGGGCGGCAAGGATGCCAAGGATGCCGCCGAGAAGGCACACGAGGACGGCTTCGATGAGGAATTGCTGCAGGATATCGCGGGTACGGGCGCCGACGGCCATGCGTACACCGATCTCCGACGTCCGTTCGGTGACCGAGACGAGCATGATGTTCATCACCCCTATACCGCCGACAACCAGGGAAATCACCGCAATCGCCGAAATCAGTATGGTCAGGGTCATGGTCGTCGCCGTGATCGTCTGCCGGATCTGGTCTGTGTTGATGATGAAAAAGTCCGCGGTGCCGTGGCGTGCGGTCAGCATGGATGTGACTCCTGACTGGGCCGTCGTGCTGTCCGTAGCGTCATTGACGCGTACGGTGATGCTGCGCAGCGTGGTCGTGCCCAGCATGCGCGCGTTCACAGCGGTGTAGGGCAGGTAGATATTCAGCGAGTCGCTGTTGCCGCCGAAACTTGACGAAGCGGTTGCCGCCGTCACACCGACGATCTGAACGGGCACCGAGCCGAGCAGCAGAACCTTGCCAAGCGGGTCTTCGCCGTCGGGGAAGAAGGTCTTGAGCGTATTCTGGTCGATAATGGCATTCTGCGCATAGCTCGCTATGGCGTCGTCGTCGAAGAACGCCCCTTCCGCCATCTGCAGGCCGCGCACCCGCGCAAATTGCGGCCCAACGCCGTTGACCGTGGCCGAGGCCGCGATGGACGCATAGCGGGCGGTGACATTGCTGGTCACCGTCGGCGTCACGCTGTCGACATAGGACAGCTTGGCCAAGGCGTCGGCATCAGCGACGACGAGAGTGCGCACGGCCGATGAGCGCCGGTCGCCGAAGCCAGACCCAGGCATGATCTGCAAGGTGTTGGTGCCGATCGAGGCGATGTTTTGCAGCACCTTCTGCCGCGAGCCTTCGCCAAGGGCGACGACGCAGACGACCGAGGCGATACCGATGATGATGCCAAGCATGGTCAGGAAGGTGCGCATGCGGTGGGCGTTCATGGCCAGCAAGGCCATAGCAAGGGCCTCACGGAAACTGTCGACCATTTCGCCGATGCCACCATTGCGCTGAAAATTGACCGGCGGCAGGGCCTGGTCCGAGATATCACCCTCGCTCTTGCCCATGCGGTCGCGCACGATTTCACCGTCACGGATTTCGATAACCCGGTCGCAATGCTCGGCGACATCCATGTCGTGCGTGACGATGATGACCGTGTGACCGTCCTTGTGCAGGCCTTTCAGGATGCGCATGACGTCTTCGCCACTGGCGGTGTCGAGCGCTCCGGTCGGCTCGTCGGCGAGGACGATCTCGCCGCCGTTCATCAGGGCGCGGGCGACCGATACGCGCTGTTGTTGACCGCCCGACAACTGGCCGGGACGGTGGTCCGTACGATCCTTGAGCCCAAGGCGCTCCAGTAAATCGCGGGCGCGGGCGCGCCTGGCATCACGCGTCACGCCGGCATAGATGGCGGGGACCTCGACATTGCCGAGTGCCGTCAGGTCGGTCAGCAGATGATAGCGCTGGAAGATGAAGCCGAAGTGTTCACGGCGCAGTTCGGCAAGCTCGTCCGGCGCCAGGTCGGCTGTGGCGCGGTCGCCGACGAGATAGCTGCCGGAAGTCGGGCGGTCGAGACAGCCAAGAATGTTCATCAGGGTTGATTTGCCCGAGCCGGACTGGCCGACGATAGCGACCATTTCGCCCGGCTCGATCGTCAGGTCGAGATCCTTGAGCACAACGAGTGTGCCTTCGCCAGCCGGAAATTCACGACGCAGCTTGGTGATTTTCAGGCGGGGCGGAGCGATTTTTGACTGTGAGATCACGGCGCGTCCGTCCCGATTACGGTCCACGTGGTCCACCGCCACCTCCACCGGCCGCCCGCATGGTGCGGCGGTCTGCACCGCCGCCGGCAAGCGGATTGCTGTTGCCGCCACGATTGCCGCTCGAAGATGCGCCTTGCGCGCCACGTTCGACGGTCACGACCTTTTCGCCCTCTTTCAGGCCGGACAGGATCTGGGCATCGGTGCCGTCATTGATGCCGATCTTGACCTTGCGCATCTCCGGCTTATCCTTGCCGGTATCGACGCGGACCATGTAGCTGCCGTCGCGGCCCTTGCGGCCGAGCGCAGCGGAGGGGACAACAAGCACGTGCTTGGCGCTTTGCAGGACGATGGAGACTTGGGCCGTCATCGAGGGGCGCAATGTGCCGTCGGGATTGTCGACGTCGAACAGGCCGTAATAATAGATGGCGTCGGACGCGTTGGCCGCTGTCGCCGTCGTGGTGTCGGTCGTCGCGTAGGTGGTCGGCGCCGGCTCGACAGTGCGCAGGGTAGCGAAATATTTCCGGGCCGGATCACCGAGGACTGTGAAATAGACTGGCATGCCGGGTTTGACGCGAATGACGTCGGCCTCGGAAATTTCCGGTTTGATGGTCATGCGGTCGAGTTCACCCATCTTGACGATGGTCGGCGCCGATTGGTTGGCGTTGACC
>FSVF01000093.1_pt1 | contig 13049 bp, 12 predicted proteins | sample 1637601 | NCBI WGS metagenome assembly FSVF01 (sample SAMEA3914814, study PRJEB12502) | metagenome | biome: forest; material: soil | place: USA | collected 2011-09-16 | depth 0.1 m
GACTACATGTTCGGCGGCGGCGGCAATGATACCTTGTTCGGCACGGACGGCGCGCACCTTGAGGGGGGCGCCGGCAGCGATCTTCTGTTCGGTAGTTTTGGCACGGTATACGCCGACTATAGCCATTCCGCGACGGGTATTACCGTCTTTATCGGCAATACGGCGCTGAATACGGGCGATGCCATAGGTGACAACTACGCAAATATTGCGGGTCTTACCGGCAGCGCATTCGCCGATATTCTCGGCGCCGGCTCGATCCCCAGCGTGCTGGAAGGCAATGATGGCAGCGACTGGTTGTTCGGCAATTATCTCAGCGATACGCTGCTGGGCGGAGACGGCAATGACGTTCTGGAAGGCGGCACCGGTGGTGATGTTCTCAATGGTGGCGCGGGAGACGATGTGGCGTCTTATCGTCATGCCGCCGCAGGCATTACCGTCGATGCCAATGATATCCAACAGGGCACCGGCGAGGCAGATGGCGATACGTTGATCGGTATCGAAAACATCTGGGGCAGTGAGTTCAGAGACAGTATCCGCAATACGACAGCCGGCGGTCAGCTTTACGGCTTTGGCGGTGACGACTACCTGCAGGGCCTGAGCGGCAACGACGTGATTTACGGTGGAGCAGGGGCCGACACGATTATTACCGGCGGCAGCTCGGATACGATCTTTTACCAGCAATATCAAACCGATGGCGGCGATACGATCACCGATTTCGCGCACGGCAGTGATCAGTTGGCCCTATCCCGCTACTGGTTCGGTTTCGGCGATATCGCCGGTCCGTCGGCGGCGCTGACCTCGGCAAAGGCCGATTTCATCACCGCGGACACGACGCCCGTCTCGGCCAAGCCGACCTTCTTCTGGAACCAGACGACGGGCGTCCTGCAATTCGATCCGGACGGTACCGGCGCCGATCAGGCCATAACGCTTGCGACCTTCACAAACGGCGCCACCCTGACGTTAAGCGATATCTGGACGGCGTAGAGCCTTATGACGGATCTCTCATAAGGCTCTGGTTTTTGCGTTCAGCCGGTTGCTTTGGCGGCTCAGCTGGCTTTTTTGACCGGTTCCGGCTCGTCGGCGATCGTCAGTTTGCGGTCGCCGCGCATGATCGTGTCGATGTCGCCCTGCGGCACCGGGCGCGAATAGAGGAACCCCTGGATGATGTTGCAGCCGGCCTGACGCAGGATGTTCTTCTGCGCGCGCGTCTCGACGCCTTCGGCAACGATGTTGAGGTTGAGCGCTTTCGACAGTTTGACGATGGCCCGGATGACCGCCTCGGCTTCCGGGTCGACGCCCAGATTTGACACGAAAGAGCGGTCGATCTTGATCTTGTCGACCGGATAGCGGCTCAAATAGCCCAGCGACGAATAGCCGGTGCCGAAGTCATCGAGCGCAATGGAGAAACCGAGATGACGCAGGTCACGCAGCATGATCTGAGTCGTGTGGTCGTCGTTGAGCAGGACACCCTCGGTGATTTCGATTTCGATCTGAGCGGCCGGCGTGCGGGTTTCCTCCAGCAGGCCTTTCAACTGGGTAATGAAATTCGGGTTGCGCAATTGCGTTGCCGAGACATTGACGGCGACCTTCAACCCGGGCCAGCGGCGGGCGTCCTGCATGGCGCGGCGCATCACGAAGGTGCCGAGGTCGTTCATCAGGCCGCACTCTTCGGCGAGTGGGATGAAATAGCCGGGTGAAACCGGACCGCGCGATGGATGCGTCCAGCGGCACAGGGCCTCAACACCGACAATGTTGCCGAAATGATCGACCTGCGGCTGATAGACGACGTCGAGCCCCTCGACGTGGATGGCTTCGCGCAGACCTGTTTCGAGCGTCTTGCGCAACTTGATCGTGGCGTCCATTTCGACTTCGAAGAAGGCGTATTGGCCGCGACCGGAATCCTTGGCGCGATAAAGTGCAAGGTCGGCCTGGCGCAGGGCTTCGGCCGGCTCGATTTCACCGTCACCGAGCAGGGTGACGCCGATCGAACAGGAGGAAAAGACCTGGCCGCTTTCGAGATTGACCACGCCCGTCAGGCCTTCGAGCACGCGCTTGGCCAGCGAGGCGGAGCTGCTGCCGTCGGTATCGGTCTGGATAATGACGAATTCGTCGCCGCCGAGGCGTGCCACGGTATCGCAGGCGCGGATCATGCCGCCGATCTTGCTGGCATTGTGGCGGATCAGTTCGTCGCCGGCGAGGTGGCCCAACGTGTCGTTGACGTCCTTGAAGCGGTCGAGGCCTATGCACATGACGGCGACCTGGCCGCCTTGCCGTTTCATGCGTTCGCAGGCCTGTTCAAGGCGATCGGCGAACAGGGTACGGTTGGGCAGGCCCGTCAGGCTGTCGTGCAGGGCCATGTGCTTGGCCTTGGCCTCAGAGGCAATCAGGCTTTGGGCGGCTTTCTGGCTTTGGTGCAGCAACACCAGGGCGACCAGGCCGAGGCCAAGCGAGATCATCAGGACCGGGCCGAGCGTACGGATAAACAGCGTCTTGCCCGGCGCGTCCGGCACCCAGCTCAGTTGCGCCAGGACCTTGCCGGAATTGTCGCGGAACGTCACAGTGGCATCGCCACGTGCCGACGTTTCGCCGATCTTGAGCAGGCGGATATTGGAAACGAGATAGCGTTGTGACAACGCAGTCAGTTCAGACTGTTTCAGCTCGTGCGTGCCGACGGCGGCGAAAGGCTTGTACTTGAGCAGGGGCGAGCTGACCTTGTCGGGTAACAGCAGGCTGGCGCCCATGACATAGATGTGGCCGTCGACCGCTATCAGCTTGCCGGAGTGATTGCTGTCTGTGTCGTAGCCCTTGTGCGCCTTCATGCGCTCTTCATGGCGCGTACGCAGGCCCTGGACCACGCCCTGGGTCTGGGCCAGGACGCCGGAGAAGACGGACGGATCGACTTCCTTGCCGTCGCGATAGGCAAAGCGAACCTTGCCTTCAGCGTCGAGCAGGACATTGGATTCGAATTTCAGGTAGTCCTGGAAATAGGTGCCGATATTGTTCGTCACCCACGTCTTATCGTATTTGACGGCAGTGCTTTCGACGGCCTGATTCCAGATGGTGATCGGAGTCATCAACAAGGAATGGTCGTCGGCCATCTGATCAAGGCCTTGCCGGACAAGGTTTTCTTCCCGTGTCCGCGACAGCATGTCGGCCTGGTCGGCCCATACCCACAGACTACCGACCAGCGCGCAGACGGCGACCACAACGATCGCGGCCATGGGGGCCAGTAGTTTGACTTCACTCGTGCTGCGTTTCACCAAGGCCTCGTTCTGAGGAAAATGACTTAGTTTCAGACTTTTACACAGCAAGTCTTAAATTAAGGCAAATGTGGTGCACTTTGCGTTTACCCTTTGTTAAGGATTATATGTCGCCTGCGGGACGGCGTGATGCCTTGACCACAAGGTGTTTGCGCATCATTACACCGGGTCCGTTGCTTTTCGCCATTGAGGTTGCTCGTGAAACTTTTTATCAATTCCGCATCGCCATTTGCCCGCAAGGTGCGGATTGTTGTCCGCGAAAAGGGCCTGCTGGCCCAGGCGGAGGAATTCACGACGGCGCCGGTTGACAGCCATCCCGACCTTACGGTGGCCAATCCGATCTCGCAGATCCCGGCCATGATCGACGCTTCCGGCGTGTGCTGGACCGACAGCGCCCTGATCGCCGCCCGGCTGGACGCGCAATCGCTGGTAAACCCTTTGCTGCCGTCCGGAGGCGAAGCCTTGTGGGCCGCGCGCCGGTTGGAAATTCTGGGCGCGGGCCTATGCGAAATGCTGGTACGAATGGTATTGGAACGCCGCCGGCCGGAAAGCGAACAGTCGTCGTTCTGGCTGAAGCGCTGGGAAGACAATCTGATGCGCGGCTTTGCGGCCGGGAACGGCCTTTGTCCGACGGCCGGCACAGTTGACCTGGCGACGATCACGCTGGCGATTGCCGCGACCTATACCGACTTCCGCTATCCGCACCTCGATTGGCGAACAGCGGCGCCGAAAATCGCTGCGCTGCAAGCCGAATTGGAAAAGCGGCCGTCGTTTATCGACACCTATCCCAAATGAGCGTAGGAAGCCGGTTCATAAATACTGCGAGTAGCCCCTTTGATACATCTGCCCCAAGCCAAGCTCGACCAGGTCATGGACCGTTTTCGCATGATCGAGGCGCGGATGGAGTCGGCCACCGACGGCATCGAGATCGTCCGTCTGTCGAAGGAACACGCCGAAATCAAACCGGTTTGCGACGCTGTCGAGCGGCTGATCAAGGCGCGCCGGCAGGTGCCGGAGCTCGAGGAAATGGCGGCCATGGGCGATCCGGAGCTGTCGCCGCTTGCCGAGGAAGAGCTTGCCGAACTCAAGGTGAAACTGCCCGAGCTGGAGCATGGCGTGGCCCTTCTGCTGGCGCCGAAGGACAAGGACGAGAATGCCTCGGCCATTCTGGAAGTGCGCGCCGGCACCGGCGGCGACGAAGCGGCCATCTTCGCCGGCGACCTGTTCCGCATGTACAGCCGTTATGCTACCACGCAAGGCTGGCGCGTGGAGGTCGACAGCGTCTCCGAAGGTGAAATGGGCGGCTATAAGGAAATCATCGCCTCTGTGACCGGTGACGGCGTGTTCGGGCGCTTGAAGTTTGAATCCGGCGTCCACCGCGTGCAGCGCGTACCGGCGACCGAAGCCGGCGGCCGCATCCATACCTCGGCCGCGACCGTGGCGGTGCTGCCGGAAGCCGAGGACGTCGAGATCGAAATCCTCGACAAGGATATCCGCATCGATACCTACCGCGCCTCGGGCTCGGGCGGTCAGCACGTCAACAAGACCGACTCGGCGGTGCGCATTACCCACATGCCGTCGGGGATCGTGGTGACGAGCTCAGAAAAATCGCAGCATATGAACCGGGCGATCGCCATGCGCAACCTGAAGGCCCGGCTCTACGACCAGCAGCGCCAGGCGCTGGACACCGCGCGCTCGGATGCCCGCAAGAGCCAGGTCGGCTCGGGCGACCGTTCCGAGCGCATCCGCACCTATAACTATCCGCAAGGCCGCGTGACCGACCACCGCATCAATATGACGCTCTATAACCTGCCGAGCTTTATGGAAGGCGATATGGAGCAGATGATCAACGCCCTGATCAATGAGGATCAGGCCGAGCGCCTGGCCATGCTTGAGGATGAGTTCTCTTAAGGATTGAGGCGAGCCATATGACGGATGGGCGGAGATGAGCGCAGTTGCGGCAACGATCGACGCCCTGTGGCGCCATCCCATCAAGGGCTTTACGCCGGAGGCTGTGAGCGAGTGCCAGCTCTGTCCGGATGCCTTTTTCCCGTTCGATCGCATGTACGCCTTTGAAGTAGGCCCGGTGGGTTTCGACCCGGAAAACCCGAAGACCATTTCCAAGATGAAGTTCGCCGTGCTGGCGCGGTTTGCCGCCGTGGCGAAGGTGACGACGCGCTACGACGAAATCGAAGGACGATTGGAAATTCGCGATCCGGGCGGCAAGGCGTGGACCTTTGATCTTACCAGCGAGGCTGGGCGCCACGGCTTGGCGCGTCACGTCGAGACTGTGCTGGCACCATGCGAAGACGACTATGATCCGGTGGCGTATCCGCTGAACCTCCTGACGGCGCCGTCTTTCGACGATGTGCACGCGCATTTCCGCTTTACCGATTCCGGCCGGGGGTTCGTGTCGTTTCTCAATCTCAATTCCTTGCGTGATCTGGAGCAGCGCACGGGCGCGACGCTTGATCCGCTGCGCATGCGCGCCAATGTCTGGTTGGAAGGCCTGAGCGCCTTTGAGGACCACGGCTTTGTCGGGCGGACAATACGTATCGGGGACGACGGGCCGGAGTTCGAGGTCTTAAAACCTATTGTCCGGTGTATAGCGACCCACGTGAACCCCGAGACGGGACTGCGCGATTTCGACCTGTGCACGGCCTTATGGGAAAACTATCGTCATCGCGACTGCGGCATCTACGCACGTATCACCAAAGGCGGAACCGTCCGTGCGGGTGACCGGGTACGGGTGTTTTGATCTTGTGCCGCGACGCCAAGGCTTTTATAGCCGGGGCATCATCAAACATCCGAGGTCGCTCCCCATGCCCACGCTCGTTCTGCTCCGTCACGGCCAAAGCCAATGGAACCTGGAAAACCGCTTTACCGGCTGGGTTGACGTCAACCTGACCGCTGAAGGCGAGGCGCAAGCCGCGCGCGGTGGCGAGCTGATCAAGGCCGAGGGTATCGAGATCGACCAGGCCTTTACCTCGGTCCTGACGCGCGCCATCCGCACCTGCAACCTGTGCCTTGAAGCGGCGGGACAGTCGTTTGTGCCGGTGATCAAGGACTGGCGCCTGAACGAGCGTCATTACGGCGGCCTGACGGGCCTCGACAAGGCCGAAACGGCGGCCATACATGGCGAGGATCAGGTAAAGATCTGGCGCCGTTCCTATGACGTGCCGCCACCGCCGCTGGAAGCGGGCAGCGCCTATGACTTCAAGGGTGACCGCCGCTATGCCGGCGCGCCTCTGCCGGACACCGAAAGCCTGAAGACGACGCTCGATCGCGTCATGCCGTTCTGGGAAGGCGCCATTGCTCCGGCATTGAAGAACGGTAAGACGGTGCTGGTGGCCGCTCACGGTAACTCGATCCGCGCCATCATGAAGTCGCTGTTCGATCTCGATGAGCAGGCGATCCTGGATATCGAGGTGCCGACGGGCAACCCATTGGTGATCCACTTGGACACGGCGTTGAAACCGCAATGGGCGAAGTATCTCGATACGGCTCGCGCCAACCCCCTGCCGGAACTGGTGGGGTAATGGAGGGGGACACCGCTTTCATGACTAAGGCCCTGCAGTTGGCCCGGAAGCAGATGGGGCGGACATGGCCCAACCCGCCGGTCGGCTGCGTTCTTGTCAAGGATGGTAAGGTTGTTGGTGAAGGCGCTACCGGTGATGGCGGGCGGCCACATGCTGAGGAAGTTGCGCTCCGAAATGCCGGCGATTTGGCCAGAGGCGCCACCGCCTACGTCACCCTGGAGCCATGCGGTGAGCGCTCGACGGGGGCGGCATCGTGCGGGCAACGCCTTGTCGAAGCCTGTGTTGCTCGCGTTGTCTACGCCTGCGCCGATCCGTCGCCCCTGGCCTCGCACAAGGGACCGACACGCCTCAAGGCGGCAGGCATTGCCATTGAGGCGGGCCTGCTCCAGGACGCGGCGGAGGCGTTGATTGCCGGCTTTGTTCATTTTCTCGCGACCGGCCGGCCACGCGTCGTTGAATCGGCAACGGAGGAATCGTTCGATGCCGAATTCACCGACGCCGGGAACAGCGATCTTGACGCCGAATTGAAGGCCTGGGGCGCAAAAGGATACCGTTCCCTGTTCGTACAACCGGATAGCGAGCTTGCTCGACGGATGCGCGAAGCCGGTCTCACAGCCAAATCTTAAGCTTTTCATGTCACTATGGCCGCTGGAATTGTCACAGGACGGCTTTAGTCTTCATGAACGCCACGGCCGGCGGAAATCGTTACACCAAGCTGACGCAGATGCAGGTCGACCAGATCTGTCTGAAGCATGAGCGCTTTCGCGGCATGAAGCCGGGAGGCGCGCGCGCTGTGTTTGCATGGTGCGACCTGTCTGGCCTCAGCCTCAAGGGCCGGGTTCTTGTCGATGCCGACTTTACCGCCGCCATCCTGTCCGACTGCGACATCACCGGTGCGGTTCTCGACACGTCCAATCTGTTCTGCGCCGACCTGCAGCTGGCAAACATGACCGGCGCGTCATTGCGGCGGACAGATCTGCGCGGGGCCTGTTTGCGCGGCGCCAACCTCTCGGGCTGCGACCTTTACGAGGCCGACCTGCGTGAAGGCGCGCTGGCCCTGCCGGACAAACAAACCGGCCTGTCCTATGTCGAAATCTCGATGCGCTCGTCCGAGGCGACCTACGCCAACCTCCGCGGCGCCAATCTCGAACGCTCGAAACTGTCCGGCATCCAGGCGATGAAGGCCGACTTCACCGACGCCGTCATGAAGTCGTGCAAGCTGGTCCGTGCCAACCTGAAACAGGCGATCATGGACAATGTCGATCTTGCCGGCGCCGACCTCAGCGGGGCCGACTTGACAGGGGCTTCCCTGAAGGACGCCGTCCTGATCAGGGCCAAGACCGATTCCTGGCGCGTCGGCCAAGCCGATATGACGGGCGTCCTGACCGACAAACCGGTGGGCACCGATGTCAAGGCCTTGCCCTATGGCGAGATGTTGCACGACCATGCCAAATGGGTCGACTCCATGGGCCAGGAGGGCAAGCCGTCGACCTTCGACAAGGCCGACCTGCGCGCCCTGGGCTCGATCAGAGGCCTGAATTTGACGGCCCTGTCGGCCAAGGGAGCCGTGTTCTACGGCCTCGATATGCGTGATGTGCAATTGCAAGGCGCGCACCTTGAAGAAGCCGACCTGCGCAATTGCAATCTTATGGGCGCCGACCTGCGCGGCGTGCGCATGTTCAAGGCACGACTCGACGGGGCCAATCTCGAAGGCGCCAATCTCGGTGCCCTGGTCATCGGCAAGGACCGAACCCTGCCGGCGGATTTACGCGAAGCCCGCCTGCGTGGTTGCAATTTCGCCGGCGCCGAGCTGAAACAGGTGCGGCTCGACGGCGCCGATCTGTCGCGCGCCAATCTCGAAAATGCCACGATGAACCTCGAGCAACTCGAACACGCGACCTGCGTCGGGTTGCGCGGGCAACTCGCAAGTTAGCTACTGACAAAAATTGGCAGTTGAGGGCGTATATCTCCCTGTGTTCCTCACAGGAGACCGGCCATGGCTATCAAAGGCAGTTGTCATTGCGGCGCGACGACATTCGAAATCGATACCGCCCCCGCAAGTGTAACCCAATGCACCTGTTCGTTCTGCGCCAAGCGCGGTGCCTTATGGGCCTATTACCCGCCCAAAGATGTCAGAATGGAAAAACCATCGACCACGGCGACCTATCGCTGGCAGAGTAAGTTGATCGCGCATCATTTCTGTCCGTCGTGCGGGTGTACGACCTATTCGGAGTCGCCGACCTGGGTCGATCACAAGCCGGACTTCGATAATCCGCGCTTCGCCGTCAATGCCCGTTTGCTCGACGATTTCGATCTGACCTCCGTGCCGGTCGAGGTCATCGACGGGAGGAACCTATGGTGAGCCCGCGCAGGTTCTGGCTGGCGGTGGCGTGCGCCGAGCATGTCCGCCGTGGCCGCCAAGGCGGGTTTATGCAGGTCTGTCACGGCAAGGGCGGTCCTTTGCAACGGATTACGCCGGGTGACGGCGTTGTCTATTATTCGCCGTCCGCGACGATGGGCGCAAAGGATGGCTTCCAGAGCTTCACCGCCATTGGCCAGGCGCGCGAAGGCCTTCCCTATCAGGTCGAGATGTTCAAGGGGTTCGCGCCTTTCCGTCGCGACGTCGAGTGGCTGGATGCGTGCGAACAGCCGATCCGGCCGCTGCTGGAATGGCTCGATTTTACCGCTGACAAAAATTGGGGATACGCCCTGCGTTTCGGCCTGATCGAGATTTCGCAGGCCGATTTCGATTTCCTGGTCCACGTCATGGTGCCGGCCGAGGTGGAGGCCGCATAAAAAAAGACCCTTAGGGCACCGGCTGAGTTTGCGCCCCGAGAGGGAAAAGGACGCAAGAACTCAGCCGGGCCTGCAGGCCGGGATCAAGGTTTTGACTGGGAGAAACATCGGGTGTGTTCTGACGCGACGCCTATCGCGTCAGAACGGTAGGGGTAAGCTCACTCGGCGGCTTGCAAAACCGGGGTCGAGTCGTTGCCGGCGGTCTTAATGGTGATCTGCTTGGCCTTCTTGGCTTCCGGCACTTCGAGCTGGAGGCCGATTGCAAGCAGGCCGTTGGCGAGGTCGGCTTCGGTGACGCGGACGTGGTCAGCGAGCTGAAAGCGACGCTCAAAACTGCGCTCGGCCAGGCCGCGATGCAGGAAGCTGCGGTTGGCGTCGTCGCCGTCCTTCTTGCCGGCTACGGTCAGGACGTTTTCCTTGACTTCGATCGTCAGCTGGTCGGGGCGGAAGCCGGCAACGGCGATTTCGATGCGGTAGGAATCGCCGGTATCTTCGGTTTCGCCGGCAATGCGCTCGATATTATAGGGCGGCCAGCCGGGCGTCGTGTCGGCGCGGGCGGCGGTGTCGAGCAGGTTGGCCAGGCGGTCAAAACCGACGGCGGAACGATAAAGGGGGGAAAAATCGATTGCGGTACGCATGGGGCTCTCCTTGAACATAAGCGAGGCCTTACGGGTATCCAGACATGCTGGCCAGGTACACTGATGTGTAACCCGTAAAGGTTTGATTTTGAACGACATCCACGTCCCCAATTGGGCAACGCTGCCATTCAGAAGGCCCGTATCGGCGCCTTCGACCTATGATTTGGTGGCTACTTTTTTGCGTTCAAGGGGCATGTGCGAAAATTCTTCGTCGATTTCTTTCGCCGTCAAAAGCGCATGGTGGTGGTCTTCTTCGGCGAGCAGTCGGATGGCTTCCAGAGCGGCCTGGCAGCCCATGCCGGCGGCCGTGACAGCCTGGCGGTAGACATCGTCGGTGACGTCGCCGGCGGCGAACACGCCCGTGATCGAGGTCTTGGGCGTACCGGGCTCGACGACGAGGTAACCGCCGGTCTTGGTTTCCAGCTGGCCTTCGAACAGCGACGATGACGGCGCGTGGCCGATGGCGATGAAGACACCATCGAGGTCGATGACACGATAATCACCGCTGCCGACGTGTTGAAGACGCACGCCCGTGACGCCCATGCCGCCGAATTCATTTTTTTCGCCGAGGATCTCGTCGATGGCGGCGTTCCAAATCGGTTCGATTTTCGGGTCATTGAGCAGGCGCTCGACCAGGATCTTTTCGGCACGCAGCTGTTCACGGCGGTGGATAAGATAGACCTTGGAAGCGAACTTGGTGAGGAACAGCGCCTCTTCGACAGCCGTATTGCCGCCGCCGACGACGGCTACGACCTTGTTGCGGTAAAAGAAGCCGTCGCACGTGGCGCAGGCCGAGACGCCGAAGCCCTGATAGGTCTTTTCCGACTCGATCCCTAGCCACTTGGCCTGCGCGCCGGTGGCGATAACCACGGTTTCGGCCAGGAACTTGGCGCCGCTTTCGGTTTCGAGCAGGAAGGGGCGCTGGCTGAGGTCGGCCCGGGTGACGATCTCAGCGATGATTTCCGTGCCCATGTGCTCGGCCTGAGCCTTCATCTGGTCCATCAGCCACGGGCCCTGGACGACCTCGGCAAAGCCTGGATAGTTTTCGACATCGGTGGTGATCGTCAGCTGGCCGCCGTCCTGCGGGCCGGTGAAGATGACCGGCGACAGCAGGCCGCGCGCCGCGTAGATGGCGGCGGTCCAGCCGGCGGGGCCGGTGCCGATGATAGCGCAACGGACAGGACGGGGTTTGGCTTGGGCTTTGGGCATGAAGGGGGCCTGACGGATTCGCAAAAGTTAACGGCCCCTAGATAGGGATTGGTTAAAGGCTTGTCATCCTATAACCGCGCCTGTTCCCACCTTTTCGGCGAAAACGTTCAGGACGTGCTTTGCGGCGCGCTCGGTTTCATTGAGCGGCACGTAGGCCCAACTGTCGAGATGCCCGGCAAACGGCCTGGCGATGCCGTGCAGCCGCAGATTTTTGTGAAAGATGTCGAACTTGCGGCTGGGTTTCAGCCGGTCCATGGCGAGCATGTGCACGGGGCGGCCGGTGGCCGCGGCTTCAGTTGTCATGTTGACCGAATCCTCCGTCACCAGGATGTGGTGGGCGGCGTGCAGGAAGGCAAAATAGGGGTTGTCGCCTTCGCCGGTGTAGATCAGGCGCGGCGTGTCGGCCAGAACGCGCTCAAATATAACCCGGGCAGATGCCGGCGTACGGCGCGACAGGCTGAGCAGCACGGACCCATTGACCTCGGCGACGGCGAGCTTGATTTGCAGGGCGAGCGCTTCGGCGCGATCATCGCTCAGATCGTAGACCTTGGAACGGCCGCCGATCAGCGCGGCAACGCGCGGGCCCCTCAGCGCCTCGATACGTTTTTGCCAGGCACCGTATTCCCCGGCCAGGCGGTCTTTCGTGATACGGTTGGTCGAGCCCAGCAGAGGCAGGACATTGTCGCCGGTCAGGCCGTCGTGCTCCGGCGCCACGACGATATCGAAGGCCTTAAGATCGGCCTTTGGGTCCTGCAATTGCACAACAAGCGTCTTGCCGCCGGAGCGTTTGCGCATCCGTAAGGAGTGCGGCAAGCTGGCGCGGCCGGCGGCGATCCAGATGTCGGGGTAAGGCATCTCAATACGGTCGCTGTCCTTGCGCAACATGGCATCGGGCAGGATCTTCAAGGCGGTCGGCAGGCGGTCGAAGGCGGCGGCGTAATGGATGTGTTTGGCCATAACCGTAGCTGACGTCAGGCGGGCAACGGCCTCGGCAAGGCCCAGGACCTGGCTTTCGATGCCGGCGCGGCCGTCGGACACGGCCCAGATTGTCAAAGCCTGATGATCCGGCGCAGACACTATCCCCACCTCAATCCAAAGACGGCGAAAACTTGCCAGGGTTTCGCCCCGGGCAAGCTCTTGTCCGCACCGATCCATAAAAGCGCGTCCGGCCTAAGGCCAAACTTTGTTATATGGTCTAGATTTTTTGCGGGGTCGCATTTCCTGCGCCCAACCGGCGTCCACTTGGTCGGGAAATGCTCTAGATCCATTCGACCTTGGTGATCTCGTAGGCCTTGACACCACCTGGCGTCACGACCTCGACGACATCGCCGACTTCCTTGCCGATCATGGCGCGCGACAGCGGCGACGACAGCGAAATCTTGCCCGCCTTGACGTCGGCCTCATGGTCGCCCACGACCTGATAGCGGCCTTCTTCCTCGGTGTCCTCGTCGATCACTGTGACGGTGGCGCCGAACTTGATGTGGCCGCCGCTCAGCTTGGTGACGTCGATCACCTGGGCGCGGCTGATCTTGTCCTCGATATCGGCGATCTGGCCTTCGATCCAGCCCTGGCGCTCTTTCGCGGCATGATATTCCGCGTTTTCGGAC
>FSVF01000379.1_pt1 | contig 12931 bp, 8 predicted proteins | sample 1637601 | NCBI WGS metagenome assembly FSVF01 (sample SAMEA3914814, study PRJEB12502) | metagenome | biome: forest; material: soil | place: USA | collected 2011-09-16 | depth 0.1 m
GCCTTAGCCTGCAACGGTGTTTTTCCTGGCGTCTGTCGTTGGGCCCCTTTGGCGTACCCCAGGATGCGACGTCCAACCGGCGATAGCCGGACATACAAACAGGAACAACAGGCAAACAGGAACAACAGGCAAACAGGAACAACAGGCAAACAAGAACAACAGGCGGGATACATATGTTTCAGACGATAAGGATTGCCGTTCTTTTTCTGGCGATCGGATCCCTTGCGGGCGGCGTTCACGCGGCGGGTTTACAGGACGCCGATTTTGTTTTCGACCACGTCACCGTCGTGCCGATGACCAGGGACATCGTGCAACCCGACAGATCGGTCGTTGTGCACGACGGCATCATTATCGCAATTGTGGACGGACGGAAATCAGGCCGGTATCGCTCCGCCAGGCACATTGACGGCAGAGGCAGGTTCCTTATGCCCGGATTGTCGGACATGCATGTCCATTTGCGCATGCCGCCGCAGGATTTTTTCGATCTGAGCCTGGCGGCCGGCGTCACGACCGTATTCAATATGGGCATCGGCGATGGGGGTGGTAAAATCGACCATCTTGCCCTGCGCGCCAGCCTGGCGGCCGGGACCATGGACGGTCCCCGCTACCTGGTCAGCGGCCCGCAGCTTGACAGCAACAATATTGCGTCACTGAATGACGTCAACAAGACCCTGCAGGAAACCGCTGAGCGCCACTACGACGCCGTCAAAATTCATGGCGACCTTTCGCCTGAACTCTATGACGCGCTTATTGCCGGGGCGCGTGAAAAAGGGTTCCGCATAAGGGGCCACGGCCAGCATATGATGCCGCTGGGGCAAACGCTTCGCATGGATTGCGTCGAACACGTCGAGGAACTGCTCTACATCTCGCGCGATGCAACCCTTGGCCAGGAAGCAAAATTCGGCGTCGAAGACAACGGCAATATCAATCATTTCCTGACGGCCTATTACCACAATATTTCGCGTCTGGAAGACCACGGCTACCGCGCCGGGATCGTGAAGGATGTCGCCGATTCCGGCGTATATTGGGATCCGACACTCATCATCTATTCCATGATACCGACCTACGTCTCGGACGAGTCCTTTGCGGCGCTGGCGGGCGACCCACGGCTTAAATATCTGCCGGAAAGCATGCGCCGCGAGAGCCTGGACAAGGACAAAAATGAGTACCGCGCCGGTCTCGTCCCTGTCTTTTCGGCCTTTCTCAGGTCCGTCGGCGATCCTTCGAGTGTGAAAGACCATTTCGATCATAATATGAAGACCTTGCTCAATCTGACCAAGGAGCTTCATGACGCCGGCGTTCCGCTGTTGGTGGGCTCCGATGCTTTCGGCGCGCTGGTTCCGGGTTTTGCGCAACACGAGGAGATGGAGCTCTTTGTCGAAGCCGGCTTGACGCCTTTTGAAACTTTGCAGGCAGCGACGGTAAACCCGGCCAAATATCTGGGAGAATACGATCACGCCGGGACCGTGGAAGTCGGCAAACGCGCGGATTTCATCCTGCTGGGCGCGAACCCCCTGGACGATATTCACAACGCGGCAGATGTACGCGGCGTTTTTACCCATGGGAAATGGTATTCCGACGAAGATTTGAAGATGCGGCTTGCCAGGGTGGCGAAGGACTCGTTCGACAATTAGGGCGCTGGAAAAAGCGTCAACGGGAGTATCTGTCTTGCACCATCCAATAAAAAATGGGCGCGTCGTCATGACCGCCGCAATGCTCATCCTGGCCGCCGCCACGCCGGCCCGTTCATCCGAGGCTACATGCGAGGCCGGCGCCTATGGAGCGACGGATCAGGATATCGTCGTGCTGACGCCAAAGGATTGGATACCGTCGCCTGGGCGGGGCTATCTGATTCTAGACGGCCGATACGGAAGTACTTTGTCCCCGGCGAGTCCCATTACCTGCCGGGCGGGATACGTTCTCCTGACGACTGAGACCTCTGAACAAATCCGCCTTGAGAAAAGGGACTTTAAACGGACGCGCGAAGAGATTCCTGTGGCCGGCGCCGTTCTTGTCGGCGATTTGCTTGAGCCGGCAGGACGGGGCGCGTCACCTGTGCGGCCCCTGGTCGTGATGGTCCAGGGTTCGGAAACCGAGCCGGCGGTCAACAATAACCGCGCCTATGTGCTGGCAGCGCAAGGGGTGAGCGTTTTCACCTACGATAAACGCGGCACCGGGCAATCCGGCGGGGTCTATACACAAAATTTCGAACTGCTGGCGGATGATGCGGCGGCTGCGATGGCGCATGCACAAACCATGGCACGCGGCCGCTTCGACAGGTCCGGATATTGGGGCCAGAGCCAGGGGGGATGGGTGGCGCCATTGGCGGCGACGCGCTCGAAGGTCGATTTTGTCGCCGTGGGATTTGGCCTGGTGACATCGCCGATCGAGGAAGATCGCGATCAAATGCTTTTGGAAGCGCAGGCCCTTAGGCTTAACGACGATGAAAAAGAGCATATAAGACGATTATCGCAAGCCACGGCAACGATCGTTTCGTCGCACTTTACGTCCGGCTTTGAGGCGTTGGATGTCCTGCGAAAAGACGTGGGCGAGGAAAAATGGACGCATGTGATTAACGGAGAATACAGCGGCGACATGTTGCGGATGAGCGATAGCGACCTTCGCCGCGTCGGCCGCGCCGTATTCGATAATCTGGAAATCATCTGGGACTACAATTCGACCTCCGTATTGAGAGGGTTGCAGATTCCGCTGCTGTGGACGATCGCCGAGAAGGATCGTGAAGCGCCGATAGATGAAACCGTCGCTTCGTTAAGTGACTTCAAAAAGCAGGGGAAGCCGTTCGACGCCTATATATTCCCGGATACCGACCACGGCATGTATGAGTTCGTTGAAAATCCTGACGGAACCCGCACCCATACGCGCGTCACCGAAGGCTATTTCAAACTCATAGGGGATTGGATATTGGGCGGGACGAAGGCGCACTACGGACGGTCCCGTACGTTGTCTCGCGGATATTGATCGGGCGGTAGCTGTCGTACTGCGCTTCTGCGATGGCCCACGTCGATACGAGCTAACCCTCCGAGGGCCGGATGCTGGCCTCGATCAGCTTGCCGCGGCGAATGAGGGACAGATTGGCGTCGCGGTGCGCCGCTTCCTCGGTCAGTTGCCGGTGCAGGGCGTCGACGCCGGATATCGCCACCTCGTCCCAGCGCAGGACGATGTCGCCGGCCTGCAGCCGCGATCCCGGCGCCGACTCGCTGATCATGACGGCGGTTGCATGTGGGTGGCCGCTGGCGCGCTGGACGCGACGGTCGAGCATGATCGTCTGGGCGGCCACGCCGAGTCGTGAGCGGCGCACGCGGCCGTCGCGCATCAGCCGCATGGCGACGTCGAACGCCGTGTCGATGCCGATGGCGAAGCAGATTCCTTGCGCGCCTCCCGCCATGGCGGTGTTAATGCCGATGACGCGGCCACGGCTGTCGACCAGGGGGCCGCCGGAATTGCCGGGATTGAGCGGTGCGTCGGTCTGGATGACGCTGTCGATCAGCCGTCCCGACTGCGCGCGCAATGACCGGCCAAGCGCGCTGACGATACCGGCTGTCACCGTCGCCTGGTAACCGAGCGGATTGCCGACCGCTATGGCCAATTGGCCGACGCGCAGGCGCGACGAGCGGCCGAGTGCGGCGTGGATCAGCCCGTCGCCGCTGACACGCAGCACGGCCAAGTCGCTTTCCGGATCGTCACCGACCAGCGAGGCCTCCAGGTCACGGCCGTCTGTCAGTGATATCCGCAGGCTCTTGGCCTTGCCGACGACGTGGCTGTTGGTCATCAGGTAACCGTCGGGGGTGAACAGCACGGCCGAGCCGTGGCCCATGGGCCTGCCGTCGGCGGCGAAGGCGTTGACCTTGGCGACCGCCGGGCCGACGCGGTCGAAGGCGTGGGCAACGGCCTCGGAATAAGGATCGAGCGGCAGGTCGTCTTCGGGGGGCAGGATATCGGTCATGCCTTCAAGGTGAAAACCGGGGGGACTTGGCGCAACCCGGTCATTTGACCAGTCCATTTGTTTCACATCGCGTTTGGCCCGGTCATCCGGCCGATACCGGCGGGGGGCTGCAAATGTCATCCTGCTTCCCATCTAAGGCAGGAGCCCCATCATGACCCTTTTCACCGATCTTTCCGATGCCATCGCCGACCAGGTCGAACACGCCGCGCTGCGCGTCGCCGCCCTGCAGATGCGCCCCGGGCGCCACCTGACCGCAACCCTGTGGCGCGACGACCTGGCGATTGCCTCCGAACAATCGCTGCCGCGCCGCGACACCTTCCCGGTCACCTTGCCCAGCGGCGAGGAAACCGAGGCCACCGTCCTCGGCCGCGACGACGGCACGAACATCGCCGTGCTGCGGCTGGCGATATCGACCGGGCTCGACACACCCAAGCCGGGCACGGCGCGGACGGGTGCCCTGGCCCTGGCCATCGGCGCGCGCAAGGACGGCACGGCGACGGCGTGCCTCGGCGTCGTCAATACGGTCGGGCCGGCCTGGCACAGCCAGCACGGCGGCAAGATCGACGCCTATATCAAGGTCGATCTCGGCATGGTCCTGTCGGAAGAAGGCGGTCCTGTGCTCGACGGCAGGGGCGGAGCCACCGGCGAATCCGGTATCGTCGGCATATCGACATTCGGGCCGCGCGGACAGGTCCTGGTCATTCCGCACGCGACCATTGAGCGCGTCATCCCCGGGCTTTCCAGCGACGGCCGCGTGGCGCGCGGCTGGCTGGGCGCGGCCTTGCAGCCGGTCGCCGTTCCGGACCTTGCCGACGAGACGTCGCGGCGCGGCTTCATGGTGATGTCGACCTCCGCCGGCGGGCCGGCCGAAGCCGCGGGCCTCCTGCCGGGCGACATTCTGGTCGCCATTGCCGGTCAGCCGGTCGGCCGCATCAGCCGCCTGGCCGCATTGCTGGGGTCGGAAAGCATCGGCCAGCCGCTGGACCTGCGCGTATTGCGCGGCGGCGTGGTCCAGACCTTGACCGTGACGGTGGCGGAGCGGCCTGCCGAATGATCGCATCTGACGTGATCCCTGCCCGCGCCCTTGCGGTATTCCTTGTTGACGGAACGATCAGCGAGGCCGCGCGCCATCACCTGTCGGGCGTCGACATCGTCTGGGTGGCGCGGCCGGACCAGGCCGACGTCGTGCTGGCCGGGCCCGAAGGCGCACCCGACGATGAGATACCTGTCGTTACCCTCGGCGGTACGCAAGGCGCCGGTCAGCTGGCGCGTGACGCCGGCGCGGAGCAGATCGAAGCCGCCCTGCGCGCGGTGGCTGCGGGACTTATCGTGCGCGCATCCGGCACGGCACGCGCCTTTCGTCCGCTTGCGGAGCCGGTGCTTGCCGACCTCTTGACGCCGCGCGAGATGGAGGTGCTGAAGGCCATGGGCGAAGGCGGCAGCAACAAGCAGATCGCCCGCCAGCTCGACATTTCGCAGCATACGGTCAAGTTCTACGTCGAGGCGGTGTTCCGCAAGCTCGACGCCCATTCGCGCGCCGAGGCCGTTGCCAAGGGCCTGAGGCGGCAGCAGCGTGAAACCGTCGAATTGTAGATCCGACGCTTTGCCGGTGCAGGAGAAAACCCAGCCCTACCGGCTCAATGCGTTCAGCAAGGCCCTTTGCAGATCATCGATACGGAACGGCTTGCGCAGGACCACGGCATCCTTCCCGGCGACGGCCTCGATCGCGGCTGTGTTGGAATATCCGCTGGCAAACACTATCGGCAGGGCCGGATAGAGCTGCCAGATGGCCTTGGCCACCTCCGCCCCGTTCATTCCGGGCATGGCAAAGTCGACCAGCACGAGGTCGGGCAGGGCCTCTCTCAGGGCTGCGACGCCTGACGGGCCGTCCACCGACGAGGTGGCCTGATATCCCAGCGTCACCAGCGTATCGACCAGCATCCGCCGGACGTCGGGGTCGTCATCGATGACAAGGACCGAGGCCGTTTCCCCCGTTTGCAGGGCCCCGTCCGCCGGCTCATGCAGACATTCCGGCGTGGTGCCTTCGGCAACCGGAAGCAGGATACGCACGACTGCCCCCTCGCCGGCATGACTTTCCAGCCGCAATGCCCCGCCGCTCTGACGCGCAATGCCGTAGACCTGACTTAACCCAAGTCCAGTCCCCTTGCCGACACCCTTGGTCGTAAAGAAGGGGTCCACAGCCCTGTTCAACACCTCCGGCGTCATCCCGTGGCCGGAGTCGGTCACCGCGATTTCCACGTAACGGCCGGGCGGGAGTTCCGGGTCGCCCGCAATCTGGCGCAGGTCGACGCAAATCGTCAGGCGCCCGCCCTCATCCATGGCGTCGCGGGCATTGATCGCCAGGTTCAGGATCGCCATTTCGAGTTGGGTGGCGTCCGAGCGCACCGGCACGCCCGTTTTTTCGATCTTCAGCTCCAGGGCGACCATGGGACCAAGCATTCGCGCCAGCATTTCGCCCATGCCTTCGATCAGGTCCTCGATCAACAAGGGCTTGGTCTCGACCCGCTGGGCGCGCGAGAAGGTCAGCAACTGACCGGTCAGCTTGGCGCCGCGTTCAGCGGCCTTCAGTCCGGCTTCGACAAAACGCGTGACCTTGTCGGTGTCGCCGCGATTGCGCTGGATCAGGTCAAAACTGCCGATGACGGCGCCCAGCAGATTGTTGAAGTCGTGCGCGATGCCGCCCGTCAACTGGCCGACTGCTTCCATCTTTTGCGATTGCCGCAGGGAATCCTCGACCAGCTTCTGCTCGGTGATGTCGCGCGCCTCGGCCAGCAGAAAGGCCGGCCGCCCCGCCTCGTCGAGAATGGGCTTCATTGAAAAATCAAACGTGCGATGCCCGATCGGCAAAAGCACGGAGGCTTCGTAGCGGACGAATTCCCCCGTCGCGGCGCGGGTAACGGCGTCGCGGACACGAACCTGTTCTTCCGGGGCATGGGCCCACCACGGCGCCTCCCAGACCTTGAGACCGGCGACAAGGTTCTGCGGCGCATGAATGGCATCGAGCGCGGCCTGGTTGACGAGCAGAATCGTGCCGTCGAGCGTGCCGAGCCCGGTCAATTGGAACGTCGTGTCGAAGATCGCGCGGAAACGGTGTTCGCTTTGCGAAAGTTCCGCCGTGCGCGTCGCCACCTTTTCTTCCAGAGTCGCGTAGGCACCGGCCAGCGCGGCCTCCGCCCGGGCGCGTTCAACGGTGGCCCATGTCCGCTCGGCGACCTCGGCGACCAGATCGATGTCGTCGTCGCTCCACCGCCGGACTTTGAAATGATGAAGGTAAAGGACCGCGCGGAAGCGTCCTGCCTTGATCAGCGGCACGGCCAGGAGCCCGCGGGTTGAAATGGCGGCAAAGGCCTCGGCTGCGTGGATTGTCCGCGCATCCGTCTGCACGTCCTCGATCGCGACCGGCCGACCGGCCCGCAGGGCGCCGATCATCTCGGGACCGAAGTCGTCGAGGCGGAAGTCACCGGCGATATTGCTCATGCGCGCGTCGGCCCAGTCACGCGCGATATGGACGTGGATGGCGCTTTCCTCGACCTCGCCGTAGCCGACGCGGCCGATATCAAGTTCCTTGCCGATCGCCTCGGCGGCGGCGGCCATGATATCGACCGGATCCGTCAGACTGCGCAGCCGGTCTTCGAGCGCCAGCCGGAACGATTGCCGGCGCTGGGCCCGCACCTGGACGGTCGTTTCCGAGACGGCGCAGAACAGGCCGGCGACGGCGTCGCTGTCGTCGCGGACCGGCGAATAGGAGAAGGTAAACCATGCCGGCTCGTCGTAGCCGAACCGGTTCAGGGTCAGGGGCAGGCTGTCGCGATAGATGGCTTCACCGCGCAGCGGGCCTTCGGTGAGCGGTCCGATTTCGTCCCAGATCTCGGCCCAGACGTCCTGGAGACGGGCGCCGAGCGACGCCGGGTGCTTGTCGCCGAGAATGTCCATATAGGCGTCGTTGTACAGCAGGCATAGGTCGGGCCCCCAGGCCACGAACATGGCAAACTTGGACGTCAGCATCAGGCCGACAATCGATCGCAGGGATTGCGGCCAGGTCTCGGGACGTCCCAGCGATGATCTCGACCAGTCGTTGCCGGCGATGAGCTTGCCGGTGCGGCCACCCCCGCTCAAAAAGGAGGCAACGCCCTGGCGCGATTGTGTGACGATATCGGCAGTCAAACGAGCCTCCCGCGGCCGGACGCTGTACCCCGGCGCAGGATATCCCTGTTCGCCGGTCAGGTCACCGCGAAATATCACCGCGAAACATCACTGGGACGGACCTATTCGCCGCGCCCATACTGATCTCGTACTGAAATCTGACCCGGACTGTAGTAGGCTTGGGTGCAACGCATGAAATCCGAAGAAAGGCCGGGAGATGGCGACGACCGAAACAGCTCCAGGCCAAGCTATCCTGGTGGTCGAGGACCTCGAGGAAAACCTGTTCGTGGTGCAGTCGTTCCTGGAAGAGCTGGGCTTTTGCGTCGATACGGCCTCGAACGGGCGCATCGCCATCGAGAAGGCCGCCGTGGTGGCGTACGCGGCAATCCTCATGGATATCGAAATGCCCGTGGTCGATGGGCTGGACGCAACAAAAGCGATTCGCCGCAACGAAGTCGAGGCCGGTTCAAGCCCGGTCCCGATCATGGGCATGACGGGCCATTCGTCCGAAGGTATAAAACGCCTGTGTACCCTGGCCGGCATGACGGGGTTCATCTCGAAACCGATCCGTTTTGCCGAGCTCGAAGACAGGATCAGGCATCTGATCGCAGCGGCGTGACGCCATCGGATTTCTGCGGCTCAAGCCACCAGCGGCTTGCCGACGGCATTGCGTCCTGCCCGGTTCAGGGCCGTCGTCAGGGTGGCGCGGTCGATCGGCTTGGTCATATGCAGGTCGAAGCCGGCGTCAAGCGCCTGGCGCTGGTCTTCATCGCGGCCATATCCAGTCAGGGCGATGACGTAGGCGCCGGCGAGCACGGACTCTTCCCGGATTCGGCGGATGACCTGATAGCCGTCCATGACCGGCAGGCCGATATCGCACAGGATGACATCCGGTCTTTGCGTCAGCGCCTGATCAAGGCCGTCTTGCGCCGTGAAGGCCATCTCGACGGAATGGCCGTCGTGCTGCAGCAGCATGCGAATGGTTTCCGCCGCGTCGCGATTGTCTTCGATGATCAGGATATTACGCGCAAAGCCGGCGGGAACGGCTGAGGGCGCCGCGCCCTCGACGACCTCCAGGCCCACGGCGATTGGAATTCGAATATTGAATTCGGCGCCCTGCCCCAATCCGCCGCTGCGTGCCTGCACCTCGCCGCCGTGGAGCTGCACCAGGCCCTTGACGAGCGCCAGGCCAAGGCCGAGGCCGCCGCGCGAGCGGTCGAGGCCTTGCTCGACCTGGCGGAAGACGTCAAAGACGTGGCCCAGCATGGCCGGCTCGATGCCGATACCGCCGTCGGTCACCGTAATCTGCGCCATCCCCCGCGCCTCGACGTCGAGGCGGACCGTGATCGTTCCCTGCGGGTTGCTGAACTTGTGCGCGTTGTGCAACAGGTTGCCGATCGCCTGGACCAGCCGCGTCACATCGCCGTCGACCCAGACGGGCGTTTCGGGCACGTCGGTGACCAGGGTCAGACCGCTGGCGTCGATGACGCTGCGATAGTCCTGGACGGTCTGGCGGACGATGGTGCCGAGGTCGGTGCGTTCCTTGCGCAGGAGAATCTTGCCATGCGCCAGGCGGGTGGCGTCGAGGAGGTCGTCGATAAGCCGCCCCATATGGCGTACCTGGCGATCGATCGTATCGCTGATGCTGGCGAGGCGCGGATCGCCCGGCGGCAGCATGCGCTGCAGTTGCAGGCAGTTGACGATGGGGCTCAGGGGGTTGCGCAGTTCGTGCGCCAGCATGCCGAGAAACTCGTCCTTGCGCCGGTCGGCTTCGCGGATCTGCTCCATCAGGATAACGTTTTCGAGCACGACGCCGGCGCGTTGCGCCAGGTCGCTGGCCAGTGGGCTTACGGCCGCCTGGACACTGCGTGAACCGAGGACGACGACGCCGTGCACTTGCCCCTGCGCGGCGAGCGGCAGGATTTGCGCATAGGCCAGCGCTCCGCCGATGAAGTCGGTGACGATGCGCGGACGCCCCTCCTCCATGGCGCGCAAGACCTCGGGTTCCAGGCGGTCGAGGGCTGCGGGTGATGCGGTTATACTGCCGTCGCTGTCGGCCCATTCGATGCGATCGGGCTGGCCCGGCGTCTTGAACCAGGCCAGGGCTGCATCGGCCATGTGCGGGATCGGCAGTTGCACCAGGGTGCGCATATAGTCCGCCTGGTTCTGCGAGCGCGCCAGGGCTTCCGACACGCGGGCCAGAAAGGCAAAGTTCTGCGCCGCTTCTTCGGCGGCCTGACGGTGGGCGCGTTCCTCGGCCTGCAGGGCGGCCTGGCGGCGCATCTGCGACAGCTCGATGAAGACGCGGATCTTGGCCTTCAGCACCTCCGGCACAACCGGCGTCGGCAGGTAATCGACGGCGCCGGACGCATAGCCTTGAGCGATATTCATCTCATCGGTAAAGGCGGTCAGGAAGATGATCGGCGTCGTCGACGACTTGCGCCGCTTGCGGATCAGGCCGGCCGTTTCATAGCCGTTCATGGTCGGCATGTTGACGTCGAGCAGAATGACGGCGAAGTCGTGCTTGAGGACGAGCTTGAGCGCTTCCTCACCCGACGACGCCGTGATTAGTGTCTGGCCCAGCTCCTCGAGTATGGTCTTGTAGACCAGCAGGTTGGCGCGCCGGTCATCGACCAGCAGGATCTTCTCCGGCGGCGGCGTGAAGGTCTCCGACGGCGCGGCGCCGCCGATGTAATCGGTAAATGCCATCAGCGGTGCAGCCAGGCGCGCAACACGGTGATCATCTGCTCGGTGTCGACGGGCTTGGACAGATAATCCCAGGCGCCGGCTTCGATGCACTTCTCGCGGTCGCCCTTCATGGCCTTGGCGGTGACGGCGACGATCGGCAGGTTCTTGAGTTGCGATACCTTGCGGATTTCCTGGATCGTCTCCATCCCGTCCATTTCGGGCATCATGATATCCATCAGCACGATGTCGATGTCGGGATCGTCCATCAGGATATTGATGGCTTCGCGGCCATTGTCGGCGGAGACGATGTTCATGTCGTGCTCTTCCAGGACGCTGGTCAGGGCGAAGATGTTGCGGGCGTCGTCGTCGACGATCAGGACCTTCTTGTTCACCAGCAGTTTGTTGGAGTGATGCAGGTCGAGAAGCGTCGTCTGCGCGGCTTCGGGCAGGTTTTCAAAGCGCTTGTGCAGATAGAGTGTCAGGACATCGAGCAGCCGGTCGGTCGATTGCACGACGGAGACGGGATAGATGGCCCCCAACCGCTTCAGGTCCGCTGGATCGAGCTCGACATTACCGAACAGGACGACCGGCATGCGGTTGACGATGACGTCTTCCTTTTCGCCGGCGCGGATCAACTCAGCGACGACTTCGGTGGCACCGGAGCTAAGGATCAGGCTGTCGATCTGGCCCTTGCGCAGCTTCTTGATCGCTGTAGTCGCAGTATTGGCACCGATGACCGTAATGCCTTCCACCTCCAGCGACCGGGCGATGTGGTCACGCCGTTCGCTGTCGGCCTCGACGATCAGCACCGAACGTTCCTCGCGGTTGAGGTAGTCGGCAAGCGAGCCCATCAACTGATCGATGACTTCGTGGTTCTGGATCGGCTTGGTAACGAAGGTCAGGGCCCCGGACGTCATGGCCCGGTCGCGCGATTCATCGGTCGAGATGATGCAGATCGGGATGTGACGCGTGGCCATATCGTTCTTCAGGCGCTCCATGACGCGCCAGCCCTGCATGTCGGGCAGGTGGATATCGAGCAGGATGCAGTCGGGATTGTAGTCCTGCGTCAGGGCAAGGGCGGCCGCGCCGAGCGAGGTCACCAGACCCTTGAAGCCCTTGGCACGGGCGACATCGAGCAGGAAGCGGGCAAAGCCGAGGTCGTTTTCGACGATCAGGGTCACCTGGTCACCCGGCTGGATGAAGGCGCGGTCGTCGCCGACTTCGTTGGCCAGGTGCGCCGGTTCTTCGGAGGCGATCATGGCCAGTTCGGGCGCCGGCAAGGCCATCCGGGCCAGGGCCGGAACGTCCAGACGCAGGGCCTCAGAGAGCGCCTTGCGCGGCCGTTGGGCATAGGTCGCCGGCAGGAACAGGGTAAAGGTCGAGCCGCGGCCAGGGACCGACATCAGGCGGATTTCCCCGCCGAGCAGCCGCGCCAGTTCGCGCGAAATGGCCAGGCCCAGGCCGGTGCCGCCGTATTTGCGGCTGGTCGAGCCGTCGGCCTGCTGGAAGGCCTCGAAGATGATCATCTGCTTGTCGACGGCGATGCCGATGCCGGTGTCGGTGACCGAGAAGGCCAGCACTTCGGGGGCGCGGTTGAGGTCTTCGTTGTCCGACGACCAGCCGTTGCTGACCGGCTCGACGCTGAGCGTGACCTGGCCGTGGTGGGTAAATTTGAAGGCGTTCGACAGCAGGTTCTTGATGATCTGCTGCAGGCGCTTGGCATCGGTAAAGATCGAGCGCGGCAGGCGGCCGTCGAAGCCGACCAGGAAGTCGATGTTTTTCGATTCCGCCATGTGGTTGAAAGTGCGCTTGACGTAGCCGTTGAGGTCGTCGAGGCGCAGTTCGCCGCTTTCGACCACAACCGTGCCGGATTCGATCTTCGACAGGTCGAGAATGTCATTGATCAGCATCAAGAGGTCGGTGCCGGACGAGTGGATCGTCTTGGCCGAGTCGGTCTGCTTGGGCGTCAGGTTGCCTTCGGGGTTCTTGGTCAGCTGGTCGGACAGGATGAGCAGCGAATTGAGCGGCGTGCGCAGTTCGTGCGACATGTTGGCCAGGAATTCCGACTTGTACTTCGAGGTCAGGGCCAGCTGTTTCGCCTTGTCTTCCAGCTCC